>JGI24698J34947_10001983_pt1 | contig 10923 bp, 11 predicted proteins | sample TergutMp193P3_FD_34947 | JGI IMG/M metagenome (IMG submission 34947) | reverse complement strand
CATTGCCCCATGTCTCAAATGACCCTGAAAATGGGAATCGAAAAATATCTGCAAAAGGAAGTGCCCCAGGTTACCGCGGTCGTGGGCGTATAATACCTAATGCTCAAGCCGCTTGATTTTGGCATTGCGATTCCCCTGTTGGGCATAGTCGCCGCCTCTTTTATCGCCGCGTATTCGGACGCGGGGGGAGGGGGCGCGGTATTTTTGAAGGGCGAGGGCGGCGAGTGGGTTTTTCCGCTGGACGCCGTTGAAACGCTGACGGTCGCGGGGCCGCTGGGGGATACGGTTGTCGAGATCGGCGGGGAGGGGGCGCGGGTAATAGCCTCGCCCTGTTTGAACCAGACCTGTGTCGCCGCCGGGGCTGTCCGCTCGCCGGGGCAGTGGGCGGCGTGCCTTCCCAACCGCGTGATGCTGTATATCGGCGAAGGTAACCATAACGACGATGTTGACGCCGCGGCATGGTAGGGCAGGGGGCCGTACCCTCGCGCTGCTGGGCAGTCTCTGCCTGTTTTTGTCGGGCGTTGAATACCTCATACCCAAGCCGCTGCCCTTTATGCGTATCGGGCTGGCGAACCTGCCCCTGCTCCTCGCGCTTGACCTGTTCAGTTTCAAAGAATTTTTTCTGCTCGCCCTGCTGAAAGCGCTGGGGCAGGGGATCATTGGCGGCGGGCTTTTTTCCTGGGTGTTTTTGTTTTCCCTTGCCGGAACTTTCGCCTCCGCCGCGGTGATGTACGCCCTGCGCGCCTTGCTGGGAAAAAAGTATCTGGGGTTTGCGGGGCTGGGCTGCGCCGGCGCGATGGCGTCTAACGGCGTTCAGCTTGTCTTGGCGCGCTTTTTGGTTTTTGGGCCCGCCGCCCTGCGTTATTTGGCGCCGCCGTTTCTTGCGTCAGGGTTTGTTACCGGTATCGCTTTGGGGCTGGTCTGCGAATACTTTTGCCGCCATTCACGGTGGTATGAACAAAGAAGAAATATAACCACGGAGTACACGGAGTTACACGGAGAGGAAGAAAAAATAAATATTAAAAACTCCGTGAACTCCGTGGTTTTGTTTTGCGCGGGATTGCTCATGGCGGCGCTTTTTCTATTAAGCCCGCTGCCGGCGCGGGGGGCGCAGTTTTTGTTGTTTTGCGCGCTGGCGGGGCTGATGGGGAAGAAAATTAATCCGTTGATAACGGCGGCGGTTATGGCGGGGATAGTGTTTTTCAACCTGCTTGCCCCTTACGGGAAGGTTCTCGCCGTTTTGGGGCCGTTGCGTATAACGCAGGGGAGCCTCCTCGCCGGATTGGAGAAGGCCCTTACCCTGGAGGGGCTGTTGATGTTGTCCCGCGCCTGCGTCGCGGGCGATCTCCGTCTGCCGGCGGGGGCTGTCGGCGCGCTGTTGGGCGAATCGCTGCGAATCCTGGAGATCATGCGGCGCAAGAAGGGCTTAATCCGCCGCGGGCGCGTAATCGACGGACTTGACCAGATGATACAGGAAATAGAAGCGGGCGACATTCCCGAACCGGCAGACACGCCGAACGCGGCGCCCCAGCGGAGCGTCAAGAGTATCATTCTGTTAGGCGCAATGGTTATGTTGACCACGGGGGTTTTTGTCTTTTTTGCGCTGATGAAACATTAGGAAAACCTCTCACGGAGGCACGGAGACCACGGAGAAATAAAAATTTATAATTCCCTTTGTGTCCTCCGTGTACTCCGTGGTTTTTCTTCGCTATTGCAGTCGGGTCAGGCCGTCGCGGGCTTCGCGGTAGTTGGGGTTGTAGCGCAGGGCCTGCTGGTAGGCCTCTATTGCCGGGGTGCGGTCGTTGATCTGCTCGCGTACCGAGGCAAGCCGGTACCACCACAGCGCCATGCTGGGTTCAAAGCGCAGGGCCGTCGTGTAGGCTATGTCCGCGTGACGGTACCTTTGGGTCAGGCGGAAAATCTCGCCAATAAAGAAATAGGCGACCGAAACGCGATCCCCCTCGGGCAGGGCGTTGGCGTACCTCTGCATAAAGGCGAGGGAGCGCTCGTAATTGCGCAGGTAAAAATACGCCTCGCCCATGGTCTCCACAATGCGGTATTCGTCGGGGTATATCCTCAAGCCCCGCTCGCCCCAGCTGATAACTTCGGCGTATCTCCCCTGCCTCTGCATGGTCCAGGTTATCACCGTGTAGGTGGCGCGGGTGGCGGCGTTGCGGGAAACCTCGTCCGTACAGAGGCGGACCGCCTCATTATAGTAGGTATTGGCTTCGTTGGCGCGGTTTTGGGCTTCTAAATCCCTGCCCCGCTGGTAATTCTGCAGGGCGTTCAGGGGCTGCGCGGACACTCCCCCGGGAGCGGCCCCCCCGGGAGCGGCTCCTCCAGGAGCTTGAGCCGCCGCCGAAGTCGCCAAGAGAATACCAGCGATCATGCCAAAAAGCTTCCGCATGGCTGAGTTTACCATATTTTCGAATATTCGTCCATGAGTGTACTGGCCGCGCCGACGCCATACACTCGCCGTTACCCAAAAACAGTATCGTACATTTATACAAAAAATATACAGAATCAGACAGAAATAGATGGATTTGTACAATATATCCCTTGTCTTTGCTATACTGTACCTATATATTAGTGTACAAGGGAGATTTATAGCATGAAGAAAACGGCGGTGATGTTTATTTTACTGGCGGGGGCGCTCTTTACCCTGTACGCCCAGGACGCGGAATCGATTGTCCGTACCTCGCGGGATCGGATAAAGGCGGACACGGTTTCCACCCGCTCCAGAATGGTGATTCGCGCGAAGGACGGCTCCACTTCCGAGCGGCTGATAGACCAGTATTCAAAGGACGGCCCCAAAGGGAGCCGTACGGTGATTGTGTTCCAGCGGCCCGAGACGGTGGCGGGGACGCGCTTTCTGACCATGGAAAACCCGGGCGGCGTTGACGACCGCTGGATATATCTGCCCGGCATCGGCAAGGTGCGCCGTCTGGCGGCGTCGGAAGGCTCCGGCAACTTTATGGGAACCGATTTTTCCTACGACGACATTTCCTCGGCAAGCCGCGGCGCCTCCCTTGATACCCACACTCTGCTCCGTGAGGAAAACCTCGCCGGCGGCACTGCCGGCGGCCTTGCCGCTTGTTATGTGATTCAATCCGTGCCCAAAGACAGCTCCTATCAATATTCAAAAATGATTCAGTGGATAACCAAAGATACGAACGTCACGATGAAAATAGAAATGTACGACAAGAAAAGCGCGCTGGTAAAAGTCGCCGAAATGTCCGGCCTCAAGGACGTGCAGGGGAAGCTTACCGTTATGGAAACCAAGATCGCCACCCTCGCGGCGGGGACTTCCACTACCATTTATATGGATATCGTCAAGTATAACGATCCTATCCCCGAGTCGGTCTTTACAACCGCCTACCTCGAAACCGGAAGGCCCTGATGAAAACGACAAAAGAAATTCACCATTTATATACTCCGTGTACTCCGTGGTTAATCTTCTTTTTTATGATGTCTGCCGCCGGATTGGCTGCGCAGGATTTTGGTTTTGGGTTTGACGACGAGGCGGGGGCTGAGGAAACCGCTTCCGCTTCCGTTTCCAGGCCGGCGTCTCCGGTGAAAGTAAGCGGCGAAATTGCCGTTGAACTTGCCCCCTATGTTCACGACTTTGACAAGGGGGACGGCGCGCAGGCTATCTCGTATTGGGACATGGTTTCCGGCAAGCTTAAATTGAGCGCTTCGGGCGGGAATGTTGACGCGTACGCCGCCTTTAACCTGAGTATTCCCGCCTTCAGCGAGCTGTGGGACAGAGGCCCCGATTTGAGCGATGCCTCCTACACGCCCCTGATCATGGACGAGGCTTATGTGCGGGGTTTTATCGGCCCGGTGAATATTGAGGCGGGGCTGCGCAAGCTCAGCTGGGGCAAGGCGGACAGCCTCGGGCCGTTAGATGTCGTCAATCCGCTGGATTATTCCGACCTTCGCAACATATCGGACATACAGGCGATTAAGATCGCGCGGCCCATGGCGCATATCACCTGGAACGCCGGCGGCTTTTCAAAGCTGGAAGCGGTCTTTATCCCCAACTTTGCCGGACACCGCTTTGCGCGGGACGGGAGGTGGGCGGCCTCGCAGTTTAGCGATATGTCGTCCATGGAAGAAGGATTTTCCATGATAGCCGCCGAAAAAATAGCCGCCATGGGGACCTTGCCGGTCGATCCTGCCACGATTGCTAGTACATTCAATGGCGTGAAAACCAATCTGATGGCTAACCTTGGCGATAATTTTGTTTTTTTTCCCTCTACCGGCGGCCTGAATTATTTCCAGACCGGCCTGCGTTTTACCACCACCGTTGGCCCCGTCGATATTGGCGCCCAGTACTTTTACGGGAACCTGTTTCTGCCCGACTTTACTGTTGGCGGAATTGATACTTTTATTAACGATCTTTTTGAAAATATTCCAGATTTATTAACTTTATCTTATTTCGGCGATCCCACTTTACTGTCTCCTCAAATCAAATACAACCGCTACCACCAGCTTGGCGTTGATTACGCCCAGGTGCTTTTTGGCTTTAACCTCCGCGCTGAATTTGCCGTTCATCTGACCGAAGACCTCAAGGGCGACGACGGAAGCGTACGCAATCCGTTTATCGGGTGGTCGCTCGGCTTTGACCGCGACCTTTTCTGGGGTATCAACGCCAATATCCAGTGCAACGAAACAGTTCGATTGCTGGACAGCAAAGTGGGAAGCAACCCCATTCTGGACTGCGAAGCGGGTACCGACCCCACCTCTACCCGATTCACCGTACACCTTTCCAAAAGGTTTTTCCGCGACGAGCTGGAGACCAAGGCGACGGTTATCTGGGACGTTGAAAACAACGATTGCTACGTCATTCCCGGCCTTGCCTGGAGCATCAGAGACCTCGCCGTGGATCTTTCCGCCGGCGTATTTGCCGGGGACGAAAGCGGCGATCTGGGCCAGTACTGGGAAAACACTTTCGTGAAGGTGGGCGTGAAGTACTCGTTTTAAGGGCGCGGGTGTCAGGCGCTTTTGCGCGGCGCCTTATTCTTTCTTAAAGCGCCAGTACCGCGCGTTCGTTTCTTCCCGCGCGCCGCTGTTTTTATCCAATAACAATGCTGTTCCGTTTTCAACTAATTTAAATGCCGGTAAATGCTTCTCGAATAAAGCTTCATATTCCGTCTTTGTCCGGTATATCGCGTTGTATTTTGTTTTTAGCTCTTTTGAGTCAAAATCCTTTAACGTTAATCGTGTTTCGAGCAAACTGGTTGTATCCTGTATATAGAGCAATGAATCTTTTTGCGTAAAACTGTTGATACTTTTATACAGTTTATCAAGTTGATCGTCATTAATGTACATGGATACTTCCGTTACTATGACAACATCATATTTTTCCGATAATTTTGTCCGGTCAATGTCAGTTGCCGGCATACAATAAAATCTTATTTCATCAAAATCCTCGAAATTTTTATTTGCCGCTTTTATAAATTCCGGTGAAAAATCTATGCCGTCATATTTTTCTATTATTGATTTCAGGTTATATGCCCATCTGCCAATTCCGCATCCTATGTCCAGGATGGTTTTTTTACCATTGCCGAGAAAATCCAGGACTATTTTTGCTTCCTTTTGATTATGTAAATTGGCGCTGTCTTCGCCAAAGTCATAACCGAGCAAAACCGATTTCAACGAAGAATCTTTTTTGGCATTATTATTCCAAAAGTCCTTTACATTTTCACTGTCAATAGTGACTTCTTCGCCATAGATTCTTCCGCTGGTTTCCATCGTCATCGCTCATTTTATCCATAAAATGCCGGTTTATCAAGGCAATTTGAGGGCAAAAAAGGGCTTACTCCCTATTTTCTAAGGTTTCTCCGTGTCCTCCGTCCCTCCGCGCCCCCGTGAGAGCCTCTTAAAACTCCGTGTACTCCGTGGTTAATTCTTCTCCCCCCCTGCCGATAATCAATACAGGAGAAATACGTTGATTAGAGGATGGTATACCGGCGCCAGCGGAATGCGGGCCCAGCAGTGGCGGCTTGACGCGGTGGCGAACAATCTGGCGAATGTGGCTACCGACGGCTATAAGAAGGACGTGGCGGCTTTTAAGGCTTTTCCCGAGCTGCTGATCAGGCGGCAGGACGACGACGGGGTCTACCAGCACCCCTTTGGGTCGGCGGACGCGGCGCCCATCGTGGGGAAAATGGGAATGGGGGTCGAGCTGAACGAGCTGTTTACCAATTTTGACCAGGGATCCCCCAAGGAAACTTCCAGCGATTTCGACCTCATGCTTGACGGCAAGGGCTTTTTTAGCGTTGCCACGCCCTGGGGCGAGCGTTACACCCGCAACGGCTCCTTTCAGCTCGGCAAAGAGGGCATTTTGGAGACCAAAGAGGGCTATCCGGTGCTGGGCGAAAACGGCTATATCAGGGTCAAGGCCAACAACTTTGTCGTTGATAAGGACGGCAAGGTGTGGATCAACGCCGCCATAGACGACGATCCCAACGTTATGGTCAGCAAACAGAACAACGAATGGGAAGATACGCAGCTGCTCGATACCCTCAAGATCGTTGAATTTGACATTCCCCGCTACCTTGAAAAACAGGGCTCCAGCCTGTACCGCGAAACCGGCAATGAAGACAACAATAGCGGCAAGTATTCCGGCCCTCCGATGATAATGACCGAGGGCAGGCGCCCCAAGGTTTTCCAGGGCTTTATCGAGGCGTCGAACGTAAACCCCGTCACCGAAATGGTGGAAATGATCGAGGTGAACCGTTCCTACGAGGCGAATCAAAAGATTATCCAGGTCGAAGAAGCGGCTCTGGGTACGCTGATAAATCAAGTTGCGAAATACCAATAAGGAGTGAATAAATTATGGTCAGAAGTTTGTGGACCGGCGCGGCCGGCATGATTGGTATGCAGGCGAATGTCGACACCATTTCCAATAACCTTGCCAACGTGAACACCCACGGCTACAAAAAGCAGCGGGCCGATTTTGAGGATTTACTCTACCAGACGGTCAAGACCGCCGGAACCCCCGCCACCGAAGACACCGTGGTTCCCGTGGGAGTGCAGATGGGGCACGGCGTAAAGCTCGCCGATACCCAGCGGGTCTTCACGCAGGGCTCTTTGCAGGCGACCGACGTGTCAACCGACATGGCGATAGCCGGCGACGGCTTTTTCAGGATACAGATGTACGACGGCTCTTGGGCGTATAGCCGCAACGGCAACTTTAAGGTCGACTCAGAAGGCCGCATGGTGACGAGTAACGGCTACTGGCTCCTGCCCGACATCATCATGCCCGAGGGCTTTCTCCCCGACCGGATCACCGTTACGCAGGACGGCAGGGTGTCGGTCATCGTCCCCCAGATCAGCGAAAACGATCCGGTCGACGTGGGCCGCATTGAACTGTACCGCTTTGCCAACCCCGTCGGCCTTACCGCCGTGGGGGAGAACCTGTTCAAAGTGACGCAGGCGTCGGGCGATCCCATCGCCGGAAGGCCCGGCTTTGAAGGCATGGGGACGATCCAGCATAAATATTTGGAAATGGCAAACGTGGCGGTGGCGCAGGAAATGGTTAACCTGATCATAGCCCAGCGCGCCTACGAATTTAACTCGCGGGTGATTCAAACCAGCGACAATATGCTCGGAACGGCGACAACGCTCAAAAGGTAAGTAAATTATGGATATTAATGATCTGATGTTGGGCAGCGGGATTGCCAACCGCGAAATAAATATGGTCAACAGCCTCGTTAACCGCGGAAATTCGGGGGTTAACGACCTGCCCAACTTTGAAGATCTGCTGAAAAGGGCCGCCGCGCCCCAACCCGAAGCGGCGCCCGAGCCCTCGATTACGCAGGCGGCGAACGCCCGCGGAACCGCTACGATTGACAAAACCAGCAAACTCTATGAGCAGTGCCTTGAACTGGAAATTTTCATGGTTAAAACCCTGATTAGCAGTATGAGGAACACGGTGCAAAAATCCGGCTTAATCGACGAAGGCTTTGCCGGAAAAATGTACGAGGATATGCTCTACGACGAATATACCCGTGAATTTACCAAAAGCGCCCACTTCGGCATGGCGGAACTGGCCTACCTCGAACTCAGCGGGCAGCGCGGCAAAGTTATTACGCGGTAAGGGTTTAATTTTCTCCCCCATTATGCTACACTTTCCCCATGCCAACGGTTGACGACAAAAAAATCATTTACTCGATGTACCGCGTGTCTAAAAAGCACGGTACCAAGCAGGTGCTCAAGGATATTAATTTGTCCTATTTTTACGGGGCGAAGATCGGCGTGATCGGCCTGAACGGCTCGGGAAAGTCGAGCCTGCTGCGTATCCTTTCCGGCGTTGATACGGAGTTTGCGGGCGAGACCACGGTGACACCCGGCTACACCATCGGCTATCTGGAGCAGGAGCCGCGGCTTGAGGCGGGCAAAACCGTCAAGGAAATTGTGTCCGAAGGGGCGAAAGAGCTGGTGGAGCTGTTAGCTGAATTTGACAAGGTGAGCGAGGCGTTTGGCGAGCCGGACGCCGATTACGACAAGCTGGGGGCGAAGCAGGCGGAACTGCAGGAAAAGATCGAGGCCGCCGACGGCTGGAATCTTGACAGCCGCCTGGAACTGGCGATGGAAGCCCTGCGCTGTCCGTCCGGCGACGAAGCGGTCGATCACCTTTCCGGCGGCGAGCGGCGGCGGGTGGCGCTGTGCCGCCTGTTACTGCAAAAGCCGGACATTCTCCTGCTCGACGAGCCGACCAACCACCTTGATGCGGAAACCGTCGCCTGGCTTGAGCGGCACCTGCGCGATTACGCGGGGACGGTCATCGCCGTTACTCACGACCGTTATTTTCTCGATAACGTCGCCGGCTGGATCCTTGAGCTGGATCGCGGCGAGGGAATCCCGTGGAAGGGGAACTACTCCGGCTGGCTGGAGCAAAAAGAGCAGCGCATGGCGCAGGAGGAAAAGGGCGAAAGCGACCGCCGCAAAACCTTGCAACGGGAACTGGAATGGATACGCATGAGTCCCAAGGGCCGCCACGCCAAGAGCAAGGCGCGCATTACCCAATATGAAAAACTCTTTCAGGACGACGAGCGGGAGCGTTCAAAAGGCGCGGCGCAGGGCAGTAAGATCACCATTCCCGCGGGGCCGCATTTGGGCAAGCTGGTCATCGAAGCCGTTGGGCTTTCAAAATCGTTCGGCAAGCGTATCCTGTTTGAAAATATGGAGTTTACCATACCCCCGGGCGCGTGCGTCGGCATTATCGGGCCGAACGGCGCGGGCAAAACGACGCTGTTCAAGATCATCACCGGCGACGAAAAGCCCGATAGCGGAGAGTTGCGCTTGGGCGACAGCGTCAAGCTGGGCTACGCCGATCAGATGCGCGCCGCGTTAGACGACAACAAGAGCGTGTGGGAACAGCTTTCCGGCGGCCAGGACCTGATAAAGCTGGGAGTGGGGCAGGGCGCGAGGGAAGTCAACTCCCGCGCCTATTGCGCGTGGTACAACTTCTCCGGCGGCGACCAGCAAAAAAAAGTCGGCGTACTTTCAGGCGGCGAGCGCAACCGCCTCAACCTGGCGATGATGCTCAAGGAAGGGGCCAACGTGCTGCTCCTGGACGAGCCGACCAACGACCTCGACGTGAACACCCTGCGCGCGCTTGAAGAAGCGCTCGACACCTTCGCCGGCGTCAGCCTCGTAATCAGCCACGACCGCTGGTTCCTCGACCGCATTGTGACGCATATTCTCGCCTTTGAAGACGGCGAGGCAGTCTGGTACGACGGCAACTGGTCAGAGTACGCCGAATGGCGCCGCGAAAAACTCGGCTCCGCCGCGGACAGCCCGCACCGGTATGTGTACCGGAAGCTGGAGAGGTAACCGAAAAATCGCACCCCGTTAAGGGGTGTCTATGAATAAATGTAGCACGTTACGGCGTACAGAAAACGCCACCACTACAATAAACGTAGGCTGACTTTAGTCAGCCGTGTACGCCGAGGGAGCGTTTTTAATTATTGGAGTGTGGCCTGTTTTAACTTCTCGCCGATTGCTTCATCAATAAAAGCATTTATGCTTTTGCCATATAATTTTGCCTGCTTTGCAAGTTTGTAATGGCGTTCCTTGCTGGTACGATACGTGATGCTCCCCTTAAAATCCTCTAGTTTGATCGGTTCGGGAATCTCCATATTATTATCAAGACTTGTGGTAACGTAAGAAACAAGAGCTTCTTTAAGATTCGTCAATACTTCCTCACGGGTTTGCCCACAGGTCATATTGCGCTCAAGTTCAACGATACTGCCCAAAAAACACCCGTCAACATCAGACCACTCAATAATATAAGTGTACGGCAAATTCAAATAGTACTTTAAATTCTTTTTAGCCATTTTGGTATCCCTCCTTNNTGAGTGTTTCCTGTAATTTTTCCAACAAGTACGGTTTTANAAAGTCTTGAGTAAGGACAATGGTAACGGACTGNCAGTTTGGTTTCCTGAAAGTAAGGTGTGAACCTCCGGTTGGAGATGCCGCAAAATCAAGCATTTTAAGAATTTTTACCGCTTCGTCCGGAGTTACATCCGCGCTGCCCTTGAGGATTTTTTGTATAAGCTTCTCGCGCTTGCTCACCCTATTATGATAGCATTTTTGCTATCACTTGTCAACTCAGGATACCGCATCCCCCGGCTTTTTCATCGCAATATAAACCGTCGTAACCGCCGCAAACACCAGCAAAACAACGCTTTCGGCGGTAAGGGCGGGAAAGGCGACCTTGCGGCACTGCATGGTCATCATGCCGCAGCCGCCGATGAGAGCGTTGGGGATACACAGGGCGATTATTCCCGCCATAAAAACGCCGATGGAAAGGCCGAGGTGTGTTTTGGGGTCGGGGAAAACAACCATACAGGCTCCCAAGGCGACGATAAGAAAGCCCAGGCCGATTTCCGCTTGACCCGACCAGTGGCA
>JGI24698J34947_10001982_pt1 | contig 10923 bp, 12 predicted proteins | sample TergutMp193P3_FD_34947 | JGI IMG/M metagenome (IMG submission 34947) | reverse complement strand
GCGCGGACGCCCGCAGATGGGCGGCAATGGCGGGTACGGCAATGGTAACGGCAATGGCAACGGAGGGGGCTTTTCTTCCGGCGGGGAGGGCAGGTATGGCAATGCCGGACACGGCGCGCCGCCATCCTTTTCCGAGCCCACGGGTGAGGTATCCCTTTCCTTTCCCAAACTGCCCTCCATGCCCGACCTGTACGGCAAACCGGAGCCGCGGCTGGATCAGGATAACGGCAAGCTCCGCCTGACCATCAACGAGCTTATACGGCTCAATATGAAAGACCTGCGGGAACTGGCAGCGTGCTACAATATCTCCCACGATGACATGGTTGCCCTGAAAAAGCAGGAAGTTGTCTTCGCCATCCTGCGGGCGCATACCGAGCGCGGCGGGATCATCTACGCCTACGGTTCGCTGGAAATTCTCCCGGACAGTTACGGTTTTCTACGCAGCCCGCAGAATTCCTACCTGCCCGGCCCCGATGACATTTACATCAGCCCCAGCCAGATACGGCTTTTCGCCCTTAAAACCGGCGATACCGTTTACGGCCAGATCCGCAGCCCCAAGGAAGGGGAGCGTTTCTTTGCCATGCTGCGAGTAGAAACGGTCAATTATGATGATCCCACGGTGGCGCAGAACCGCATCCCCTTTGACAACCTTACCCCCCTGTACCCCGACCGTAAACTCAATCTGGAAACCAGTACCGAGGGGATCAGTGAGCGTATCATCAACCTGTTCTGTCCGATTGGCAAGGGTCAGCGCGCGCTGATTGTCGCGCCGCCCCGCACCGGTAAAACGATCATGATGCAGAAAATCGCCAACGCCATCACCAAAAATCATCCCGAAGTGTACCTTATCGTGCTTTTAATCGATGAGCGTCCTGAAGAGGTTACCGACATGGAGCGCACGGTGCGGGCTGAGGTTATCTCCTCCACTTTTGACGAACAGGCGACCCGCCATGTGCAGGTTACCGAAATGGTGCTGGAAAAAGCCAAGCGCCTGGTAGAACACCGCAAAGACGTGGTTATCCTCCTGGATTCGATTACCCGCCTTGCCCGCGCCTATAACCAGACCGTTCCCACATCGGGAAAAATACTCTCCGGCGGCGTTGATTCCAATGCCCTGCACAAGCCTAAGCGCTTTTTCGGCGCAGCCCGCAATATTGAGGAAGGGGGCAGCCTGACGATCATCTCCACCGCCCTGGTAGAAACCGGCAGCCGCATGGACGAAGTTATTTTTGAGGAATTCAAAGGCACGGGCAACATGGAAATTAACCTTGACCGCCGCATTTCCGACCGCCGCCTGTTCCCGGCTATCAACATCAAAAAATCCGGAACCCGCAAGGAAGAACTCCTGCTGACCGAGGAAGAAATCCAAAAAATCTGGATTCTCCGCAAGCTGATAAACTCTATGGACGACATAGAAATTATCGAATTACTGGTTGACAGAATGAAGAAAAGCAAGAATAATGAAGCATTCCTGCGTTCCATGAATACCGGGAGCGCCGGAACAGATTAGATTATAAGGATTTAATTGAGAGGACTATATGAAAGAGAAAATTCACCCCAAATACGAGATGACCACCATTTCCTGCGCCTGCGGAAATGTAATCGAAACCCGTTCCACGCTCAAGGATGTCAAAGTGGAAATTTGTTCCGCCTGCCACCCCTTTTTTACCGGCAAGCAGAAGCTCGTTGACACCGCCGGCCGCATTGAACGGTTCAGGAAGAAATACAATATCAAAGAATAGAGTTGTTCGGAAACTTAGGTTTCTAAAAAACTTCAATATTGCCTCAGCGCGTTACGTGGCGGGAATTGTATGTTTCCTGTCGCTTTGTTCTTTTTCTGCTTTTGCCCAGACCGGCGACACTTCAACGAGTGCCGCTTACCTGTGGCGGCAGGCAGTTGGCGGGGCGGTGATAGGGCGGCCTACGGTTCAGGCGCAGTCGGTAGTGGTGGCGCTGGATGGGGGAAACATCAAGGCGTATTCCGCATCGGGAAGGCCGTTATGGACCTTTTCGGCGCGGGGGCGTTTAAGCCCCCATATTACCCGTTCGCGTGAAGGCACTTCCTATATTTGCAGAACAAATGGAATTTTTATAACCGTTAACCGGGTGGGGCGGGAACTCTGGCGGACAAATATCGGCGGGGCGCTTTTTGCGCCTGTGGTTCTGGGCTGGGATGGCAGGGTATTTATTCCCACCGCGCAAAAAATGTTTTGCTATACCGCATCGGGGAACCTGCTTTGGACGCGGGAATTTGAGGACGCAATAAGCGTCGGCCCCCGGCTGGATCAGGACGGCGGTATTTTGCTGGCTTTGAAAAACGGAGACGCCGTGCGGCTTGATCCTTATGGGGCGGCGACAGTCTGGCGGCTGCCGTCCGTTCCCCGCATACTGCTTGCCGTCCCGTCGATTATGGCGTTGTACCCTAACGGCGACGTACAGTTAATCGATCCATCGCTGCCGGATGCGGCTCCGGTGAATTTGCCCCGACTGCCTTCCCCTCCTCTGGCAGCGGCAAGCAGGGAGAACAGCGCGGCGGCAGCCCTTGCCAACGGGCAGGTGATTCTGCTGTCGGGGACTGACGGAAAGACGCTGTGGATCGCCGATACCCACGTACGGGTGCAGCGGGAAAGAGGCGCGGACATTCGGGAGGACGATGCGGCAGTGCTTTATGATGAGCGGGGGATTTATGTACTCAGCGCAAGCGGGGCCGCGGGTTTTACCGTTGACGGCAGACGTTTGTGGTTTACAATCCTGAGAAACTCATCGGGTATTCCGGCGTTTGACGATGATGGAATACTGTATTCAGGCGGGGTGGATTGGATATTGTATGCGTGGAAACTGGAGAACCGTACCGTGAAACAAAAACGGACTCTGTACGGTCATGCCCCGGAGGGTTTCTATGGAACGGGGGTTCATCCGCCCGCCGCATTTTTATCTTATTACGATGAAGCGCAGGTAAAGAGAGAACTTGAGAATATACGCCGGGAAATTCTGGCAGGCAGGGTAGGGGAACATGAACGTGAGTGGGTTGGTTATCTTATGGATATTGCGGGAAACGGACGGCAGGGTATATTTTCGTATAACCGCCCCCGCGCCCACATTACCCACCGGATTATGGCATTGCAGTTGTTGTCCCGCATAGGTTCAAGCGAGACGATTCCCTGGCTTGCCCGTTTTTTCAGGGCGGAAGATGAACCCCTGGTCAAGGCGGCAGCCGCCCGCGCGATAGGCGGCATAGGCGTAGACCCCGATGGCATAGCGATACGGGAATTCCTTGCTGCCGTAAATGCGGAGGCTATCCACTATGAACAGATGCTCATTTCTGTAGCCGCCGCCACCGGCGCTCTGTGCCGTTTTTCCGGCCCCCCCCTGTCTGATACCGGCGTGCGTATACTCGTTTCACTCAGCAACGCCAACCAGCCGCCATCAGTACAACGCCAGGCGCGCCGTGAGATGGAGAGTCTGCTGGAGTAGGGATTCACCTAATGAAACACGAACAATGCTCTTGACAAACACATCGTTGCCTATCAAAGTATAATCAGGAAGGTATTTTATGATTCACGATGAATTCACATTCTATGACGCCAATCAGGAAAAAATCATACAGGGTCATATGGATGAATTTGTAGTTGTAAAAGACCGTCATGTATGTGGATACTACAAATCAGAAGAAGACGCTTTTGATTCTATGATTGGCAATGAATTAGGTACTTTCATGGTCAAACGTTGTCAGAAACCCGGAACTGATGTGGTTAAATATTTCAATAACGCTGTAATGTTCGCATGAAGTACCAAGCGCTGACACTAAAAGCCCCTGGAATTGCCCAAAGTATTATTATCCCTGTTATAGTCAACCAATCGGAGATACTCTGCCGGAAATTCAACCTTGAAAAAATAGAGGCTGATGTACTGGCGTTAGTGGATACGGGAGCCACAAACACATCAATAAGCGACCGATTGGCAAAGAACCTCGGCTTGAGGGTAATAGAACAGTGTAGAGTTGACGCCGCCGGAGGCGCTCATATAGCAAATGTCTACTCTATAGATGTATTGCTGAGGAGCATGGTCCCTTTTACCAATATTCGATCAACAGAATTCGTAGAAAACGATATGTTTGACATTATCATTGGAATGGATATTCTAACACAAGGCGATCTGGCGATAACAAACCACGATCACCGAACCGTTGTATCTTTTAGAGTGCCTCCTGACTCAAAACATATTGATTATGTTTTAGCCGCAAATGACAATGTTGGTTAACCTGAAATTCCTCCCCGTTCGCGACAGCGGTTTATTGTTTCGCCAGACGATTTCGGCGCCTCCCCCGCACCTCCCGGAGAATTTGAGTGTTTCCGATAATTACCTGATTACTTCATTAACTTTAGTGAAAAATACTCGATCATCTTTGATCCGTTCAACAATACGACGAACTAATTGAGCATCATTCATTTCAGTAATGTTATAAGGAGTGGGATTTACAACCACACGCCCATTACGCAAAAATGCAACGGTGATTTCAGCCTGCAAAAGGCCAGAGGGCAGTTTGTTTTTGTAAACCGTAATACTAAAACTATAACCTGTTTGGTTTGATGAGTGTTCATCTATTTCCAAAACAGTCTTCCATGTTTGCATGGCGTTTCGTAGACCATCGATAATGGTTTGCTTATCCCGTCCGGACAGATCGTCTCCAGAAAAAGAAATGCCGGCGCTTTGCGAAGAAATTAGGGAAGAAAATGCCGGATCGGGGCGTATATTTTCCGCAGACCATTGTCCTCCAATTTGGGCGCTTTCCACACGCAGGGCTTGCAGATCCAGCCGCCAATTTTGACCGGAACGGACAAATGAGCCGGAAATAATTATTTCAGCCCCCAACTGTTTCCCGATTGAAAGCTCAGTTTCTTCACTTACATTACCCGACATCTGGTAATTCATTTCCCGTGAAAGGGTGTCAAGAGTCGATTGGTTGCGTTCAACAACAGTAAACCAGCCGCTGTTCACCAAGACACCATTAATTTTTTTCAAGACAAATTCACCGAGTTCAGGATTTTCGGTTTTAATAGAAACAACTGCCGCCCGTGTGCCTTTGGGAAAACGGTTTGAAAGGTAACGGTTACCGTTTTCTATTGATTGATCCAGACTTGCCACAGACTGGCTATATGCAAAAACAAAGCATATAGAAATAAAAAGTAATACAAAAATTGTTTTTTTTCGCATAATACACTCCTTAATAATATTTCAGGTTTTTTAGTTAATCGTTCTACACCAAAAAAAACTGATTATTTTATTCTTGTAAATGTGGTATATACAGTAGATAACTCTTCTTCATATTCGTTGTCAACAAAAGTTAATTTACGAGGTGTAATACCAAACGCTGTAGCCACAGCTATTAATGATGGACGAGAAAAAGTTAATGTGTTACCACCATCTGATAATCTATATGTATTTGATGTTGTTATCCATACACTTGTAAAATCATCATCCTTTTTAGTTTGTTTAAAATTTCCGATTGGTGAACCACTTTCAAGCCTTTCTTCCGTATATTTACCAACCAGCCTAAACTTGGCGGTAATACCTGTATCAGTAAATGAAAAAGTTCCTACAACATTTCCATTAAAATTCATTCTACTTCCTGTTGTCGATGGTCCAAGAGGGCGACCATTTCTATTAAATTCAACTAATGTAAGAAAATATTCACGGATAATAAAATTAACTGGCGGATCTTCAATGATATTTTTATTATAAAATTCTATTATCGTTGAAAAATCATTTGCTTTCCATCTTCCAATTAATGGATGTGGTTTAGGCAAGAGTTTAATGACATCGTTTGCAAGAGCAGGCAGCAAATCCAAAAATTCATCTAAGCTCTCAAACCTCCTGACTGCCGCAGAAAGCATTTGACCAGACACAATATCAAGTATGTTGATATTTAAAACATTTATATTACCCATTTTCATCATTGTACCAGTTACAACACCTTGAGCTCCTAAAGCTTGACCCAGTTGCCTGATTTCTGTCTGAGCAACTAATCCGCCTCGTTGAAATGTATGTTCTTTAAGTATAGCCTCCCATTGGTTACGAGTAAGGACTTTTACTTTCCCTGTATTTTGCAGAAAGGTAGCGAATAATTCTGTGATGTTTGCAAGTTCCTCTTCTGAATAACTGCTTCTGGCGGTAAAATCTGTCACCGCGACCAATAAATCCTGCGAATACGCAACAAAAGCTACATTAAAAATAACAACACACAAAAACACCCTTTTCATATTAAACACCCCTTTTATGGTTCTAACAAAATTACACTATTAGCGATATTTATATATACTAATAGCGGTAGAAAGCACCAATGCTATCTACAATATGACTTTATAGGTCATTATTTAATAATATATGACTTTTTACCTAATTGTCAATACGGTATTGCAGAATAAAATGCCTTTATCTGACTGTATATAATCCATGACTGATATTCGGAAGGTTTTAGCGGACAATATAAAAGCTTACCGGAAAGCAAAGGGGCTGACACAGGCTCAACTGGCGGAACTGGCGGGGTCTGCAACTCATTATATAGCCATGATTGAGGGCTGTAAGAACTTCCCTTCGCCCGACATGATCGAGCGTCTAGCCGTCGTCCTGGAGAAAGATACGGTAGACCTGTTCAGCCTTGCCCCCATCCGCCACGACTGGAAAGCAACTATTCTCTCAGACATCAATGCTCTCATAAACCAGCGGCTTACCGAATTAAAATAGCGCTTGACAATGAAACATGGTATTCCTCGGTGACTCGAATTATATTGACAAATAGTAGACAATGTAGTAAATTGATACTATGCAGGTCCTTTGGGATAACGAAAAAAACCAAAAACTCATTAAGGAACGGGGGCTTTCATTGGAGACTTTTGCCTCGCTGATTCTTAAAGAAAAGTATCTTGCCATTCTTAAAAATCCTTCAAGGGCAGATCAAAAAATATTTGTCATCCCTTTTCAAAAATATACTTATGTCGTTCCCTTTATCATTGATGACAACCAGAATATTGTTTTGAAAACGGTATTTCCTAGTCGAAAGTTTCATAAAATATACGGAGGAAAAATATGAAAATGGTCATGGACGACTTTGAACAATCCATTGAAGACAATGCAGAAAAGTTTATTCCCCTTTCGGATACGGAAAAGAATGAAGTAGAATCAATTATTAAAGTAGCTAATAAAACAAAAAATATCAATATCCGTATTTCGGCGTATGACATTGAAAAGGTCAAACAACGATCCGTAGAGGAAGGGATTCCCTACCAAACGCTTATTTCCAGCATCATCCATAAATATATTACGGGAAAACTTATAGACGAAAAGGCGATTCTCAAATCAATGGAACTGTTAAAACAAGATGTATATTCGAGATCACACCTCCCCAAAAGCGTCGCGAAGAAAGGCGTTAAGAAACAGCAGGCCGTTAGGTGAAGGCGCAAGGCCGCCTTGTTCCGCGTCAAAAAACCCCCGTTTGCGCCAGCGGTTTATCGTTTGCGGGATGAGGTCTTCAATGCCGCAGCCGAAGCGCCGTCTGAAGCTGATAGGATCGGGCCCACCACGGTAACGAAAACCCATGAGCAAAGTTTCCCGGATAAGAGAATCCCTGTTCAGTTCTTCTGTGCTCTCCGTGCCCAGCGGCCTAAAACCATTTTGGGAATATAAAACGTTTACTTGGCCTACGCTGTGTAAATCTTTTGCAAAAACACCCTCACCAGTTCGGGTGCGTTTACTGAGCGTGTGTGAAATCTTTTCGATATAACCCTCAATATCCGGCGGATAGGTGAACCGTCTGCCGGTTCCGGTTTCATCGTCAATGATAGTTCCCGATGCGGCGGGGCCTGCGCCCAGCCAGTTTTCCATGCGCCAGTACCGTATGTTGTGGGCGCAGGTTTTGTGGGGCAGGGCAAAATTGGAAACTTCGTACTGGGTGAGGCCGGCTTCTTCCAGCATATCGCGGCCGGTAATCCACAGATTGTCAGCCTCATCGCCGCAGGGCAGGGAAAGGGACGCTTCTCCATGTCGCATAACTTGTTCCCCAAGGGGCGTCTGCGGCTCAAGGGTGAGGCTGTACAGAGAGATATGGCCGGGGCGAAAGGCAAGGGCGCGTTTAATATCTTCCGCCACAATAGAGCGGGTCTGAAAGGGAAGGCCGGTGATAAGATCAACGGAAAAGGCCTGGGGAAAATATTTTGTTACCAGTTCAAGCCGCTGTTCAACAAGATCGCCGTTTCCCAGGCGGCGTACTGCCCGGCGCGACGGTTCGTGGAAGGTCTGTACGCCCAGGCTGATGCGGCTGACGCCGCCTGAGACACAGGTCTGCAAAAAAGCCTCGTCAGTTGATTCGGGATTTGCCTCGATGGTGAATTCTTCTATAACCCCTTTCATGGGTTTCAGCAGCGCCCGAATGCCGGCAAGCAGATGTTCTATCCGCGCCGCCCCCAGCGCGGAGGGCGTTCCCCCGCCTATATACACGGTGGGAACATGATCAACGGCAAAAAAGGCGAATTGTTCTTCGATGTCGGTTAACAAATTGTTAATAAAATTATCAATAAATGTGTTAATAACATTAACATCATTTTCAGCGGTATTAATACCCTTTATGGGAACGGAAAAAAAATCACAGTAATCGCACAGGCTTGCGCAAAAGGGAATGTGTATGTACAGCGACGCCGTCATGCGCTATGGGCGGCCTATCCGCGCCGGCGGCCAGAAGCGAAATACCGGTTTGCCTATTATCTCCTGCGCGCTGATCGGCCCCCATGTGCGGGAATCCCCGGTATTTCCCCGGTCGTCAGAAACGACAAAATATTCGCCGGGGCCAAGCGTCCTTGTTTTCATATAGCCTGAGAAGGGAAGCGTCTCATCCCAAAGGGCCGGTATCTGGGGGATATGCGGATTGTAGGGGCGGTCGGAAAGTTCAAATTCGGTCAGGGTGTAGGCGCTGTCCGCCGGCCTTACCCGCAGGACAAAATTAGCCATGCTGATCTCATCGCCGGGGAGGGCGATAAGGCGTTTGATATACAGGTGTTCTTCCGTATTGAAAATCGTAAACTGCTGCGCGGTAAAGAATCGAATAAAATTATCGGCGGCAAACAAAAACCAGTTCCGGTTTTCCCCCCGCCTGGTATCGATCAATACAATATTCCCCCGTTTGAAAGGGGTTGTTTCCTCTGTCAGTTTTATCTTTGCCAGCAGTGATGGCAGGGTAGAAGATGCCGCCAGAAACCGGTCGCCTGAGCGCAGCCCCGGCTGCATGGTATCATTGTGCAAAACCCATACGGAAAAGAAAAAAGCGTTAATCGTATTATACAACAGATACAGTATGAACAGAATTAGAATAACCCGCAGCAGCTTGTGGCGTTCGTGTTTTTGTGCGGCATAGGAATATTTAAGCGCTTTGTCGAACATAATACCCCATGCCATTTAACGAATTGTCCCTATTCGTCTGAGGGGCCAAAAAATCAACGCCCCCTTGCCTAATACCTTTGAAACCTGTACCGGTCCAAAATAACGCCCGTCTCGTGAGTTATCCCGATTATCGCCCAGGGGGAATATTCTCCCTTCCGGCACATACCAGCCCAGCGAATACCGCGCCGACAATGTCGCATAACGGCGGTCATGCGGCATAGCGCCCCGCAGGGTTTCAAGCCTGGCTTTTTCGTGGGCAAGGTAATCAGGATAACGGATATTGTTTACCGATGTCATTGCCGGCTGCAGGCGTTCAGGCACGGGTAAGCCCACATCCTGCCACGCGGCGGCCTTCCCCGCCATTTCCAGCGTGAGGTATTGCCTCTCTTCCATAAGACGGTTTATGTGGTGATTCCAGCCGCGCTGCGCGATAAATTCCCGCTCATTGATCCACCGGTCTTCCCCGGCAAAGGCGACCTTCATCTCCCCCTTCTCCATGATGAAACGGTCTCCGCCCATTCCAACCGCCCGCTTTATGAGAAAATGCGCCCTTGGCTGCCCCGTCTCGTCACGGTCAATGTCAACCAATGAAACGGTCAGCATAAAGATGATCCGCTGCGCCACATCGAAAACCGGCCCGCGCGAAATGTAGGAAGGATTTTCAAAAATGATAATATCGTTACGCGCAGGCTTGATGGGGCTGGGCAGTTTTGCCAGACCGGGCAGCAACTCCGGCCCGTAAATAAGTTTATTGACAAATATCCGGTCGCCAATAAGCAGGGTATTGATCATGGAGCCGGAAGGAATGACATAAGCCTGTATAAGGTACTGGTTTGCCAGCAGCACCATGCCTGCCGCCCAGACAAATGCCTCAATCCAGTCCAGTATGGGGTTTTTTGCCATCTGTTTTTCTTTTTTGATACGCCGAATCCGCTTCCGCCGCGTTAAAAACGCCTCGGTCAGATTTTGCAGACCATCAAAGAAATCGCCTTGTTTACCGACCATTGGTGGATTATAGCACGGATGGGGGGAATAGGGAAGTCTTTCAGCGGCGATCATTTCACCCTTATCACGCGGGCGGCGTTCAATATCGCAAGCAGGGCGACTCCCACATCGGCGAAAACCGCTTCCCACATGGAGGCGGCTCCCAACGCGCCCAGCGTCAAAAACAACCCCTTAACCCCCAACGCAAAAATGATATTCTGCCAGACGATGCGTTTGGTGAAACGGGCGACGCCAATCGCTTCAACCAGTTTTGACGGCTCATCGGTCATCAACACCACATCGGCGGCTTCAATCGCCGCATCGGAGCCAAGACCGCCCATCGCGATACCAATATCGGCTATCGCCAGCGCCGGCGCATCGTTAATGCCGTCCCCAATAAAGGCAAGTTTGCCCTTTGCCCGCTTTTGCCTGAGAAACATTTCCATTTTTTCTACTTTTTCGTCAGGCAAAAGGCCGCCGCAGCACTCGTCAATATCCAGTTCTTTGGCA
>JGI24698J34947_10001981_pt1 | contig 10931 bp, 10 predicted proteins | sample TergutMp193P3_FD_34947 | JGI IMG/M metagenome (IMG submission 34947) | reverse complement strand
CGGTTTGGGCAATTCAGCAAAATTGTAAAATATTGTGGATTAATTTTTTTGAAATACACGAAAATCGAATGAAATTTATGCTAAGCCCGACAGGCTCCTAGAAGCAGAAAAGCAACGAATTGCCAAAGAGAAAGAACAGGAAAAGGCGGAAGCGGCGGCAAAGAGGGAACGAGAAAAGGCAGAAGCGGCGGTAAAAATGGAACAGGAAAAGGCAGAAGCATTGGCAGAGAGGGAACGAGAAAAGGCAGAAGCATTGGCAAAGATAGAACAAAAAAGGGCAGAATTAGAGGAAAAAGAACAGGCAAGAAAGAACAGGCTGTTAAACGCAGATGATGATTTATAGGCTCTCATTTTGCTTTATAAAAATAAGTTGAGGAGAGGTTTCAAACTGAAAGAAGATGGCTTAAAAGTCAAGGCTACTAATTTTAAGGAGGACATCATGGCACGCTACCGTGTAACGTATGAGAAAACAACGGGGAACGGAAAACCGTCAAAGTCAACAACGGAGGTAAACGTGAGCAGTCAGGCGGAAGCAAAGGCAAAAGTATTGTCAATGTACGGTTCTGCCTCAAATGTCAAGGTTAAGGTTATTTCTGTTATTGCTTTGAAATAGAGGACAGAAAAGCAGAAGTATTTTGTCTTCTGCTGGTATGCCTGATTTGCTTAGATTAGTCCAGCAATAATTAGTATAAAAAACTCAGAAGAATAGGCAGGAAGGAAAGACAATGGCTAAGTTTACCAAACAGCAGGCCGAGGAAGAATTTGCGAAATACACTGAGAACGTCACAGAAGACGACATTGACGGCGTATTGGAGAAGGAAAACGCAATCCTCGGTAAAGCGAAGGGCCCATTAGAGAAGTTTGCCGGCAACATTAAACTTCTTTTTTCTGTAATCAAAGACTACGCGAAGGGAAACTACAGAGAAATCCCCTGGCTAACAATAGCGGCAATCATCGGTGCCCTCCTGTACATATTCAGCCCCATAGACCTTATCCCGGACTTCATCCCCGTTGCTGGCCTCCTCGACGACGCAGGCGTGCTCGGCATCTGTTTGAACGGAATCGGAAAGGATCTGAAGAACTATAAACTTTGGCAACAGCAAAACTTGATAGAGCATAAAAAAACTAACATCGGAAAATCCTGATTTGTCTTTTGCTCGCTATGTCGTCTGACATATCTTTGTCGCGGCGAGAGCGGGGAGCCATGATGGCGGTATATGGCGGATGTAAAGAAAAGTAATAACAGATTATCTCAACAAAAATCCAAAAGCAAGCCGCCCAAACGCATTGTCACAGCAAAATGTCATTGGAAATAGCTTATCAGACCCATTTGTGAAATAAAATGTAGAATTCCCTGTCATTGTCAAATATTACTTTGTCGTGTTTTGTCATATACTACCGAAATAATACTGGTAAATGGGTGGGCAAAGTGCCGCTGAGAAAACCTCTTTGGGCTCTCCGGCAAAGGAGACCTGTGGATAAAGCAGCCCGTAGGGCTGTCCATGCAGTGAGAAATGATCCTACCGATTAGACTAAAACATCGTTTTAGTCTAATCGGTAGGAGGGCTCCGGCGCCGGGTTCCCCAAACGTTTTCGAAGCGGTACTTGGCCACCCGTTAGCCTAAATTTATTCGAGTATTTTGGTGAAAAACATCCCGAAAAATTAGTGTTTGCAAAAAAAACGATGAACCATAAGCCGGGTTCTGTCGCAAAAGGCCGGGGGCCTTTTGCGGACTGCCATCTATCTTGGGCAGGCCTTGCGGCCGGCCTCTGTGCAGCCTACCCGCGGCATTGGACGGGCCGCCCTGCCGCTGCTTGACTTTGCTCCTGATGAGGTTTGCCATGGTACTACTGTACCTACAACGCCGTTACCGGCGCCGCGGTGGGCTCTTACCCCGCCTTTTCACCCTTACCTGGCCGCCAATAAGCGGCCCGGCGGTATGCTTTCTGTTGCGCTTTCTGTCCCGCCGCTTGATTGTGTCAGGGGCCGGGCCCGGGTGTTACCCGGCATCATGCCCTGCGGAGCCCGGACTTTCCTCCCTGATCACAAAAGTACTTTTTGGAACTGTAAAGCAGTGTCGCAAAAGCTTTAGCGATCAGGGCGGCAGCCTGGTTCATCGTAAAATTTTACTCATCATAGTCGATGTTGACTTTTTCTTCCTCTTCCTCTTCTTCGTCATATTCTTCATCTTCGATGTCATCCAAATCGGAGAGGCTTCCGGAATCTTCGTCATTGAAGTAGTCTTCCACTCCCTGTTCCGATTCCTCGTAAAAGAGTATCCTGGAACAATAGGGGCAGAAAACAATCTCCTCACCCTGGCGCACGACATTGGCAAACTGGGCGGGAAGGATCATGTGGCATCCCATGCATACCCCTCCTTTTATGGCAACAATTCCCCGTCCCATTTTGTTCCTGATTATGCGCTCAAATTTGAAAAGCACGTCCGTGTCATTGAGTTCGGCGGCAAGGGTGGTTTCCCGTTCAAGAAGCGATTTTAGCTGCCTGTCTTTCTCGGACGCCTCTCTTTCGATTTCCCTGCGCCTCTCCTCAAGTTCCCTCTCCTGCTGTTCAATCAAAGCCTGGTTTCGCTTTATTTCCTCGTCCAGATCCGAAAGGTGCCTTACTTCCCTTTGAAGTTTATTGCGGAACTCCTGCTCTTTCCCAGCGGCGTCCTCAATTTCCTTGTCCAGGGCCTCATATTCACGCTGGGTGCTTATGGATTCCATGTTCTTCTCGGCTTTTTCCCTTTTGGCTTCCGCCTCGGCCAGGGAATTGCGGTATTCCGCTTCCGCCGTTTTTGCTTTTTCGTAGTCCTGGTTGTTTCCAATAAATGATTTTTTCATCCTCGCCAGAAGCTCTTCCTGGGTTACAAGCAGTTTCGGGATTTCCTGGATTTTTTGCTCCAGCTCTATTTTCTCCGAAAGTATGTCCTGCAAACTTTTGAGTGTCTCAAAAACCTTTTCCATGTCGTTCCCCTTCAATGTTTAGCTGCTAACCATATCCTCATAGGGTATAACTATGATACGAAAAACCAACTAAAAAAACTAGTGTTGGTTCATGTTGTTCCGCGTCCTCCGTGGTGAATTTTTCCGATCGTGTTGGTTCGTTACTGATCCAGGTAATCCTTTAGCCTGCGGCTGCGCTTTGGGTGCCTGAGCCGACGCAGGGCCTTTGCCTCTATCTGCCTGATCCGTTCCCTGGTGACATTGAAATAGAGCCCGACTTCCTCAAGCGTGAGGGAATAGCCGTCATCCAGGCCAAACCGCATTTTCAGCACATCCTGTTCCCTGGGGGGCAGCGTCTTGAGTATGCCTATGATCTCTTCCTGAAGCATCTTGAACTGGGTCTGGTTCGATGGGTTTTCAACATCCTTGTCCTCGATAAAGTCCCCAAGAAGGGAATCCTCCTCCTCGCCTATAGGCGTCTCAAGGCTTATGGGCTCACGGGCAACGTTCTTGACCGATTTTACCCTATGGGCGGGCCAGCCCAATTTTTCGGCGACTTCCTCGTCCGTGGGTTCACGCCCCAGTATCTGCATGAGCTGCCTGGATTCACGTACAACCTTGTTGATCTGCTCTATCATGTGCACCGGCACGCGGATTGTCCTTGCCTGGTCGGAAATGGACCTGGTAATGGCCTGGCGTATCCACCAGGTAGCGTAAGTGGAAAATTTAAAGCCCTTCTGGTACTCGAATTTTTCCACCGCCTTGATAAGGCCGATATTTCCCTCCTGCACAAGATCAAAAAAATGAAGCCCCCTGTTTGTGTATTTTTTCGCGATGGAAACCACAAGGCGCAGGTTTGCCTTAATCAGCCTGTCCTTGGCGTTTTTCATCATTACGCGGCCGCGGTTAATCTCTTTAGCCATGAGGTTGATGCTCTCAACAGATTCCTCAAATTCGGCTTCCATTTGGCGCAGCTTCTTTTCGTTTATCTGAATCTGCCTGATCTTCTCTTTTATTTCGTCAGAGCTTAAGCCCAATTCCGACTCAAGCCTTTCCCGCTCCTCTTTTACGGTAAGCCCGCGGCCAAGGGCCCTTAGCTCTTTAAGTGAATTGACATGAAGGTGCTTTTCTATGCGTTCCTGTTCCTTCTTGTAGCGCTTTATCCGCTTGGAAGCCTGTATGAATTTTTCCGAAAAGCTTGAAATTTCGTCGGGGTGAATTTCGGCGTTCTCGATAATTTTCATCAGGCGTTCCCTCGTCTCGTTCAATTCGGGGTGCTCAAAAATGTTCGCGCCGCGGACGATTAACTTCCTTTTCGCGTCTATGTAATTTTTTAAATCGGGAAGGGCGAGCCGCAAAGTTTCCTTATAAAACTGGTTGAGCCTGCGGCGCTCTGTCATGTGTTCGGTAATTTCCTTTTTGGTGAGGTTCAGTTCCCGGAGGTCCCTCTTTGAAAAGGCCCTTTGAGCGATATGATAAAACTCGGGGATTATCATCCCGGATTTTTTTATCACCCTTTTGATGATGTTCTCACCGTCTTCCATCTGTTTTGAAAGATAGATTTCCTGTTCGGCTGTAAGAAGGTTCTCCCTGCCTATTTCCCGCAAATAAACCCTGATAGGATCGTCCACCGAGGATTCCTTCTCGCTGTAAACAAGGCGCTTCTTTTCCGGGTCGGCTTTTCTGCTCGCAGGTTCCGCTTCCTCTTCCTCCGAAAGATCCTCTTCGATAACCTGGATGTTGTTTTCCGCAAGAAGGGTAAGAACCTGTTCGATTTTGTCGGTGTTGGCTATGTGCTCCGGGAGATAATCGGCCAGCTCCTCGAAAAATATTTCTTTCTTTACCTTCGCGTAATCAATGAGCTTTACCACCGAAGGATCGAGGCCTTCGTTTTGCTGTCCAGCCGTTGCCGGTCCGCCCGGCATCGCCATGGGTAAAGCAGCAGATTTCTTCCTCGGCTTTTTCACTTCCGTCATACCTTTTATCCTTGCTTCATCAATTGGGATAGCTCGCCATCAATCCTCATTTTTTCGGTGAGCAATTCCTTTACTTCCAGATGCCATTCTTCCGCGCTTTCGAACGGGTCCTCCTGTGACATGGCATTCTTTTTCATCGACCTGAGTTTTACCACTATATCTTCCTGTAGGCGTTCCATTCTCTTTATTCTGATCCTCTTCAAGCCGTCAGCCGCAAGTTGCTCGGCGTTGACTGAAAATTCCCCGCTCGCGCTTCGTTCAATAAGGATCCTCTTGAGTTCAGGCGAAGGGATACGGGCCAGTAATTGCTCCATGCCCGTCTCGTCGTACCTGACACATTCCTCCAGGGCAATGAAAATATCCCTGGCGTTCGNGTCTTCTATCTCGCNAATTTCCAATGCGTTCCTGAATTTCAGAAACAACTTTTCCTTCCGGGTTGAAACATAATCAATGGCGATGGCGAAAAGGAGCGAGAGTTCCTCATTCATGCTTATCGGGGTCCCGCCCGCTTTCGCCTGCGGCTTTGGGTTGCGGCCAGCCTGCCGATAGGGGGAATCACGCCCCGAAGCGTAACGACGGTAATCGTCGGCGATAAGGCCGGGAAGCAAGCCAAAGGCGTCCGCAGCGGCCTCAACGCAGGAGTCCCTTGCAATTTCCGAATCCAGGAGATCCAGATAGGGAAAAAGAAGGGCGACTGCACGGGCTTTTCCTTCTGAACCCGAAGTGTCATATGACGACATATATTTTCTAAGTAAATAATCAAAGTCATTTATAAAGCAATTTGCCTGTTTTAACAACTCCCCCGGGCCGGAATTCTGCAAAATCTCTGCCGGGTCCTTCCCGTCACTTGGCACTACAACGGAGCAGCCCAGGCCGTTTCTACGGCAGGTGTAGATTCCCTTCACCGCCGCCGTCTGGCCCGCCCCATCGGAATCAAAAAACAAAATGGCCTTTTCCGCCCAACGCTTGAGAAGTTTCGCCTGTTCGTCGGTAAACGCGGTACCCAGGGGGGCTATTGCGTTGGTAATTCCTGCCTGGTGCAGGGCTATTACATCCAGGTACCCCTCGACAATGTAGGCTGTCTTTGTCCTTCGTATCTCCGGCATGGCAAGGTCGGCGGCGTAAAACGTCTCCCCCTTTCTGTAAATGGGCAATTCCGGGGAGTTGATGTACTTTGGCGGTTCCCAGCCTTCCCTTGCCTGTCCCGGCAGGGAGCGCCCCCCAAAGGCAACGNTCCTTCCGTGCCTGTCCCGTATCGGAAACATGAGCCTCCCCGAGAAAAACGATGCCCGTTTGTCCTTTGGGGAGAAGAGCCCTGAGGAGGCAAGAAATTCGGGCGAATAGCCTTTTTGGGAAAGAAAATTATGCAGCCAATATCGACCGTCCGGAGCGTAACCAAGACAGAAGCGTTCTATCATTTCGTCGAAAATGCCTCTTGATATAATATACTGCTTTGCGGCTTCAGCTTCACGCTTTTTTAGCAAAAAATGATGAAAAGTTCCCGATAAACGCTGATAAAGCTCCAAAAGCTCTTCTTTCTTCTTTTTCCTCTCTTCGTCGTCGGCGGAAATGCCCGTCCCGCCTGAATTCTCATAGACCAACTCAATGCCGAATTTCTTTGCAAGATGCTCGATGGTCTCGGGGAAGGTCAGTTTGTCCATCTCCATGACGAAATTGATAACCGTGCCGCCCTTGTGGCAGCCAAAACAATAATAGGTTTTAAGGTCAGCATTTACCGTAAAAGAGCCTGTCTTTTCCTGATGAAAGGGACAGCAGGCCCAGAAACGGCCCCCCCGCTTCTCAAGCCTCACATAGTCGGACACGACGGCGACAGCGTCCATACGGTCGGTTAGCTCCTGAATCGAGGATTNCGAGATATACGGCACCTAGTTCCCCTTTACATACAGGGCCCCGGCCCTGATGTGATCGTCCAGGGTACGCGAGAAATAGTGCCGCCCGGCCCCCGTGTCTATAAGCCGGAAATAAAGATATTCCGTTGATTCAGGAATAAAAGCCGCCTTGAGGGCCGTTTCGCCGGGCGCCGAAATAGGCCCAGGGGGAAGGCCGGGCCGGATGTAAGTGTTGTACGGATCCCTGATTTCCAGGTCCCTGTTGAAGAGCTGTTCGGGATGGGGGCGGCCCTGGATTTCCGTGATCACGTATTCCACGGTGGCGCATGACTGGAGTGCCATGCCGATATCGAGCCGGTTGTAAAATACCCCGGCCATGACGGCGGCTTCCTCGGGCACACGGTACTCCCTTTCCACGATTGAGGCGATGATAATCCGCCTGTTCAACTCCGCCGCGTCCGTTGACCTCATGAAGCCCCCCCTGGGGGCCGCGGCTTCAGAGAGGATTTTATCCAGGCGTTCGTAAAACGTGTCAGCCATCACGCTTACCACTGAGGCAGCCGGGTACCCAAGCGGGAAGAGGTAGGTGTCCGGGTAAAGGTAGCCTTCCATTGAAGTCCCTGGGACATTATACGCGCCCAGGATTTCCCGCGAGGAAGCCGCCTGGAGGAATTCCTCGGCCGTACAAATACCGGCGCTTTCCAAAAGGCCCGCTGTTTTTTTTAGCGTTACCCCCTCGGGGACGGTAACCCTTACAAGGAGCTGAACCCCCTTTACCAGTATTGATCGTATTTGCGTCTGGGTCGCGGGAAGCTCTATCCTGTAGGAACCGGTCCTCATATAATCCTCGTCAAGCCTGAAGAGCAGGTACCAAAAGTAACGGCTCTTAATGACCCCCGCGCTTTCGAGCCGCCTCCCCACCGAGTCGGCGGATTCGCCCTTCCTCACCTCCAGAAACATGATGCCGCCTTCAATCCGAAGGCCTTCATCGGCCGGCCCCGACTCATTTTCACCTGTTAAAAGCCATTGATCAGAAACTAGTTTTTCCTTTGGCGGGGCGTTAAAGTAGGAGGCCCCGCCAACTATCAGGGCACAGAAAAATAACCCAACAGCGATGACAATGCTGAGAAATTTTAATACAAACCGGACTGCCTTCGGCATCAAAACTCCCGAAAAACCCCTGTCTCTGCGCTTGTTTCTTACAAAGTAATTTCCATGCCTTCCATGGCAAGGCTTAACTTGATCCCTTTTATATTCATTCGTTCCGTATATAACTGCGCGGATTTTAAAATTCCGTAAAGCTTGTGATCGTCGTAAGCGGGATCATGATGAAACAGTACCATGTGCTTTATATTCCAGTTGGCCGCGAAATCGACCGCTAAACTGAAGGCGCTGTGTCCCCAGTTATATTTTTTTAAGGCCTCTCCCAGCGTGTATTGACAATCAATAACGATTAAATCGGCGTCGGTAAAATAGGAGCAGTTTTCTTCGTTCTTCGTAAAATCTTTCGCCGTCAGCTCTATATCCGTGGCATAAATAAATTTGTGTTTCCCTTGTTCAACCTTGTATGAATAGGCGTCGCCGGGATGGTTCAGCTTCCGGTAGGAAACAGTAGCGTCCATTAGCTCAACAGGGCCGTCCAAAAGGACAAATTTGTTTTTTGCTACCATTGCATCCATGTGGACCGGAAAGTAGGGGTTTGCCATCTGGCCCTGAAGGGCCGCCTCCATGCCCTCAATAGGGGAATAAAAATCTACTTTATTCGAAGGATTAAAGGCCGGGCCGAAGAAAGGCAGGCCCATAATATGATCCCAGTGAAAATGTGAAAAAAAGACGTGGAATTTGGTGGGCCTGGGTTTTCTTCGGGCCGCCGAATGGCCTAACTCCCTTATTCCCGATCCGGCGTCAAAGATGATTACCTCATCTTCGTTGTCAAGCCGCAGCTCCACGCACGAGGTATTCCCCCCCACCGTACCGAAAAGCCAGGGGGGGAGATTCGCGAGAAAACGTTCGCGATTTTCAGGGGATTCCAGGTCGCCCGGCGTAAGCCTTTCCACTATGGCCGAGATTTTGCCTTTCACCTGGGAAGGCCGCTGAGGCGACGGCAAAGAACCTCGGACTCCCCAAAACCGGATATGCATCAGGACTCTCCTAAAAACCTTTCTTCCAAAACAATTCCAAACTAAAACGATTATGAAAATTGCACAATTATCGGTTCATTTTGTCGGCTGGCCAGTAATTTTTCGATTGAGGCGGGGGAATGGCTTAACCCCTGGTTCATACCGGGACATTCACTGGCGGTCATTTCCCAGCTTTCCTCATCTTTAAGCACTGACGACCAAAACGGAAAAGTCACGCACTGCAAAGGCCTCGCTTCGTAAACCCGGCAGCCTTCCTTTTCCCAGAAGACACAGTCGCAATTCATTTTTTCCTTTAACGATAGCCTGTTTTTCCCGTCTTCATTCGGAACCCAGCGGCAATAGAGGGTCATAAAGTCATCATGGCCCAGTTTCAGGGCGGCTTTTAATACGGAGACATCCCTCTCGGACAGGAAAACAAACCCAGGCTCAAAACGGCAGCAGACGGAACAGCGTTTGCATGAAAAGCGGAGCCCCTGGGAATAAAAATTCCCATTGGCATAAAAACGACTCTTTCCGATTGTTTCAGGCATAATCGCGTAATGTTAGCAATAATAGTAAAATAAAATCAAGTGCCAAAATTAAGGGAGTAAGGGAGTAAGGGAATAGGGGTCGTTGTTAGAAATCTCATCTTGTCGCGTCGCGCACAGATAACTAACAAAAACCCTTACTCCCCCACCCCCTTGTTCCCTTGTTCCCCTAATAAAAAGCCAGACACGCTTCCGCTGCTGAAGCCGCGTCGGGGCTGTACGCATCGGCGCCTATCTCATCGGCGAAGCTCTGGGTCATAGGCGCGCCGCCCACCATGATCTTTACCTTGTCCCTAAGGCCGGCCGCCTTGATGGCGTCAATGATTTCCTTCTGCATGGGCATGGTGGTTGTAAGCAGGGCGGACAGGCATACAACCTTCGCGTCTGAGTTTTGTATGGCTTCGATTATTTTCTCGTTTGAGCAGTCCACGCCAAGATCGTTCACCTCGATACCCTTGCCTTCTATCATCATTTTGACAAGGTTCTTTCCGATATCGTGGAGATCCCCCTTAACCGTGCAGATGATTGCCTTGCCGACCGGCTTTACCCCGGCTTGGGTCAGGGCCGGTTTCAGTGCGGCTGATGCCCGGTTCATCGCGCGGGCCGCGATGAGCACCTCGGGAACGAAAACTTCCCCGTTCTTGAATTTCCCGCCGATTATATTCATTCCCGATATCAGTCCCTTTTCAAGGATATCCGCCGGGGCTGCGCCTTCGCTTAAGGCTTTTTCCACGGCGACAACGATTTCCTTCGCCTTTCCCCTCTGCAGCAATTCGGAAATTTCATTAAACGTGTTGGTAAAATCGGTCATTAATCACCCCTTACAAAAAAAATCCAACACGGAGGTCACGGAGTACTACACGGAGGAACACGGAGAAAAACGCGCAACTAGCAAATTACGCGCCATCATCATTCTTTAATCAAAATTTTGTTATAAAGATAAACAAGAATGATTTGATAAACTTACTTATCTCTCGTCTTCCTCCGTGAAACTCCGTGGTCTTCCTCTGTGCCCTCCGTGTTTTAATATTCTATATCCTTGACAGCCGTTTGTGAAGGGCCTCGCCCAAGGCTCGGGCTGCCTCCGGTGTCGGCGCAGATGTCTCGATGACGATCCCCTTCCTGCCGAAAGATTCAACCAGCTTTGCGGCATACTCCGCGATATCAACATTCGCGTCAGCGGGATGATCCCAGTAACGCTCGCGCAGGCAGAGCACGGTCTTCCCGGCGGCGGCCTTGAGGGGCTCCCAGTTAGTCACCTGGGGCATGGTAAAGTCAAGGCCTTTGAGCCCTTCGATTTCCAGCATCGCGGGAACCACGCGATGAACGTCGCCGCAGGAATGGACGACGATGCCGCCGAATTCACGGGCGATTATGTTGTTATACTTCACGCCGAATTCGCGGTACATGTCCGGGGAAAGGAGGGCCGCAGTGTCGTCGCTCACCCTCACCCCGGCAAAGCGGGGGATGCAGTATATGGCCTCGTGGCCC
>JGI24698J34947_10001980_pt1 | contig 10931 bp, 5 predicted proteins | sample TergutMp193P3_FD_34947 | JGI IMG/M metagenome (IMG submission 34947) | reverse complement strand
TTTCAGCTTTTTGCTAATTCCTTATTATGCAACGAATTAGACAAAGACAGAAAACAACGATTTAATGAAAAACCGAATTAATCAGTGGTTCCTTAAGAAAATTTACCTCTAGTACAGATTGTCCTTTAGAACAGCCCCTTCATAACAGTCGGTGGTCACGTAACTAGCCATGATACTTTTTTCCATTTCTGAAGCCCATGTTTACTTTCTTTGGAAACACTTTTTCCCCAAACATGGCCGGCGTATATTATTTTCCTTCTGTTATTAAACAATGGCCCGCTATAAAGGGAACTTCCCCTAGACAACCAAGGGGAAATCAATATGAACGCAATACCCAATGGACGGATGGTCTTTTCCAATGAATTTAGGACCCAGATAACGCAGCCATTTTGTGTCATTTTCCTTTGGACCATGGAATTTTTCATCAATTCGCTGCCTTGTTCGTACCAGTTCAAATACTTTTTTTTGAGGATCAGTATCGCCTGTATCTGTGGGCGACAGGGTTTCTATAAAACCTTCGCCAAAAAAAACACTCTTGCGCTTTATATGAGGCGGTGACGCAGAGAATCCAAGTTTCTCTACTTTAGGATAATATCCCCTCCTGGGCACTTGACGGCCGAATATCATATAGCAGGCATTCACCTTGTTGAATCCAAATTCATCTCCCGCCGGCCCCTCTACAGGGTTATTGAAAAAATTCTCTCTGCTCTGATCCAGATTTTTTTTTATCTTATCATTTTCAGTTTCAGTTGCACCACTCATACCTTTATCCTTCAACCACTTATCAATAGCTATCAATTGGGGTTGCGTAAAAAGATATATAATCTTTTCGTTGGGATGACGATCATCGCACAGGAAAAATCTTTCCCAAAATTTTGATCCGTCCGTGTCAAACGCATATTCCATCCGTTTTTCCAGTACCGTATTGGCAAAAACATAGTTAAGGTGCACAATTACGGGCTTTGACGATTCTTTACTCTTTGACGATTTTTGACTATCGTGGTAATTCATAACTCACCTCACAAAAAATATAAGCCAAATATTGCATTTTCAAGAATATTGTTTTTTATTTTTTTTGTCAACGGCAAAAACATCTATATTCCATCTCCCATAAGGGAGCAGGCACTAATTTCACCGCAATACTCAATGGCCGGATGGCCCTTTTCAAGGATTCTGGAGCCCAGATAACACAGCCATTTTTTGTCATTTTTCCCGGGACCGCCGAATTCTTTTTCTATCGACGGTCTCAATGCAAGAATCTCCGTCAATATTCTTCCGCGTTCATCTTCCTTAAACGCCTCCGGCAGGTCTTCCTTGAGGCTTTTTTTGAATCTCTCATCGAAGAAATCATTATCATCTTTCCTCTCCATTTCTGGAGGCACCGCCCCAAAGAAAACACGCGATAATTCAAGCCGGTTGCCGGCACCGCGCTTTATATAGCAGGCGCAGATCTTGCAGTATGCGTAGGAAAATCCCGAATTCGCCGCTATAGGGGCATTGAAAAAATCCTGCCTGCTAAAATCAAGGTTTTTCCTTATTTTCTCGCTGCCTGACTTACACTTACCGGCCAACCAGTTGGAGAGTACCCGCAACTGGTGTTCGGTAAAAAGATAGACAATTCTGTCGCTGGGGTGTACGTTATTGCAGGGGAAAAACCGTTCCCAAAAATTCTGACCGTCAGTCCCAAACGCATGTTCCATGCGCCGGTCCATTGCGGCTGGGGCCGTAAGGTCAAAAATACCGGTAAGAAGAACCCTTACTCTCACCGCTTATTTTGTTCTGTATTCAACGCCAGATTACGCCGGGAAAACCGTCTTTGGGAAAAGTCCGGTTTTTTGTAGCTGCGCAAAATCTCTACAAACTCGCTTGGTTTGCAGCCAAATTTTTTCAGTTCCCCGAACGTGAGATAGGTTTCCAGCCTTAAAAGATGCGCTTCTGTGTGGGGCAGTTCCAATGAAAGAAGCGAATTGTCCAACGCGTTATTATCCTCAATTAAGGTGAAATGCACACCGATCCGCTCTTTAACGGCTTCAACGCTCAGGTTAGCGCGCGCCGGGGAATTGCCAAGCACTTTGTTAAAAGCCTTTTTCAGGGTTTTGTCCTGGGTACATATTTCGACCCTGGTGCCCTTTTCGAGCAGGGAATTCACGATAAACTTCAACATTTTTTCGCGTCTTCCCGCAGTGAAGAGCCAGAAATAGCCGCAAAAAAAGGTAACCTTGAGTTTCTTGGGATCGGGGCTGTTGCTGAAGCATTCTTTAAATTGCCTTTCAAACAACACATCATCATTTCTAAGATAATTCAAATGAAGCTTGAGGCCGCAAAAATTTTCTTCCCCCAACTCCCGGATTATTCTTCTCCAGAATATTATCTGCCAGGGATTCGGTATCCCCTGCTCCCTGAATTCCTTGTCAGGATACCGTATAAACCGCCCGCTATTTCCAACGTAGTCATACTGACTTTCAAATTTTTTCCAGAGATTCTCCTTGTATTTCACATCCGGATCCGATGTGTCAAACTCGCGACTTAATGCCATTTTTTCCCCCTTGGATACAGCATAAACCGGGATTTTTTGTCACAAGCATGACCTTCGTCTTGAAAAACAGGTGATATTAATATTACACCATAAAGCCCAATACAACCTCTGCTTTTTGCCGATTCGCCATAAAAACCGGCATAAAAACACCTTTTCATAGGAATTCCCCCCGATAAATAAATATGTTGATAAATTGTACTCCCTTTGTTTTTTTTTATCAATAGCTCTTTATGGAATTTACGAGCTTCCCTCTTTCCTCCCTGCGCTCCATAATAGAATCCTCCACTCCAAACAAAGCGGGAACTTCCACAGAAGTCCCCGCTTCATAACCAATGCTTTAACCGCCGCTTTACGGGTACAAATCGGCCTTTAGAACAGCCCCTTCGTAGAAGTCGGTGGTCATGTAACCAACCAGGATGGTTTTGCTGAGGTCTCTGGCTTGTAAAAAGCTTCCTGTTGCCCAAGCGGTTCCCTCTCCTGTGGGAACGCCGTTGGTAACAAATTCATTCACGGGTACCGTGCCGGTCGGGACTGTCATTACTTCCCATGCGCCGGTAAAGCTGTCGTCCGCGTTTGTTCCGTCAGTTATATTATTGGGATTTACCGGCCAGGCAACCCTGATCGCGTTTCTGGTTTCGGCAAATGAGGCGTGATAGTAGGAAATATAGGGCATATTTCTGCTGCCTTCCCTGCGGACGTTGATCATGAGTTTTGTTCCCGCCGAAAGATAGGTGTCTACCCGTACTGTTCTCCTATTGGCTTTGTTCGGCATAGCGCCTAGACCTGATCCTGTTACAGGTATATAAGTATACCAAAGCCCTCCGTTTATGACGTCGTAGTACGCGAGGTGAATATTATTATCCTTGTCTACCGCCATATCCACATGAGTGCCGGCAGAGGTTTTGATTACTACGGCATTAGCCTGCCAGTCATCGGTACTGGTGGTGACAATAATAGGAACAGCATCAGCGGTAACGTTGACGGTATCGGTACTTGAAGGTATTGTTACAATTGCGCCTGTTGCAGTATCGGCAAGTTTAAAGTTGCCTGTGTTATTGCCTGTCCAGACTTCCGCTACGGTATATTGATTGCCAGCTACCGTAACAATTCTGCCTACAGCAAGATTGGTGTTGGGAGTATAGTACGACTCGGTGCCTCTTGTAGGTTTAATGGTAACGTCTATCCCATTCTTGTCCATGGGATAAATATCTATAGCAGCATTTGTATTATACATGGTCGCATTCGTCGCCGGATATGCTGAGGCAAACTTAAGATCCCTGTTGTTAGTACCAAACCTGAGAACCACATAATAGATATCCTGAACAATATTATTGCCATTCACAATGCGAACTTTATCGCCCAGCGCTAGACCATTATTCTCCCACCTGTAAGAACTGTAAGTACCCGTAACACCTTGAGGATTATTTGTGTTAAGTGTACCTGCAGTTCTGGTGGCGTTAGCGCCGTAAGGGACAACCGTGATAGTTGCGCCTGCATCTTTGCCAATATTGTTATTAGCGGTAGTAGCGTTTTGATTAGTATCAAGCACAAACTTGTCCGCGGTTCTGGCTCTTCTGACATAATACCTCGTATTGTCGACAAGGACCGAGTTCGCAGTGGCTGTTCCCGCAGTAAGCCCGTGACCTGCGGCTGTATAAACATACTCCTCCAAATTAGTACTAAAGTTTACACTTGTATTAACTTCAACTTGAGCAGTAGTACCGGCAGACAATGGCGTTGTAAGCTGATTGGCATGGGAGAAGACCATGTTCTGGTTCGTTTTGTCGTACCACGCGATAACCGGCAGTCCGTTTGACAAAGCGCCGACAGCGGTGTACTTACCGCTCCTGTGTGTTGAAGTATTATTCGCTACTACCTGTGAGTCTGCGAAAGTCGCGGCGGCATTATTAGTGGCAAGATTCCCGAATCCATTTGCATTAGTTGTCAAATTATCCCCAACCACTCCATACTTGAATAACACCGGGTTCTCGTTGCTGTTGTTATCATAGTAGCTCATAAGTATCCTTGTTCCGGCGTTATTGGTGCCTCTTGATGTACCATTGTTGTGTTGAACAAAAATACGGGGGATTTCGAAACGGTCGGCATCGGCAAGACCGCCATTGGTAATACGCATTATAATACGTTTGTTAGTACCGGCAGTGCCGTTAGCGTTTGTCGCTTGAGCCCTGGCATAAAAGGTGAAACTGGCGTCAGTACTGGCGGTATAATTTGTACCCGCCGCGTACCAGTCTCCGGCCGTATCAGGCGTAATCGTCGTATTTTTGTACCTGTTGTTAAAGTTTTCAACCTGGGTCTGAGCATCATTTTTCCTGACATTAAAATATCCGTTTTGACCTACATAAGTACCGTAACTCATATACCGGTTGCCGCTGTCGTCCAAACGCATAAAGGGACTGTGGAGATCTCTTGAATTGTGCAGATACCCGGTACTCCACACATACAGTTCGCGGTCGTCGTTCAGCGTGTTGTTGTTCAGGCCGTTCGGTTCCTGGTTGTAGGTTGCCGTTGCGTGATTACGGTTGTTGAGAGAAGCTATTCCGCCTACCGTTACCACCAATGGGCCGGATGTTGCCGTTGTTCCAACACTAACCCCGATTTTACTCTTCGTGGGAGTACCCGCGGCAGTAAGAGCCTCTCCGTTTAACTTTACGTCTGCTGTTTCATTTGGTGTTTCATTGAAAAGGTTAAAGCCCTTAATTGTGATAGTTTCATTTTCCCGCACCGGATACTTGCCCCGCGCTGAACGGTTAAAGGCCGATGGATTCGCGCTGTAGGCCCCGTTTAGTCCGGTTTCCACTTCCAGTATATAGGGAGCGATATTTACCGCTAATTGATCCTGTCCCGGAGCCGGAGAACCTGTTCTAAAATCATTCACCCTGAAGGTAACGGTAACATTGTCCCTGGTTACACCGGCAACTTCCGAACTGTCCCAGGCAAATTCCCAGTTCAGTACATGACCATGGTCCAGCGTCAGGTGTTGATCGATAATTTTAAAACTCCACGCATCGGTACCCGTACCCATTGTGTCGCGATTGCTCACCAGCCGTGAGCCGCTCACCCACTGGGCTACCGTAAACGGCGCACCTCCCCTAAAACCGGTTATCGCGACGGTAATATTCTGGATACGCTGATTGTCCGCGGCTTTACCCAGGAATTTCACCTTGCCGCTGATGTCCGCATGACTGCTCGTAGAATGCTCCGCGTATTGCACATAACCTTCCCTTGTATCGGACATTACGATATTGTTGGTATAGTTGCTGACGTTTTCCAGTATTTTGTCCGCGTCGTTTGCGGGATCCGTACTGCCGCTTGTGTTTAAAACATATTCTTTACCAAAAGGGGCGGCATGTATTGCCGGGGCATGCGTATCGGTATTTTCTATATTCACCGCGACCAGCACCGCATGGGCAAGCTGATCATATTCGGTTATTCCCGTTCCCGCAACAGTTGAATCGTATACTTTGACAATAAACAACCTGTCGTTTTGCGCCGTTGAATCCGTTATACCGGCAAAATCAGTCCCTCCAAAAATTATATTGTCAAAATTTTGAGCGTTCGAAAAAGAACCGGTTTGCGGTACTCCTCCTTCGGTGTATTGGGTAACACTGCCGTTTCCCTGGCCGGGGCCGGAAGCGACAAATGTGGTACCCACCATATTGTTTGGGGCACCGTACATTTCCCAGTCGGTAGCTCCGGACGTAGCGATGGTATATACACGGCCCCGCTGCATCTGCGTTGCGGGTATTGCGCCGCCCTCGGTAACATAGGATACCCGGTAATGCTTGGAAGGGTTTCCGCCGGTGGTCTTTAGGCTGATCCTGAAACGGCTATTCTGAATCCTGAACGGCGGGTTAAATGCAATTTTACTGTTACCGGATGTGGTCAACCCTACAGGGAACTCGTGCTGCATAAATTCACCCGAATCGACAGCGCCATCGCCGTCAATGTCGGTTCCCAGATTGATGGATTCGATCTGGGGCTTGTTGTTTTCGATATAGATATCTTTCTGGTAATGGGCGGCGTTTCCCGCCTGATCCATAACAATGTAATGAACCATCAGGGGGCCGTCGCCAAACAACTCCGTATTTAACCGGCCCTGCCAATCCTTGTCTACCATGCCGCTCCACACTTCGCCGAACGTCCCATCCCCGTCAATCTCCGTAGTTTCTCCCAGTTCCTGATAATCAATGACCATAGCGTGGGGGGATTCCCATACCTCGCCGATATTGCCGCCTTTGTCAATAAGCCTGAGCAGGGGGAACTTGTTAAAATTAGCCGCATTCGGGAAGTTCGGGCCGCTGGAATTCTCCGGCTGGGTGTAATCCCTCACATTCGGATACTCCACCAGGGGAGGAATTTGGGTATGCCAGGTAAGGCCCGGCCCTCCGGGAGCCAGTTCCATATAGACACTTTTATTGTAGAAGACATCGCCGTCGGTGCCGATAATTTTGCCGCGCGGATTCAGGTATACCCCGGTTCCGCTTACGGTTCTGACCGTGTTATTATACACTATTGCCGCTTTCTCAAAGTAAACCAGCACCCGTTCCAGCCCCTGGATGGAGCCTGACCCGGTTCCGTAGTCCCGCGCCGTACCCTTTACCGCAAATGCCGTACCGGCGGCATTGCTTTGGGTCTCAATGTCCGTAACGGGATAAAAATTATCAACACCAATGTTAAACGACTTGGTCGTTCTATACGTCGTGTTGCTGTTGTCTTCCACCAGCACATCCAGGTTCAGGGTTCCGGTTTTTCCGTAACCCAAAAGCGGATAGGCGGTGATATTTGTTGTATCAATTACAATGGTAAGGGTACATTCCATCGGGCCTTTAGGCATCGGATCATCCGGATCAAAATAATAAGTATCACTAATGGACCAGCCGTTCGGCAAACTTGGATTGATATCATAATTGCTTATCAGATCCGTATAGGCCGCGCCGTTAAAGCGGGCCTTGACATTCCTGATCTGGCGATCATCGCTGAGTTTCATGGAAACGGTGAAATTTCCCGAGGCCCGCATACCTTCAAAATAAGCGCGATCCTCAACGCCGGCCTTTTTTATATCAGGATTACTGATCGATGGAACCCCCGTGTTGAACTGGACATTCAGCGTTGTAGCCGGGCCGACCAGGTGAGGCTCACTATGGTAATAATCCTTGGTATCTATGGCACGAACCTCAATTTTAACCTTTACTGAATCTCCGCTTACAGGATTAAGGCCGTTGTCGCCGTTGATATTATAGAACCATCCGACCACCATGTCGTCGCCAATTTTGTTGGCCTTGAACCAGCCCTCCCTGTCGCCGCCGTCAGGATAATCCGGCCACCCTTCAGTTTCATCATAGAACCACACCGCTCCGACCGGTATGTAATAGTCCTCCGTTGGCGCACCTTCTTCGTCAGGGGCTTTTGTGATTCGTATTTGCACCGTGTGTATCCAGTTATTGTCGCTGGCCGTACCGGACAAACGCACCTCGCCTCCGACCGGCTCGATTCCGGTCGGATAGCTGATATCCACCTGGGGAATATCCAGGTCGGGGTCTATGCAGAGCTTGTAATGGACAATCCGGTAATTCCCCGCAATATCCAAAACTTTTACATAGAAAGGCAGGTAGAACCGCGTTCTATCCGTGGTCTCGTAAACCGGATCGCTAAGCCCCACCAAATCCGTATGTTCCTGTATTATGCCTGTCTGCGGCTTAAAACTGTTGAAATTATAGGTATAGGTCCAGGCGTATACGGAGCCGCTCCATCCCGCTTTGGGGGTTAAACTGTGGAGTCCGGTATCTTCCCAGTCGGCATTGGCGTAAATTTCTTTCCGCTGCTCATCGGTGGCTTTATCATCGTTGAGTTTGCCAATATGGTAATAGACTTTGTCTATGCCGAAGCTGTCTCTGGAACTTCCTCCGGCTGTTATCTCTCCGGTTACCCAGCGGGGTGGATTTGTGGGATAATAAATCGCGTAACTGCCGCCTTCGAGTATTCCTGTCGCTTTAGGATCCACTATAACCGTCGGCCGGTCAAAGGTTACTTCCGGCGGTTCTACGTCATAAATGAAATTCCTGGATGCCGGCGGGCTTGTTTTTGCAAGAACATCTGTCGCGCTTATATACACAAACAGGGTTCCGTCCTCCGGCTTAGGCCAGTGCGCCGCCTCCGTCTGGGGTACGGTCAGGCTGCACGTATACATAAAGCCGGTTTCCGGCATCGTCCACTTAATATAATCATTTTTGCTATAGGGAGAACCCTGTCCCGGGCCTTCGGTATCATCGGTGGCTATAGAGGCGGTAACCGACACCAGTTCATTTTGACTGTTGACTAAAAAATTAACCGTAAAATCGCCTACGCCGTTGTAGTACGGGGGGATGTTTCTGATCGTGATTATGGGTATATCCGCGGCCAGATAATCTATCTCCATGTACTTGGGATCAAGCGTAGCCGGATCAGCGGGCGTTCCGTCAGGCCCCCGCTTGTTATCCGTCCGGTTGGGATAGCAGTTTTCTTTTCCGTTCAGATCCTTCGTCAGTATCCTGAACCGATACTTCCCCGGGGGCAAGAACTCATACCGCTCATCATTCCGCGGCAGGCGGTAACCTCCCTCGGCGGCCGCGTCCTCTATCAGGTCTACCATAGGCCAGGAAAACCGTGTCGCGGTCAGGCCCGGCCGGGGATTCGGCAGTACCACTGAACGCCAGGTTCCGTATCTGGCATCTGTCGGTATACCGTCCTCATCCACCTGCAAATGGCTCAGCACCGGCCAGATCATAATCTTGGGATACCCTTCCGCTATTCCAAGATTATCCGACGCCAGACCCATAAGGTCGTAACCCAAAAAGACCGGATCATCGGCCAGACGTACCGTATTCAAATCGGGATCGTCAAAATCATCGCCTTTTACGGCGGGTATGCTCAATTCTATCTGCGGGGGAAGATTCTTGATAGTATAGATTATATCGGTGGTTGTGGTCTTGTTTCCCGTTACGTCTATCGCGGTTACCCGTGTCTTGATAGTACCGTCGGCCATTCTCATTTTAATGGTGTCAATATCAACGGCATAAGCGCCTTTTTCGTTATCCCAATAGGCCGGCACCCTTTCCGTCCTTTTTACTCCGTCCAAATCAACATAGTCTATTTCCATGTATACGGAATCAATGCCGAATTCCTGGGTAACGTCAAGATAAATAGTATTACCGTCCCCTGTCAGAAATGAACCGGGCTGGCTGGTCTCGTCATCGGGAATTGTTATAACCGGAACCGACGTGTTTACCTTTTTTCCCAGCCCTATCGGGGTATCACAGGCGGTAAAAAAACCGCACACCGCAAAACAAAGTGTCAATACGATAAATCTGACATATAACCGCATACTTGCTCCTTAATTAAAACCGGAATTTCTATACAATCTAAGGCCCGGCAATACTCCCTCTCCATTAGTAGAGTATACATCCTTTAAGCCAAAATTTCCATACAACGGTGTCGAAAAAACTTTACGGCCCCGCTATTCACTCTCCATTGAGCCTGTTCCAGAATCTGAGATTTTGGAACAGACGCCATTAGAAAACATACATCCTTAAACCCACTACAATATGGGGGACGATTACGTTAATATTGTTGCTCTCGGGGTCAACATCCGTCGGCACAAACCAGAGCTGCCCCTCGGTAAACAGGCTGAAGGTCCGCAGATTTTTGCGTTTGGGAATTGTTACCTTGGGGAACTCCACCTGCAAAAGAAGGGCGGAAAGCCATGTGGAACTGCCGCTCTGGGTATACCCTTCCTGGCCAAGGTCAAAGAGGGAGAAGTTCGCGCCAATGCCAAAAGACGCGCTGAGCCATTCCCAATCCGGCCCCGCGAAAGAGGCAAAGGGCAGCGTGTATAAATTGGCAAGGAGTTTGATGCCCAGGACATGGCCGCCGTAACGCAACTTTCCGTCTCCGCCCAGGCTTTCATAGAGATTCTGGGTCATAAAGCCGTACTGGACCTGTACCTTTACGTTGTCGTCAAAGAAGGAAAGGCCGAGTCCCGCATCCATATACGTGACCCCTGTTAATAAGCCGGGGGCATTTTGGTTAAACTGCCAGACAAACGGCGGGATAGTTGCCTCGATATACAGGCCCTGCATAAAGCCGGGCACTTCGTAGGCGGCCTTGTCGCCGGCCCGCAGGTGATAGCTCAGGCCCTTGAGGGACACGTCGTCCGAGGCGAGGGCGCTGTATTCCAGGCTGGTATTGTATACGCCGCCGGGCTGGGGAGAAATGAGCCGTATCAGCGGCGGGGTCTTGTCAACCTGAAGCAGGGTACGGGTTACCGCGGTTTCGCCGTTTGCCATGTTCGCCCTGACTATAAGGTAATGGAGGCCCTCCGGCATATCGCCGGTTTCAA
>JGI24698J34947_10001979_pt1 | contig 10932 bp, 14 predicted proteins | sample TergutMp193P3_FD_34947 | JGI IMG/M metagenome (IMG submission 34947) | reverse complement strand
ACAGTTAAGTTCATATAAATCACAAAAATCCCGTAAATAAATTTTATTTTTATAGATAAAAAAAGAACGGGCTTTACCGTCTTTCTTAAAAATTTGAACCGCTGTTGTTTCTGTAAATTTTATTAGATCATATTTAAGCAGATATTTTCCGTTTCTTACATAAATATGGTCATTTGAAACACCAATATATACTCCGTTATTTTGAAGCTCAATTATTCTTTCTGTCATTTGGTACTATTCCTCCATTAATTCAATTTATTTTCTGTCATTAAATCATCTTTAATTATTCCATATAGTTTTGAATCGATAAATTTTCCGGTTTTCCAGTTAATACTATCCTGTCTTTTTGTTCCTTCATATTTCATTCCGGTCTTTTCCTGGACTCTTCCTGAGGCAGGGTTATCAACAAAATGACCTCCTTCAACTCTATTATACCCAACATTATTCAATAAATATCTTAGAACATGATATAAGGCTTCCGTTGCATAGCCATTATTCCAGTGAATTTTAGATATAGTATAGGCTATTCTACATACTTCATTTTTATCATCTTTTTTAACCACAAATATTACTCCGATGATTTTTTTAATGCTTTTTAGTTCTATTCCCCATTCATATGTGTCTATTTTTTTATAGGCCTTTATCCATTTTTCCAATTCAATTTTAGTCTGCTCCACATTTTTATGGGGAATTGGAACTATTGTTCCGTCACCGCAATAACCAAAAACATCTTCCGCATCATCAATTCTCCATTTTCTCAATATCAATCGTTCGGTTTCGATAGTTTTAGTACCGATATGATTCATTATTTACCCCCAATGTTTATTATATTCGCTCTGAATAATGTAAAATCAACAATGCTCTGAAGGTTATATCGCATAGTCTCCGAATAGGGTTTTTCTTATGCCAATCCACTTCAAGCTGCTGCCCACAGTATGTGCTAAAACCATTTAATTGATCTTCGTCGATGTTGGCTTCACAAATTCCGTCATTGTTGATTGACTTCCTCAAGATTTCAACTTCTTCCTGTATTTTTACAACATACGGAGCAACACCGCAGCGGCACAGCAATTCAAGCCTGTCCAAAATCGTGCTGCGAACGTCGTTTATTTCACGCGCAAGTGTAAACCCTTCCGCGAAGCATCCAATTGTACCAAACATATAACCTACCCACGAATTAGCGCCCCTTTGCATTTCCGGCCTGTCCGTCCGCATTAGTTTTGTCATAGAATCAGCAATTATTTTGATATTTTCTTTACTTTTCCATGAATTTGTGTGCGCCAACATATCAAGATGATAACGACACGGCCATCTTTCAGGGTCGTTAAATATATAACAAATACCGCTTGGGTTTACCCGTTCAGGTCTGCCTTGATGGGCACGGGTGATATCCAGAATTGAATCTACTTCCAGAACGCGTCTGAACGAGTCCAAAGATAATTGTATTTGCGGTTTTATGTCAATTACGTCGTCATATCCGGCACGGGCGATGCAGGCGCAGCGGATAGTGTTCTGACCGTTTGCGGCATATTTGATAGATGGGTTGGCGTTCTCAAGCAGAAAATTTACCATCTTTTCTTTCATGATTTTACCTCTCAATATAAAAACAAATATCTGTTATAACATTTCCTTTATCGTCAGGATCTGTAAAACGAGGACAACCATCACGTTCAAAATACTTATATGCACCATCACCATCATATAGTATTTTGTACCCTTGTTCTTCAAGTCTTTTTTTACATTCGTCGCCGTGGCCATGCACCTCATTTTCCTTGCCATATACCCAGCAAACACCAAGTGTCCCTTTGGGAAAATCATGGTATTCAAATCCTTCTGGAACAGTTGTCTTTTCGGGTAAAAGCATACCTACTGAATAATTAAAAGGATCACCTTCTTTATGCTGTATCATTCCAAGATAGCTATCCCAGTCTTCATATATTTTTTTGAAATTCTCATCAATACATTTTCCGAGAATATCAAACCAGCCATTCTGAAACCAAGCGCCCCAGTCCATTCCTTTTTTGCCAATAAAACGTAATATGGGAACCTCTTGTTTATAAATTTTTACTATTTCTACACTCATAGTCAACACTGTCCCTTCAAAAAAAGTTTTTGAATATATACATTTATTAATTAGTATCTGCAATTACTGACAGTTTGTCAATACTTTTATCTCATATTCTGATGAAAACTTCATTATATAAAGAATACTACATAAAAAAAACGGAAAATGAACTTTTTTGAACGTTTTCTGTTTAGTTCATTCAAAAATAAAGAAATCTGAACGTTTACAATAAGGACATGCAATCAATTCCAGATTAACTCTCCTGTTGCAATTTACACATTTTTTTGTGTCTGCTTTGTTTTTACTTGATTGGTAATCACAAAAAAGATTTTCCGTCAACTGAATAATCATCATTTCAAAATACTTAAACATAACACGCTCCTTTATGTTGTTATCAGTACTACAATATTCACCCTTCCACAATAGTATCAATAATTCCATTCACCATAAGTTCAATCGCTTTGGCCTGTTCCTTCATTATATAAATATTCCTCATTAAATGAAAAATCCGAATGTTTACACCAGGGGCATATATTCCAATGTAAGCTGACCCGCCGCAGGCAATTCCTGCATTTCTTGGTTTCCAAAGTACCTTTTCTTTTTCTATAATCATCGAAAAAAAGATATTCCTGTAATTGATGATACAGTGATTGCAGTTTTTGAATAAATTTCAATATGAGGTTTATATTCACTTCTTTCCTCCTTCGAAGCGTTTTTTAACAAGCGGTCTCGGCACAGGGAAGCCGTCGGGGATAGTAACCCACATTTCATAGCCGTGCTGTCCGGTATGAATAATTCTCCTTCATTGTTGATTGAATCAAGCCAATCTGCTCGTAATAACGAAGCGTCCTGGTCGATATTCTGAAATGCTTTGAAACCTGGCTTATGGTTTGCAATTTCATAAAAACCTCCATAAAATAAAGTCTAAAGGTTGACGTGACGTCAAAGTCAAGCGGAAAAGCAAATTTTTTCATAAATATTTTTATTTCACCCATAATTTATAGTAGTTTATTGTACTATAAGGGTGGTTAAATGGGCGGTAAAGAGCTTATGGAAATTTTTGGCAGGAATGTAAAGCTTTACCGCAGCCGCCGTAAGTGGTCACAAGCGGATTTAGCCGAATATGCCAATATCTCAATAAACTTTCTCGGCGATTTAGAACGCGATAGAAAGTGGCCGCACCCTGATACCCTCACAAAAATGGCTGACGCTTTGGAAATAAAGGTATATGAACTGTTTTTGGAAGAGGATACTCCGATAAACCCGAAAACCCAAACCCTGATGAATAGATTTGTAAAGGATGTGTCCCTGCCAATAAGTAAATCCCTTTCTCTCTCCGTTAATCAGTCTTTAGAGCATATACGGAAGCAGTATAAATTAGGCTGAAAGGCGGCTTATTGACAAACCGGAGAATTTGAACGATAGTATAGGTAGGCGGTAGCCGGAAACCGTGATATTGAGGTTCGCACACCCGAAAGGGCTAGCGGTGATACCCATTATAGCGGTTTTTTTTATTTTTCGGCCTGCTCGACAATGCGTTTGCCTATTTGCCATAATCGCCCTTCGATTATCCGTCAGATTCTATCGAAAATTCATCTTACACTAAAATTGTTTGTTTCCAAAAATCCTATATTGGGAAAGTCATTTTTTCTCAATATTCTCCAATATCTTTATAAACCCCTCCTCCAATACTTCCTGTTTAGGTTTCTTTTTTGGATCAAATGTGCTCACAACATCTTCAAAATGCCTTAATTTATTTTCTATGAAGCTATTTATTATCTCAATTTTTGGCTCTATCCCTAACTCTATCCCGGACTTCTTTTTTAGTAACAATTCTTCAATCTTTTTCGATAATTCCTTCTCCGTTATTTGAACCAATAATTTTTCAAATTCCATAGGCGGTGATTCCCTGAAATTCTCTATCCACATACAAGCCAGTATTGGCCTTAGAACATAAAAATATTTCTTTGTTTTTACCTCATCCGTTTGCAGGAATTGCCTGAAATTTCCATTTGCCATATGTAAATAGTGGTAAACTGATGCTATAGGCGAGAAATACTCTTTTGATAATTGTTCCATAATGCTATAAAAATAATCGTCTTTGTAATATACTATTGGCGATCTCAGCCATTCAAAAAATACCGGGTTTGATTTGTTTACCAAAAACAACGTTTTCCGCAAGTCCCAGCCAGAGTAATCAAATTCTTCGATAATCGGATACTCAATTACATCCTTTTTAGGAAGAATATTTAGATACCATTTTGTATTATGGGCGTATATAAACCTGACATCATAATCACTGTCCGATGACTCAAATCCCCAAGCCCTTGAGCCTGATTCCACGGCATAGAGTATTGTGACGGTATGGTCTTTTTCAATCTGTGATAATTTTTCTTGTATGGTTTTAATAATGGCTTGATCCATGATTTTATTTATATCATTTTTACATAAACCCTGCAAGGTTAAAGTAACAAGTTATATAGTTTCGCGGATGGATCGTAAAAAAGGATTGAAAATAGATCGAGAATTTAATAATATAAATCAGGAGTACCTTGAACATAGAAAAGACAACAGGTATATAATTATTGGGATTGTTATCCTTCTTTCCCTGCTAATTCTTCATTGATAATTGCTTTCAGTTCATCCGGCACATACTGAAGCGCGTCTTTATTTTGCCGAACGGCGGCAAGGCAGATGTAATCAGTCTTCATCGTTTCAGGCACATATTGAAGCGCACCGCCACTTTTTCGAACAGCGGCGAGGCAAAGTGTTTCTGTCTTAAGCGCTTCAGGCACAAATCCAAGCACCCTGCCGTTTTGTTGCACAGCCGCCAGGCACATTTCCCCTGTCTTTAGCGTTTCAGGGACATGTAAAAGCGCGTGTCCCCGGCTTTTCACGGCGGCAAGGCATAAGTCTTCAGTCTGAAGCGCCGCAGGCACAAAGCGAAGCGCCAAGCCGTTCTTTTTCACCACTTTAAGGCACATTTTCGGTGTTTTGAGTTCGTCAGGCATTTTCTTGAATTTCGTGTTCATTGTTCTTTTCCTGTTACCTGCTTATTAATAGTTGCCTTCATTTTTATGGGTACATATTTAATCGCATAACTGTTTACGCGTACGGCGGCAAGGCATATTGCTTTCGTTTTCATCTCTTGGGGAACATATTCAAGCACAGAGCTGGTTTGTTGAAAATAGTAGGTTAGTTTTCCGCGTGCTTCAATGCGTGATTCCTTATTTTGCACAGCGGCAAGGCACAGGGCTTCAGTTTTCATTGCTTCAGGTACGTAGTCAAGCGCATAACCATATACCTGTACAGCTGCAAGACAGATTTTTTCTGTCCTGAGTTGCTCAGGAACATATTCAAGCGCAGAACCGGAGTGCTGCATAGCTTCAAAGCATAGAGCTTCTGTCTTCAATGCTTCAGGCACATATTTAAGTGCAAGACCCTTCTGTTTCACCGCTTCAAGGCATATTTCCGGTGTTTTGAGATCATCAGGTATGTCTTCAAAAGATATTTTTTCAAGATCTGTGGTCATGGTTAACTCCTCCATCACACTTCTTCGCCTCGATAACTTTATTGTTCTCAATATCCAATAATATGTAACCGGAGTGGTGATAATTTAGATTGGTGATCTCGATTTTAACATAGCCGTTGATAAAGCCGGTAATTTTCGTTTCGAAGTCCGGCCTTCTTTTGTTTCTGTCAAATTGCATCACTTCGTTAAAGAATTCTTTGTGAGAATAGTCATCCAATTCTACCATTTGAGTCTCATCAAACTCTTTATTGTTTTCGTATTTATCCTTTATTTCATCAAGCGTATCAATGGTAACGCAAATATCATTATGAATGGTGTAAAGATTATCCCATATAATGATCAAAACACTTTGATAATCACTGCCATAAGGATATCTGATTGACAATCCATATATTTTTTTATTTTTTAATACAAAATAATGCGGTTCTGCCAAATCGGGATTAATTGTATGCCATAATACCTGGTTTTCATGGCAGGTTATTTCATAGGTTTCCGGGCCAATTTCACGCTTCCAATTATCAATCTGCTTAAATTCGGCATAGTAGCGTTTAAGAGTCACTCTTTCCTGGTTGTCGGTAATGACTTCTATTTCAGAAGTAGTCCAGTCGGAAATTCTTTGTGGGTGAAAAGTCGAACTTGTTATTATATAGTCCAGTGTTTCGTCAATGTTTCTATCCTTGATATTAAAGCAAGAAAGCAATTTTACCAGAAATTTCTTTGCTTCATCAGGGGTTGTCCTTCGTATACAATTCAGGTGCAATCCAGTCGATTTCAAGAGGTCAAGCAAGGAATCAAAACTGCCTTCAATAAAACTTTTGTTATATCTTTTCATGTCTTCAATTATTTTTTCCTTCAGGGAATCTTCCGGCATTTCCCTGATAAATTTCCAATATTCTTCCGGCCCCATAAAATTATTCTTCATATTCATAATTCACCATTTCCCTCTATCCTTCGCCTGACTTCCTCCCGCATTTCTTCCGGAACAATCGCAAGGGCTTTGTCTAGTAAGTTTCTCACTGCTTCAAGGTACAGTTCCATTGTCTTGAGTTTTGGAAGCGCATATTGAATCGCAAGGCCATTCTGCTTTACGGCTTCAAGGCAGAGTTCCACAGTTTTGAGTTCTTCCGGCACGTATTGAAGCGTCCAGCCGTTTAACTTTACCGCTTCAAGGCATAATTCCGGCGTCTTGAATTCGGGAGGCACGTAATAAAGCATCGTATCATGATGCCTCACCGCTTCAAGGCACAGTTCAGCAAATTTCGTTGGCGACGCTGTCTTGAGTTCTTCGGGAACGTATCGAAGTGCCGAGCCATCATTCTTAACTGCCGCAAGGCACAGTTCTGCTGTTGCGGGGACAGTTAAATTTAACTGTCCCCAAGGCACATACCGAAGCGCACAGCCATCCCGTTTCACGGCTCCAAGGCATACTTTCTCTGTCCTGAATTTATTCGGTACCTCTTTAAGCGCAAAGTCGATCCGTTGTCTTACCGCTACCAGGGCTTCTTCTTCATTGGTGATTTTCATTGGTCCCATCGGTTTTATCCCAAATAAGTTTCCAGCCACTCTTTTGCTTCCTTCACCCAAGTCTGATTTACAAATATGATGGGGCTATTTTCCGAATAACTTTCCCCGCCCAGCATATGACCATTTGCAAGGCCGCCGGTGGTAATCAATTTATGAGGTGTGGACGTTTTATTCAACAGGGTTTTTAACCTGAGCGGGTTACTGTACGGAACCTGATCGTCGCCCCGTGCGTGAACCAACAGTGTCGGGGGAAGCCTTCCCATTTTGGACACATAGGTCACCGGAGAAATGTCCTCGATATGCTTCCTGTATGCCGAATAGTTTCTTTGTTTTGTCCAGTTGTATTGGGTAAGCTCAATGGCGTTGCCGGTCAACCTTTTATAGTCTGTCAACCTTGTACCCATCCATGAGAGGAACGCCAGCCTTTCTTTTATATCATTTCCCCACATTCCCATTGACGACCATCCGACATCATCGGTGAAGTCAGTCGGCCCCGCCAGGCTCACACACGCCGCGATCTTTATTTTTTCATTTTGCTGGTAATTTTTGTATCCGTATAATAACGCGATATGCCCTCCTGCCGAGTGACCGACCAGTATAAAATCTTTGATATTAATGCCGTTTTCATTTGAAAGCCCGGTTATTTTTAGCAGGGCGGCATTAACATCGGTAAGAATGTCACCCATATGAGTTTCGTTATCGGCGTTTACTATATCCCCTGTCATCCAAACAGGGGGACAACCTAAAACTCTGTAGTCCATGGTGGCAAACAGATTGTTTCCGGTATAGTCCGCCAGAAACGAGGGGTATTGCGCACGATTGCCCGTAAAGTAAGCGCCGCCATGAATATATACAATCGCGTGGACATCCTTCTTTCTGCATACCATGTCAAACCGTTGGCTCGTGTCGGGGCCATAGGGTATGTTTTGGAAATCCCATTTTATTTTTTCAACCGGCACTTGCTTTCTCCATATAAACCCGTTTGTAATGCTTTCATGGCTGCTTTTTTACGGTTGTGTCAGTCATCGTTTTCTTTGGGTCAACTTTTTTGCGTTTCAATTTTTCCCATTCTTCCCATTCCGGATTTTTTCCTACGGGCCAAACAGGGCTTTTATTCAGCCACATATCATACATTATAATAAATGCAAGACCCGTAAGCATATCCCCCTCTAAATATTCATCACACAAATTAAGAAGCGCTTCAATTTGGTAAGGATCATCGTCTTTTAATATGTGTAACTTAAATTCTTCCCGCTTTTGCTTCATTAGGACATCATATTCAGTTTGTTCATCAGGAAAATCCAAAAGAATAAGGTTGTCAACAACGGATATGACTTTTTGCTTTTCTTCCTCTGTTAGTTTTCTTGATGGTTTTTCTTTTTGTTTGATGTAATGGGATTTGAAAAGGTTGATTAACTTCCTCATGTTTGAATTATACCTCCCTTACAATGTCATAGATTGATATGGTGAAGAAATTTATTTTTGCGAATTTTACTGTACATTTGTATAGGGGAAACGGGCCAGGCTCAGATTACCCTTGGGCTTCCGCCTTTCAGCTCACCATCATCAGCGCCATCACCTTGGCATCCCCAAGGATATTGTCCAGCAGGGCGTATTCGTTGGGCTGGTGGGCGGTGTGCGATATGCGTGCCCACACGGCGCTGTCTATGCCTTCCTTGCGTAAAAATGCCGCGAAGGTTCCACCGCCGATGCCGACGTTCACAGTCTTGACTTTGTAGACTTCTTCCACGTTTTTTGAAAGGAACTTTACGAGCGGGGAGTCCGGCGAAGTTGGCGGGGATTCGTTGCGCTGGCCGATGTCGTAGGTGATGGTCACGCCGTGCTTCTTTTCGACTTCGGCCTTGATGCGGTCCACCTCCCTGAACACCTCGTCAACGGAATGAGTCGGGAGTATACGCATGTCGTAATAGAATACGTCCTCGCCGGGGACTGTGTTGATGTTGGGGACGTTGGGTTCTTTCTTGGTCGGCTGGAAAGTAGAGTAGTCAGGCGTGAAGAGAGGGTCGCGCTCGGGGAACTTTTCCGAGAGCCCGTAGTGCAGGCGTACCGTGAGGTCGGCGCCGGCGAGGTAGGCGTTGGCGCCCTGGTCGGGGCTGGCAGCGTGGGTCTGCACCCCCTTTGTGGTGAACTTGACCCACACGTGGCTTTTCTCCGCGATTTCGATGGCGCTACCGTTTTCGTCACCGGAGTCGGGGATGAGGACGAGGTCGCCCTTACGGAATAGGCCGGGGTGGTTCGCTATGAGCCACCTTATGCCGTAGACGCTCCCGTTTTCCTCGTCAGCGGCGAAGAGGAGTTTCACCGTCCGTGAGGGCCCAATCCCCTGCTTCACCAGCGCGAGGGTGGCGATTATCGAAGAGGTCATTCCCTGTTGGTTGTCCTCCACGCCGCGGCCGATGATCTTCTTGCCGCCTTCGGCGCCGTCATTTTTGACGACGAGCTTCCAGGGATCGCTGTTCCAGAGGGAAGCCTCGCCCGGTGGGACCACGTCGATGTGGCTCATGATCCAGAAGCGCGAGAGGTCGTCCTTGCCGGGGATGGTCGCCACGAGACTGGGTCGGACGCCGCCCTTGGCGCGGGGATCCGGGGCGCTGTAACGCTCCAGTTGCGTTATGCCCTGCGCCTTTAGCCAGCCTTCGAGGAATTCGCATTTGTCCAGCTCCCCCTCGCCCCCCGAGTCTGGCGAAATCGCGGGGCGCTTGCAAAGTTCGGTTTCCAGTTCAAGCGCCAGGGCGACTGAATTGTCGATAAACGCGAATATCTGTTCTTTCATGGCAATCTCCTTATGATCGCATGATCATATATCTGTCTTCTTGTAAGTTTCCCAGGTACTTTCGATTATGATGTTGATGTCGGAATGCTCCGCTTCCCAGCCCAGAGCTTCCCGTGCGAGTTTCGCCGAAGCCGTACTGACAGCGGGGTCGCCGGCCCTGCGCCCCACGATGACCGAGGGAATGGGCCGCCCGGTGATGTGTCGCGCCGCATCGAGGATTTCCAGCACACTGGAGCCCGTTTCGCTTCCCATGTTGACGGTGAGACTCCGGTCATTTTTGGCTATGAAGTCCAGTGCCGCGGCGTGGCCCGTCGCAAGATCGCTCACATGGATATAATCGCGGATACAGGTGCCGTCCCTCGTCCCGTAATCGTTCCCGAAAACCGATAGTTCCTTTCGCATACCAATGGCAACTTCCATGATCACGGGGATTAGGTTCGCGGGGTTTTGCTCCAGGCCGCTGATTCTGCCCTTGACATCGTAGCCGGCGGCGTTAAAGTAGCGCAGGCTCGCGAAGCGTATCCCCTTGAGCTTGTCGTACCAGCCCATGATGCGCTCTATTTCGGCCTTGGTGAAGGCGTAATAACTCTCGGGATTAACCGGATGTTTCTCGTCCAGTGGTACATATTGAGGCGTGCCGTAGACCGACGCGCTGGACGAAAAAACGATGTACTTGACCCCGGTCTCCGCCATTGCGTTGAGGATATTGATTGTCCCGCAGATATTATTGAGGGAGTATTTCTCCGGCGCAACCATTGATTCACCCACGGCCTTGAACGCCGCCAGATGAACCACCGCGTCAAACGAGAGGCGGAAAACTGAGACGAGCGCCGGGTAATCCAGTATCGTGCCGTGGATGAATGCGGCTTCGGGGAAAAGGTTCCCTCTGAGCCCGCTTGAAAGGTTGTCGAAAACTGTTACCTTGTGTCCCCGGTCAAGAAACTCCCTGACCACATGGCTGCCGATATACCCGGCCCCGCCGATTATTAGTATGTTCATGGTTTCATTATAAGGGAA
>JGI24698J34947_10001978_pt1 | contig 10939 bp, 9 predicted proteins | sample TergutMp193P3_FD_34947 | JGI IMG/M metagenome (IMG submission 34947) | reverse complement strand
TGCGTCCTGAAAAATGGCCGCCTCGCCGCGTGCGACACGCCGCGGCGTATCTTTAATGAAGAGACTCACACAAAGGCACAAAGGGCACAAAGGACACGAAGGGAATTAAGGGGGTGTAATATGAAAACTTTTTTTTCTTCCTCCGTGTCCTCTGTGGTCTCCGTGCCTTTGTGTGAGTCTCTTCTTCTTCCTCCGTGTACTCCCTGTTTGCAGATCGAACATCTATATTATCAATACAATGATGGCGCCATGATTCTGAATGATATAAACCTTGCCATTGGGGAAAATGATTTTACGGTCATCATGGGGAATAACGGCTGCGGTAAAACGACCCTGCTTAAAAATATCAGCGGGCTTTTGCGGCCGTCCCGGGGAAACATCCTGCTGCGGGGAGCTGATACGGCGCGCATGAGCGTTGCGGAAATAGCGGGGGAAGTTGGCTTTGTCATGCAGGACCCTGACCGGCAGCTTTTTGAGTCCACCGTATATGATGAAGTCGCCTTCGCCCTCAAGCGTACTATGAAGGGGCGAAAAAATGAAATACGCGGCAAAGTGGAAGAGGCGTTGTCGGTTGTGGGCCTCTTGGACCAGCGCGATGATTTTCCGCTGGCTCTGAACAGGGCGGACAGGGTAAAGACCGTTTTTGCGGCAATTTTAGCTCTGGGCCCCCGCATCATCATGCTGGATGAACCGTTTGCCGGTCAGGACATGCGCGGCTGCCGCCTGATTACCGATATTCTGGCCGACCTGCATCAGAAGGGTTATACGATACTGGTAGTTACACATAACATAAACGTCATTGCGGAATATGCGCGGCGGATTGTGGTGATGGACGANGGNGGCGCTTTTGCCTATAAACAGGATACCGGAATGCAGNATTGATCCTTGTCCAGAATCCCTAAGGATTCAGCCGTACAGATAAGGCCGCCGCTTCCGATTTTAAGGCCCTTTACCGCTTTGAGTGTTTTGAATGCGGCGATGTCGTTTATCTTGGGAGTGGCGGTCATTTTTATCTCCAGCGGATACAAAACGCCGTTTTCCATTATCAGAAGATCAACTTCTTTTTTGTCCTTGTCCCGATAGTAGTACAATGCGGGTTCCCTGCCGGCGTTGTAGTAACTTTTGAGTATCTCGGCGATGACAAAGGTTTCGAANAACGCCCCTGCCGCCGCGCCCTGCTGTAATACGTCGGGATTGGTCCACTTGGTCAGATACGCCGCAAGGCCGGTATCCANNAAATACAGTTTGGGCGTTTTAACNACCCGCTTTTCCACATTCATGGAAAAAGGCTGCAGCAGGTACACCAGGCCGGACGTTACCAAAATCGAAAGCCATTTTTTTGCCGTAGGCTCGCTNATCTGTACGTCACGGGTTATATCGTGATAATTCAGCATCTGTCCGGTACGGCTGGCGACNATNGTTACAAATTGCATAAATTGCAGTTCATCTCCCACATGGGCAAGAACACGGACATCCCGCTCAATATAGGTTCTGATATACGAATCAAAAAACGCCTTTTGTTTGGAATAGCCGGTAATTACTGCCGGAAAAGAGCCGGTATGGATCATTTTCCAAATTTCGGCAGCGCTGTATTTTCGCGCGTTTTTTTCTCTCATCATTAAATAGCGCGCGGCAGGGAGAAAAGGTTTAGCGCAGGTATCGCCGCCGATCTCGCGCATGGATAATCCCATTAGCTGCAATATGCCGATTCTTCCGGCCAAACTTTCGCTTACGTTTTTCATTAGGTGAAACTGCTGGCTGCCGGTAAGAAAGTACATTCCCTTTTTTTTGCTCCGGTCAACATTCAGCTTGATATAAGGAAACAATTCCGGCACATATTGAATCTCGTCTAAAACGACCGGAGGACGGTGCAGGGAAAGAAAAGTTTTTGCGTCCGCTTTTGCCGCGTTGGTTTCGGTCATGTCGTCAAAACTGATATAGGGCATTTTTCCTGTTCTGGGGGTATTGAGCAGCAAGGTTGATTTTCCAATCTGNCGGGGGCCGGTCACCAGAACAACCGGAAATGAGCGAACCAGTTCGGAAAGGGCCTTTTCCGCGTGTCTTTTTATAAAAACAGTGTCTTTTGCCATATTGGGATAATCTAAACTCCTGTTACAGATTATCCCATATTATCCCAAAGATGTCAAGATCATACTTGACATAAGCCGCATATCAATATGAAATTGGTGTGTGATACAAAAAAAACGCCTGGCCCTGCCTGCTCATATACATCCGGCGGTGATCGCGGTGTGGGCGGCGGTGGTCGCGGCGGCGCATATCGTTCCGACAATACCCATACTGGGCACGGGGGGCAATTTCTCGCTTTCCACCGTACTGTCGCCCCTTTCGGGGATATTTTTCGGCCCCATAGCCGGCGCGCTCTGTTCCGCCGCCGGGGGCTTTATCGGCAGCATCGTTGCCCCCCATACCGCGTGGCTGGGACTGGGGACTTTTATCATCGGGACTGTTACGGCATTTACCACCGGCTGCGCCGCGTGGGGGACATGGCCGCCTGTTACGCTTAACCGACGGGGGAGCCTGGTCGTCAACGGCGGAATTATCGTCTATTTGATCGGCACGGTACTGTGGTTCAGTCAGGAAACGGGGCGCGCCACGGTCATCTTCCCCCTGGTNTATTACGGCGCGGGTTTTGTCGCTTTTTTTATTGGCAGCGTATTTGCCGGAAGGGTTTTGTCCGGCAAAAGNCAGGCTCTCAAACTTCCCATACTGTGGCTGTGCGCTTTTGGCGGCATGATCGGCGGCGCGACCATNGGCAACTTTTTTTCGCTGATACTGTATCAACTGCCGCGAGAGATGTGGCTGTACCTGACCGTTGCCGCGCCGGTTGAGCGGGCCGTGTTTTCGCTTGCCGCCGCGCTGGTTGCCGCGCCCCTGCTTGCCGGCCTGCCCAAAGTCGGCATCTTTGTCGGCCCTCAGGAAGAAGCCGATGACAGNCTNCCGCCGCTTTAGCTTAATTCCCAATTTTTTTCACACAAAGGCGCTAAGCACACAAAGAACACAAAGCAATATAAAATTTTTAATTCCCCCTTAGTGCCCTTTGTGCCTTCGNGCCTTTGTGTGAGATCTTCCCCCATATTCCCCCCTTAGTGCCCTTCGCGCCTTTGTGAGAGTCTCTTCATCCCCATTATATATGCTTGCATTTTTCTATTGTCCATGGTAAATTGAATATAGAGGTACAAATGGAATTGCAGTATACCTTTTGGGAAGGGGAAAGCGGCTGGTTGGTGGGTTATCTTAATGATTATCCCGAACAATGGACGCAGGGAAAAAATATAAAAGAACTGGAAGAAATGCTTCGGGACCTTTACGAGAATTTTCAGGAAGAGGCAAAACGGCAAAAAGAACAAGTTAAGAAAACGGGTGTGTTGAGAATTCCCGCATGAAACGAAATATGCTGCTTAGAGAAATACGCAAACGGGGAGCCGTCTTTGTCCGTCACGGTAGAAAACACGACATTTATGTGAATCCAAAGACGGGGATGATTGAACAAATTCCCCGGCATCCTGATGTTGATGAAATTCTTGCCAGAAATATCATCAAACATTTTTCATAACCGATTATGTGTACCATGAGCGGAATAGACTTTCATGTCCATGTAACGCCCCCTGAGATAAGCGCAAATTGGCGCAGGTACGCTCAAAAAGAGCGGTATTTTGCCCTGCTCTCGCAAAGCCCCCATAACAAGTTCGCCAGCGCCGAAGAGGTCGTCGCCATGCTTGATGAATCGCGGTTTGAAAGGGCGGTTGTTTTTGGGTTTGGGTTTAAGGATATGGGGCTATGCCGGCTGGTCAACGACTATGTTATTGAAAAGACGCGGGAGTTTCCACAGCGGCTTANCGGGTTTATGTCAGTGTCACCTAACGCAGCCGGAGTAGAAAAAGAAATTGACCGCTGCCACCGCGCCGGGCTGAAGGGCATTGGCGAGATATTCCCCGTTGGACAGGGGTTTGCCATTGACAACAAAAAGGAAACCTGCGTCCTTACCGGCGCCTGTATTGAGCGGGATTTACCGTTAATCGTGCATACCAACGAACCGGTGGGGCATCCGTATATCGGGAAAAACGATGTCGGCCTGCAACAGATTGAACGCTTTATCGCGCACAGTCAGGGATTGAAGGCGATACTGGCCCATTGGGGCGGGGGGCTGTTGTTCTACGAGGCCATGCCGGAATTGCGGGAACAATTTCGCGCCGTGTACTACGACACGGCGGCAACCCCTTTCTTGTACAGCGCGGATATTTATCGCGCGGCTCTGGCCCTCGGCTTGGGTGAAAAAATTATCTTTGGCAGCGATTTTCCCCTGCTGTCCCCGTCCCGCTATTTGCCGGCCCTGCAAACTCTGTCTGATGATGAGCGGGACCGCATCCTGTTCGGCAACGCGCAGCGGCTGCTGGCGGGGAGCGGGGAATAGGGAAGCAATAGCAAAAAAAACCCAGCGCCTAAAATTAAGGCGCTGGGTGGGTTAGCTGAGACTAACTTCGGTTATTCTTTGCAGTGTTCGCAGTCGCAATTGGCTTTGCACTCGCAATCCTCTTTGGAGGTACAGTCGCAGTATTCATAGCGGGTGGGGCCTTCGAAGCGGAGTTCACAAAGTTCGATGTAGGGGGTGAACCAGCCCTGCGCGTTGTCGTTATTGTACGGTTTGATTCTGCCTACGCTGTCTGTTACTATTCCACCAGGAGCGTTGTCCACCCCGTTCTGGAAGGGCGGCATCTGGTTAAGCGGTTTGGTGCCCGCGGGTTTAACGACTATATATTCGGGAGTTACGCTGAGGCCGCTGCCCTGCGGTTCGTTGCCGGAACTGGCAAGGCCGCGGGTGGCGTTGTCGTTGGTCAGGTTGTACCACAAGACGATTTCTTCAGCGTCATCAAGATTTCCTTTTGTTCCACCCTCTTTGGTTTTCCCAAAACCTATGTCGCCCTGAGTCCAGTTTTGTATCCACTCCCTGCCGTCGGCCAGGAAGAACAAAGCCTGAGCGGTAAATACCGAATATTCCATAATGTCAAAGCCGTCCGGGAAGGTTACGGGGATCCAATAACTATCGCCGTGGTTTCCCGCTTTGAATGGAGTGGGGTTTCTGGGCGAGGCTTGCAGGCCATGAGCGCCTATAGTCTGATACGCGTACAGGTCAATGATGTGGTGTTTCTTGTCTACCGTTGTATCGTTTCCATCGTCATCCGGTACCACGTGTCCATCTTTATATACTACTCCCCACTCAGTTACTACAACGGCCCGCGCGCTCGTCGCTTTAAGACCGGTGGTTTTATCGGTAACTACTACCCAGTAATAATGGGATTCATTGCTGAAATTGGTAATGAACGGCCTATAATCGGTAGGCGGTTGGTAGGTCGCGTCTGTTGCGCGATTAATGGGCCTGCCGGGAGTTGGCAAATTGTAATACATATTGCCGCCGTTATGGAGCGAAACATTGTGTTTTTCGTCAAGCTTTATCTTGTGCCACTCGGACACATCATACTCAATGCCGCTTCTGGTGCCTTTGTCGTTGTTTCCCCAACCGGCCTCCGCGGTCATCCCATCATCCTCGCCAATCAAGCCGTCGGAATCGAAGCCGTAGCCGCCGTACCATGAATTGGCTTCATACCACTGATAGGTAAAGTCACTTTCGGTTCCCCTGTCCAGCATAAAACTTAAATGTTTGGCAGGTTCGTTTGCCATATAAACATCGGATTTGGGTTGTACGGTAAATTCAGCGGCCAAAAGCTCTATCTTTACCTTGTAGAAATGATCAGCTATTGAGCCGAATGCCCGGTTCGCGGGAATTACCTTGATAGCCAAATATTCTCCGTGTTCAAGTCTAAAGTCAGGGATAGTATCGCCCGAAGTATACGAACTGCTCCATGTCGGCTCGCTGGCGTTGTTACCGGGAAGGGTTTTGCCTATATTAGCGTACTGCCATCTTCCCTCAGTATCATCAAGTTCCACCGCAAAAGTAAATCCTTCCTGAGGCTGGTGGGGAGAAGCAAAACTACCGGCGCCTGAGTTTTCCGTCCATGAATTTTTGGCGGTGCCTTTACCGAGGGCTTCAAAAGTTCCTGTACCTTCTGCTGTTGTTTCTCTACCGGGGTTTATGAACGTCAGTTTGCTTACTGTAGCGATACGCCCCACATATATATTGAAACAGTAGATGTTTATATCGGTGTTTTCCGCCGCCACTTCAACATACAGTAATTGCGTGTCTAAAAAAGAAAATGTATTATTACTTCCAAAAACAGGCTCAATACGGTCTATTACATCCGCGCCATATGGCGTTACGGCGTACCTTAATGTCGCCGTATCAGCCCAGGGAACGGCGTTAACTACGGCGTCTATGGCTTCAAGGCTGGTAACGTGGATAATACCTACTTCCAACGTATCGCTGTTCCATTTATCGGCAGGACCGGCTATCGTCCCTTCGCGGGTGGCAACCTTTATGCTGGTAAGCTCTTTAACCGGACTGGACAAATAGGTGGCAAAGCGGTAGTAATTGGTTATTTCGCCGTCTTCCGATGTTACCTGAAAGTAGAGAAAGTCCCGCGGATCAAATGTCGCCGGAACCCGCGTATCGTAAAAATCGCCGGGACGAACGGTGCGATTCGCTATACCCCATTTTACTTTCGCTCCCTTGCTGGCTGTGGGAAAAAACCGCGCGTTAACAATATCGGTCCTTTGCTTAAATGATATGGTCTTAAATTCCGCTGCGTTCAGATTGAATTCTTCTTCATCCCAGTCCCTATTGTTAACAGGTACCGGGATATTGGNCCCTTCCATGACTATGTCGCCAATCTGCAGCGACAGTAATTCCGCTTCAGGCTTGGACAAATCAATAATCTCACTCTCGCAGGCGGAAAAAAGAGCCGCGAGCGCCACCGCCGCAATTATACCAATCGTTATTCGTAATTTCATTCAATACCTCCTAAAAATAAATGCCGAAGCGCAGGTTCATCCACTGCTTGTGCACAATAGGCTCCCTTCCCGGCAGCGCGTCACGCTCATGTTTATATTCCCTGCGGAACTGATACGCGAAGGCTATATAGGAAGACTGGAAGTTAAGCTGTATTTTGGGTTCAATTTCCATGTAATAGTAGGGATGCTCACCCTCTATCCCGCCTTCGCCATAGTCGAAAGCAATCCTGTACGCCGAGCCGGCGCTGACCAGCTTGTTAAGGAAGTGCCAGTAAAAACTGGGCTTGACAAAAAACTCACCCATAAGTTCCTCTGTAGGCGTCATTGTGCTGTCAACGCCCGCGCTTAACTGGGCGGTGAACGGCGTTATAACCCCAAACAATTCGGGCGGGTCGTACTCGACAAAAAACCAGTTCCTGAAAAACTGAATTTCCTTGTTTTTAGCGGTAAGCCCGGCCAGATGACCAAGCGCCCATAGCCGCAAGCCGGGTAGATAATTTCTTATTGCGCGTTCCTCCACCCGGTACACGAACTCGTCTTCCCCCTGGCCGCCGGCTCCCGGGATTTTGTTGTCTTGCCTGGCATCTACCTCGCTATCAAACCGGTAGGCCAGACGTATCATAACCCAATCATCATGGGTATAGGAAATACCGAGCACCGATTCTTTTAAAATCTCTACCAGGGTAATTTTGACCTGTTTATTATCAATACCCTGATCCCGGTCTCCATTATAATAGTTCAGGACAAAACCGGCGTTTATTCTGCCGTATTGTTCAGAGAAGGCAGGCTTCCACTCGATGCGCATCCCGCCGCCTGAGTTGTTATCCTCCAGTTCTTTCCACATATCCCCGCCGGTTCCCCAGGGCGACCCGCCGAGCTTGCCGACCGATACGGTCATTTGGGCGAGCGTGTCATTGAAGAAATTGCCGTACCCAAACGCGTAGGCCCACTGGGTAGTCTTATCATTACTCCAGTTTTCCCATTGCAGACGGGCCCTGAAACCAACGTTGTTGCCGTTGTCGTAATCCATATTCAGGCGGAAGCGGTTGCCGTTGGGGTCGCCGTCATGGCTCTCCACTTTTAATTCTTCTACTATAACCTCACCGCCGTCCTGCTGCGAGTCTTGATATAATATACCGGTCTTGGCTTCCCCGCTTAATTTGAGGCTCGGACCTTCCTGCGCAACAGCGAACGCGGCGACAGATGCCACAAGCGCAATGATAAGTAATTTTTTCACATTGTTCTCCTTACTGCTTAATAAATTTTACCGACAGCATTTGGCTGGCGTTAAGCGTAACATACGCTGATTTTCTATCCGGGTGTATGGTTACTTCATACGGCTGGTGAACATCCGACGCCGATGTTGATCTTATGGCGGTGTAACTGCCAATTAAGAACCCTTCGGGCATTTCAATTTTGATGGTTCCCATATCTACCCCATTGCGGCCGCTGGTATTGGTGGGCGTCCACATAACCAGNCTGATAAATTCAACATCATCCATCCCCACATTGTCATCAATGGGGGCATTGTCCTTTCCGCTGGTAATGGACGCGTAGGCGGTAATGCGCGCGCTCTCATTATCCAGACTGAAATTCCGGTTATTGACCCTCACCTCATCATTGGATCCGTCTCGGTCATACAGAAAACCATCGCCGTTGGCCAATGTACCGGTAACATCAGTGACAAGCCGGTGCGTATCAATCGTATATTTGGCATAATGGGACAGACCCCAGCCGCGCGGAGTAACCGCGCCGTCGACCGTAGCGTAGGAGCCGTCGCCGAGCATAGAGTAGAAGCGCTTGGAGGCCCACCAGACAAAGGCGTTCTCGTTATTCAGGCGCATAACCAGGTCTACGTCGTTCATAAAACGCCATACATAATTCCAGGTCGAGTCACTGGAATAGGCGGTGGCGTTCGCGCTGTTGATGTTATGTTCGGTCATCCAGACTTCGTACTTGGTCCCGTCAGGACGGTCCAATATATTGGGAGTAGCGCTGTTATTCGGCGGTACCGTTTTGCTTTCCATCTCTCTTCCATTGGGATAATATCTCCACAATGTCACGGTTTGCTTGCCGTACACATGACGGCACAGCAGATCGATTACCGACCGTGATACGGGATCAAGCAGCGCCGGAATATTGATATCGGGATTGTTGGCGGATTCTCCGTTGACGGTAAGCACCGTCGGTATCTGCCTGCCGCCGCCGAAGCCCCGCACGCCCTCGGTAAAGCGCCCGACCTGCTTATAGAAGTCCCGCATCTCGGCGTCAAGCCATTCGCAGCCGTCGTAACCGGCGGTATAGTTTGGCTCATTGGAAATGGAAATCGCGTAAATCGGCGCGCCGTTGTCGTACATATTCTGCGCGAACCGTTTAAGGTAGTCGGCAAATTGCTGGTAGTACGCCTTAATCAGATGGCCGCCGCCGTTGATCGAGTTATTGGTCTTCCACTCTTTGGGCGGGCTCCACGGGCTTGCCAGATTATAGCCGCCGTAACTGTTAACGATTTTCACATTTTCGTAATAGTTGGGCCGATGCGCTCTAACCAGGTCCTGAATCCCTTCGATGGGGTCAACTTTCCCCGGAGAGATCATTATCCGGTTGATATTGTAGGCCAGCCCGGTATCGGGATTGTACATGGTGTGCATATCACGAGGGTACTGTTCCGGGAAGTTGGCCCACGCGACATCCATGCCGCCGTAGCCGCGCACATACTGGTACCGGTTTTCCTTAACTTTTGGGTTCCTTACCGTAACGGTCGCGTTATACGCTAATTCGCTGGGCGCGGCAACGCTGACCTTGGCCACTTTGCTGGTCGTGCTGGCGGTTTTTTCATCTCCGGTAGCATCCAGGTTGGTATTGGTGACTACCGCGTAATAGTATTGCGTAGCCGCCTCGGACGTCCCGATACCGGGTGTAAATTCACTTGCCGTCGCTTCCGGAATCAGCGTTCCGCTGGCCGGCACTGTGTCAGTCGCGGCGGTGATAAAGGGACCGTCATTGCTATACCACTGGTAACTTATATTGCCGTTATCGCGGGAAACGCCCACTACCGCCAGGTTTGCGACCTCTTCACCGGTAAAGTACATCTTGTCTCTGGGCTGAACCGTTATGGCAGGAGCGACGGCCCGCACGCCGGCCTCAATATTGATAACCGCCGGGATACTGGTTTCTGTCGCTGTTTTTGCCGATGCGCCCAATCCCTCGGTAGTGGTAACTTCTACATAAAAATAATTTGGGCCGAATCGCAGCGTGAGCGGATCGGGCTGGTATGAAGACGCGTTCGCGTTGGGTATTCTCGTTTTGGCAATGACAGCACCGCCGTTATCGTCATTTCCGACGGTTAAAGCATACCATTGGTAGCTCACGAGAACCGTGTTCCCCGCAACAGTCAACCTGTCGGACCGCGGCGCGGCGCGGACGGTCAGCGAGTTTACCGCCCGCCCCGCCTGATAGAGGGCGCCCCCCGGATGCCGGGAAATAATGGGGGATAAGGCTTCGTCCGCCGCGCTGAACGAAATAATCGCCACCTCGCTCTGTACAAAACCGGTGTTACTGCCGGCGTTTACTTTGTTGTTGGTATTGGTAACGGTTACATAATAATAATTTTTGTCTCCCGCCGCCGTTTTGAGGTCGGTAGGCGTATATGACAGGCCGTTTTCACCGGGTATTGCCCTTACGTTGCCTATAACGTAATCGTCGATGGTATCGAATGTGTACCATTGATAGGATAAATTGCCGTCATTGTCCGCCCATTCGTATACGTCTATGCTCAACGGCTTGTCCAGTGTTTCACCGATGAAAAAAGAATAACTGGCGGGCTGTATGCTGATATACGGGTCCGTGAGGGCTACCTTTTCTACCGCTTCATCTACGGCCAACTGACAGGCGGTGAACAGCAGAGCGGATACCAGCAGGCCGGTCATCACCGCAATAATTTTTTTCTTCTTCATATAAGCTCCTTCAAAATTATTACCTCTCGAAGAGAGTCAACGAATTACACGAATGTCGCGAA
>JGI24698J34947_10001977_pt1 | contig 10943 bp, 11 predicted proteins | sample TergutMp193P3_FD_34947 | JGI IMG/M metagenome (IMG submission 34947) | reverse complement strand
CCATCACCAGCTTTGCCCCCTCAACACCACAGCGCCGTATGGCTATCTGCCGCGCGTGGTAGCGGGGGGTATTGCCCGATTTGTACGAGCCGTCATGNTCCTCATCNATGACNATCATCCCCAGGTTGCGCACCGGGGCGAATACCGCGCTCCTGGGCCCCACCACAATGGGCGCTTCCCCTTGCCGTATCCGCGCCCACTCGGCAAGCCGCTTGCTCGAACTCATCCCCGAATGCAGCATTGCCGCCGCGGAGCCAAACCGCTTCCCAATCACCTCCGCTGTCTGGTGCGTCAGGGCGATTTCCGGCACCAGGTAGATCACCGACTTACCCGCTTTGAGCATGGATTCCGCCGCGCGGAGGAATACCTCAGTCTTGCCGGAGCCGGTAATGCCGTAGAGGTAATACATGGGCGGAATGTTAACCTCATTTTTTTCATGGTTAACATCACCGTTAACCTGTTTATTATTATGGTTAACGCCGCTTTCATCCCCTATTATTGCCGCTAAAGCCGCTTCCTGCTCTGTTGAAAGCTCCAAATCTGTTGTCGTTATCCCCTCATCATCGCCCAGCGAGGGCCAGGAGGTCATGCGGCGGCCTGAGGGGAGCATTGCGGCGATTGCCTGACCCATGCCGCACAGGTAGTAGGCGGCGATCCAGCGGGCGAGGGCTATGTCCCGCTCATCAAACAGCGGCTGGTCGTCTATCACGCGGCGCAGCGGTTTTATCGCCGATTCGCTTAATCCCTCCGGCGGCGCGTCGCGCTCGGCGACAATGAAGCCCAGGCTGTCGCGGCCCCGGTTGCCGAATGGGGCCATCGCCCTTTTGCCGACGGCTGCGGCGCCTTTCTCATCGGCGCGGTAGGTAAAGGTCTGATTCGCGGGAATGTCAAAAGCCAGGTCATAGAAGGCCGATGCCATATTATTGCCCTTCAATCGCGGTACGCAGCAGTTTGAGGTCCTCCCACGCGGGGCGCTTGAGGGTCCTCGTTCCGCAGCAGGGCGCTCGGATGGTATGTGGCGAGGAAGGGAATGGTCCTGTCCCCGGCCTGAAAGTCGATAACCTTTCCCCGCAGTTTNCCNATGGGGATCGAGGTATTAAGCAGGGTCTGGGCGGCGATTCTTCCCGCGCAGAGGATAAAACGGGGCTGGAGGAGTTGTATCTGCCGCCCAAGGAAGGAAGCGCAGGCGGCGGTTTCATCCGGCTGGGGGTCGCGGTTTCCCGGAGCGCGGCATTTTATCACATTGGCGATATAGCAGTTGTTTTCCCGTGACAGCCCGATTGAGGCGAGCATCTTGTCAAGAAGCTGTCCCGCCTTACCCACAAACGGCCTGCCGGTAGCGTCTTCATCGGCGCCCGGCCCTTCGCCAATCACCATGACCAGGGGCCGCGACGCCCCTTCGCCGGGAACGGCGTTTGTTCTGGTCTCGCTGAGTTTGCACGCGTTACAGCCGCGCACATCAACGGCGACAAGTTCAAGGCTGTCATCGGGGGTATCATCGGACTCATCGCTCAAGCGGTAGCCGCCTCCGGTAACGGCGGCGGCCAGATCGAGGAAACGGGCAAGGCTGGTTCTTTCATCAACGGTCATAGTGATTATTCACCATAACGCAATTTCGCATATTATAGAAGGTCCCCTTGACAGCACTTTTTGATTTTTATAAGATTACCATTATTATGTCAGAAAGCGGGTTATTCACAAAATTTCGGCAAATTTTTTTTAAGAATGTTTTGTTTTTTTACATAAGGATGTCCGCCAAAATCCGCNTAANACCAAGAAAACGNCTGCGGTTTGAAACGGATATTGCCGGTCACTGCAATTTGAATTGTAAATGCTGCAANCATTTTTCCCCGCTGATTAAGGAATATTTTGTCAAACCGGAACTATTTGAAAAAGATTTTTCACGNCTGTCAGAANTGGCCGGAAGAAACAACGAGAATATTGATCTTATGGGAGGAGAACCGTTATTGCATCCTGAAATTACAAAATTACTTGATATAGCGAGGAAATATTTTGACGGACCGATAAATATTATCACCAATGGAATTTTGCTGAAAAAAATGAACGCTGATTTTTGGGAAGCGTGTAAAAGGAACAGGATTAACATCAAAGTAACCAGTTATCCCATTAAACTTGATCACCGGGAAATAAAACGGCTTGCCGGAAAATATTCGGTAAAAGTATACATTCGGATGCAATTTATGAATAAACATGTGTGGTGCAGATTACCCAAAGACATGGAAGGCAGACAGGATATTAATGATAATATAAATCTGTGTTTAGTGGCAAATTTCTGCATTTTTTTAAGGGAGGGAAAATTATCAACCTGCTGTCTTCCGTTATTAATTAATTATTTTAACGTTTATTTTNATAAAAATCTGGAAGTAACTGAAAATGATTTTATAGATATTTATAAGGCAAAAAATATAGAAGAAATATATAATTTTTTAAGCAAGCCGATGCCCTTTTGCCGGTACTGCAAAATAAGGGAATGGAAAGTAGGAATAGAGTGGGGCATATCACAAAGGGAAATATCCGAGTGGTTTGATCCGTAAGGCGCCCCCGCAAAGTTAAAGCCGTCCAAACAGGGCGAGAGAACGACTTTTCCCCTTAGTCTTGACTTTTTCATAAATTTACATCAATATGAGGTACTTGCCCCAAAATCTGGTGTTTTGGGGCGGATTCAGGACTGTAACAAATTGAATAAAAAAGTGTTTTTAGATATAAGAGCAGGCAGGAGCGCGGNAAATGAGCGGATCTGAGTTCCGTAAGTTGTACGATACCGCCTTTCCTATCCTGTACAAGGTGGCTTACCGTATTGCCAATTCAAGCGAGGCCGCCGAGGATCTCTGTCATGACGCCTTTATTCGGCTGCATGAAAAAAACATGGTTTTTCCCCGCCCGGAGGAGGCGATCTATTGGCTTATCCGGGTGGTNAAAAATGCCGCCCTTAACTATGTAAAACGAAAACATCGTGAGCGAAGGGCGTATCAGCGGGCTCTCAGGGAGGATGTCAGGCAGGGGGAAACCGGAGAGGCTCAGCTTGTAAAACAGGAAACCAAGGACGAAGTCTTGACGGCCCTGGGTAAATTACCGGAGAATCTTCGTATGGTGTTGATATTTAAGGAATACGCCGAGTTGAACTACAAGGAAATCGGGCAGGTACTTGGCATAAGCGAAGGGAATGTTAAGGTGCGGGTTTTTAGAGCCAGGGAACGGCTTGCCGTTCTGCTGCGTGGAATAATGCCCAATGAGGAGGGGGAGTAAGGTGGCTCAAGTGTGTCCTGATCGTCAACTGCTTTCTGTGTATTTCGATGGGGAATTGCCTTCCCCCTGGAAAGAAAAGTTGGAGTCCCATGTTGCCGGCTGCTCCGACTGCGGACGGCGGCTGGAGGAATACCGCCGTATCTCTCCCGGCAGGGCCGCGGCGGCTGCCGGGGAAGGCGACGCGGAGATGGAAGCGGCGCGGGAACGGGTTTGGCGGAAACTGGAAGCTGTCCAGGACCACGCGGTCTTTGACAACGCGGCCTTCGGCCGCTATCCGGCGAGGACGGCGGCGTGGGGCAGGGGAGTGTGGCAGCGGAGCATTTCCATTCCGATTCCCGCGGCGGCGGCTATTCTCCTGCTGATTGCCCTGGCCTTTTTGCTGGTTCTGCGGACAACAGGAACAGAAGGGATGTCCGCCATGACGTTCGCCTCCGAGGCCGAGCTTGACGCGCCGGGCATTATCCCTACTTCGAGNATGGAAGACGTGNTGCAGTATCTGGGCAGCCGCGATAACGGNGAGATAATCATCCTCCGTCTGCCGGAAAGCCGGAGCTTTGTCAATTATGGCGAGCCCGCTATTATCAAGGCCGCCGATTATTCCCGTACTATGCCGGGGCGGAGAAAACCGTAAATGCGTCGTTTGCTGGTGGGCTTTTGTGTTTTGGCCGCTGTTCATGCCGTCAACATAGGGGCGCAGGAACCGGGTTCACAGCAGGATTTAATTCCCCGTTTTAAGGGAAGGGCTCTTGTGCTGGATATAAACGCCCGCGTTATTGAACAGAATCAAACCGTCATTTGGAACGAATCTACTAAAAAAATTACCATCCCCGGGCGTCCGGTCGAAGTCAAGCTTGTAGGGGCAAATATAGTGGTTGTGGCGCAGTTTACCCCCTATATCCGCCGTGGCGCTCAGAAGATACTTGTCGCGCATAGCCAGGTATGGATGGAGGTTCCCAATCAGGGGATACGTTTCCATACCTCAATGCAGGCGATACCGTTGAAATTCGACGAGCCTATCTACTTTTTCCCATTAGGTCCCCAAAACGCGGAGGACGCGGCCTGTATTGAAGTCATGCTGACCCTGCACCCTTATGAAGAATAAAAGCGGCTGGATATATTTAATCTTTGTTTTGTTTACGGGATGCGGGGCCAAGGCGCCGGTGATAGATTCGATCTATCCGCAGATTGGAGCGATGGGGGCGCCGGTAACCATTAAGGGGTCCTTTTTTGGAAAAGACAGGGATGAGTCCTACGTTTCCATAGCGGGAATCCAGCCGACCAGCGCGTCCTACCTTCAGTGGGATGATAATGAAATTACCTTTCGAATNCCCGAGTTTGGAGAGGCCGGGCTGATCTATGTCCATGTAAAAGGCAAAAAAAGCAACGGGGCGCTTTTTGCGAACCAGGTGACGCTGCCCAGCCAGGTGTATAGCGGCGAAACAGGAACGGGGCCCCGTATTATCTCGATAACGCCCCAGTCAGGGACGATAGGCGCCCTGGTGAGCATAAACGGAACCGGATTCGGCATTTCGCGGGGAAGCAGCGGCGTCTTTTTCTCCTGGAACGCGCAGACGCCCGCTTCGGCTCCGGTTGAGGCGCGTTTTCAGGAATTCACCGAAGTCTCTGAAACTGAATTTGGTTATGATTTGTGGACCGACCGGGAAATAAAGGTCCGTGTTCCCGATGGCGCCGTTAGCGGCAATATGGAGATACGAACCACAAGGGGCAATTCCCCTCCCATGGTATTTGATCTGTCCGGAAGGCCGGGAAGAAAAACGCTGGGCAGCAANCGGAGTTATACGATCAATTATTCGGTGAANGTGAAAGTCGGCGAAGCGAAAACGCCCAATATCATATACCTGTGGATTCCCCATCCGGCGGTGTCGGCGGCGCAGCGGAATATGGAATTGCTGTACAGCAGCATGGAGCCGTTTATAGAAAAGTACCGGGGNATCAGCCTGTATAAGCTGGACGATCTGGAGGCAAACAGCGATGTGCAGATCCGGCTTTCCTGGAAAGTCGATGTTTACAGCGTGGAGACCGCGGTCCAGTCCCAGGCTATCAGGCAGGAATTCAATTCTCCCATAAGCGAGACCCATGTGCAAAGCACCGCGCAGCTTCCCGCGAATGATCCCCGGATAAAAAATCAGGTTACCGCGCTGGTGGGCAGGGAACGCAACCCCTATGTCAAGGCGCAGCGGATCTACGAATGGCTCACGGGGGGGAGTTTTGTGTGGGAGGACCATGCAAGGGGGGATATTTTCAGCGTACTGGAAACCAAGCGGACGGATTCCTACCTTTCCGCGCTGTTGTACTGTACGCTGCTCCGCTCGGCGGGCGTTCCCTGCCAGCCGGTAGCCGGCGTACTGGTAAGCCGCAGCCGGCAGACGATGAACCATTACTGGGCGGAATTCTGGATAGACGGTTTCGGCTGGATTCCCGTTGATCCGGCCATGGGCGCCAAGGCGATTCCGGCCCCTTTCAGTATACATGAAGATAGCGCGAACTTTTACTTTGGCAATATCGACAGCCAGCGGATAGCTTTTTCGCGGGGTTTTACCAATCTTTCACCCATGGATCCCCGCGGGCGTACCATGTCGCATAGCCGCTCTTATTCCCTGCACAGTCTCTGGGAAGAAGTCATTGGCGACATTGAATCCTATTCAAGCCTGTGGGGGGATATAACAATTACCGGAATATATGTACAATAAACGGTATGGTAACGGTTATATCACTGGGCGGCTCCATTGTAGCCCCTGATGGTGTTGACGGACAGTTTGTAAAGCGTTTTTGGGAGGCTATCCGCGGCCTTATCGAGGCGGACGACGGGCGGCGTTTTATCTTTGTGGTAGGCGGCGGGGGGCCTGCCCGCGCGTGGCAAAACGCCTACCGCGAGGTCTGCGGCGATACGGCGCGTGACGAAGAAGCGGACTGGATCGGCGTTATGGCGACGCGGCTGAACGCCCAACTGATAAAAGCGGTGATGGCCGAATGGTGCTGCCAGGATGTGGTAACCGACCCCACTCAGGCGGAGCCGCTCAAGGGCAAGGTGCTGGTAGCCGCGGGCTGGAAACCGGGCTTTTCTTCAGATAACGACGCGGTGCTGCTTGCCGAGCGTTTCAATGCGGACATGGTCATTAACCTTTCCAATATTGAAAAAGTCTACACCGCCGATCCCAAAATTGATCCCTCCGCCCGGCCTCTGGATACCATTTCATGGGAAGATTTTCGCGCGATGGTGGGGGAGGAGTGGGTTCCCGGCAAGAACGTCCCCTTTGATCCTGTCGCCAGCCGTCACGCGCATAAAATCGGGCTGAAGGTAATTTGCGCCGCGGGGAGGGACCTCGAAAACCTCAAAAAAATTATCCGCGGAGGGGATTTTACAGGTACTACCATTGGATGAATTGACCATTCCCTATCTGGAAAGCCTCAGCACCGGCGAACTGATTGAGCTTGCCGACAAGCGCGGTTTGGATATTCCGCCCGGTCTGGAACGGGTTTTCATCATTGAAGAACTGCTCTACCTTACCCATAGCGCGGAAAATACGGATCAGGACATTATAAATCAGGGTGATATGGAACACCATGATACGCATCATCATGAATTCAGGGAATATGTCGCTCTTCCCCGGCAGTACCATATTTCATTTATTGAAGTTCTTATCCGTGACCCGCTGTGGGCATTTGCTTTTTGGGAGATAAAAACAGGCGATAGGGATCAATATGAAAAAGCTGAAAGTTTTGAGGGTTATTGCCTGCGGGTAATCCCCCTCAACGAGAGCAGCCTCCAGCCGGATTTGGCGGCTTCTTTTATTGTGGCTGTTGATAAAGACGATTTTGGCCGGTATCTGGGGTTCCCGCCGGACAACGGGCGTTGTTTTAAGGTTGAGTTATGTATGCTCAACTTCGGGAATTTGACGACGCTTGCGGAATCCCGCTCCTTTACGCTGCCGTGTTTGATCGAGCCGAAACCTGATACGCCTGTAGCGGCAGTGTACAACAACCCCCTTGCGAAGCTATCCGGGGTTGACCGCTTCTTGCTTGTCCGCAGCGAAGATCGTCTGCTTCGCCCGCGGGGAATAAAAAGATAACGGTTATGAGTATCCGGTACGCGGTTTCCCTGGTGTTGAATGTTCACCTCCCCTATGTGAAGGAATTTTCCGGGCTCCCTCTCCCTCACAGGGATTCACCGTTGATAAACGCCTCGGAGGCATTGTCTGATGAACACCCGGCGGAAGATTCCCTTCTCGGGGAAATAAGCCTGATCCCGGAAACCGTTGAAGAAAGCTGGTTTTTTGAAGCGCTCTCGGAAACATACCTTCCCCTGCTGATGCTCTTCGATCGGCTGGAAGCGGATCATATCCCCTTTCGCCTGGGCCTTTCCCTTTCGCCCATTTTTGTCCAGATGCTGGGCGATGAACTTCTGCAAAAAAAATATGCCGCCTATCTGGATCACCAGGTTGAATTGGGGAAAAAAGAAATTGAGCGTCTTGGCAAAGGACATTCTTCATTGTCCGGCGACTCGCCATCCGGCAGCCTGCTCCCGCTCGCGCAGCGGTACTATGACCAGGCCATTGACCGGCGCGCTGTTTTTACCACCCGTTATGAATGCAATATCTTCAAGGCGCTTGATTATTATCAAAGAAAACGAAAAATAGAATTTCTCGCCGCTCCGGCTACCCATGCCTTTCTTCCGTTTCTGTGTCCGTTTCCCGAAGCGGTACAGGCGCAGATAGAAACGGCGCTTTCATTTTACCGTTATTCGCTCGGCATTAACCCCCAGGGTTTTTGGCTTCCCGAACTGGGCTGGTCAAAAGAACTGGACCCGTTCCTCCGCTCTTACGGCTTCAATTACACCATTACCGACAGTCATGGTTTTGTGCTGGGGAATCCTCCGCCGTCGCGGGGCGTTTTTTCCCCTGTCAGGACGCCGCAGGGGATTTTTGTACTGGCCCGTGATTTTTACGCCTGTTCCGATATAGCCAGAATGCAGAAAGACGGCCCGTACCGGAACAATAGCCGCGATATTGGTTATGAGCTTCCCGCGGAGATGCTTGGCCCGTTTCTCGCCCAGAATGGGGCGCGATGCCAAACCGGGTATAAATACTGGCAGACGGGCGGGACGCCGTATGATCCGTTTGCGGCGCAGGCCGCCGCGCAGGAACACGCGCGGGTTTTTCTTGAAAATTGCTGTGGCAGGCTGGAATCTGTTTCACAGCATATGCAGGAACTTCCCGTCTCCCTGTGCGCCTTTAACGCGGACAGTTTTGGGCGCCAATGGCATGAGGGGCCGCAGTTTCTGGAAAATCTGTTCCGGCTTGCGGCCAATTACCGCGAACTCCAGTTTATGACCCCTTCGGAGTACCTCTACCAGCAGCGTATTTCCGGCCTTGAGATATCGCTTCCCGAATTCTCCTCCTGGGGCGATAACGGTTATGCCGAAACCTGGCTGGATTCCTCCAATGACTGGATATACCGCCATTTGAACCGTTGTATCGACCGCATGATTGAACTGGCGGACCGGTTCTCCCGGAATTCAAGCCTTAAAGAGCGGGCGTTGAATCAAGCCGCGCGCGAGATACTCCTGGCCATGGCATCGGACTGGCCCTCCTTTTTGTCCCGTCAGGAATGTACCGCCTACGCCCGGCATCAGGTTGAAGACGCCCTGCAAAATTTTTCGACAATATATGACGCCCTGGGCAGCAATTACATAAGCGCCGAATGGCTTACCAGTCTTGAATGCCGACATGAGATTTTTCCCAGTATCAATTACCGCGTGTTCAAGAGGAAACATTGATGCAAAACANTCTGGCGCTAAATCCGACATTGGCCCTGGTAATACTTCTTGCGGTCTTTTTTCTTTTGACCCTGTATGCCGCCACACGGAGGATTGCCGCCATACTGTGGGAGAAGAAACGCGCTGTTCACTGGCAAAGCCGCCTTAACGAGATGGGACTGGCTGGCGCGGCCGAATCCGATCTTTCCATCAGCAGGGAGATACAAAAAAGATTCCTCCCCCTGGATATGGACAAGGATGGCAACAAGCTCAGTTTCGGCCGCAGGGAAACGGAAAAGGCCGTTTTCTTTGGTTACTACGCGGGGGCCGATGGAATATGCGGCGACTATTTTGACTATCAGGAACTGGACGACTCTTCCTATGCCATAATCAAGTGCGATGTCGCGGGCAAGGGAATCCCCGCCGCGCTGATCGTGATTGAGGTGGCGACAATGTTTCTTAACTACTTCAAGCAGTGGAAACCGCTGTCCGGGGAAATGAACATGGAAAAACTCGTGTATCAGATCAACGGTTTTATTGAAACGCTGGGTTACACGGGACGTTTTGCGGCGTTTACCCTGTGTATATTCGATTCGGAAACGGGGGACCTGCGTTTCTGCAATGCCGGCGACAATATCATCCACATAGTCGATTCATCCGGGCGGTGTATAAAAAACATCACCCTGCCACAGACGCCCGCCGCCGGCGTACTGCCCAACAGTGTGGTGGAATCAAAAGGCGGCTACCGGGTACAGACGCTTAGCCTTGACCACGGCGATATATTGCTGTTGTATACTGACGGCATAGAAGAATCAAAACGAAAATTCCGCGATTCTTCGTTTAATGAAATCGCCTGTACCGGCAATTCTGACGGAACGCCCCACGACGGCCATCTTGTGGGGGAGTGCAGCGAGGAGATGGGGCAGCAGCGGGTCTGCGAGATCATCAACGCGGTGATGAACCGGAGCGGCTACTGCCTGCACAAATGGCACAGCGGCGAAATGGAACAGGATATGCATTTCGATTTTTCCGGCTGCGAGGGCGGAGTTGACGATCTGATCATGGCGCTTGTCGCGGTGGAAAGAATGTTCCGCTGTTACCATGACAACGGGGCCGCCAGGGACGAATGGGTGCTGGTTGAGAAAAAGGTCGACGCCTTCCTCAAAAAACACTTCCTTCAGTATGAAAAATACTGCGTTGAAACTTGCGCATGTCCCGGTAATGATTTATATATATATTATACTCATCTGAGGGAAGATCAACAGTACGATGATCTGACGATCCTCGGAGTAAAACGGAAATGAGGGGGAGAAAATGACATTTAGCGAAAGGATGAAGGAACTGCTGGATCAGGGAGTGGCGGCGTCAAAGGAATTTGCCCAAAAAGCCGGGGCAAAAGCCCAGGAACTGGGCGAGAAGGGCATTCTGCTGCTGGAGATAAAGCAGCTTGAAGGCCAGGCGCAAAAACTCATAGGCCGGCTGGGGAATGAGGCCTATAAGGCCTTTGCCGAGCGGAACCAGGACAGCCTTGAAAAAAGCGCGCCGGAAGTCGAGGCTCTGATGGCGGAGATTGCCAAGGTACGCGATGCCATTGAGCGCAAGGAAACGGAACTGAAAGAAAAGCGAACTTAGGAACGCTGAACCGTTATGAAACTCGATCTCATCCTTACCAGAGCAACCAGATTTGTGCGTTCCGGCAAATACGAGGCGGCAATACGGACTCTGGAGCCGGAAGTGAACCGGTATCACGGTTCATTTTATTTTTACTATCTCCTGGCCTCCTCCTGTCTGCGGACCGGAGACTTTGGCGGCGCGTTGACCTACTTCCGCCTTGCCAACGAAACCAAACGGCGCGATCCTCTGGCAATTTTGGGATTGGCGGCCCTTTTCCTCCGCCGGG
>JGI24698J34947_10001976_pt1 | contig 10944 bp, 10 predicted proteins | sample TergutMp193P3_FD_34947 | JGI IMG/M metagenome (IMG submission 34947) | reverse complement strand
AATGTATCCCCGCCCTGTTCGCCAGCCTGTCCCGGCATTGGCATAAGGAAGCCCTTGTCACGCTTGATGTAGTTGACTTTTATGTTGGCTGTTCTGTAGCTTTCAGGAAACATCACGTATGTGTAACCGAGCGTAATTTCGGTGTAGCCGGGATTAGAATAGCCTTTGTTCAGATATGGGTTTGCGGGCGTGTACCACTTGTCGCCTGAGTTGAAGTTCATGGCGTCGTAACGGGCAAGAAAAAAATGCTGTTTGTTGATTTTGTAAGCAAAGACACCGGCGTAGCCCAGAAAACTCTGGTCTAAATGCTCCCTGGCGGCGCTTAAATCGGCGCTTGAAGCAATGGACGGAAAGCGCCTTCCCCAAAGCCCTGTGATAAATTCTGCCGAGGCATAAATTTTATCGCTTTGGAAACTGTAAAACGCGCCCATGTTGGTTGTCTTGTCGTTGTTGCCTATTATTTCCGCTTCGCTTGGTACATTGACTCCCTCAAAACTCCTGGCTTTAATTGAACCGCCTGCGGCGCCGGCGCCTTGCAACGTGTAAGCGCCAAAGGCGTGATGCTTGCCATAGTTCATTTCAAGCCTGGCAACCAGGTCTTTTTGCGAGTTGGAGTCAGCGGATGCTTTTCCGCTGGCGTTGAATACTCCTACATGAAAACGGCCGCTAAGGCTCTCCTTATCGCCAAAACCAACGCTCAGCGAGGCCCCGCGGTCTCTTCCGCCAAACAAAAGGCCCATCATCGTATTTTCAACAAACAGCGAATCCGAGGGAGGGATAAGGCCGTCTAAAGTTTGAAGCGGCTTGTACTGTCCAACCTGTAATTCAAGGTTATAAGGCATCTTGTACTTTATATAGACGTCCTGTAAGACAATATTGGCGTCGCTGCCGCTTGTGTTTATGTTTGGGTTCGCGCTTCTCCCCGCAGTGGTAATTGTGGGGTCAAACATCACCCAATATTCAAGATTGTCTGTAAAGCTGCCGGAAATCCTGACGTCAATCCTCTTGATGGCAAGGCCGTTTTCCTTAAACGCGGGAGCGGCGTTGAAAAAGGATTTATGATAGTTAATTGCCTGGGCGTCGTAATTCCTAAGGTTGCTATCCATCATTTGCGAATACCAAACCTGGACGAGACCGCCTACTTTGGGCATTTGGGCTGCGGCAGGAAATCCTGCGGCCAATAGCGTTGAAGCTATGAAGGCGTTTTTCAAGTTGAGCATTATAGTCTCCAAAAGGGCCGTTAGAGGCCAAGTGTTGCGTTATTAGTTTTCACTCATGACAAAGCGCCGATAAAGCTATAGCGCGTTTCGCCAAGGGCAAGTTATAAGAATCAGGCATCCAGCTTAAACTTTCGCACCATTGATTGCAAATCGCTCACGTAGCGAGCCAGGTCTGAGGCCGTGCGGGCAACCTCGGTTGTGCTGGCGGCCATTTCCGCCGTGGCGGAGGCAACGGAGACGTATTCGCTTGCGCTATGCTCTATCTGTTTGGCCACGTCCGCGCCCGCAGCGGCCTGCTCTGACGTGGCGGCCACAGACGCCCTGGTTTGAACGGCAAACTGATCCAGGCTTGCCCTTATCTTGTGAAGCAAGTCCACGGTGGAGCCTACCATTTCAGCGCCACGCTGGACAGAGGTGCGGGATTCAATGTTGTACTGGGCAATCTCCTTGGCGGATACGGCGCTGCGCTCGGCCAGTTTTCTGACTTCTTCAGCCACAACCGCAAAGCCCTTGCCCTGTTCTCCCGCCTTGGCGGCTTCGATGGCGGCGTTGAGGGATAGCAGGTTGGTCTGATTGGCAATCTCCTGTATGACGCCGATGGCCTGAGCAATCCTGCCTGCGGTTTGAGTGATGTCGTCCATGGCCGTCTTGGTTGCTTCACCGGCCTCATTGCCCAGGCGGGTGGCGTCCATGGCTTCTTCAAGCTGGGTCAGCGATGCCTTGGCGCTCACGCTAACTTCATCAATGGAAGCCGACAGCTCGGTCATAGCGGCGGCTATTCTTTCCGTCCCGCCCTTCTGGGTCTCGGTACTCTTGGCAATTTCACCCGTTGTCATCGCCATTTCTTCGGCGGCAGCGGATAACTGGGTTGAGCCGCTGGCAACTCCATCCACGTCTCTGGCCACATGACCGATTAGCTCTTTGAGTCCGAAAACCATATACCCGATAGCGTTGGCCATGTGTCCCAATTCATCGGTGTATTCGGCCTTTGATTGCACGGTCAGGTCGCTGTTCGCAACCCTATCAAGAGCCAAATTCATTTTGTTTATGGAGTCGGCAAAAAATTTGGAAATAAGCCCTGCGATTATGATGGAAATACCAATGGCTGCCGCCATGGTCGCTATCATGATTGTAATAGCGCGGCGAGTGGCAACTACATTTCCGTCAATCAATTCTGCAGAGGATGTGTCAACGAGTTGTTTAACCGCGTCAACCGTTTCGTTAAACTTGGTAGCAGTGGCAATAGCGCTTGGATTTCTCATGTTTTGCAACGCCTCCGCCAGCCTGCCCGTCATGGCGCGCTCTATATCCATCTCGGCATTATCAAGATACGCTCTGGACGCCGCCTGAAGGTTTTTGACAAGCGCCTGTTTTTCATCGGCATTGTTTTTGGCGGCTTTGAAAATATCCAATAGAGCGATTTCCAGTTCAGCCAATTTTGCTCTTGCCTTTTCAAAACTATCTTTGTGGTTTTTTTGGATATTTGGATCTGTTTCCCGGATAGCGTCGCGCAGCGCCAGGCGCACTGAGGCCAGCGTGCGCCCTATATCCCCGGCAACGGCCGTGGATTTTACGCCTTCGTTATACAGCCCAATATCGGCGTTGAGCAGGTTGTTGAGGGAACTGATCCCCTCAAAGCAAACGATCAGCATCAGCGCAATGGTGACAAGATAGCCAACAATCAGCTTTGACCTTATCTTGAGGTTTTTGTACCAGTTCATGAACCCTCCTTTACAGAAAAAAAACAAAAAAAAAAAAATAAAAAACCCAACTCAAACCGGTTTCCGCAGAGGCATCCCAGCGTCGCCCGTCCTTGTTTGTCTTTCACTATTTATACGACGCTCCCGCCGTTTTGTGACAACAGTGTGTCGCGCATTTGGCCTGTCTGCTGAGCTAATTGCAAAACCTCCGGCTTTGCCGGAAACGCGGACGCCATATCCGTGTTGAAGGAATTGCGCGCCGGCGCACGATGTTTCCAGGGGGTTTTGCAATTACCTCTGGTGTAATTCAAGTTATAGCAAGGCTTAAACTGTGGCCTCTAAGTTGAACCGCTCCAGAAACGGAATGAAAACTAATACCTCTCCCCAAATAGCGCGGTACCAACCCTTACTTGATCTGATCCCGCTTTGACGGCTTCTTCCAAATCATCGCTCATGCCCATGGACAGCATCATACGCCTGCCCAGGCGCTGCTGCCATGCCTCACGGAAATCAGCCAATTCGCCAAAGGCCATAGTCAGCCCAAAAGGGGGAATAGCCATAAAGCCTTTTAGCAGCAGCCTTTTTGAATCGCCCAGCGCGTCCAATATGAGCTGGACGCCCTCCTTTGGCGCGCCCCCCATTTTTGTCATCTCGCCCCAGAGAGCCACCTGTATCCATATTTCACGGCTGACATCCATCTCTTCGGCAAGCCTTAACAGCCTTGAGGCCAATTCAGGGCGGTCAACGGTCATTAGCTCCTGAAAATGCCGCAGGGCGGGCTTTGCCTTATTGCGCTGCAATGGGCCGCTCAACGCAAATGTAGCGTCAGGCAGCTCCAGCGACTTAGACGCCCCTTCCTGCACGTAATTTTCCGCAAAGTGGGCGACGCCGCAATCCATGGCCTCCCGCAGGGCTTCCACGGGATGGTACTTGGAGACGGCCAGGAGCGAAACAGAAGCGGGATCGCGCCCGCAGGCTTCCGCCGCAAGGCGAATCCTCGTCCGCACTTTCTCAAGGCGTTCTTTGAAGCTGCCCATGACACATTCAGGAAGGCAAAAATATAATCCGCTGACAGTATTCGCAGGTTATGGCGCCTTCCGCCCTTAGCTTATAAATCAGCGGCATACGCAGCTTTGTATTGCAGCCCGTGCAGACGTCATTTTCCAGAGGCACAACGGCGCGTCCGTTTCTGTTTTGCATGAGGCGGTTGAACTTGTTAAGCGCCGCCGCGTCGAGCTTGCCCTCAAGCTCCACTATCAGCTTAGTCAGGCGGTCTTTGCCAACCACCTGGTTTTCGTGTTCAGCCAAAAATATTTCCTGCAACTCGTCAAATTGCCGCTGGTATTCGTCCTGTGACAAAATGAGGCTCTGTCTTTCCGCCTCCAGCGATGAGAGCGCCGCCGCGCTTTCCTTTAACGCCCGCTGGAAGGTTTCAATCTGGCGCTCTTTATCTTCCAGTGAGCGCATAGCGGCAGTGTACTGAACCTTGTGGGTTGAGGCTTTTAAATCCCTGCGGGCGCGGTCTTCCGCCTTGATGGCCTGTTGGCGCTGTTTTTCAAGAGCTTCTGACTGATCTTTAGCCGCGAGAATGGCCTTTTCAATTTCCTGAAGGCGTTTGCCGGCGGTCTTCAGGGACACGTCAAGACGCGCCATGTCAGGCGGAAGGGCGCTGAGGTCCCGCTGGATGACCCTTAAGCCATCGTGGGCCGCCTGAAGCTCTTGAAGTATCGCCAGCGCGTTCATAGGCCTTAATTATATAATCCTTTGCCTTGCAGAGCAAATACCCGTGTAAGACAGATTGCGCTCTCGGTCCGCGAGCCTGCTTTATTCCCTTTACTGAATCAAAATTGTAGAGATCAAGCTAATTGCAAAACCTCCGGCTTTGCCAGAAATGCGGGCGTCAGACGTGTATTATTCATGAATCGCAGTACTGGCGCGCAACATTCCAGGGAGGTTTTGCAATTAGCTCTGGCTATAAAGGCTATAGCCAATACGACTGATAAAACAGGACGACAATAACCATTACGACTACTCCGGCGATAACGGCCCAATACCCTGCGACCAAGGTCCAATTGGGCTTCAGCAGCTCCGCCATGATCATTTGAGCGTCCGCCTTATCCGTGACATTTCTCAATTCAGCCAAAAGCTCATCTTCCGTCATTAATTTGAGATTGGGAACGCTCATGGCTTTAGGCGTCAAACCGCGCAGAGCAGACTATATGGGCAGTTTTGACGGCTAACCGCCAACAAAGCTCCGGGTGAAATATCTACAACGCCTTCCATTATCTCTGCCATTTATACACCCTGAGTGGCAATTCCTGGAAAATGCACGTCTGACGCCCGCGTTCCCTGCAAAGTCGGAGGTTTTGCAATTAGTTCTCCTGTGCAAACTAAATTGTTTCATTTCTGTAATGTCCCGTCAACAACACTGGCACACGCTTAAACATTTGTCTGTTCACGCTTAAACCATAGTGTGGAGTGTGGAGCCGGGTCTGTGCAAATCACCTGCCCAGGCAACTCCTTAGATGGAAAGTTGATATACCACTGCTCGCTCTGCTTTCGCTTGATCAGCTGAACTTTAGTTGGAAAACCCATAGGCCCCTCCTTGCAATCTAGTTATAAAACTAGATTGCAAACTGAAACAAGTCAAGCGAAATTACTAACCCCGAAAAAAAATCTAGTCAAAAGTCGAGAATTGCCAAGCTGCATTCAATCCTGATTGAACGCAACTTGACAAGAGTTGGAACAGCGGCGCTCAGCCGTTCAGCCACAGAGCTATTGCCCTTATTGCCTTTTGTTCAGCGCGTCAATCCGCTTCTGCAAATCGGGGTGACTGGAAAACAGGCTCTCTAAGCCGCTGGCTTGAGACGAACCCGATTGTTGCTGTAATTTCAACAGAACGCCTAATGACGAAGCCATGTTGGCGGGGTCTTTTCCGCATCTCTTCAAAAACTCGTATCCATAAGCGTCGGCCTGGCTTTCCTGATTTTGCGAGTACTTGTTGTTGGCTATGGTTTCGGCCAACTGGCCTAACTGGGAATTTGTCAGCGCGGCGGCAGTGCTGCTCACCGCTCCCACCGCGTCTTTAAGGGCGGAAATGCGCAGGGCGTTAACAAAAGCGTCTTTGGAATCCTTATTTGCCACGTGTCCTATCTCGTGTCCCATGACGGCTAATATCTGGTCGTCCGTCATCACGCCCATCAATCCGGAAAAAACCCGCACATCGCCGCTGGCTGTCGCAAAGGCGTTTATGTCACTGACGTTATAAGCCAAAATGTTTAAATTAAGGCTTCTCACCAAGTCAGGGGGGATGGCGGAGGCAATGCTTTCCAGGCGGGCGGCTATATCCTTTGTCGCCTTGTCGGAGTCGGTTGCTTTGCACAGCGGATTTTGCACGTCCATGTACTGCATATACTGTTTGGCGTACTGGCTGATTTCAGCGTCCGTTATCATCAACGACTGCGCCCCTTTGGCAGCCGCGCCCATCAGCGCGGCCATGTCAACCTTGCTGCCGCCCTGGGAATTTGGCTCCGTGCAACTGCATAAACCGACCAAAAGAACCGGGACCAGGAGCGCCCTTGCGCAATTACAAGGGCAAAAGAAATTGTTTAGAAAAAATGGCGCGCGCTTCATGCGAAACTCCTTCTGGCAATCATGTCCTTTTTGACCTTGGCACATATTTCGCGTTTTGTCAAAAGAGCTATAGCCAAAGCTAATTGCAAAACCTCCTGAGAACATCGCGCGCCAGTGTGGCAATTCCTGAAATGTGCGCGTCTGACGCCTGCGTTCCATGCAAAGCCGGAGGTTTTGCAATTAGCTCAGAATAAAAGCGGTTGGAATTAGAAATTGTACCGTGTGCATAGAAACGGAACGCCTTGATTCAAAAACGACATTTGTGCTAAAATGACAATGGCCCTGTAGCTCAGTGGTCAGAGCCGGCGGCTCATAACCGCTTGGTCCAGGGTTCGAATCCCTGCGGGGCCACCACTCAATAATCCAGTACAGTCAAATGCGTTCAATGGTGTCTAAACGGAGCTAATCGCAAAACCTCCAACTTTGCAGGGCGCCAGACGCGCGTTTTTCAGGAATTGCCGTGCTGTCGCGCAACGCTTCCAGGAGGTTTTGCAATCAGCTCGCATGTTTGGACATTCAGGAATGAGCCTGGCCTCAATCAACCCGCTCAAGGGTACAGGGGTAGGGGCCAGGGAGCGGCAACTCCGCACATCTACTCTCCACTCACCATTACATCGTCCTCAGCGCTTGTAAAAACGCTTGCCCATATTTCTCCATTTTTTTCAGGCCCACGCCGGAAAGGGCAAGCATTTGTTCTTCTGTTTGCGGTCTGTATTGGGCCATGGCCCTCAGAGTCGCGTCGCTGAATACCACGTATGCCGGCACTTTATTTTGATCAGCTATCTGCTTGCGGAGCTTTTTGATTTCGCCAAAAGCGTATTCAGCGTCTTCCTGCCCGGCATCGGACGCCTGGGGCGCTGTATATTTAACGGGGGGCGTCTGCCGGGCTTTTTTCACAGGCGCTTCAGACATTACGTCCAGGCCGGAACAATAGTCGCAGCTTGTTTTGCAAGGTTCGATTTTTTCATTGAAGTGTCGTGCCAGCGCCTGATGGCGGCACGAAGCGGAATCGGCAAAGCTGTACATCTGGCGTATCTGTCCTTGCTGCGTTTGCGCCAGTGATGTTTCCAGCCCATCGGTGAAACGCTCCAGCGCAAGCACGTCAGCCCAGGAATAGAACAGCACGCAGTCAGACATCTCGCCATCGCGCCCCGCCCTGCCTATCTCCTGACTGTAGCCCTCAACGCTCTTTGGCATGTCCCGGTGAATTACATAACGGACGTTGCTCTTATCAATCCCCATGCCAAAAGCTATTGTAGCCGTCACCACGTCAACGTCGTCCCGCCTGAATGCCTCCTGGGTCGCCTCGCGGTCGCCTGGCGCCATACCCGCGTGATATGGCGCGGCCCTGATACCGCGCTCCTTTAAAAAACCAGCGGTGGCTTCTACGGTTTTTCTGCTCAGGCAGTAAATAATACCGCTTTGGTTTTTCCTCGCGCTCACTATACTCAGAATGGCGTCTCTCACGTTTGGCCCGCCGCCCCCCTTTTTTATTGAATAAAGACGCAAATTTGGGCGAAAAAAAGAGCCGCGATAGACAAAGGGGCTTATCATGCCCAGTTGTTCGGCTATGTCCCGGGCAACCGCGGGCGTAGCGGTTGCAGTCAGCCCAAGCACGGGAACGCTTCCAAAGCGATCTTTCAGGTGGGCGAGGTTGCGGTAGCTTGGGCGGAAGTCATGGCCCCAATGGCTGATGCAGTGGGCTTCGTCAACGGCTATCAGCCTTATGTCCAGGTTTTCCATCAACTGCCCCAGGCTTTGCTCCAGCCCTTCCGGAGCGGCGTAAACCAGTTCAAAGTCGCCGCGATACAACCCGCGTATGCGCTGAGCGCGGGCCTCATAGTCCAGGCTGGAATTTAAAAACGTGGCCCTCAGCCCCCCCTCGTTGAGGGCGTCAACCTGGTCTTTTTGAAGGCTGATGAGGGGGCTGATAACCAGCGTAATACCGCCGAGTATTTTAGCGGACAGCTGGTACAGCAGGCTCTTTCCGCTGCCGGTAGGCATCACGGCCAGAGCGTCGTTGCCCGCAAGAACAGCCCTGATTACTTCTTCCTGGCCGGGTCTGAAGCAATCATAGCCAAAGACGTCCTTGAGCGTCCGTTTTATGCCTGCTTGCTGACCAAGCTGTTTGATGTCCTTAATAAAACCAGGAGTAAAAGCCGTCTGGTTGGCCCTGTATTCTTCCCTGAGGGCCGCGAGTGTTTCTTCAGCCTCAATAAGGCGTCCAAACGCGACAGCATCGCGCAGTTGCTCTTTAAGGCGATTCGCGTCCCGCACGTAACCCTCTCATGCCTGGTTTAGTTCTTTGTCTCGTGAAGCGGAATGATACAAAGGGCTATTTAGAAGCGCACAGGCGTAAACGCGCGCTTTTTCAAGCGTGTTGGCTACAGCTCAACATGCCTGGTCAATAAACGTCTTTAGCGCAGACTTAGCCGCTCCGCCGACTTTCCGGTCTATCATCTGGCCGTCTTTAAACAAAATCAGCGTAGGAATTGACGTTACGCCAAATTGGGTTGCTACCGCCTGGTTTTCGTCAATGTTGATTTTTGCCACTCGAACCTTGCCGCCGTATTCCTCCGCAAGCTCATCCAGAGCGGGAGCTATGGCCTTGCAAGGCCCGCACCACGGCGCCCAAAAGTCTATCAATGTAATTCCGCCCGCGACAGCCGCCTGAAATTCAGCGTCCGTGATGTGTACAACCAAGTCGGACATAGCACCCCTTTCAATATTCAAGGATACAGTTTAGCTCAAGTTTCAATAAAAAAAGTGTTCTGCCCCACAAGACAAAGGATTACATGTGTGTTATAAAAATTCTGGAGGACAAAATGGGAAACGCGGAAAAGGATTTGTTTGTGGAAATGATGAAAAAAGGGGGGCAAGACCCCAAGCTCCTGGCGGATTGCGTGAAACAGTTGCTGTTGCAGGACAATACAATCCAGGAGCCCGGTAAGGCTAAGGATGTCGGCGATGATAACGAAATAATTGAATCCACAAAAGAAATACTGAGAACGCTGAAAACGGCGCCGTCTAAAAAATAAGCCCATGGCGTTGGAGAAGCCAATCCGCGCTTGAATGAAGCCGGATATGGCAAACAAAACGCGGATGAACAGAAAGCGCGGACGATAGTTGCCCGTCAATCCCGGCGCCTACCACCGGGATTGACTATGGATAATGTCTAATCCAAAGCCTTTGAGTCCAATATATCGTTTTTCCTGGCGCGTCAGGAGCCTCATTTTTGTTATGCCCATCTGTCCGAGAATTTGCGAGCCAACGCCAACATCCCTGCGGGTTGGGTCTAAGCAGGGTTCCGAGCCGTCCCAGGTCTGACGACACAGGTAAACCAGCACGCCGCCACCGTCTTTTTGAATGGCCTTCATAGCCGCGTGAAAAGCGGAATTTTCGATAATTCCAAAGCCGTCTAAATCATCGGGCAGCGTTTCTACGTGAACCCTCACCAGGGGCGCTTGCGTTGTTATATCGCCTATTTGAAAGGCGAAGTGAAAACTTTTATCCAGGATATTCTGAAATTTATGAACCATTATCCGCCCCCACTGGGTTTCTCTCGTATAGGCCTCCACGGCCTGCACTATCGGGTCTTTTTGCAGCCTGTAGGCTACGAGGTCGGCAACGGTGATCATCAGCAAATCATGCGTCTTGCAAAATTCAATGAGGTCAGGCACGCGGGCCATATTGCCGTCGTCCTTCATGATTTCGCATATAACGCCGCTGGGGTGCAGACCCGCAAGCCTGGCTAAGTCAACGGCTGCTTCTGTCTGGCCAGTCCTGGTTAATACTCCCCCTGGACGCGCCCGCAGCGGAAACGTATGGCCCGGTTTAACAAAGTCGTCTGGTTTGGCGCTTTCAGAAATCAACGCCCGCACTGTCTTGGCGCGATCCTGGGCGCTTATGCCTGTGGTGGTGCCTTCTCTGGCTTCCACGGACACGCAAAAGGCCGTCTCAAAAGGGCTGGAGTTATCCTGAACCATTTGGGGGATATTCAGGCGATCCAGCAATTCGCCCTCCAGAGCCGTGCAAATCAAGCCGCGCCCAAAGGCCGCCATAAACGCGATAGCTTCAGGGTTAGCGTACTGGGCGGCTATGGTGAGGTCGCCTTCGTTTTCCCTGTCCTCATCGTCAACGACGACGACCATTTTTCCTACGCGTATAGCCTGGATTGCATCCTCGATGGGGGCAAAGGGTTTTGGCAAGATTGCGCCTCAAGAAACATAGCAGTTTACAGTTAAACCCGGTTGAACGCAACTTTGTATAAACACGCATTTTTTGTTACACTTGAGCTAGAGCAGTTTAACTTTGAGATGCAACCTATAGCATCAAATGTGACGTCCGCGCTTTTAGTGAAGCTCCCCGCCTTTGGCGGCTCGCGGAACGAA
>JGI24698J34947_10001975_pt1 | contig 10950 bp, 8 predicted proteins | sample TergutMp193P3_FD_34947 | JGI IMG/M metagenome (IMG submission 34947) | reverse complement strand
CGGTCAGGCCGCGTAGATAAAGCCCACGCCATCGAGCTGCCCGAATGGGCGGATTCCCGCACTAATCGATTTGAGATGCTTGTTATCGTTTGTAATCAAAGTGACAAATCAGAGTTTATCGTATTGCATTTTTCCCCAAATCCACATAAGCTATCGAAATCGCATTATGGAGGAATACCCTACGGAATTACGTTCAAATTTCAGCCTCTTCAACACCCTTGGGCGCAAGTTGCAGGCCTTCAAGCCCATTGAGACTGGCAAGGCCGGTTTTTACGGGTGCGGGCCCACGGTGTATAACTACGCCCACATAGGGAACCTGCGGGCCTATGTGACCCATGACGTGCTAGTCCGCAGCCTGCGCCGCTTCGGGTATGAAGCAACCCATGTGATGAATGTCACCGACGTGGGGCACCTGTCCGGTGACAACGACGAGGGGGAAGATAAGATGGTCGCTTCTGCGGCGCAGCGTGGAAAGAGCGTCCTTGAAATTGCGGATTTTTACACGAAGGCCTTTTTCAGGGACACCGCCCTCTTAAACATCATAAAACCCACTGTGGTCTGCAAAGCCACAGAGCATATACCCGAAATGATAGACCTGATAAGGCGCATTGAGGAGAATGGCTTTACCTATTCTGCCGGGGGCAACCTCTACTTTGATATCTCAAAGTTCCCTGGTTACGGGGAGCTGGCCCTGCTTCGCCTGGATGAGCTTAAGGCCGGGGCGCGCGCGGAATTGGATGAAGGCAAACGAAACCCTGGTGATTTCGTTTTATGGTTCACGAAGAGCAAGTTTGAGAAGCAGGCGCTGGTCTGGAACAGCCCCTGGGGCCGGGGCTACCCCGGCTGGCACATTGAGTGTTCCGCCATGAGCATCAAGTACCTGGGGGAAAACTTCGACATACACGGCGGCGGGATAGACCATATACCGGTCCACCATACCAACGAGATAGCCCAGAGCGAGGCCGCCACGGGCAATAGCCCCTGGGTCAACTATTGGGTCCACAACGAGTTCCTCGTCATGGACAAGGGAAAGATGTCAAAATCGGCAGGGGGCTTTCTCACCCTCCAAACCCTGATTGACTCTGGCTACGATCCCCTGGATTACCGGTATTTCCTTTTGGGGGGCCACTACAGAAGCCAGCTTCAGTTTTCCTGGGAGGCGTTGGAAGGGGCAAAAAACTCAAGGAAGTCGCTTAATGACAGGCTGCGCCTCCTCAACACCCAGTCCGGCAACACTCCCGTGGTCCGGCCGGCCACAGAAAGCAAGGCAGGGCAATGCCTCGCGAACTTCGACAAGGCACTCTCCGACGATCTTTCAACCCCGCGGGCGCTTGCGGAACTCTGGGGGCTTCTGAAAGACACATCAATCAGCCCGGCCGACGCCCTGGCCGCGGCTTTCGAAATGGACGGGGTTTTGGGGCTCAACATGGCTGAGGAAGCGCGGCGTGAAAATCGCGAGGATCCGGCGCTTGCTGCCGAAATTGAAAGTATGATTAACGAACGCAATGCCGCGAAGAAGGCGAAAGACTTTAAGAAGGCGGATGAAATAAGGCGCGGCCTGAAAGAACGGGGGATAATCCTGGAAGACACCCCCTCGGGAACAACTTATAGAAAGGCTTGAGCCTGTAACGATTGGGAGAACGGTTTGTTTATTAGTATGAGCAACGGGGAGGCGTCCCTGGTTTTAAACGCAGGGGGTAAACCTTCGACAGGTGATTTCCGCAGGCTCTATGAGACGGTATTCCCTATCCTGTTCAGGGTGGCGTACCGCATCACCTCCAGCGAAGAAGCGGCGGAGGATCTCTGTCAGGAAGCTTTCTTTCGCCTGCATGAAAAAAACATGACCTTCCCCAATCCCGAGGAAGCCAAGTACTGGCTTATCCGGGTTGTGAAAAACGCCGCCCTGAATTACGCTAAACGCAAAGTGAGGGAACAAAAAGCCTACAGGCGGGCCTTCAGGGAGGAAACAAGGACGGAAGAAACCGGGGAGAATCTTCTCGTTAAAAAGGAAACAAGGGAAGAAATCCGGGAGGCTTTGGAGAAGTTGCCAGAGAACCTTCGAATTGTTATGATTCTAAAGGAGTATGGAGAACTAAATTACAAGGAAATAGGCCGCTCCCTGGGCATTAGCGAGGGAAACGTCAAAGTTCGGGTATTCCGGGCACGGGAGCGCCTGGCAGGTCTGTTAAAGACCGAAACCCGTTTTACAAAGGACGGGGAAGCCGAATTAGCCAAGGAAGGTAGAAATGTGTCCTGATCGTCAAATTGTCTCCCTGTATTGCGACGGGGAGCTTCCCTCCCCATGGAAAGAAAAGATGGAAGCCCACCTGGAATCCTGCGCGGAATGCCGGGGCATTCTTGCAGGATATAAAAAGCTCCAGGGATATTTTCAGGATTTTTCGCAGGAAACCGTGCAGGAAGCCGAGGAACGGGTATGGAAGAAACTCGGCAACTTTGTTGCCGATGGTAACGAAGTTACCGACGGCAACAAAGTTGGTATTTCAGATTTCCCGGCAAGTACTGCCACAAGCCAAATTCGACGGACAGGGTGGCAACGTGAGAGGGTCTGGAACCGTTCTGTTACCCTGCCCCTTCCCGCAGCAGCGGCGGCTGTCATAATCATCATTGGCTTTCTCGCGTTTTTGGCGATTGGGAACGCAAGTCGGCCCCTGCCTATACAGGATTCAATAGCGGCAGCCGCCAGCATAGGCTTCGACGAGCAGGGAATGCTTGACATACAGGACATGAACGACGTGCTCCAATACCTCTCCAGCCAGGATAATATAGAGTTTATGGTCATCCGTATTCCCGAAAGCTGGAATTTTTCCCGTTCGGGCGAACCTGCCCTGATTAACGCGGCGGATTATTTAAGGAGGCACTCTTCCCGATGACGCCGTTTTTTCGCAAGAAAAGTGCCTTTACCCTCTTTCTTTCCTTCATGGCGGTTTCGGCGGGCATTGGCGCACAGGAAGCACCCGCACGGGAATCCCCCCTGGAAGCCCTTCCCGGCTTAAGGGAACGCGCCGTGGTGGTAACAATGGTCTCCCGAATCGTGGAACAGAATGAAGAAGTGGTATGGAATTCGGAAACCTCGAGCGTGACCATCCCCGGCCGCCCGGTAGGGCTAAAATTGGTAGGCTCCAACCTCATAGCCTCCGTTCAATTCACCCCCTTCCTCCGGCCAAACGGAAAGCACCTTCTCGTGACACTGGGCCAGATCTGGATTAATGTCCCCAATGAGGGAATTAGTTTCCATACGACAATGCAAACCATACCCCTTGAATTCAGCGAGCAGGTTTACTTTTTCCCACTGGGTTCAATGAGGGATAGCGACGCACCGAGCATAGAAATTCAACTGGTACTGGAACCTTACACCAACGATGAGGGACCGCTCGGCAGGGAGAGGCGAAGAGTCACTTCTCCATGAGAGCGTTCCCGGGAAAATCCGGTTCATTTTTCGGCGGAATCATTCTCCTTTTTGCGCTCCTCTCATCGTGCGGGGAAAAAGCGCCTGAGATAGTATCAATTGATCCCCGCATAGGCCGCATGGGGGACATCCTTACCATCATGGGCAGCGGCTTTGGGGAAGAGAGATACGAGTCCTACATTACCATCGCCGGAACCCCCCCCACAAGTTCTTCCTACCTTTCATGGGAAGACGATGAAATCACGGTAAGGATTCCGGAATTCGGGGAAGCCGGGCTGATTTATGTCCACCGCGGCGGAAAGAAGAGCAACCCCGCGCTGTTCGCGAACCTTCTCAGCCTGCCGGAACCGGTGCAGGGCCCGGAGGCGGACTACAACCCAAGGATCAACTCGATAACGCCTGCAACGGGGCCCATAGGTACGCTCATTACCATTTCGGGCAACAATTTCGGCCCTTCCCGCGAAGCGAGCGGGGTTTTTTTTGCCTGGAATGCGGAAAGCCCACAGACAGCGCCGGCCGGAAGCCAAGCCCCGGACTTTGTCGAGGCTTCAGAAGCCGAGTTCGGCTATGAGCACTGGAGCGAGCGGGAAATCCAGGTGCGTGTTCCCGACGGCGCCGTAAGCGGCAACCTGGAAGTAAGAACCCCAAGGGGAATTTCCCGTCCCGTTTTCTTCGAGATAAGCGGAAGGCCGGGGACAAAGACTTTCAAGGACAAACGCAGTTACATGCTCTCATACACGGCTGACATCCTGGTGGATCGGGCGAATACCCCAAATTCGCTTTACCTCTGGATGCCCCAGCCCGCCGTGTCGGCCTCCCAACGTAATGTGAGCATCCTTTCACGTAACAAAGAGCCTTTCGTGGAAAACTACCGGGGCACATCCCTTTTTCAGCTCATCGACGTTTCCCCAGGGACAAGATGGGCGGTGGAGCTGTCATACCTCGCAGAAGTCTACACCGTGGAAACCGCTATCAGGAACACGGCTACCGTAAGGCTTAACGAGCCAACGCCCGTGGGAACGGTATACCTTCTTCCAAGCGCCCAAATCCCCTCTGACGATCCGGCCATAAGAACCCAGGCCAACACGATAATTGCCAGGGAACGACTCCCGTATGTCAAGGCGCAGAGGATCTACCAGTGGCTCATCTCGTCCGTGGAGATAAAGGAGAGCCCGCTTCCAGGGGGCGCACTGGAAACGCTGGAGGAAAAGGAGGCCGACAGTTACCGCGCCTCCCTGCTCTTTTGCGCCCTTGCCCGTGCGGTAGACATTCCGGCCCTTCCTGTGGCGGGGGTATTGGTAAACCGCCAGATGAACACCATAAAGCATTGCTGGGTGGAATTCTGGCTTGACGGCTTTGGCTGGATTCCCATCGATCCGGCTCTTGGCTCCGGCGCCGCCCCCGCGGATTTCCCCCTGCGGGAGGATTACGCTGAGTTTTACTTCGGCAGCCTTGATAACCAGCGCGTCGCCTTTTCGCGCGGGGAAATTTTCCTCCAGCCGATGGCCCCCCGAGGAAGAGCCATCCAGCGAAGCAGGGAATATTCCCTGCAAAATATATGGGAAGAGGCCGTTGGGGGGCTTGAGTCCTATTCTTCATTGTGGAGTGATGTTACAATAACTGGTATGTACATTCAGTGACTCATTTTAGGAGAATATATGGTTACCGTAATTTCCCTGGGAGGTTCGATTGTCGCCCCCGATAGCGTGGATGAAATTTTCCTCAAAGACTTTGTCGCCCTCATAACGGGGCTGCTTGAACAGGATGAAAAACGCCGTTTCATTTTGGTTGTTGGCGGCGGCGGCCCGGCCAGGGCCTGGCAAAACGCCTACCGGAAAATATATTCCCCAACGGTGAATGAACAGGCCGACTGGATTGGCATTATGGCAACCCGGCTGAACGCCCAACTCGTCAAGGCCGTCATGGGTGAATGGTGCACACAGGAAGTGGTATACGATCCCACGCAGGTGGAACCGTTGATGGGGCGTGTCCTCGTGGCGGCCGGCTGGAAGCCCGGCTTCTCCTCCGACTACGACGCCGTGCTCCTCGCGGAAAGGTTCCAGGCAAACGCGGTGATAAACCTTTCCAACATAGAAAAGATCTACACGGACGATCCAAAGAAGAACCCGGAAGCGAAGCCAATTGATGCCATCTCCTGGGCCGACTTCTGTTCCATGGTAGGCGACGAATGGGTACCGGGCAAAAACGTGCCCTTTGACCCGGTCGCAAGCCGCCACGCGGCCAGGCTGGATCTCAAGGTGATTTGCGCCGCCGGGAAGAACCTCCCTAACTTGAAGAACATACTCCTGGGCGAACCTTTCATCGGCACTACGATTTCCTGATATATTTTTACCACGAACCTCACGAACCAACACGAACAGAAGAGAAGAAGCTCTCGCAGAGGCACCAAGATCGCAGAGGACACAAAGGGAAGAAAGAAGAAGACCTCGCACGGGGGCGCAGAGGCACGGAGGAAGAAGATAACCACGGAGTTTCACAGAGTACCCACGGAGGAGCACGGAGGGGAAGACAGAAGAGAGGGGATGGACCTGACGATCAATCCGAAAAGGGAACTCGTCGGCGTACACGGGGATGAGATGTTGATTAGGGTTACATAGGGCGAGGCGGGATTTCAAGCGGTTCCTTCTGTGCTTCCGTGGAGAATCTTCTTCCCCCCTTGAAAAACCATGGTTTTTGTATATAGTAATATCTTTAAGGAGAAAACGATGGTAGTTTCCACTCTACAAAAAGCAAGATACAAATACAAGCCCAAGCTCCCGGCCAGCCTTGAGGGGGAAATAACTGACATTGCCGTTGAATTCGGCAAGGCAACCGAGGCGCCTGCCGACAGGGAAGCCATCAGGGAAATTTTCCAGCTTAGCTACGGGAAACCTGTTGTGTCTTTTTCCCGCGGAAAAAAGAACGACAATCTCAGCAAGGAACTCAAAGTGGGGGTAATTCTTTCGGGCGGGCAGGCGCCAGGCGGCCACAACGTCATCTCCGGCCTCTTCGACGGCCTCATACATGGAAACCCCGCTTCAAGGCTCTACGGCTTCCTCGGGGGCCCAAGCGGCCTCATAGAAAACAGGGCCGTGGAACTTAAGGCCGAGATGATCTACGAATACAGGAACACAGGCGGCTTTGATATCATAGGGTCGGGGCGCACAAAAGTGGAAACCCAGGAGCAGTTCGCGGCCTCACTCGACACGGCGAAGAAACTCGGCCTTAACGCGGTGGTCATTATAGGCGGCGACGATTCCAACACCAACGCAGCGTTCCTCGCGGAGTACTTCCTTGAGAAAGGCTCGTCGATACAGGTAATTGGCTGCCCAAAGACCATCGATGGCGACCTCAAGAACGAATACATCGAGACCTCTTTTGGTTTCGACACCGCGTGCAAAACTTACTCAGAGCTCATAGGCAACATCCAGCGCGATGCCCATAGCGCGAAAAAGTACTGGCACTTCATCAAACTCATGGGCAGGGCCGCAAGCCACATCGCGCTGGAATGCGCCCTGCAAACACAGCCGAATGTCTGCCTCGTTTCGGAGGAAGTGGAAGAGAAGAAACTCTCCCTCAATCAACTCGTGGAAGACATCTGCGCCGCAATTATCAAGCGCTCCGAAAACAAGGAAGACTTCGGCGTGATCCTGATTCCCGAGGGCCTGGTTGAGTTCATCCCCGAGATGAAACTGCTGATCGAGGAGTTGAACGATGCCCTCGCCTCAAGGGAAAAAGAGTTTGCCATACTCGACTCCTTTGCCGACCAGGTCGCCTGGCTCGGCGGGATCGTCTCCGGCGAATCCTACCGGCTGCTCAAAAGCCTCCCCCATGATATTGCCCTTCAGTTCCTGGTGGACAGGGACCCCCACGGCAACGTGCAGGTTTCCCGAATCGAAACAGAAAAACTCCTCATAGGCATGGTCGAAAAACGCCTCGCGAAGCACAAAGCGGACGGCGAGTACAAGGGCAAGTTCTCCCCCCTTGGGCACTTCCTGGGCTACGAGGGCCGCTGCGCCTTCCCCACCAACTTCGACGCCGACTACTGTTATTCGCTAGGGTACAGCGCCTTCGTGTTGATCGCGTCAGGCGTCACGGGCTATATGGTCAACGTAAGGAACCTCGCGTCAAAGCCGGGCGACTGGGTTGCCGGCGGCGTCCCCCTCACCATGCTGATGCACATGGAACAGCGCCACGGCATCAAAAAGCCGGTGATAAAAAAAGCCCTTGTCGATCTCAACGGCGAACCCTTCAGGGTTTTCGACAAGGCGCGTAACGACTGGGCTGTCAAAACCTCCTACCTCTACCCCGGCGCGATCCAGTACTTCGGGCCGGTGGAGATCTGCGACGCACCCACGAAGACGCTGATGCTGGAGAAAAAGGGAGCAGGGGAATAGGGGAGCAGGGGAAAAAGACCTCGCACGGGAGCACACAGGGGCACCGGGGAAAGGGAAAGAAGAGAAAAAACCACGGAAGGCACGGAGTACACACGGAGGAACACGGAGGAAGAAGCCCGCACGGGGGGCACAGGGATGTTAGGTGCTATTGGCGTTAACGCTCCCTAATCCCTGTAGATTTTCTTCACTTCCTTACTAAACGCAGACCGTTCGACCTTTGTATGCCTTGAAAGAATTACAGTCTTCAAACTATTGCAACCATCGAACATATCATTACCAATATACGTGAGGGAGGATCGTATCTCGACGCTTCTTAAACCCTTGCAACCTCTGAACGCCCCTGCACCAATAGTCTTAACCGAAGATGGTATGGTTACGTTTGTCAGCCTGTTGCGACCACTGAACGCCTCATTGCCAATAATCGTGACGGAGGATGGTATGTCGACGCTTTTTAAACTACTGCAATCAGAGAACGCCCCCGCACCAATAGTCGTAACCGGCACGTCTTGAATCTGCGCGGGGATTTTCACAGCCTCGGCGTCTCCTATATACTTTGTAATACTAATGCGTTCACCGTATGTAATAACTTCAAACTTAAAATCTTCGGGAACCGCACCTGCTATTACCTCTGTAAAGATTATCTGCACCCCCTCATTAAACGCAGACCTTACAACCTTTGTACGCAGTGAAAGGGTTACAATTTTCAAACTATTGCAACCTTTGAACGCATCATAGCCAATAGACGTGACCGAAGACGGTATAATAATACCGGTCAAACCAATGCAACCAGAGTACGCCATGGAACCGATAGACTTAACAGAGGATGGTATGTCAACGTTTGTTAAACTACTGCAACCGGAGAACGCCCCATCACCAATAGTCGTGACGGAGGATGGTATGGTAATGCTTGTTAAACCTTTGCAACCGGAGAACGCCTTCGGGCCAATAGACGTGACGGAGGATGGGATGGCGACGCTTGTTAAACTACTGCAACCGGAGAACGCCTGCGGGCCAATAGACGTAACCGAAGGCGGTATATTAATGCCGGTCAAACCAACGCAACCATAGAACGCCCCCGAGTCAATAGTCGTGACGGAGGATGGTATGGTGACGCTTGTTAAACCCTTGCAACCGATGAACGCCCCCGTAAAAGATCTAACCGAAGATGGTATGATGATGCTTGTCAGCCTGTTGCAACCTTCGAACGCCCCCCGGCCGATAGTCGTGACGGAGGATGGTATATCGACGCTGGTCAAACCACAACCGGAGAACGCCCTTTCACCAACAATCGTAACCGGTACGTCCTGAATCCGCGCGGGGATTTTCACAGCCTCGGCGTTTCCTATATACCCCGTAATCCTTATTTCTTTACCGTAACCAATAACTTCAAATTTAAAATCTTCGGGAACCGCGCCCACTGCCGGCATTGGCATCGGTTTTGTTTCAGGGACCTTTATCTGTGATCCACAGTACGGGCATACTTTCCACCCCTCCTGCAGTTCCTTTCCGCAATTTTTGCAGTGGTCTACTTTTGCCTTGCGCTTTTCCCAGTTCTCCCTATACGGCAATACCGTATCTTTATGCCATTTGTCGGCATCATCTTCGCTGAGAAAGGCAAAGACGGGCATTTCAAATCCACAGCCCTCGCATTTGGCTTTCGTAGACACAAGGCGGCAGACAGGACAGATGTTACTCATAAAAATAAACCCCATATATTTTGTTTATCTATCGCGAATGATATTTTTCATTTTTTCTCCGGATACAGCATTTTAATGCCATACTGCCTTTATGTAAAGGCAACGTCGTACCAGGCGGCTCTTCCCTCTTCTCTTTTCACTCTTCCCTCTTCTCTGGTAATATAAGGAAAACCAAATGTAAGGATGAAATTATGAAAGCAAATTTGTTCCTCTTATCGTTATTATTCATCTGCCTCTCGGGGCTTTTTGTCTACAGCCAGCCCGCGAGGGACCCCTTGCCGACGCAAACGCAAAGCACGGGCCAACCGGAGCAAGTCTCGGCTCAGAGTGCCGTTACGCAAAGTACCGTTACGCAAAGTGCTGCAACGCAAAACACATGGGTATCGGCCCAGGCACAGAACCCGGCTCAGAGCGCACAGGAGGCCGACCTGCCTTTAAGGCGTATCGCGTTACTGTCTTCCGGGGTGGGTTACTTTGAGCATTCGGGCGTTGTCGCCTCGGCTGCCGCGCCTGCGGAGATTCTTCTCAGGTTTGACGCCGCCGCAGTGAACGACGCCCTCAAGTCGCTCGTCGTGAACGACCCGGCAGCCGCCATGTCCGACACCTCCCCGTCGGTACGCTACGCGGTGGCAAACAGCCTTGACCGTGCGCTCAGGAGCCTCAAGATCGACCTCTCCGGTGCCCCTGGCATCGTGGAGATTCTCAACAACCAGAAAGGCGCAGAACTTGAGGTTTATGCGCCTAACGCGATCAGGGGGAGGATCATAGGCGTGGAGTACAGGCCGGAGGGGATCGCCATACAGTACGGCTATGCCTACCCCATGCAGACCACATCGGAGCCTTGGCTCTCGCTTTTCACGGCGCAGGGCATCAGGGTGATCGCGATCAAGGACATCGCCTCGTTTGTCTTTATCGACGAGAGGATCAACGCCGACCTCAACCGCGCGCTGGACCTGATCCTGGCTTCACGCGAGGATGATACGCGCAACCTGCTCGTGACCCTGAGCGGCGCGGGCAGCCGCGAAGTTTCGCTGAGTTACGTCATCCCCACGCCTGTCTGGAAGGTCTCCTATCGGCTTGACTTGAGCGGGCGTGAGCCCTTCCTCCAGGGCTGGGCAATCGTGGACAACGACAGCGACACGGACTGGGAGAGCATCGAATTGTCCCTCGTGACGGGGAGGCCGGTTTCGTTCATCCAGAACCTCTACCCGCCTTACAGGGTTTCGCGCCCGGTGGTGCCGCTGGCAATCGCAGGCATCGCCGAGAGCAGGACCTACGAGTCAGGCTACGGCGCGGCGTACGACAATCGCGCCGAGGCGGAGAAAGTAATGGAGATGGCGATGGCGGATAGCGTATTGTCAATGCGGCAGGCCGCTCCCATGGCCGTTCCCGCTCCCGCCCAGTCAACGGCGGCAGTCGGCGTGGCTGG
>JGI24698J34947_10001974_pt1 | contig 10950 bp, 7 predicted proteins | sample TergutMp193P3_FD_34947 | JGI IMG/M metagenome (IMG submission 34947) | reverse complement strand
GATTGATTCGGCAATGAGCGGATTGTCTCCTGTAAGCATTACCGTTTTACGCACACCCCTTGCTTTAAGCGCGGATATGGCGTTACGGCTGTCGGGTTTTATTTCATCTGAAATAACAACACAGCCTGCAAATACGCCGTCCGCCGCCGTGTAGACTTTAGTTCCTGAACTTCGCGATTCCTGAAAAACAACGCCCATTTTTTCCATGAGTTTTTGATTTCCGGCAAGTATAACTTTTCCGTTCATATTAACGCTTATGCCGAGACCTGAAATTTCGGAATATTGCGAAAGATTACCGCGCTGTATTTCCCTATCGAACTCTTTCATGACAGATAACGCAATAGGATGATTGGAATAGCTTTCGGCGTTTGCGGCTAACTCAAGCAATGTATCATCAGTAAAACCATCCGCCGGCTCTAACGCCGTAACTTTAAAGACGCCCTTTGTTAATGTTCCAGTCTTGTCAAACACCGCTATATCAAGATTAGTGAAAGCCTCAAGGTAATTTCCGCCTTTTACAAGAATGCCCTTTCTCGCTGCCTTACCGATACCTGCGAAAAAACTCATCGGGATAGACAGAACAAGAGCGCATGGGCAGGAAATAACGAGGAAAACAAGCGCGCGATTTATCCAGTTGCTCCACGCGCCCGTAAAAAACAAAGGCGGCAAAACGGCAATCAATACAGCAAGGGCGACAACAGCAGGCGTGTAGTAACGCGCAAATTTAGTGATAAAGTTTTCAGTTTTCGCTTTTTTATTTGACGCATTTTCAACAAGGTCGATAATTTTTGAAACAGTTGATTCGCCAAAAGTTTTTGTAACTTCGACAGTTAATAAGCCGCTCAAGTTGACACAGCCTGATAACACTATATCGGTTTCCGCCGCCTTTCTCGGAATGGATTCTCCTGTCAACGCCGATGTGTCAAGCATGGAAAAGCCTTCGATTACAGTACCGTCCAAAGGAATTTTTTCGCCGGGTTTTACAATTATAGTATCGCCAACTTCTACAGTATCAGGCGCAACTTTAACAAAACAATCGTCTTTTTTCAGATTGGCAAAATCGGGTCTTATATTCATCAGACTTGTTATTGATTTTTTTGACTTTTCGACAGCCATATCCTGAAACATCTCTCCAATCTGATAAAAGAGCATTACGCCTGCCGCTTCAGGATATTCACCAATTGCGAACGCCCCGATGGTGGCAATGCTCATCAAAAAATTTTCATCAAAAAAACTTTCTGATTTTTTGTTATGGACTATGCCCTTAAACGCACGCAGTAAGACATCGCCGCCGAGTATCAAATATGCCGCAATGAAAACAGCAAGCCGTATATAGTTGTGCAGTTCCAGCGCAGACAAATTGACAATAACCATACCGGCGGAAAAAATAACCGCGCCGATAATGAGCCTAATTATTTTCTTTTTTTCACTCATGAATATGTTCAAACCCCTTTTCAAATATATCTTTCACATGGCTATCGGCAAGTGAATAAAAAACTACCTTTCCCCGTTTGTCATATTTCACCAGATTTGCAAGGCGCAGAGATTTAAGCTGATGGGAAATTGCCGATTTTGTCATATCGAGCAATACGGCAATATCGCAGACGCACATCTCCTCACGGGAAAGCGCCCAAAGTATACGGACTCTTGTACTGTCCGAAAACATTTTATACAGGTCGGCAAGATCGTAAAAATCCTCGTCCTTAGGCATAGACTTGCGAACCCGTTTGACCAGTTCCCCGTGGATAACCTCGCAATCACACACAGGTGTATTTTCTTTCATACACGCCTCCAACAGTTGAACAACCGTTCAACTGTAAATATACCGCGTCCTGACGGACTTGTCAAGGAAAATGGAAAAAAGTTTTAAAACCCTGTTGCTTTTTTTATTTCGGTTTGTTATATTTAAGTTACCGAACGGTCGTTAACTTGTCGGTACAGACTAAAGATGACAAAGACAGAAATAGTAGACGCGGCGTTTAAAGTGTGGGGCCGCAATTTTTACAGAAAAACCAGTCTCTCCCAGCTTGCGGTGGAATTAAAGGTGAGTAAGCCTGCCCTTTACCGCCACTTTGAAAACAAGCAGGCGCTGACGGAAGCCATGACCGAGCGTTTTCTCGATGACTTTGCCGCGTCTATTCGGGCGGACTTTGAACGCGCCAGGCAGACAGAGGACGCAGATGAGGGAATTCTTACCATAGTAAGGAGCGTTTCCGGCTTTTTCGCGCGGAATGTGTACGCCCTGATTTTTTCGCTTATCAATATTTACGACCGTAATCTTGACGGACACGCCATTTCCCAGCGGCTGAGTGAAAGGGGCGTAGACATGACAACGCTCACGTTTATTATCGAAAAGAAATATGACGCCGATCTTTCGGTTATACACATGATATACGCCACTCTTACTTTTTTTATGGCGTATTTTCATAAGACCGAACAATCGCATAAAAAGCCGCCTTCCGAAGAAAAAATTCAAAATATGCTTTCCGTTATATGCAAAATTATCGAACAGGGCGTTGGTTATTCAGCAAAAAAAATTGACGCGATTGATTTGGAAAAACAGGAAACAAGGGTCGGCGTTTCTGTAGACGCGGAAATTGAACCGCTGTTCAAGGCTGTCGCCGAAGCGGTGGCGGAAGTTGGTCCGTGGGATGCGTCAATGGATATGGTCGCCAAACGGCTCGGTCTTTCAAAGAGCAGTCTTTACGGGCATTTCAAAAACAAGAAGGATATGCTGCGCCGTCTTTTTTCAGGCGAATTCAAGCGAATTATCAAATTCGCGCGTCAGGGAATTGGGTTATCTGACATTTCGGAAGAACAGTTGTACTTGGGGATTTTTGCCATTACTGTCTATTTCCGCTCACACCCGGAGTTTCTTATCTCGCTGGACTGGATTCGCACGCGCAAACTGGATTTGGGCAAACCCGAAAAAGGCACTGATATTTTCAGACTCTTTGAAGATGTGGATATTGAGCCTGTACGCGGCGGCGAAGATGAAAAACAACGTATCTCTCACTGGATTCTGTTTCTGCTTATCAACATTTTAACCAAACAGGGGCGGACAGTTTCCGCAGTAGATGTGCAAAATAACGATATTCGCGTCTTATACAGATTTATAACTTTAGGTCTTGGGGGCTTTAAACGATGAGCAAAAAATGTTATATTACAACTAATTGTAATAATAAAAAGCGGAGCGAATGTATGTGCCGCTTTCCCCACGCGGTGTGGGAATTTAAAGGACGCGCGTTATGCGGTCCAAAGGAAGGAGTCATTTTATGAACCTTAAAAAACGGTATTTACAAAAAAAGCCGACGGGTTTCTTTGTAAATATAGCGGTGTTAATTCTGCTATGCGCAAATCTTACGGCTCAGGAAACGGATGTTCAACCACGACAGTTGAATCCCGATGAAGCCGTTGATCTTGCGATCAGAAACAACCTCTCTCTCGAATCTTCGCGAGTTGGTTTGGCAACAAGAAAACGCGCCTCGCAGTATTCGTGGAATCAGTTTATTCCCAATGTAACTTTGGGAGCCGGTATAGGCAACAATAACAGCAGAACATATCTTCACAACGAGTCCGATATACCATCCGTAATACTTGATACAATAAGCGAACAGATGGGGCTGGATACAGTCCGCTGGGGCATCACAGGTCAAATTCAGGCATCGCTTACTATCAGCGTCGCTATGTTTGAAAATATGAAGCGCCTGCGCCTTGATTACGAAGGCGGACTTCTCACTTATGAAAAAGCGAAGGCACAGCTTGAGCGCGATGTGCGCAAAGCGTATCACAATATGCTCCTCTTGCAGGAAAACATCGCGCTTCTCAGAGGCAGTTTTGAAAATGCCGAACGTCAGGTGCAAATGGCGCAGGCGAATTACGACGCAGGTCTTGCGCCGGAGCTGACGTTTCTTCAGGCGCGCGTGGCGAGGGAAAATATGCGGCCTATTATCGATCAAGCTGAAAACGGGCTGAAACTTTCAATGGCGCAGTTTGCCATGTATCTGGGGCTGGACTACAATACACCGTTTGAACTTGTCCCTGTAAGTGAAAGCGCGGATTTTATTCCCCTTGATGTAGCGGAAATGATTTCAAAAGCTTCCAGCGGAAAGCCGGATATTCAAGAATTAAGGCAGACAATACTGATGCTGGAAAGCGCCAAAAAAGCGCAGTCCCATTCTCTGCTTCCGTCGTTGTCTTTGAGTTGGAATATGACTCCGTTTTATTTCCTAAAGCCAAAGCCGGAAACTTCGATTAACAGGACTAACCCAAATGCGTCTATAATTAACCCTGAAGCTAATGTCTCCAGCCAGTTTACCATTATGCTTGGCGTGCGCCTGCACAGCCTCATCCCGTTCAGTACGGATTTTCAGGGAATAAAAAATCTTGACGATCAAATCAGAACGGCAAACATCGGGCTTGCGCAGATGATCAATGGAACGGAGATCGAAATTTACAACACGGTGCTTGCGCTTGAAAGGGCGCGCATAAGCGCGGAAACGCAGGCGCAGACTGTGGCTCTTGCCGAACAGTCCTACAGCCTGACAGAACAGGCATACCGCGCCGGTTTGCAGGATTACTTTCAGGTTCAAAACGCCGAGCAGTCTTTGCGGCAGGCTCGCGTTCAATTGCTTGAACAGCAGTTTAATTACCTCAACGGTCTTATTGACCTTGAATATTCCACAGGCGTTCCTTTCGGAACACTAACAACCAGGAGCAGATAATGAAAGCGGCAATTTCACATAACAAAAAAACAATTAGGAACTTCATCGGATGTTTCCTTATATTGACATTAACGGCGTTCTCTTTTTCATCGTGCGAAAAGATAAAGGAAGTGTATAAAAAAATAAGACCTGACAAAGACGGCAAAGTGACTGCCCCCGAAGTTCCGGTATTCGCCGTGAATACCACATTGACGGCACAGGGGCAGATTCGGGATTACATCGCTTTTAACGGCGACATTATGGCAGGTTCAACAGTAGATGTGTATTCGGAAGCGGCTGGAAAAGTGTCAGAGCTTTATGTCTCTGTCGGGCGCAGGGTAAACAGGGGCGATCAAATTGCGGCGGTCGATCCTTCACGTCCGGGAATGACGTTTAGGCACAGCATTGCAACCGCGCCAATCGCCGGTACTATTATCGCGATTCCGGCGCAGGTTGGAATGACGATCAATCAGGCGGTTCCGCTTGCCCGAATTTCAGGCGGCAGCGGTTTGGAAATACAACTGCATATAGCAGAACGCTTCATCTCAAGAATGGCGATGAATCTTCCGTGCGAAATTACCACAGACGCTTGGCCCGGCGATACTTTTCAGGGAAGCATAAGCGAAGTGTCGCCGACTGTCGATCCTGCGTCTAGAACAATGGAAATACGCATAAATGTAAACAACACCGGCTCTAAATTAAAACCGGGAATGTTCGCAAAGGTGCGCGTTATAACAGAGCGCAAAAACAACATTGTAAAGATTCCTGCGGCTGCGATGATCAACAGATTTGGAGAGCAGTATGTTTATGTCGTCGAAAAAGACGTAGAAAACCCTGAGTTCAACGTTGTAAAAAAAAGAATTATAACGCCGGGTATTTTAATTGACGGAGTGCTTGAGATAACAGACGGTCTTGCGCCTGATGAGGAAGTCGTTGTCAGAGGGCAGACTTTGCTTGATGACGGGGCAAGGGTAAACATAATTGAGCGCATTGCGCCGTTAGCCGCTAATTAGGGCAGGAGAAAACAAATGAGCATGGTTAAATCTGTCGTTTCCAGACCTACTACGGTCGTTATAATTTTCGCCCTTCTTATCGGGCTTGGCTTTTTTGCTCTTGCGAATCTGCCAATCGATCTTTACCCGGAAATCAATCCTCCGATTATGGCGGTAATCACTACATACACGGGAGCCGGTCCTGAAGAAGTTGAACGCTCCGTTACGCGCACTTTAGAAGCGGTACTGTCAGGCGCGTCCGGTCTTGAATCTCTTACTTCTATTTCGAGCAAGGGCTCCAGTATGGTAATCCTTGAGTTCACCTACGGCACGGATATGTCGGACGCTTCCAACTCAATCCGCGACTCGCTTGAGCGCATCAGAAACTATATGCCGACAGGCGCGGATACACCAATGATTTTCAAATTTGATCCGTCCATGATTCCGATTATGGGTCTTATGGTGACATCAGACAGACGTACTCCCGAAGAGTTACGCGAAATTTCCGAAGATACAATCGTTCCGCGCATTGAACAGACGCCGGGCGTTGCAACGGCTTCCGTAAACGGCGGCAGAGAAAAAATTATCCGCATAGAAATTCCGCAGAGCAGGCTTGAAGCGTACGGTCTTACCATTACGCAAATCCAGCAGATGCTCGCGGCTCAAAATATGCAGACCGCAGCCGGAACTATCACGGAAGGAGGATTGTCCTACATTCTTACAACAATGGGCGAGTTCACTTCTCTTGACGAAATAGAAAACACGGTCATTTCTTACAAGGGCGGCGGTTATTCAAACGGACAGATAGAATTGCCAAAACAGATATACTTGCGCGATCTTGCCGACGCGGTTGAAGGTTACCGCGACGAGACCAGCACGGTTTATGTAGACGGACAGTCCGCAGTAATGCTCATGGTGCAAAAACAGAGCGGAAAAAATTCCGTGCAGACCGCGAAAGATTTGCGCATAAGACTTAAAAAAATGGCAAATGAACTTCCGCCTGATATAAAAATGACCGAACTTTTTAACACTACAGACATCATTGAAAATTCTCTTAATCAGGTAGTGTCCGCCGCGTTAAGCGGAGCTTTGCTTGCTATATTGATTCTTTTCGTTTTCCTACGCTCGGCAAAACCAACGGTAATCATCGGAGTGAGTATTCCCATATCGATCATTATAACAATGATGCTGATGTACTTTGCAGGCCTTACCATGAACCTTATGACAATGGCAGGTCTTGTATTGGGAATAGGTATGTTAGTTGACAATTCCATCGTTATTCTGGAAAACATTTACCATTACAGGGAAAAGGGCGCGAAACTGCGGACAGCTTCAATAATCGGCACTTCGGAAATGATAGTCGCCATTACCGCTTCTACCATAACTACAATCTGCGTTTTTGCCCCTCTTGTAATGTTTCAAGGGCTTTTGGAAATGGCAGGAGAACTTTTTGCCGGTCTTGCGTTTACCGTTGTAATTTCGCTTGGAATTTCACTTTTTACCGCTGTTTTCCTTGTGCCGGTATTATCAAGCCATTATCTGCCGCTTGTTACGCGAAAACAAAAACCGCTTTCGGGAAAACTTGCGGATATTGACGCGCGTTTTGGAAGGTTCTTCATTTGGCTGGAAAACAAATACCGAGGAGCCGTAAGAAAGGTACTTCATCACAAAATAGCGGTTATCCTTTCCCTTCTCGGACTGCTTGGTATAAGTATATTTTTAATTCCGGTAATTGGCTGGGAATTTATGCCTCAGCAGGAAGACGACAATGTCAGCATAACGGCAACGCTTCCGATGGGAACTTCTCTTCCGGAAACCGAAGCGGTTTTAAGACAGCTTCAGATAATCGTTGAAAGAGAGATCAAAGGTTATGATAGGATCGTTCTGCGGACAGGCGGCGGCGGTTTTATGGGAATGGGAGGCAGTAACAGCAATTCAGGTTCCCTGCGTATCAATCTGCCTGAGTATGCAAAAAGAATCGAAAGCGCAAACGAGATAAAAGATATTCTGCGGCCATACCTTAACCAGTTTCCCGGCGTAATTTTCTCAATGGGCGGCGGCGGTATGGGCGGTTTCGGGGGCGGAAACGCGGTTGATATAATTTTACGCACCGATGATTTGACGAAAGGCAAGGCGTTAGGTGAAAGAATTGCCGCTTTGCTCAAACAACATCTTTCCGATGTTGTAACAGAGCCGATGGTTGATTTACAAGACGGACTGCCGCAATACGAAATAATTATTGACCGCGAGAAAATGTACGCGCTCGGTCTTAACACTTACACGGTCGGCAATGAAATCAAGGCCGCTGTAGACGGAATAACCGCGACAAGATACAAATCAAGCGGAAAGGATTACGATGTGATTTTGATCCTTGCGGAAGCGGATCGCAGTACATTGCCCTCTCTCGATCAGATTTTTATAAACAGCCAGATGGCAGGACGGGTTCCGCTTTCCAGCTTTGTACATTATGAAGAAGGAACAGGTCCTCTTACTATCCGCAGAGAAAACCAGAGCCGTATTATTCACGTAACAGCCGGTTCAGTACCTAAAGCAAAAGTGAACACACTGCAGGGTCGTGTTGAAGCCCTTATCAGAGCGGAGATTCCAATCGAAGATGATGTTATCATTGAATATGGCGGCGACAATGCCGAAATGTTAAAAATGATGACTCGCTTCGTTCTTATCTGCATTGTGGCGGTTTTCCTTGTATTCGGCGTAATGGCGAGCCTTTTTGAATCATTCAAAGACCCGTTCATCATCATCCTTACAATTCCGCTTTCGATAATCGGTATTGTCGCGATATATCTTATCACCAATACAATTTTCAACGTGCTTACAGCGGTCGGTCTTTTAGTTTTGATCGGCGTAATCGTAAACAACGGTATCGTTCTTGTTGACTACACAAACCTTTTGCGCAAACGCGGCTATTCACTGAATGATGCGTGTATCGAAGCCGCCGGTAACCGCCTTCGCCCGATTTTGATGACAACGCTAACCACTGTACTTGGTCTTCTACCGATGGCGTTCTTTCCGGGCGAAGGCACTGAGTTAGTCGCTCCCATAGGAAAGACAGTACTCGGCGGACTTTCTTTTGGCACGCTGATGACTCTGTTCCTGATGCCGACAGTGTACGCAATTTTCAACAAACGTTCCGATGAACGCGCCGCAAGAGCGAAGGCGCGCCGTGAAAGAATTGCCGCAGGCGAAGGCCGCGTCAAAAAGCAAAACATAATCGCAAACTCAGGCATTGCCATGATTGCCGATATGGAGGGAGAAGAATGATCCGTTTAGAAATTATCGCAAATCAATCGGTTGAGGAAAACATTTTGGAAGCCCTTGCCAAAGAAGAAGTCGGCAAATACTACACAAAAATTCCCAATATTTTGGGAGTCGGTTCTTCAGGACCGCGCATGAGCGATGCCGTCTGGCCGGAAGAAAATTTCGCGCTTGTAATCTGGTGCGAAAAAGAAGAGGCCAGCGGTATACAGCGCGCGATTAATTCTGTAAAAGAAAAATTTCATGACGAGGGAATAAAGTTGTTTGGGATATAATGTTTTGATGTTTATGCCATCTTTGCGGTTTTGCGGAAGCCTAACCGCCGAAAGGCGGTTTGCGCATACAATCTTGTTATGTGCAGTTTGAACTTGTCTTTTTCCATATCTAAAAATCATTTAAATTCTTTTCTTTAAATATATCTAAATATCTTTTTGAAACTTTTGTATATTTTATTTTTCTAAAATACTTTTCGGGTATATTTTCTATTAATTTTGATATACATTTGTCTATATTATTAATCCTATTTCCTATTTTATCGTTTGTTATAATTTTAAATCCAAAATCGCTATACAATTTTATTGCTCTATAACTTCCTAGTTGTGTATGCAAAAATATCGGTAAATCAGTTTTTCTTATATTTTCCAATATTTTTGAAATTAATGCCCTTCCTATTCCTTTCCCCTCATATTCCCTTTTTACTTTTAACCAATGTAGTGTATTTATTTTTTCATCTAACTTCCATAAAAAACAACTTCCAATGATTTCATCGTTTTTATTGCATACCACTATACATTTATTATAAAATTCATTTTCTCTAATTTTGTATACATTGTTATAATAATCTGTCATAAAATCGTCATAAGTATTTGTATAATTACCATCAAAAGGTAATGATTTCCAAATTTCGAGTTCTGTTTTATATAAGTATCTAAAATTATATTCATTTGTTAGTATTGTAAATTCTTCTTTATTAACTTTATTACAGTACATAAAAATATTATCTTCAGGTAATTGTTCTTTATACTTTTCCAGCATATTTATCCCTTTAATTTATTCAACATTATTTTTCCAATAATATCAAGTCCAAATTGCACATAACTGCCTTTACACGATGATTTTTTTATCGGTCGGTTCTTCTCCGTTTCGGCTTCCGTGTCGGAAAAAGCCGTGCAATTCGTTGTAAATGCTCTCGGCTGAGTCTTGCTATCCGGCGTAGCCGGATAGCTTAGGAGTTTTGCCAAAGGCAAAACTCCACGAATAAATGTGTGGAGTTTGCGCTATGCGCAAACTCCTAGCCAAAAAGCCGAAGGCTTTTTGGCAGTGTTGAGCCAATGTGGAAAGTATTGTGGAAACTTTGTGGATAAACGGAAGGCGGCTTCGATGAAGCCGAGGCGTTTGAGTCCTACGCCGTTGTGCCGTTGGCGGTCGAGTGCGCGCAGGTTCGCGGCGTAGTTGTTAAGCGCTTGTATTATGTTCAGTATGGTGTTGGTCATGTTGTTTAGCGTTACTTATTCCACCTTAAAGCGCGAAACTTCCCTCATTAAGCTGTCAATCCCATCGCGGTTCTTGCTTGTCAGATCATTCACCTGATTTACCGCAATGTTGATCTGCTCCGCGCCCTGCGCCATTTCGTTCATACCGGAGGTGATTTCCTGCGTCACCTTCTCAAGGTTCTGGCTCTCCGCTATTACCTGCTGCGATCCCTCAAGCATTTCTTCGGAACCGCCCTTTACATTGCGCGTAATTTCCGTTACCTGCTCAATGCCGTTAAGGACTTGCTTGCTTCCCTGTCCTTGCTCTTCCATTGCGTTGCGGATATTCTCTTCCTGTTGCGATACCGTCTTGACCCCTGTATCAATCGCCTCAAACTTGTTCAGCACGTTTTCGGTGGATTTGGTGATCTTGTCGATAGAAGTCTTTATCTTTTTGAGCACATTGCTGATCGTCTTGGACTGTTCGCCGGAACTTTCCGCCAGTTT
>JGI24698J34947_10001973_pt1 | contig 10952 bp, 8 predicted proteins | sample TergutMp193P3_FD_34947 | JGI IMG/M metagenome (IMG submission 34947) | reverse complement strand
ATATCAGTTGTTTCACCTGTTTATAAAGGTGAAAAAATTGTTAATGAATTGGTTAGGCAATTACATGAGAATTTATCAAGAATTACAGACGCTTATGAAATTATACTTGTGAATGATGCTTCACCTGATAATTCATGGGAAGCGATAGCAGATGAATGTATTAAAGATCAGCGCGTAAAAGGCTTAAACCTAAGCCGTAATTTTGGACAACAATATGCAATTACGGCAGGTTTGAATTACGCAAAAGGTGATTGGATAGTAATAATGGATTGTGATTTACAGGATAGACCCGAGGAAATACCAAATCTTTATAAAAAAGCAAAAGAAGGATATGATTCTGTTTTAGCGCAAAGAATAAACAGAAAAGATTCCTTTTTTAAGCGATTGTTTTCAAAAGTTTTCTATGCTCTTTTTAGTTATCTAACTGATACAAAACAAGATCCAACGGTGGCAAATTTTGGAATTTTTAATCGAAAGGTAATCGATGCGGTTCTTGCCATGAAAGATTACATCAGATATTTCCCCGCAATGGTACAATGGGTTGGGTTTAAAAAAATTTATTTACCCGTAGAACACGCTGATCGTTATGAAGGTAAAACGGGTTATAATTTTAAAAAATTGATGAATTTAGCTATTAATACTATCATCGCTTTTTCTGATAAACCATTACGTATAATTATAAAGACTGGTTTTTTAATAGTTATAACATCTATTTTATTGGGAATATATTTCTTGGTTCGTTATTTTTTAGGCTATATTCATGTAATGGGATTTACGACAATAATCTTATCCTTTTTATTTTTATCTGGTATTATAATATCTGTACTTGGAATAGTTGGTTTATATGTTGGTAAAATGTTTGAGAGTGTAAAAAATCGTCCAACTTATATAATAAAGGATATTATCGATGAAAAAAATTAATCTGACATACACGAATACATTTGCGGTTGTTTCTTCTGTATTATTCTTGGCGTTTGTGATAGGTCTACTCAATAATCCTTTCGGAACGCAAAGAAATATTTTCTTTTTGGGTATGGATGACTTTTTTGCGGATTTTTTCAATGTATTGCGTTATGTTGCCGAACGCGACCCGTATTTTAATACAATTAATGGATATGGAGAAAAAATCTGGTTTCCTCTTGCTTATATAATACTTTATCCATTCTCTCAACTGGATAATTTTAATACAATGACGCTTCAGGAAACATGGAATTCAAAAATTGGACTTATGTCTGTATTTTTATTTACTGCTTTTTCTGTTTTTTTATTGTTTTTTTCACTAAACCAGCTTAGAAAAAAATATAATATTTCCCCTGCCGTTTTTGTTGGTCTTGTTTTAAGTTATATCTTTTTCTTTGCTATAGAACGTGGAAATAATATAATACTTGTCGCTACTTTTATTGTTTTCTTTATCTGTTATTATGATTCTGAATATAAAAGCAAGAGAATCTTGGCGATTATATCTTTGGCTTTAGCTGCGACTTTAAAAATATATCCTGTACTATTTGGTTTCTTATATTTTGAAAAGAAACAATACAGGGAAATATTTTTTAGTGCAATACTAACTTTATTACTTGTTTTTATTCCAGTTCTCTTTTTCAAGAGAGGATTTGCAAATATTACACAGCTAATTAATAATTTATCACTACAGACCGATGGTTATAATTTTACCCGAATTTTCCCTCGTTTTAGTTTGGCTCATCTGGCTTTTTATGGATCAACTTTATTAAATTTTCCTGAAACTATAATAGTTTTATTATCCAGGCTTGCTCAGATCATTGGTTTATTGGTAGCTGGTGTCTCAATAGTATTTTCCTGTCTGATAAAAAATAAATGGCTGAAAATATCTTTGTTAACTATGGCTGTTGTTTTCGTCCCTGCTAATAGTGCATGGTACTGTGGACTTTATATATTTCCCATGATAGTTTTATTTTTTGCCACACTGCGGGAACGCACAAAATTATTTAATGCTTTTATCCTTGTAGTCTTTATTATTTTTCTTAACCCGTTTCAGATTGCAATAACATATAAAGACATTCTTTTTTTATTTAATTATATTATCGGGAATATCGTATTATTATCTTTGTGGCTTGTATTGTTAATAATTTCCGGGAAACAGATAGTCCTGTATTATAAACAAAGAAATAAAACCTTATGAAACAACGAGTAGCCGATTATGTAGCTGATTTCTTAGCCGCTAATGATATAAAAGATGTCTTTACCATAACTGGCGGCGGAGCGATGCACCTTAATGACGCTTTTGGACATCATCCAAAATTGCATTGTACTTATAACCACCACGAACAAGCTTGCGCAATGGCCGCCGAAGCTTATACCCGATACTCAAGAAAACTTGCCGCTGTTTGCGTAACATCAGGACCAGGCGGAACAAACGCTATTACAGGCGTATTGGGCGGTTGGCTTGATTCAATTCCAATGTTTATTTTGTCAGGACAAATAAAGTTTTCTACATCAATAAAATCAACAAAAATACCGTTACGGCAGCTTGGAGATCAGGAATTCAATATTACTGATTGTATAAGTACAATAACAAAATTTTCTCAAATGATAGTAAGCCCGAACGACATTGCTTATTTTCTGGAAAAAGCTCTTTATATTGCCACTCACGGACGCCCCGGTCCGGTATGGATTGATATTCCGCTAAATATTCAGGGAGCCGTTATTGAGACAGAGACGCTTCATCATTACGATCCTATAGAAAATGATGAAGAAAACCCGCCTAAAATATCTGATAATAAAGTAAAGGAAATAATTAATAGGATTAATGAAGCAAAAAGGCCGGTATTATTCGTCGGTTCGGCAATTCGTTCATCAGGGGCACATAAGAATTTTCTTGAATTAATAGACAAACTGCAAATTCCGGTAGTTACCGCGTGGAATGCCCATGATGTTCTCTGGGATGATCATCCGTTCTACTGTGGCCGCCCTGGAACGATTGGTAACAGGGGCGGAAATTTTGTTGTACAGAAAAGTGATTTACTGCTTATCCTTGGGTGCAGATTGAACATACGCCAGATTAGTTATAATTGGGAAAATTTCGCTCCAAAAGCATATAAAATAATGGTTGACATTGACCCGGGAGAATTAATAAAACCGACTCTCTCAATAGATATGCCAGTATATGCCGATGTCAATGACGTAATAAGTAAAATGAATAATCATTTAAAAGAAGGAATAAACAAACATAAAAAATGGTTTGATTGGTGTAGAAAAATTAATCAACAATATCCGATTTGTGTAGAAAAGTATTATGAAAAAATAAGTCCGGTTAATCCTTATGTCTTTATGAACGAATTATTTTTGTGCCTTGACGAAGGCGATGTAGTCATTACTTCAAATGGAAGCGCTTGCGTGTGTTCATTCCAGGCAGCTTTTTTAAAAAAGAATCAGAGGCTTTTCACCAACTCCGGGTGTGCAAGCATGGGATACGGTCTTCCCGCTTCATTGGGCGTTGCCGTTGAACGGAAAGGAACCCGTGTTATTTGCATTGAGGGCGATGGAAGTATCCAAATGAATCTGCAGGAATTGCAAACAGTTGTTCATAACAAATTGAACATAAAGATTTTTTGGCTTAATAATAACGGTTATCATTCTATTCGGCAAACGCAAACCAATCTTTTCTCTCCCCCTTTATGCGGGGTGAGTGGTGATAATGGCGTTAGCTTTCCTGATGCACAGAGAATAGCCTATGCCTACAATATTCCTTTTATAAAGATAGAATCCACAAAAAACATCAAGCAGCAAATAATCAATGCCCTGACAACTGAAGGGCCGATACTTATAGAAGCCGTAATTGATCCAGAACAGTTTTTTGAACCAAAACTTTCCGCACGGCAGCTTCCCGACGGTTCAATGGTATCACCTTCGCTGGAAGATATGTTTCCCTTTATTTCTGATGAAGAAATGAAGGAAATTAATTCGGAGATAGAAAATATATGATTTCTCCATTGTTGCTTGACTGTACTTTGCGTGACGGTGGTTTTGTAAATGACTGGAATTTCGGTTTTGGAAGCATAAAGAGCATCATAAGCCGGCTTGATTATGCGGGAGTAGATATAGTTGAAGTCGGCTTTATTGATGAACGCAGAACCTATGACGAAAACAGATCGATATTCCCCGATACAAAGTCAATATTGCCGGTTTTTCAAACGATCAATAAACCTAAAGCAGTTATCGTTGGCATGATTGATTATGGTACTTGTGGCATTGATAAAGTTTCCAATCAATCAGAATCCTGTCTTGACGGTATACGGGTAATATTCAAGAAAAATGATCAGGATAAAGCCATTGAATTTCTCGGGCAGATAAAGGAGAAGGGGTATAAAATCTTTGTCAATCCTGTTTCTATAACCAGTTATACAAATGAAGAAGCCTCTATTTTAATAGAAAAAATTAATAAAATAAAACCCTATGCAGTATCTATTGTCGATACTTATGGATTAATGCACTCAAAAGAATTACTTGAATATTTTGACATTTTTAACCAAAAACTTGAAAAAGATATAATTCTTGGTTATCATGCCCACAATAATTTTCAGATGGCTTATGCCAATTCCATTACTTTGATGAATAAAATTTTTGACCGACCATTGTCTATTGACGGCTCACTTTTTGGAATGGGGAAAAGCGCCGGTAATGCCTGCACTGAACTTCTGGCTATGTACATGAACGAATTCTGTGGGCGGAGTTTCAATGTACATCAATTACAGGAAGCAATAGATGTAGACATTCTCAAAGAATTTGACAAGAAGTCATGGGGCTATAATTTTGAATATTATATTGCCGCCCTGAATGACTGCCATCCTTCTTATGTGCAATATCTTCTTGAAAAGAAAACACTCTCGGTAAAATCAGTTAATGAAATATTGGCTAAAATTACTACAGAAAAAAAACTGTCTTATGATGGACAGCTTATTGAAAATCTTTATTATGAATATCAGAATCGTTATTGTGATGATGCGTTGACCATTGAATCCTTAAAAAAAGAATTTTTTAATAAAAAAATACTTTTGCTCGGTCCTGGGAAAACGTTACATGATAACTTTTCTGTTATTGACAATTTTGTAAAAGATAATAATCCAATTATTATTTCGATTAATTTCTTGAATGAATCATTCCCCATAGACTTTGTTTTTATGGGCAACGCAAAACGGTATAGTCAATTTTTTCATAAAATTTACGGAGAAAATACGAAGACAAAAATTATCTGTACCTCAAATATTACCGAAGCAGGAAAAAAAATTGATTTTATGGTCAATTATTCCTCTCTTTTAGCAAACGATCAGGTTATACGAGACAATCCGCTTGTGATGTTTATGCGTTTACTAAAAAATATTGGAATAACTGAAATATGGCTTGCTGGTTTTGATGGTTACACTCAGGATAACTCAGTTAATTATTATGGTGATTATGTCAGACTCTTATACTGTCAGGATAATGTTGTTTTACGAAATGATGCGATAAAGAAAGAGTTATGTGATCTTTCACAAGTTATGAGGATATCTTCTTTAACGCCGACGAAGTATTTATAATGATAAATATTATTTGGGACCTTGACGGGACATTAATTGATTCCGGTAAAGAAATAAATCAATGTCTTGGATTAGCAGTAAAAAATGCAGGGCTTGATTTATCAAAACAGATAAAACCATTTATTATTGGTCCGACGATAGACAAGATAATAAAAGAATCATTCCCATTGGAATTGTTAACTGACGAAATATTAAAAAACACTATTATTTCATTTAGAGAAATATATGATAATTCAGATTTTAATTTCACTAAGCCTTATATTGGCATAGAAGAAATCATTCTAGATAAAACCAATTTTTATCATCACCTTGTTACTAATAAGCCTGATATGCCTACAAACAGAATTTTAAACAAGTTTAAATGGTCAGACTATATAACAAGTATAAGAACACCTTACTCAAATATGAATTCATTGGACAAAAAACTTCAATCAAAAACAGAACTTTTTTCCGAATTGATTATTGAAACAGGCGCTGATGTTTCTTCTTTCATTGGCATAGGAGACATGAGAAGCGATTGTACTGCGGCAAGGGGAAATAATATTACGGCAGTTGGCGTTTTATGGGGTTCTGGAACAAGAGAAGAATTATTCGATTATTGTGATTTTCTTTTTGAAGATCCAAAACAACTGCGTGATTATCTATATGACAATAAATAAAATCGTCATAACTGGCGCAACCGGCATGATTGGGGCTGCGCTGATAAGATGCGCTGTCAAAGAGGGTGTTGAGGTTCTCTGTATAGTCAGAAAAGATTCCGGCAGGTTGAGTAATATCCCTCAATCTGATTTGGTGAAAATAGAATATTGCGATATTAACGAATATTGCAGCCTGAGCTTAAATGAAAGCTATGATGTCTTCTATCATCTTGCCTGGGAAAAAACTTTTGGCGCTTTACGTGATGATGTTGATACTCAAGTAAATAATATTCAATATACTCTGGACGCTGTTCGTCTTGCAAAACGCTTGAGATGTAAAAAGTTTGTCGGCGCAGGTTCGCAGGCTGAATACGGAGTAGCAGCAGAGCCGCTTAAGCCAGAAACTCCGGTTAATCCTGAAAGCGGGTACGGAATAGCAAAATACGCCGCCGGAAAATTAAGCCGCTTACTTTGTTCCCAAATTGGTTTGCAATTTAATTGGGTAAGAATATTGAGCATTTTTGGCCCCTTGGACAGTGTACATACGTTGATTATGTACACGATAAATGAATTTCAAGCAGGACGTTCTCCAGACCTTACCAAATGTGAACAGGTATGGGATTATCTTTACTGTGACGATGCGGCAAGAGCGTTACTTGCTATTGGAAAAAACAGTGTAGATGGGAAAACCTATCCTTTAGGATCAGGAAAAAGAAAAAAACTATCCGAATATATTGAAACTATAAGGGATATAATTGCTCCCAGCGCGACGCTACAATTTGGTAAGAAAGAATACTATCCCCACCAGCCAATGTATTTATGCGCCGATATATCGGAGTTGACCAATGACACCGGCTGGAAACCGGAAATTTCGTTTGAGGAAGGAATTAAGAAGATAATTGCTAAAAATTAACCAACAACGTAGGGATCTGTTTTTTACGCTGGTAAATCAGGTTTGGCGTTTAATTTCAGGTCCAATAACCCTGTTATTGATACCTTTATATTTATCTCCTGAACAGCAGGGGTATTGGTATCTTTTTGGAAGCTTGGCCGCTCTGAGTGTATTTGCGGATTTGGGATTTTCCAATATTATTTTGCAGTTTTCCGCTCATGAGTTCGCTTTCCTTCATTTTACAGATGAAGGGCTGCTTGAAGGTGAAGAAATATATTTAAAAAAACTGGGAAGTTTTTTTAAATTTACCATAAAATGGATTTCAACAATCTGTGTGATAGTTTTTCCGGTAATATTTGCTATTGGGATAGCGTTTTTTGTAAGAGATCAGGTTCTGGGGACTTATTTTCTACCGTGGACACTGTATGCCATAGGGTCATTAATCAATTTTTTCAATAATTCTATTTTATCTTTTATTGAGGGTCTTAACAAAATAGAGGCAATTCAAAAAATACGTTTTAGGGTAGCGGTTCTTAACACAGTTGTTTTAGTGGTTATTCTTGTGCTGGACGGAAATATTTACGCGCTCGCTATTGGTTCACTGTTGAGCGCTTCATCAATTTTTATTTCAATATTTGGCAGTTTCAGAAAATTATTAAAACAACTACTGGATATATCAAAAGGGTTCGTCTATTCCTGGAAAAAAGAAGTTGTACCCCTTTTTATTCGATATGCTTTGAGTTTTTCCAGCGGTTATTTTCTCTTTCAAATGTATACTCCGCTGATGCATTATTTTCATGGCCCTGTTTACAGTGGAAAAGTTGGCATTACTATAGCATTGGTAACAGCCATTCTTAATATGAGTAGTATTTGGATGTATACAATAATACCAAAAATGAATATGCTTATTTCACAAAAATCTTGGCAAGCATTGGATAGTCTCTTTATTAAAAGATTATTGTTGTCTATAGGGACTTATTTATTTATTACTCTGGGAGTGTTTGTATTTTTGGCATTATTCGGTAATTTTTGGATTATTCTTAAAATTATTTCTCGGTTTCTTCCTGGAATATCCTTGGTAATACTTATAGTTTGTTATTTTATACAATTATTGATTAATTCGTGGGCATTATATTTACGGGGTCATAAACAGGAGCCTTATGTTATTCCGTCTATAGTATCCGCGTTGTGGACTGCGATTACGACATTCATTGTTGGGAAATATTTATCTCCTGTCTGGTTTTTTCTTGGATTCGCATCAGGTTATATTTGGGGTACCCCGATTTGTTATATGATATATAGAAAATGTAAGATGGTGTGGCATGGAAGATAAAAAGCCATTGTTGAGTATTTGTATACCAACATATAACAGGGACTATATAATTAAGGAATGTCTTAATAAATTATGTCCCATTACCCATAAATATAATGTTCAGATACATATATCCGATAACGCATCACCTGATGATACGGAAAATGTAGTTAAAGAATATATGAATCAATATGATAATATTTTTTATTATAGACAAAATGAAAACATAGGACCTGACAGAAATTATGAATTTATTTTAAAACAGCCTGATACAGAGTATAGGTGGCTTTTTGGTGACTATGCTTTTGTATCGGAAGATAATTTGAAAATATTATTGGAAGATTTAAGTAATTATGATTTTGATATATATGTTATTGGTGGCGTTAATAGAACTGAACTTCTTAATGAAAAAATATATACATCAAGAAACGCATTGCTTTCTGAACTTGGCTGGCATATAACATGGATAAGTTGTTTAATTTATAATATGGCTGTTATTAATGAAGCATATTATAAACGCTATTATGATAGTAATTTTATACAGACAGGAATTATTTTTGAATATTGCGCATTTAATGAATTTAAATTAAAATTTAATCCTCGCGTAATTGTTGAGGCTTTTCCTTTACCTAGAAGAGGACATTGGACGAATGTTGCTTTTGAAATATTGTGCAGGAAATGGTTTTTATTTGTTATGTCTTTACCAATTGCCTATTCTTATGAAGCAAAAAAAAAATGTCTTAATATTTGTTATAAAAATGTGAAACAATTCTCTTTATCAAATATTTTAATTTTTCGAAGTAAGAAATATTTCAATGCAAAAACAATAATAAAAAACAAATATTTTATAAAGCAAACGATTCATTTACCATATGTATTATTATTAATAATTTCTGTTGTACCCGGTGATTTACTTGCTTTCTTATGGCATATATATAAAAAGATTAAGAAAATTTTTATTAAATAATATTGATTTTTTACAATATTGTAGAAAATAAAAAGATTTTTGCATGGAAGACAAAAAACCGTTATTAAGTATTTGTATACCAACGTATAATAGAGCTGAATGTTTGGATAAATGCATTGCTTCGATAGTTTCTCAAGTAGAGTTCAATAGCAAAAATATAGAATTAGTAATTTCTGATAATGCTTCTACTGATAACACTGAAGAAATTGTAAAAAAATATCAAAAAAAATATCAAAATATTTTCTATTCAAAGAATGAAAAAAATAATACTGATAAAAATTTTCCAACGGTAATTGGAAAAGCACATGGAATATTCAGAAAACTATGTAATGATACTTTAATATTTTCTAACGGTTCTATAAAACATATATTAAAAATAATTAATGAAAATCTAAAAAAAAGACCGGTTTTATTTTTTATGAATCATAATAATAAAAAAAGATGGAAAAAATTTTATACCACAGATTGTTTTGATGCCTTTGTTAAAATTATTTCTTTTCATTCAACATGGATCGGTTGTTTTGGAATTTGGGAAGATGATTTTGAAAAAATAGAGAATAAGGTTGATGGTTGCGAACTTCACCTTTGGCAGACAAAGGTACTGTTTGAAATTGTTGAAAGAAAAAAAACTACTATTGTAGATAATGTACGTCTTTTTTCTACCCAAGAAGTTCAAAAAAAAATAGATTATGGGCAATATCAAGTTTTTTATGAAAACTATCTAGGTTTATATCAACAATATTTGGCGTTGCGGGTATTATCAAAAAATGTTTTTGAATATATTAAAAAACATTTGCTTCTTGATTTTTTTTCTGTTTCAATTGCTAATTTTTATTTATATCATGATAAGTATGATTATTCATCAGAAAATGATGATTATAGAAAATTGATATCAAATGCATATCATCATGAAATGTATTATTGGTATTATTGTCTTAAATTAAGATTTCGAATAATTATACTAAATATTAAGAATTTGAAAAACATTGAAACTTCTAAAGACAATAGTTAAAATAACGAAAAAATGCAGTCGGTTATTCAAGTATTAGGTTTATTTGCTCTTATATCATTATTTGCTATTTTTGATACAGGAAAAAGGTCTAAATTATTATTGTTTATATTTACAATGATAGTAATCTTATTAATATTTTTCACTGGTTTTCGTGATGAATATGTTGATAATGACTATTGGGCTTATAAACGTATGTATGAAAAGGATTTTGTTCTTATAGAACCGTCTTTTAGTTTAATAAAATATATATTTAAAACATTATTAAACGCAAAAATACAATGGCTTATGTTATTTTATGCTTTGTTAGCAATGTCTATTAAGCTGATAGCAATAAAAGAAATGTCAAATTATTTATTTTTATCTTTGATGGTATTTGTTGGAGATATGTTTTTATTACACGAGTTTACTCAAATAAGAGCCGCAGTTGCCATAAGTTTTATGTTGTTTTCATTAAAATATGTATATTCACGGGAAAAGGTTAAATTTGCCTTATGCTATGTTTTTGCCGTTTTTTTTCATGTTTCAGCCTTAATGATGATTGTGATTTGGTTTTTTGATTCAAAAAAGATTAATATATGG
>JGI24698J34947_10001972_pt1 | contig 10960 bp, 11 predicted proteins | sample TergutMp193P3_FD_34947 | JGI IMG/M metagenome (IMG submission 34947) | reverse complement strand
CTTTTCTCGGAAGGAAAAATGTGGATTTCGGGCAAGGTTTTTATTTAAGCGACCTTAGAGAGCAGGCAGTCCGTTGGCTTAACCGCAGGAAAAGAACAAATTCGCAGAAAAAAGGAATTTTGAATATATACGAATATACGGAAAATGCAAATTTAAAGATTAAGAAATTCGGCGGTTATTGCGAGGAATGGCTGGATTTTGTTATTTTGAATAGGACAGCCGGTAATATCTCGCAAAGTATGAATTATGATATTGTTATAGGAAATGTAGCTGATGATGAAGTGATTGTCGCAGTAGATAACTATGTTGAGTCTCTTGCAAAGGGCAGGGCAACCGGAAACACCAAGCTGGCATTGCTGGATGAACTTTCTTTTGCTCATCCGAATAATCAATATGCTTTCAAAACGGTTTTATCTTTAGCCAGTTTGAAATTCACGAGGTATGAGGAATTTTGATGAAGGATACGTCTCTTGTTAGAATGACCATAGATGAAATTGCAAGGCAGAAAAAAGTGTCTTTGGATGAGGCTTTTGATTTATTTTACAATTCAAAAATTTGCGAAATGTTGAGCGACAAAGAAACCGGCCTTTTTACATACGCTCCGCAGGATTTGGCAGAAATGGTTTGTGTAAGTGATTGCTGAGTTCCATCGCTTTTTGGAGCGTTGCCAGCAACGCCCCTTTGCATTTGCTAGTCCTTTACGCAACGCACGGACCGTAAGGTAGACTTACTGCGGATGTCCCAGTCTGTGTCCTCGTAGCTGTTGTCCATGCGTAGGCTGCCGGCGATGTCGCCAATGTCATCGTATTCGCCCTCGTACTCACTAGCACTCCACCAAAAGCCGAAGTCACCGACAGCTAGAAAGCCTTCCGAGATGCCGAAGCCGCCCGGCAGAGCGGAAAACTCGTACTGGTCTGTGCCGTTGCCGTTCCAACCGCTCCCCGCTTTCAACTTGGCTCCGGCAATATCCCAGCCGCCTGCATAATCCACAAGTATCCCCCAGTCATCATAACTTGGTATATGCCACCCGGAAGGGCAAATACCCCTATGCTTTGGCTGTATCTGGCTTGAACAACTATTCTCATTGCAACTTGACGGAAGACTCATAGCTGTCGACCAATCATAAAGACGACCGTATTTATCACAGTTGTCCTGCACTTCTGCATTTGATAATATTTTTGTAATGGGATTATCTTCATCGTCATCATCTATTAAAACTGGACTACCTTCGCCGTAACACTTGCTTCCCGTAGCGGCGTAATTCAAATTCTTGGCAAGCCAAGTTTGAGTTCCAATTGCTACTATCGGATAAGTATCATTGCCGTAAGTTATGGAATTGCCATTGCCCCCGCCACCGCTTGACGAAGAACCGCTGCCCTCATCGCCGGAGCAAGAAAAAGTGAACGCCACAGCAAGCACAAGGCCTGCCGTAAATGCAAATTTTGAGACTGTTTTGCTCATAAAAGAACTCCTATTTTGGGGTGAAAAAACATTTAAAGCCCTCCTGCGGACTTGCGGGGAGGGTTAAAAAGGATTTTAGTATATATATCTGTTTTGATGACATTGTTTAGACAAAGCCTAAACATGCCCTGCCTGCACCGCAGGCTTTTTTCGCCGAGCCTGCAATGCAGACCCTTTTGCCGTGTGTTTGGTGTTCATTATGGGATAAATATAGGAAATTTTAACAGTAGGGGCGTTGCGTGCAACGCCCCTGCTGGCCCCGAAGGGGTGAACGAGGCTTTGGCCGAGTGAATAAAAACGGTAGGGTTGTCAAGGCATCGTTAGGAAATTTTGTAAAATTTCCTTTTTCCCACCTTCACGATTATTTCGGTTGCCCCTACGGTGATTTCTTCGTTTGGGTTTGTTACTGTATTGCCGTTTATTTTTATGCCGGCGTTTTGAATCATGCGGCGGGCTTCGCCTTTGCTGGCAAAGGCTCCGATTGAAACCAGCAAATCCAGAATTCCATAACTGCCGACGGCCAGCTTAATCTCCGGCGTGTCGCTTGGCAATGCGTTGCCGCTGTGCACGGCCTTTTCCTTTTCTGCGGCGGCCGCCGCTACCACGGAATCATAGTATTGCGAAACTATGTCCAGCGCCAACACTCGCTTTGCATTCAAAATATCGTTCTTTATCAATTCATCATATTCGCTCTTGGGCCTCACCGTTAAAAGTTCAAACCAGCTTTCCGTCAAGGTGTCTGCTATGTTATAGACTTTGTGGAACATCGTGTCCGGGCTTTCGTTTACTCCAACATAATTTCCCAGAGACTTGCTCATCTTCTGTTCGCCGTCCGTACCGAGAAGAATCGGCATGAACAGGCCTATTTGCGGCTCTGTGCCGTCTCGCAACTGCAACTCCCTGCCGCGCAAAACATTGAACTTCTGGTCTGTTCCGCCGATTTCAATATCGCTTTTTACGGCTATGCTGTCATAACCCTGCATTAGAGGGTAAAGAAATTCGTGCAGGCTTATCGGCTGCCCTTCTGCATAGCGGGTTTGAAAATCCTTTCGTTCAAGCATTTGCGCAACCGTTATGCTTCCCATCAAATCCGTTATTTTTTCAAAGGAAAGTTTTGAAAGCCACTCGCCGTTGTAGCGAATTTCCGTTTTTTCCCTTTTCACTATTTTAAAAAACTGTTCCTGATATTCACCCGCATTTTCCATCACCTGCTCGTGGCTAAGGCGCGGGCGGGTTTTGTTGCGGCCGCTCGGGTCTCCAATCATGGCCGTGTAATCGCCTACAATTAAAACAGCCTGATGCCCAAGGTCCTGGAATTGCCGCAACTTTCGCATAACCACCGTATGCCCAAAATGAACATCCGGCGCAGTAGGGTCAACGCCGAACTTTATGCGAAGCGGAACTTNCGTATCTATGGATTTTTGAATTTTTTTTGCAAACTCCTCTTGCGGAACAATCTCCTGCACCCCGCGCATAAGCACGGAAAGCTGCTCTTTTAATGTGGGAAAGGCCATCGCAACAATGTATAAAATTTTTTCTACATTACCCCATTATGCGTACTATACTCCTCTTTCTCGCTCTTTTTTGCGTATTCGGCTATGCCCTTGCGCAAATGCTCCCGGGTGCCAAACAGGCAGTTCCCCCAATGGCAGATTCCACAGGCAAGCCTCTCCTGATGGATTTCAACATCAATTTGACGGGCCTAAAAGATGCAAACATGCCTTATTCGGTGTTTGGCCAGCGCCCCTTGATGCTCTACTATTTTAGCCCCTTTTGCCCGCATTGCCAAAAAAGCTACCCCCATATTCAGCAGATAGCAAAGGAATACGAGCAAAAAGGCCTGGCCAGCATTGCAGTCTCGGTTGGCGGCAACGTCGGGAAAAGGGATATTCTTATGTTTATGGAACAATATAAGGCCTCCATTCCGTTCTTTCAGGATTCCGAACAGGGGTTTGCCAACAAGTACGGGGATGGCTTCGTGCCGCGGCTCTATCTCATTTCCCCGGACGGAAAAGTTACCCGCTACACCGCCCTTGAACCGAATAACCTGAAAGACATTAAGGCCGACATAGAAAAACTGCCCGGTATAAGCAAATAAGTGAACCCGTCTAAAAATTTTTCCTGCGCTGAACTGGCTCGCAATATGGATCCGGCTCTTGTTATAGTTCTTTCCGAGCATCTGGGATGGATGGCGGAGCATCCCGAAGATTTTCCGCACAGCGAAAATATCTCGCAGAGCAAAACGGCATGGCTTATGGCGCATAACGGGTTTGGGGAACTGAAGCAGAAGTTTGAGGAACGGCTTGATGAATGGTATTCAAAATGGCAGCGGAGATTTGAAATTGAAGGCACGGCNCAACTCGTTGCAGCCGGAGCAGAAGCTATAAAGGATATCAAGAATTCCAAGGAGAGGGAAAGGCGGGCAAAAGACCTTTACCTGAACACCGTGCATTTAATGGTGGGCGATGCCCAAAAATACGTGGTTACAATGAACAGCCGCGCCGAACTTTTGCAGGAGAATATAAGAAAGATATGGCACAAGACCTGCCCCGGCGACTCCTGTTCCAAAATCCTTCCCAGCATTGAAGGAGCATTCCAGAATTACGAAGAAACATTTTTTGCCAGTATAAGGTCTTCGTTTTTTGAAGACCAAAAAGACTCCGTACCCGGCATTGCCAGGCGGGAATTTTTAGAAACCATAATGGCAAATGACAACTGCAATCTGACTTTAAATTTCTATTTTTCAAAAATTCATCGCCATGTATCTAAAGTNTCTTCCTGTATATGCAAGTTCTATTCAAAAAAATGGGCTATGTATGCAAGGGGNTTTAGCAGCAGGCAAAACAGTCTTCCCTTGGGTATATAATGACAATCGCAATTATAGTGCTTCTCGCCATCATCCTGCTCATTCTTGCTGCCATATTGAATGTCTTGAAAAAGCGTCCCTTGCCGCAAAAACCGGAATTCCCCGAAATTAAAATGCCTGAAATTGAATTTCCGGAGTTTCCCAAAATTGAAATTCCGCCGGCAAAGGAAATTGTTTTGGACTTGAATCCGGTAGTGGAAGCCCTTAAAAACGTTTCTCCGCCGGCCATGACCGTAACGGCAGATCTGGTGCAAAACCTGACGAATGCGCAGAGCGATTTGATAAAGGTGCTGCAGGAATCTTCTGCCATGATGCGGGTGAACCAGGCCGAGTTCCAAAGCGGGCTGGAGGCCTTCCACAAATCCATAGAAAAACTGCTGGTTCAAATTCCAAACGGTGAAAGGGAATTGGATGTTCAAAAGGAATTCATGCAAAAATTTCAGGAAGTCTTTGCAAAGGTTCAGGAAAAAGCCAGCGAATCCATAAATGAAAATTCGCTTCGCCTGCAGGAAATACTGACGGAATTTTTAAACAAAGAAGCAAAATGAGTTTTTACCGCGAATCCCTAATAAAATCCTTGCAGGAAAAAATTGCATACTTCCGGGATGCTAATTTGCATGAGGAAGCAAAATTATTGCAGGCCCGGCTGAACTCCCTTGAAAAAAAGCCTGTTGAAAGCACAACAGCCGCTCCGGACAAAATTCAAACGGAATGTCATATAGCAGAAACCGCCCGCAGAAGTTTGCGGGCAAAGCTAGCCGCAGAAACCCATCACATTCCGGAACTGGAAAAGCAATACATTCTGGAAAATCTGAACAGTGCCGGGAACCTGAAAGAACTTGAACCCTTGCGAATTGCCTACATGGAAAGGTTGCTGAAAATCAGCCGGGCAAATCGCAGTAAAAAAATACCGCTCCCAAGCGTAAGCACGGAATTGAGCGCAGGTCCTTACAATAACGAAAAAACCTTTAGCGAGGCATTGCAGTTGATTTATTCTCAGGATCCGCTTTGGATAGAGGATTTAAAGGAGCTGTATTTTTCCATTATGCCTTTGAGTTCGGTGGCGGCAATTTCCAAATCGCCGTTGTAAATTGTATATTGATATTTGCCTTTTGTAAGGGCAAATTCGGTTTCTTTCCTGGCATTTTCCATTCTAAGTTTCAGGGTTTCTTCCGTTTCAGTATTGCGCAAACGGAGCCGCTTTTCCAGTTCTTCCATGCTCGGCGGCAATATTAAAATTCCGATTGCCTGCGGATAGACCTTATCAAAATTAGTTTTCCCAAAAACATCCAGATCAAAGGCAACATCCCTTCCTTTGGAGAGTTTTTGCTCAACAAAAGACTTGGGTGTTCCGTAATAATTGTTATGAACATGATTCCATTCCACAAGTTCATTTTTCTCTATCATTTTTTTAAACTCTTCTTCCGTCTTGAAAAAGTAATGCACCCCATCNACCTCACCGGGACGCGGCTTTCTTGTAGTTGCCGAAATGGAATACACCACATTGGGAAAATGCGNCATAACCTTGCCGATAAGCGTAGTTTTGCCCGCNCCGCTTGCCGCACTGAAGACGAAAAGATTCCTCACCTACAGCCTCTCCCTCATCTTTTGGTCGGCGTTGCGTACNAGAGGAATTTCCAGCAGGTCTTTTTGCCTCTTTTCGCGTTCCATCTTGGCTATGGTTCTTTGCTTTTGCTGNTTGTANTAATTAACNTGCTGATTGTAGCGCAAAATTATTTCCTTTGAAATTATGAACTCCATCCGTTTCAAGTGATTTTCCATGTTGCCCAGCGAATGCATTATTATAATCATCGCCACAAAAAGCGATATGGCAAAGGCAGAGGCAAAAAGTATTGCCAGCCTGATTTCTGGAGTAGGAATATTCATCAGGGAAAATTTAGAAAAAAACATGGCGATTCAGGGACTTGAACCCCGGACCTGCGGATTATGATTCCGTCGCTCTAACCAACTGAGCTAAACCGCCTCAATGTGTAACTTCCAACTTTACAGTAATTTAGAAAAGTTTTGCAAAAAAATCAAGAGAAAAATCAGAAATAATGTTAAGAAAACGCTAAGATATTCGGGAAAAGGGTAAATTTTGGCTGATTTTCGGGATTGATGTTAATAAAAAGGAAAATTTCGCGGAAAATTGTTAATAAAAATTAATATATAACTTTATAAGAATTAGAGTGTTATACGGTTTTTCACGATTTTTTTGAGTTATTAACAGAGTTCCCTACTATTCTTCTCTTTAATAAAAAAATAATATAAGAAGAAGACTGTGAACCTAGCAAAGTTTGCAGAATAACAGCAAAAGAAAAAAACAATAAGGAAAACAGTGCGGAATAAAGCATCAAATAAGCCAAATTCGCATTTAAAAGCCAAGTACAGGCATATCTTGACAGATAAAGCCCTAACGGAGCAAAAATGACCAAAGCCGCTACTGCAGCCATAAAATCCCTGATAAAAGGCTTGCAGCCCTGGCCCTGCCAAAATACCAGAAGTATTGCCAACTGAACAAATGAACAGATAAAACTCACAATGGGAACAGAATATATGCCGGCGACTTTTGAAACGGGAGTGTATAAAAATAAACTTGCGGCAAAAGTCAAGGTGTTTACCAAAGTAGGAAGCCACATTTTTTCCATTGAGTAAAAAGCCCTCACCAAAAGAGCCTGTGCACAAAGCCCTACGCTTGCCGGTAAATAACACAAGAGCAGATTATTTACAAGAATGGAATTTTCCCGCGTAAAGGCTCCTCTTTCAAATAAAATTCTCACTGCGGGCAAACTTATGGCTGTTAAAACACATATAGCAGGAATTAAAATAGCGAAGATTTTTGCCAAGTCGCCCCATACCTTTTCCTTTAACAGGGCCGTTTTGTTTTCCTTGAACATTCTAACCATGTCCGGATATTTTGCCGCCCCAACGCTGAATCCAAAAACCGCTACAAGCGTGTACATGAGCCTGTAGCTGTAATTCAAACTTGAAATTCCATGACTGCCGAACATTGAACCGAAACTGCGGATTGCAAACTCAAGGGCAAACATTGAGCCTGCTCCCAAAATCATCGGTAATAGAAGTTTTACTGTTTTTCTCAATTCCTGATTTGCCGGATTGAATACGGGAAAATATTTAACTCCGCCTCTGTAAGAACCTATTATTTGTAAAACAAAAAATCCGATAAATGAACCGATTGGAACTCCCCACGCAAAACCAGTCACTCCGCTTTCCTTGAAAATCCATCCGAAAAACACTATGCTCGCATTGTAAATTATGCCTGTGAGCGAGGGTATTAAAAATTGTTTTCTGGCCTGTTGCGCTGCGATTAAAAAACTTCCTGCGAAAAAGAATAATTGCCCCGGCAAAATTATTCTGCCGAAATGCGTTGCCATTAACAGGATTTCCTCGCTTGGCGGTGCGGCTGTTAAAAGCAGGATTAATTCGCGCATAAAAATAAATGCCGGCACTGCCAGAATTAAAAATATTAATCCCAGAACATTGAAAATATTGCTGAAAGAACGCCAGCCCTCGTCTTCGTTTTGTTTTAGCAAATGGGTTGTGAACAGGGATATAAAAACTATGGATAGAAAACCGGTGCCTATTAAATGATTTAAAATATCAGGAATCATAAATGCCAAGTCAAGGGCGTTTTTTTGCTCGTTCACGCCGGCAATTTTTGCAAGGAGCATTTCGCGCAAAACACCCAAAACCCTGCTTGCCAGCAGGCTTGCGGCGATTATTAGAGATGCTTTATTGATACTTTTTTCCTTTTAAATTAAAAATTTTCATTTCGCCGTTTGGCAATATTTTTTGAACCTGAATTCCTGTTCCGTCAAAATACAGGCGAATACCTTCCATGTTCTTTTTTGCTATGGGGGTTTTAAGTATTGGTGTTGGTACCTGATCTCTATCCGGGCAGGTATTTTCGTTGCCGGCTTCTTCGCCGTAAATTATGCCACGGCCGCTGGTGCCAAGATATACTCTTGAATAAATGCAAGGGTCGCCAACTACCATTGTGACACTGCCGTATTTATGATTCTCATCGTTTATTGCAGTCCAGGTTGAATAATTTTCGGAGCGGTAAACACTCGCAACAGTTTGTCCTTCGCTTGCAAAACCGGAAAAATAAACTGCCGGATTTGCATCATTCTTGCCTTTGCCAAAACCTATATATTGAGCATAAACGATTCCATTCACTTTACTAAACGAAGTTCCGCCGTCAGTTGAACGTTGAACACCGCCATCGCCTACCCATAAAACCGGTGGTGCTTGCGCACCTTGAGTGATCCAAAGCTCACCTTCCTTGAAAGGAGATACAAAGAGCCTGCAGTAACCATAAGCCCAGTCATCAACTTGTGCAAGTCCCGTATAAACCTGAGTCCAAGTTGCGCCGCCATCTATGCTTTTGTGCAAAGTACCTGTTTTGGGGCTGTAAATATAAAAAGTATTCGCCGCAATCTTGTCGGAAAGAATTCTGAATCCGCTTAAATTGCTTGTGCCGGAGACTTGTTGCCAGATTTTGCCGGAATCCGAAGATGTGTAAATTCCCTGACCTTTTATGTTCCACGCTATTCTTTTTGCATCTGTGGAAACAGCTATGTAATTTGTCTCTATGCTTGGGTCTATGCCACTTGGATTGTTTGCAAAATCAGTCCATGTTTTACCGCCGTCTTTTGAATATGCGCCAAAATGGTGAGTTTGGTTTTTATGAACTCTTACCAAAAAATTCGGGTTTTGCCCTGCGTAATCCAAATCGTAATTTGTGCCGACAGTTGTGCCATCGCTCACTTTGTGCCTGTCTGCAGGCGGTGAATCCAAGTCTGTATGGTAGGCACCGTCCACATCGCCCAGAACGCTTACCAATGTAGCTCCGCTTGTTGTGCTCACAATGCCTAGAGGCACGGTTTCTTCTATGCCCTTGCTGGTGAATTTCCAAACAGGATTGTCTGCTTTTGCGTCTTCCGTGCTTAATATTCCAAAACCTGTTCCAAAAATAATGCGGCCGGATTTTTTAGGGTCAATGCCAACTGCGGAAATCCAATGCGGATTGCTGGAATTAACATAGCCTGCAGTTGAAGCATCAAAAATGCCCGTGCCTAAAATATCTTTCCAGGTAACTCCGCCATCTGTTGTGTAAAATAAATATTCATGAGGAACCATATTATCCCAGCTATTTCCGCTACCCTTCCAAAAATTTGCAGTTGCAACTGCTATTTCATCTGCATCGGCAGGATTTACGGCAAGTCCAACCAGGCCCATAGGCTTTGATATTGTTTGTGGCAAATTCGTTATTTCTTCAACTGTTGTCATATTGAATTTCCATAATTTGCCGCCGCTAGTCTCTCCCTGATCCAGTGTTTTATTTGCATTTGTTGTGATAAATGCAATATTTGCCGTTGAACTGTAAGCCATTTGATATACAACTCCCGTAATGCCGCTAACCTGGCTCCAGCTTGAACCGGCATCTGTACTCTTATAAAGCCCGCCGGTATATGGTGCCGCATAAACAGCATCGTTTTTATCAATGAATACCGCTGTAAAACCCTCTTCCTCAGCAACCGAAGCAACAGTCTGCACTGTCCAGGTGGAGCCTTTATCCGTGCTTTTTAGCAGGCCGTTTTGAGGAGTTGCAAAGTAAATGGTATTTCCCTTTGCCGCAATCCTGTTTCCTGTTCCCCGGCCTTCTCCATTNCCGTTCAAGCATAATTCATCTTTTCCGTTTACATTTGTAGCACCACTNACATTGCCGGTTTTAAGCGGAATTTTTGTCCATGNTTGCCCCTTGTTTGAAGACCGGAAAAAAGAGCCGCCTCCGCACCAGCCCAAAGCCGTATATAACCCGCCTGTTGTATAAAGAGCATTGGTATCGCTTTCGTCAATGGCTATGGCAATGGAACCCATATCGTTGCCGTCCGTAAAACTGTCGTTCAGCGGTGTCCAGGAAGCATCTGCGTTTAAGGAATATGCACCCCCTACGTCCGTGCGTATGTATCCATCACCCGTAGTTGGGTGGAAAGTTATGCCCGGAACATAACCGCCACCGATGAACTGAACGCTTTTCCAGGTATATTCTGCATAAACAGTTGCACAAAGCAGGAAAAGAACGGAAAAAAAGGGGGATTTCACCATAATAGTAAATTAGTAACTTCTATTTACCGGCACGCGTAAAATCCGTTTTTCACTGCCAAACGACACTTTTACAATATACATCCCTTTTGGCAAATGCCCCAAAGACATGGTATGCGCGCCGCCTCCAAAATACCGCTTGCCGACTAAATTTCCTTTAAGGCTGAATATTTCTACAACCGCCCCGTTTGCCGCGTGTAAATTTATGCCGCTGCGAATTTGCGTAACACGGTTGGCGGTGGTGATTTGCGGAGAATTAATGGGTAATATGCCGGATTCCAGGCAGAGAACATCTTTGATTTGAAGGCTATCACGGTTTTTATTTACATCGCCGGCAGAAATATTCCATCCAAATTCTTGAAGCGAATTTCTGTCCACATCAGTAAAATATGACCAAAGATGATCAACCTTTGTCCAATCCTTTGCTCTTTCAAGAGATCTTCCGCTGGTAAATTCTTCTAAGGCAGAAGTAACAACTTGAAATACATGAGCCGCACCTCTGTA
>JGI24698J34947_10001971_pt1 | contig 10960 bp, 6 predicted proteins | sample TergutMp193P3_FD_34947 | JGI IMG/M metagenome (IMG submission 34947) | reverse complement strand
ATTGTCGTGCCTGTGCAAACGGCCAAAATTATCGCGGTAATCGCGTGATACGGAACCAGCACGTTTCCGACAGCGGAAAAATACTTGATGTCAACGTGGCCCAGCATGGCTCTGTCTACCCAAACCTGCATTTGCATACTTAACTGCTGAAGGATAAGCGGAATCGCTATTTTTAATATTTTCTTTGTGGTGATTTCTTTAGAAATTGTTTCTTCCATATTTAGGCTTTTAAAGCTGGCTTTCTTTTACAAAACCGGCGGAAAGACGCTCAAGCAAAGTATCAACTTGTTTTTTATTCTGCAGTCCGAAATTATCCAGCGGACCCGGTTCAAGCTGATCAAAACTTATCGCTTCGTTTTCATATTCACAGAACATATTGGCAAGGTACACCGTATCAACCAAATCTTTGTATTCTTCGGGCGCGTTTTCCGGGTCGTGATGAAAGCGAATCGCCATTATCAGCCTGTCCGGGAAATTCCATTTTTCCGCAATCATTGCGCCAAGTTCGGCGTGATTCATTCCGGCGGAAAGATTCTCGAATGTGGATGCGGGCATATTTTTATCCGTACAGAAGCCCTTTATTCTTTCCAGCAGTTCCGGGTGCGCGTTGGAAAAGATAATCTTTCCCATATCGTGCAGAATACCGCCGACATACACATCGTCCAGCAGAGAAGAATCTTTTTTGAAATTCTTCACCAGATTATACGCATAGAATGCGGTTCTGTACGAATGTTCCCAAAGTTTCTTTTTCTCGGCTGTGTCGTCGCCTAACACTTTCTGCGTGCCGTATGAGTAGAGCAGGTTTTTAATTCCCTTGATGCCGACCATTTTTACCGCTTCTGAAATATTATCAACCTTTTTGGAAAGCATATATTGAGCCGAGTTTACGATTTTTAACAGGTCGGCGGTAAGCGCCGGGTCCATGGAGATCTGTCTTGCAATTGTCGGCATGTCCGAGCTTGGGTCCGAGATAAGTTTCTGTACAAGCATGACGTTCTCAGGAAATTGCGGAAGAGAATTGACGTTATCGACAATTTCCTTTGAAAGAGTAGAAATGTTTTCTACCATGGCATGATCCAGAGGTATTGAAATGCTGGCAATGGTGAATTTATCTGTTGTCTTAATCGTAAAGCTGTCGTCGTCAAGGCCGATTTTCTTCAACATTAAAACAAGAATGACAAGCCCAAGCCCCGCGCCCTCAGAATCGTCCAGTACCTGAGACAGAGCGTCTTCCAGACTGCTGAACTGCCTGGACCTTGCAAGCTTGTCGTGAATACGAAGCTGTTCCTTTTTGGTAGCCGTTACATTGTTGCGAATTTCTATGTGAATGGTATTTCGTTTTATTTGCAGAATTACTTTTATATAAAGCCCCTGTTCTTTTTGAAGTTGCAGATAATGGGCTATGTCGCCAATGGTCTCTTCCTTGAAATTTTCCATGCCGGCTTCATACTCTTTCGGGTTGTTTAAATCCAGGCCGCGCTCGTTAAAATAAACTCTTTTTGTATTGGCTTTTTTTGCGTTGACAACAAGCTCCTGCACGCAGTAGACGATATAATCCTTCAGTTTAAGCTGATCGGTCTGTCTAAGAAATGCGTCGATAACCTGTTCAATGTAAACTTCTATTTCTTTTGGAAGCGTATACGTCGTTATGGTTAGAGGAAGTCCCGATTGTATTGCCTTTTTGATTTTTTCTTCATCTACAACCAGCTCGGCGGCAGAAGTCATAATTAAAAACCTTCCTTATAAAGTATGTCCTATATATAGATTTCGGCAAAAAAACCAATTTTCCGTAATTTTATGAAAATAATATTAAGAAATATCAACAGAATCAAGGTGCTTGAAGCCGTTGACAAATAGGTCAAAATGACACAGTTTAAGGGTCATTTTGACAATATGGGTCATTATTCCTGCAGACGAGCGGGAAATTGTGGAAAAGTCCCCGAAATCTTTAAATTTTCGGCTGTAAACGGCCGTTTTGGGCCAAATTAACTTGGCACGGTTTTTGCTAGATATAACTATTAATTATTGAGAGGTGAGTAAAATGACAAACATTAAAGGAAAAGAAAAGACAGCGATTGGAACAGAGGGAAATAACCTTGTTATTTATCTTAGGGAAATCAACCATTACCCCCTGCTGAGCCGGGAAGAGGAAGAAATAACCGCCAGAGGGGCCGCCGCGGGCAATAAAGCGGATCGGGAAAGGCTTATAAACTCGAATTTGCGTTTTGTTGTAAATATAGCGAAAAGGTATCAGGGACTGGGAATGCCGCTGGAGGATTTAATCAGCGAAGGCAATGTCGGTCTTGTGACCGCGGTTGATCGTTTTGATATTGAAAAAAACTGCCGTTTTATTTCTTACGCTGTGTGGTGGATACGTCAGGCGATTTTAAGCGCCCTTTGCGAAAAATCCAGATTGATACGTCTGCCGACAAACCGCGCCGCCGAGCTTGTAAAAATAAAGAAGGCGAGAAATTTTGTCAAAAAACAGGATTTCCCGGAAGAAGAAATCGCGGAAATAGCGCACCTGCTTAACAAGGATGCCGGAGAAGTTTCAGGACTTCTTAATATTTCCAGAGAAATTCTTTCGCTGGACGGTCATGTTTCCGAATACAACAATTCGACAATGAAAGACATGATCAAAGACAGCCAGTACAAGTCCCCGGACGAAGCCGCGGAGCATAGTTCCATGGTTAGTGAAATCGAGAATGTTTTAGCAACCCTTAATGACGACGAAGCGGACATTATCCGCTGTCATTACGGCCTTGGCAGACGTCAGCCGATGTCGCTGAAAGAGATAGGCGCGCGCTACAATCTGAGCAAGGAGCGCATAAGGCAGATCGAAGTGAGGGCGCTCAGCAGGCTGAAGAACCCGCTGAGGAAGAAGAAACTTCAGATGTACGTGGCTTGATGCGGAAATAGGGCGGTTTCTAAAGAAACCGCCTAATGAAAGCAATGCCGATATTTGCGGAGAGCAGTTTATATTCCATATTTTTTGTTGTAAAACCGCTTGCAAGAAACGAAGACGTAGCGTAAATATTTGTCGATATTTTTTTGCCATGATATCCGAATGAAAGTCTGGGTAATGCCTGAACCCCGAAAGAAAATTCTCTATTTGACACTACGCCATTAATCCCGACAACCGACATTACATTAATAAAAAAACCGTTTATTACCCAGGTATAGGAATATCCGGCGTCGGGGCCGAAATAAAATGTAATTTTTCTTTCGTCATAATAGGGCAGGAATTCGCTGTTTGCACGAATTGTTGTAAAAAATAATCCTCCGCCGACTATAAAACTTCCGTTCGATACTGTCTGCTTTACGTCAAGATTGTAGGCGCTTCTTAACGAATGGTTTTTATTAAAAATATGCTCGTACGAAAAGCCCAAATTGAGTATCCGCAGGTCGATATCGCCGTCGGTATGGTTATGAAATCTGTTATAGTATTTTACATATCCTGATGTAAGATTATTCTTTTTGCTGTAATGGTTGAAATTTATGTCAAATGACTGTGATCTTGCATAAGCCTTGTTATACAGAAACGGAAGGCTGAATGTAAAGCCAATGTTTATGTTTCCGATCCCCAGCCCTATTCCAAAATCCCAGGGACGGTTGGTTTGAAACCAATTTTTATTTGAAGTGTCTTCAAAATACATAAAATTATATCCCATTGTTAGTTTATAGGAAAAAATATTTTTGATTTTAACTACCGCGGGCAGTTCTTCTGTTTCTTGTTCTTGTTCTTCGTCGGCATAGACTGTAATTGATGCAAACAGCAAGAGCGCTAAAAATAACAATATTTTCCCGTTCATATTCATGGCGTATTTACTCCTTGTTCTTTTATATACTCCTTCGCGAGGACGGCGGCGTTTTCGAATTCGCTGTGAAGCAAATATTCGGATATTGAATTTAGAAGGTCTTTGGTTTTGCGCGACCATGTTTTCTTTCTCAGCTCGTTCATTGTGTTTTTCGCGGTTTTTTTGTCAAGCGCCGCGCACGCATTTTGAACAATATACATTTTTTCGCGCAAAAGAGCAAGGGCGTCTGTTTCATCTTCATCCGTTTCGTTGTCTTTGTCCGACGATTTAATTTTTTCGATGATTGCACGCAGTGCGTTAATAAATTTCGGCGTTTGTGTTTTTATTTCGTGGATGTTTTCTTCTCTGCCGGCTTGTTCCAGCTTGAACGCGGCGGCGGAAAGTTCCGTCTCTCCGATGTTGGCAAGCGCGCTTTTCATGGCGTGAACATGAATAATAAAAGTCTGCATGTCATTTTTGTGAAAGTTGTTCTGCGAGACGTTTTCCAGCGCGGGGACGGACTTTTCCGCGTCGCGCACGAAAATTTTCGCTATTTCCGGGCCTACGGACTGATGCAGAGAGAACTTGTTCTGTTTGGCTTTTTCCAGACGCGCTTTTTCAATTACTTCCGGCGGCTGTTTGTCGCGTATTAACTTGTTCAGCACGATGTTTAACTGGCGTATGTCTATCGGCTTGGAAATAAAATCATCAAAACCGTTATGCAGGAAAATTTCAGCCTGTCCCATTACTGCGTTAGCTGTCAACGCGACAATAGGGTGCGTGTAGCCCATTTCGCGGATTATTTTCACCGCTTCTACGCCGTCCATTTTTGGCATCATGTGATCCATAAAAATAATATCGTAAACACAACCGTCTTTCACTTTTTCAATGGCTTCAAAACCGCTTGTAACAAGATCGATTTTAAGTCCGTAAGAAAGAAGGAGCCCCCTCGCGACATACAGATTTGTTTCCACATCGTCCACGACTAAAACGTGACCGTAGGGCATAGGTTCGCGCGTTATTTGCGCTTTTATCAAAATCGGCGAGCTGTCAAAGCGGAAACGCTGAAGATTTTCAGCGAGTTCTTTGCCTATTACGCGCGAATTGACGCCTTTTTGCGGAAGACGGACGGTAAAAGTTGAGCCGTTGCCAAGTTCGCTTTTTACGGAAATTTCGCCGTTCATAAGACGGGTAAGGTGTTTTGTGATACTCATGCCGAGGCCTGTTCCCTCTGTTGTACGGTTTGTTTCCATATTAAAGCGCGAGTACTCGTTGAACATATTGCTGATTTCTTCTTGCGTCATGCCCTGTCCTGTATCGCTTACGTTGAAAACCAGCGTTATGAGATCCGGCGGATCATTGCCGTCAGTTTCCGCATTGACAGATAACAACACACTGCCTTTTTCTGTGTATTTGAAAGCGTTGGAAAGCAGGTTATTCAAAATTTGTTTGATGCGAAGTTCGTCGCCAAACAATTCCGACGGAACATTTTCGTTTACCAGCAGTTTAAATTCAATCGGCTTGTTGCTGATTCGCATCATGTTCATGTGAACGGTGTCGTTTATCAAACTTGGAACGTCATAATTTACGGGAACAAGCTCCAGTTTGCTGGCTTCAATTTTTGATAAATCAAGAATGTCGTTGATAATATGCAGAAGCAAATCGCCTGCATTGTGAATTTTAATTAGGGCTTCTCTTGTGTCCTGCAAAAGATTTTGATCCTGTATTTGAATGTCCGCAATGCCCAGAATTGCGTTTAACGGCGTGCGAATTTCGTGGCTCATTGTCGCGATAAACGCGGATTTTGCCTTGCTGACGGTTTCCGCGTCCATTTGCCGTTTTGTTATCTCTTCCATTTGAGTAATATCCTGCACAACTTCGATAAAACCGGCCGTTTCGCCGTCTTCATCTCTTAAAATTTCAACGTCAACTTTGTAGGACGATCCGTTATGTGAAAAGTACGTCTGCTTTAAGCCGCGTTTTGCGCACTCTATTCCGCAGTTGGGAGTGTTGCAAATATGAGCGTTCCAGTTACTGCATGGTTTTCCCTTGATGTCTTCAAACTTTACATTCAAAAAATTTTCAACCTGTGTGTTTACAAAAGTCCAGTTTGTATTCGCGTCGGTAACGGTAATTGGCAGGGGCACGGCGTCAAGAATGGATTTATACCAGAAGGCGGTTGATTCAAAATTTTTCATCATAACGTGTACGCGCTCATTTGCCTTTTGTTTTTCCGTAATTATTCTGATAAGAATAAAACTGAGTACTCCGGCCAGCACCGCGCCAATGGCGATAAGAATCCACGCTATTGTATTCAAACTTTGATAATAATCATTTTCGGGTATTATTATTCCCAAATACCAGCCGTTGCTCAGTTTATGGAAAAACGTGATAACCGGTATNCCTTCGTAATTTTCCATTTTTTGTTCGGAGACTGCCGTTTCGCCCTGATCCATATAGCCGATAACACCCTCACTGCCGCTGATTTCATAAAAGCTCTTGCCTATATAACCCGGGTTTGGATGAACGACCAAAATTTTATTTTCGTCTAACAGCATACTGTAGCCTGAGTCGGCAATTCTTGTATCAATAATATAATTCGAGATTTTAGCAAGCGAAATATCAAGGCAAACAATGCCAATGGGACGGCCATCGTCGTCAAAAAACCGCTGGGCGCAGGTTGTAACCATCTGCATTGTATCCAGGTCGATGTACAGCCCCGTTCTCGCTACTTCGCCGTTAGCTGCAACAGCCGCCAAATACCAGGGGCGCTCTTTCGGGTCATAACCATCCGGCGGCTCCCAGCCCGAGCCGTCAAGGTACAGTCCGCCGAAAACGTCAAAATAACCGTATATGCCGGTAGTTTCCATCATGTGCTTTTCGTAGGGAAGAACATGTTCGGAAATTTCTGTCATGTATTTCAGAACAATATCGGAACCGTCTCCGCTTGTAATCATGCGCCGCAGGACAAGAGACATATTTCTGAGAGTTATTTCCGTTTCCATAACTTCAGATTCAATGCTGGTCGTTACAACGGCAAGAAAATCGTTAACGTGCTGTCTTAGATGCCGGGTTTCTATTCCGCTCATAAAATAGTTGCTTAAAAAAACCATCAGCGCAAAGCCCAGCCACACCGCCACAACCTGGATGTACATTAATACCATTGTTTGAATTTTTTTAAATATTTTTTGTTTTAAAAAATTTAACACACAAATTCCTATTTTTTTATATTTATATATTCGTCCGCGAGAGCCGCGGCGCTGTCGAATTCGCTGTGCAAAAGGTGTTCGGCTATTTTATTCAATAGCTCCTTGCTGTTATGCGACCATGTCTTTTCCTTCAATTCGCCAAGCGCGTCTTTCGCAGCCTTTTTGTCAAACGCCGCGCACGCTTCCCTGATTACGGAAAGCTTCTTTATCAGGAAAACAAGGGCTTCTTCCGTATCCTCGCTTGCCGCGTTCTCATCGTCTTTTGGTTTGACTTTTTCGATAACTGTGCGCAGTTCGCTTAAAAAATTCTGCGTCTCGGATGTTATTATGCTAATGTCATTTTCCCTGCCGGCCTGCTCAAGCCTCAGTGCGGCGGCGGAAAGCCCGTTTTCGCCTATGTTGGCAAGAGCGCTCTTCATCGCATGTACGTTGATAACATACATGTGAATGTCTTCTTCGTCGTGAAGATTTTTCTGCAAAAGCGACTCAAGGACGGCGACGGACTTTTCCGCGTCCCGCGCGAAGATTTCCGCCAGCTCCGAATCCATGCGCGGGTTTGCGCCGCCGCCGGATTTTTTGTCAAGCTCGATTCTTTCCCGATGAGCCGCCTCGACTACTTCCACCGGCTGTTTGTCGCGAATCAATCTGTTGAGCGAAACATTAAGCTGGCGGATATCTATCGGCTTTGAGATAAAGCCGTCGAAGCCGTTTTTCAAAAACATTTCCGCTTGTCCTGCAAGAGCGTTAGCTGTCAACGCGACAATAGGGCGCGTGTATCCGATTCCGCGGATTAGTTTTGTCGTCTCGATGCCGTCCATTTTCGGCATCATGTGATCCATGAAAATTATATCATACTCAATTCCGTTTTTAATTTTTTCGATAGCTTCAAATCCGCTTGTGGCAAGATCAATTTTAAGTCCGTATGGAGCCATAAGTCCCTTGGCGACGTACAGGTTTGTTTCCACATCGTCCACAATCAGGACATGGCCGTAGGGCATGTGTTCGTGCGTTATTTGGGATTTTTTTATCTGGACAGCGCCGCCGAGCTTGTACTGCTTCAGGCTTTCGGCAAGTTCCTTGCCTATCATTCCGCTGATGCCAACGCCTTCTGTTTTCTGCTGAAGGCGCACGGTTACGGTTGTTCCTTCGCCAACCGCGCTCTTAACGTTTATCCTGCCCTGCATCAGCTCCAGCAAGTTGCGCGTAATGGTCAGGCCGAGGCCCGCGCCTTCCGTTGTGCGATTGGCTTCCATGTTAAAGCGCGTGTTTTCGTCGAACAGCTTGCTTATCTGATCCGCCGTCATTCCCTGTCCGGTATCGGCCACCTGGAAGATAAGCGTTACAAGAACCGCGCTGCCGCGCCCGACACATTCGGCATTTGCGGACAGCGTAACAGTTCCGCTCTCCGTATATTTGAAGGCGTTTGAAAGCAGATTGTTCAATATCTGCTTGATGCGAAGTTCATCGCCAATCAGGATTGAAGGAATGTTTTCGTTTACTTCAAGCTTGAAATCTATAGGCTTGCTTTCATATCTTATGCGGTTTAACTGAACGATGTCGTTGATAAGGCTTGCCACCTCGTATTTTACGGGAGCAAGTTCAAGCTTGCCGGCTTCAATTTTAGATAGGTCCAATATATCGTTGATAATGCTGAGAAGCAAATTGCCCGAATTGTTTATTTTGATAAACGCTTCGCTTGTAGCTGAAGAAAGCGAAGCGTTTTGCATCTGAATTTCCGTAATGCCAAGAATCGCGTTAAGGGGCGTGCGTATTTCGTGACTCATTGTGGCAAGGAAGTTGCTCTTTTGCTGGGTTTTAAGATCGGCTTTTCTTTTTGCAAGAAAAATTCGATACAGCATATAGCAAAGCATAACTGTTAACAAACAGCCGATTATAATAAGAAATGCCGCCATCTGAAAAATATTTCTGTAGTATTCATTAATGGGAATTACAAAACCCAGCCACCAGCCGTATTTTATTCTTGTAAAAAAAACGATGGAATTTTCGTACATGTAATTTCTTGCTTTGCGTTCGGAAATATTATATCCCTGTTTCATTTCCTCCGCGAGATGCGCCAAACCGCTGTCTTTACTGCTTAATAATTCGCCGATAAAATAAGGTTCAGGATGAGCGATTACTTCAAAATTGTTGTTAAGCAGGATGCCGTAACTGCCGTCCGTAAAATTTATATTGGTAGCGTATGCGTTGATTTTGTTAAGCTCCATGTCAATGCAGATAACGCCCAGCGATCTGCCTCCTTCATCCAGAAGCTCGCGCGAAAGCGTGATAATGTATTTTTTTGTCACTGCGTCGATGTAGGGGTCGGAGAGCGCCACTCTCCCTTCGGCTTCAACCGCCGCCTTGTACCAAGGCCGTTCGCTTGCCACAAAATTGTCAGGCAGAGACCAGTTTCGGCCTGAAATATACACCCCGTTTATAAAACCGTAAATGCCGATAAACCCCGACATGTATTCTTCGTCTTTAAGCAGGAAGTTGGTAATTTTTACAACGTTGGAAGTTATCAGCTCCATGCTTTCGCCGTTAATGATCATTTCGCGGATGGTTTCGGAGTAACCGCCCAAAAAAGTTTCGGGCTCCATTAGGCAGGTTGTTATTTCATTTTCCGTGAAGCGGACAGCGTTTTCAACATTTCTTGCCAGCTGTTTTTGCTCAATGTTTTTGACAAAGAGAAAACTTGAAGTTACCATTATTACAAAGGCGATTAAAACCAACAGCATTTGCGCGTAAACGGAGCTTAAAGACTTACTTTTTTCAAAGATAGAACTCATTAAAAACCTCAATCTCCGTCAAAAGAAAACTCCCTTTCATTCATAAATTCGCCTTTATAAATATTTTTTGACGCGTTCAAGCAGTACGGGCGCGGAAAACGGCTTTGAAACAATGTCAACCGCGCCTAATTTCGCGCTTTTTTCCTGGATAGCGGCGTCAATAGTGCCTGTAAGAAAAATTACGGGGACATTGGCCGATGTTTTGCCGGCTTTTAGCCTTTCCAGCGCTTCAAAACCGTTCATTTCGGGCATTTCGATGTCCAGTAAAATCAAATCCGGCGTTAATTTGTCAAAAAGCGCAAACATTTTCGCCGCGGAGGGAACTGTCATCACATTAAAATGATCTTCGAGAGCTTCTTCGGCCATTGCCAGGTTGGTATCGCTGTCGTCTACGATGAAAATTGTTTTCAATATAGTCCTCACATCATACAAAAATAGGTTATTTCGATATTTTCATTTTGTCAAGTTAAAAATTCTACAAAACTGACAATATACCGATAAGCGTTAGAAAAACGCTTGTTTCTAGCTGTTTTCACGGTTATAATAGCCTACAAAGTAGTTAATTAGGAGTGACCATGAATATCATTGTGCTTGTAAAACAGGTGCCCGACACCCAGAATATAATGGGAGAGGCTATGACGCCTGAGGGGACGGTCAATCGTGCCGCGCTTCCTGCGGTTTTTAACCCCGACGACCTGTACGCGCTGGAAGCCGCGCTTCAAATAAAGGACGCTAACCCGGGAACAAGGGTGAGCGTTGTAACAATGGGGCCTCCTGCCGCCGCTGCCGTGCTGAAAGAGTGCCTTTTTCGGGGCGCGGACTTTACCGCCCTTGTTTCCGACCGGGGCTTTGCCGGTGCGGACACCCTTGCCACTTCCTATGCCCTAAAGTGCGCGATTGAAAAAATAGGCGCCGCCTTTGGCGCATATAACATTGTTCTGTGCGGACGGCAGGCGATTGACGGCGACACCGCGCAGGTAGGACCGCAAACCGCCGAAAAGCTGGGGATTAATCAGATTACCTGCGTTTCAAAAATTGAGACGATAAACGCCGCGAAGAAAGAAATTGTCGCGGTTCGTTCCATAGAGGGAGGATGGGAGAAGGTGAAGGCGAAACTGCCCGTCCTGCTCACTTTCACCGAGGAAGGCGAAACACCGCGACCTGC
>JGI24698J34947_10001970_pt1 | contig 10962 bp, 11 predicted proteins | sample TergutMp193P3_FD_34947 | JGI IMG/M metagenome (IMG submission 34947) | reverse complement strand
AAAAAACATTTACATTACCTTGCCGGCGCGGGAGGGAATTCAATATTCATGGCTGCCGGCAGCGCCTTAGCTACGCGCGCGGACGGCGCAACCCTTGAGAGCGGAGGGAAAGAGGCAAAGCCCGCATCGGTAAGCTGTACGGTTTTGTTCTCATATTAATTCCGCGCAATGGAAAGTTCAATATGATATCAAAACAGCGCAGGAGATAGAAGCCGGTTTGCACTCATCGTCCCCGGAGAATGTAGTTGAATCTGAGGATGAAAATTCAATGCCGTAATCTTGGTATGGAATCCGGGCGATGCCGTTGCCGCTTCCATAGTAGGTACGTATACTGAAAGCGGAAGTAATATTATGCGAATGTTTTTTGTTTTGATCTGTTTGATGCTCCCCCGGCAACTTTCCGTCGTAAGGAAAATTTAATATGTGATATAGACTGCCGTAGCGAGCCACGCTGGAGCCGTCTCATCTTGTCCAAATATTAAAGTGGTATCAGGACGAGGCGTATAATTCGAGTTGGTAACAAGAGCAAAACCTACCTCTAAAGTAGAATACACACAAGAATAGTACCCATGAACATGTTTTTCAGTTTTATGTGGGTTATATTCTCCCGGCAACTTTCCGTCGTAAGGAAAATTTAATAACTCATCAGAACGGTGCAGGAGATAGAAGCCGGAGCATTTTCAGTTGCATTACCTGCACTATTCGTCGATACGCTCGCATTTAAATTTACATAATAATTACTGCCGTAAGCCATGCCGCTGCTCCCGGAAGGATAAATAAAGTTTGAAATATTGTGCGAGTGGTTGAGTAATTTATGCGCTTGATATTCCCCCGGCAACTTTCCGTCGTAAAGCGCGTTGTTTGAAAGATTGGCTGACAGCAATCCTGCTGTACCGTAAACTTTATTTTGCCCGGCGAAGCGCGGAAATAATCCGCTTGGGTCGATGACGCGAAAATGCGTGCCGTTAATATCCCTTACAGTGCCGGTATCGTTGCATCTGTACCACCAAGGAGCTGTCGTGTTATTCTCGTCGCCGCAGTAATACCTTTCAAAGAGTTCGGAATAATCTTCTACGGCGAGAAGTTGAAAATTAGGTTTCAGCAGGCGTAATTCTGCCATTTCAAATTGGCTTATTTCGCCGAAAAAAATACAGATTTGACCTACAATTCTTGGCGCGAAACCGCGTTTCATAGTTCTTAACAATTGATCTTGATCTGTATTGTTAGGGTCTAATCCCATTGCTCTGATAAGACTCTCCATATTATCAAGCATTAGGTTAAAGGTTGACGCCGGAATATGCGACGGTTTTTTCAACGGGTCGGAAAAATCCCCGTCGGTAAATTTATGAGTTACCGGGTCAAGACCGGGATACAGTACCTCTTCCCCAAAAATTTCTACTACTTGATCGTCTGGATACATTCCTGGCATTTTGTTTTCCCCTATTTATATAAAAAATATGCGATATTGCCTGACAGCAATCTTTCCTCTACATCTTGTTCATAGTTCTTCAGCGTTTCCGCATCTACGTCGCTTTCCGATGTTGTTATAATATAAAAAAATGAATAAAACGCAGGTCGAGAAAAAAGAGAATGACCGAATTTTGAAAAACCAAAAAATGAAGGCTTAAACGGAAACACAATATCAATTAATATTAACCCGTATTTTCTTGCTGTTTCAGAAATAATTAATCTGTTTATAATTGTATTCGTTTTTATACCTAAAATATTTTTGCGGCTGGAGAGCGGCAGTTGCTCGCTCGTATATCCCATGATAACGCGTTCCCAATCGGCTATTGTTTCGTCTGAGGTTGTAATTTTACTCTCCATAAGCAGATCGTTCATTCGGCGGCGGAAATTAATAATTTTCTGCGCTTTTGCCTTGCAAAACAAATTTACATCGCTTTTAGGATCCGTAAACTGCCTTTCCCAGTATTCGCCTTTGGGAAAAAGATCCCGGATCGCTCCGATATAGTCTTTTTCTTCAGCTATTTTTATGTCCATGTTATTACTCCCAATACAGGATATTCCAGTATTGTTATCGGTATAATGCCGACAATCTCTCCGGCCAGTTTTACTATTGCACTTGATATCTGCACACCGTCAATAATCGCTTCGCGCAACATGCCTGACGTTATCTGCATACCGGGCTCCGCTATTAATTGTAAATATGTTTTAAGGCGGGTTTCCGCCAAGGCCATGTTTTCTACTGTGTTCTCTTGCGCAGGCAATTTTATTTCAGGATTAAGTGGAACGAGCGCAGGAGTGCGGACATCAAAAATAATAGGAGGAGATACTTGGCTTATATAATCGCGTACCGCAGGAAGGTTATTCACCTGAAAAACGCCTGTCATTTGATTGCCGTTAATCACCTGAATAAGCAATGCGCCGAATACCCCAAAATTCTTGAACTCCCACGCATTAGTAACTTCCGGCGTCGCGTTCAGCGCCCATGCGGAATAGTCGCCTTTACGCCCATATGCTGAAGAGTTGCGCAGCGCAATCAATACGCGAACCAGATACTCTTCATCGCTTTCCGCATCCGTCCCTCCAAGAATGCCGTTTTCATCAACAAACGCTTTAGAGTCAATGCCGGACGGAATCGATGAAACAATGGCAAGCGGGCTGTCAGCTTCAAGATTTGATTCCAATCCGGCGCTTTCTGCTTTTACGATGACAAGTACATTTCCCTCGCTGGTAATCTTATATGCTTTTTCAGTGTAATACCTTTTACCTGATAAACTCTTAAAAACCAAACCTCCCGGAACCGAGCGGCCGGTAATACCGCTGACTATAACCTTGCCTATTGCCGAAGCCGCGTGCAGGGGCGGAATCCTGTTTGACCAATGTTCGCGCAAATATTCACCTTCCGCCGTATCAGGAAATATCTGTTTTGAAAGAAAAACCAAATCGCCCTGTAATAAATGAGTTATCCCGGCATCGACATTTGCCATAACGGAGACGAGGTTATGACGCGGCGTTTTGTCCAGAGGCTTGTAAAGGCTCAAATAATTTGCATAAGCCTTTTCTTTCAAAATTTGTAGACTGTCCCTACTGAATGCCATACCACACTTCCTTAACTGAAATATTACTGCCGTCAGGTTTTATTATTTCGACCATATATGTAATTTCATTCTTGCCGGAACGTTCAACGGCACAGTTGATATTTTTTGCAAGCCCATCTTCAATAATCCATGCGAGACATTCCCACAGCATTCTTCTAAAATTTCCGGCCGTCTTACCGTCAACTTTGCTATTCTCCCTTAACAAATAAAGTTCGCTTCCAAAATTCGGATCGGCCCACCATGAGCCTTTATCCGTGCCGATGCTCATTAAAACAAGTTCCCGGATATCGTTCCAATTTTCAATTTTTATGGGTAATTTATCCAGTTCCATGAAGCACCTTCTCACTTTCCAGATTTGAGAAATCCTCTTTATTAACCAGCGAGGACAGTACCGCGACAATCTGCCCTTTGTATGTTGCGCCGCCGTCTTGAACGGCAGTCTGCGAATTTTTTAGAGCGTTAATAATCCCGTCAACACGCGCCGTCAATTTATCAAGCTGGCTTTTTAGTTCTTTGGCTTTGACAATACCGCCGGCATCTGTTCCGAAAAGCTCTACCGTTCCATCTTCACGCGTTATTATAAAACCGCCGCTTTTTGTATAAAGAGCGGCATCGCCCTCTTCCAGCTTCGGCGGCCGCACGCCGTCATCGGCCGCTAAAGGCATTATTACAAAACCGTTGAAATTGCCTCCCGGACAAAAAACAAGAGCCTTTCCTTTTTTTGCCTTTGCGCAGAAGCCGTAAGGGAAGTGTTCTTTTTTTTCCAACACCCTGCCGGAAAACGTCTTGACCTGCACCTTGCCGTCGTCATAGCGTTTCTGAAAATCAGCTAACGAAAAAAGATTGCGGATTTTTGCGCCTAATTGCGTTAAAATTGACCCGCTCATAAATACATCTCCCGGTTTACCAGCGTTAAATCGCAGCTAACGGCTTCGGCGGCAGCCGCGTATTCAACTTCAGATATTAGCAGTTTAGTATTAAGGCCGGCCGACGGTATACTAACAGGGATTAATAGATTTGGAACCCAGTAGATTTCTTTTTCAACGGTTTTTCCAAGGCTTTTAATCTGCTCGTCGGTAAGGCCCCAGCCCGGGACGGTTACTGTAGTTTTGATTTCTTTCCGCCGCTTCATTTCTGTTTCTGCCCGGCGCTCTAACCTTTTTCCGTCAAATTCAAAATCAGTTAATTCAATAGTGAGGACGCGGTTTCCGGGACAGGTATCGTCTATAATGCGTGCCGGTTCAAGCCCGGCGCATTTTACTATATATTCGTGGAATTGTTCGGAGCCGTTTTCAGTCCACTGGATATTTTTCACATTTACGCCCTCTGTAATGTGAAACGGCTCTTCTCTATTGCCTGTGCCCACTTTCCAAAGATACAAATTGCCTGCCTCGTTGCTGGTAAGGATAAAATTTTGATTGTCAGCTTCGCCTATCAGTTTTGTCCAAGGGCTTTCGTTTTCAAAATCAAAATGACTGACAATGCCCGTCGGATCATCAATTCTTTCGTAATCAAAGGTATCACATCTAATGTTAAATTTTCCCGCTATCTGCTGTACTATTGTTTTCAACGTCCGATCTGGATCGTTGCCCGTAAAAGAAGGATCGTCCCAATCCGACCACGTTGAGTCTATTATATCACGCGCCGGAGAGCGCCCAAAAACCATAAGGCTGTGTTTTGAGATATCAACATTTGACGTTATTTCATCAACCAAAACAGTTGTCACGCGCCTGCGTCCGCCGGGAAAATCCTTATCAAGGCTGTTTTCGCATATCACTTCAATCCGGTTATGCCTCTTGATTTTTGTTCTTTCAGATGACGGAATTTCCAGCTCAAGGGAATGGCATATTTCGTCTAACGATTTTCTTATTTTTATTGAACGCCACAGCAGTTCCTGCCGGGCGGTTGCGTTATAAACGATTATCTTAGACATAAGACACCTCGCCGGAAATCAAAAACGAATCTTCTATGACGTTCATTGCCCTAAGCCGCTCTTCATCGCAGCCCAAATAATGCGACAGAAAAAGAAGCGGAACCGGCCTTTCTATTTTTTTCTTTAGTTCGCGGTTCATTGCGCTTTGCCTTAGTTTTGAAGAGAGAATGGAACGCATTTCTACGACGGCCTTATATACATCAGGATTCTCAAGGTTAATGCTGTTTTCAAGCTTGCAATACAGCGCCCAGTATCCGTCCATCTGATCGCGGCTTGCCTCTTCCATTTCGCCCATAATTTTCGCGGCCGCGCATAGGCTTATAGTGCGGTACAGGTTTTCGGTTGCTTTTTTCGTTTCCTCTTGCTGTACCGTCGCCGTTTCAATAGGCAGGGTCATTTTTTCCGCTGATAAAAAATTCAACAATGTTTTTCTTTTGCTGTTCTGCGCTCCAAAATATTCGCCGGAGGCCTGCGCTGATTCCTTAATTGAGAACGCGCCGGCCGCGATTGCGAAAGCGGAGTTTACCAGCGCTTGGGCAAATAACACGGGCGTCTGTATTCCCTGAGCCGTAAGGTTTTCTATTCCGATAATTTCATTTACAATGCCGTTCAGTATGCTCTGCGGAAGCTGAAGAGTGCCGGTAATTGAAAGCAAAAGCGATTTTATAACCCCGAATCCTTTTAACAATATTGTGGAAGCGGAATTTATTTTTGCAAATATTTTAACGGCAGCATTGGCGGCGTCTTCCGGTTTTGAAAGATCGTGCGGGATTAACGCCCCGGCTCTCGCTTCCAGCGAAACTCCGGCGCGTTTGAATGTAAGGGAAATTTCGCACTGGCCGTTTGCATCCGCCGCTTCTGTGACATTATAATTTTCAACGATAACTTTGAACCTGCCCCATAAAGGATGATCAAAAAAGCCGGGCGCATCGTCTGAAGTTGTAACCATTAACGCGGCGAGAAAATCCGCCCTCTGCTGAAGGTAATACTCGCCGCGCAAGTATCCGTGAACGGTAATAGACTGCGTTTTTTTGTTTAATGTTTCGTTAGACCATAAACCGAAAAAAGGATACTCGGCGGTGTCAACAGACTGCCCTCCTGAAAAATCAAGGCTTTTGTAAATAAAAGGAATTGGAGCCCTGTCCGGCGCTTGGTAGCTTGAAAAACGGGGGCTATCGTCTTTATCAGACCGGTATGCTTCGCGCCATTTTTCCCTGTATAGAGTGGGGAGCGAAATATCGAAACGCGCCTCGCTCATGGATCCATCCTCGCCCGGGCAGTGTGGCCGGTCTCAAATTTTATGTCAGTGGTATTCTCCCTAATTGCCACGGATGCCGTAGGGCCGGTTCCTGAAAGATTCACATTCACATCCATAACTGCCTGACCGCCGAGCTCTACTTTTTGCGGAGGAATGCCTTCGCCGCTTCGCGTTATTTCCGGCGGCAAATTTATATTAGCCATTTCAGTTTGGAGCGCACGCAGTTCGTCGCGCAGTTCATCGAGCGTCACCATTCGCCGTCCGCCTGCCGCGTCTTGATGTTCAAATTTTTCTTCAGGATCGCGGAACATGCCGAGCAGTTTTTCATATTCAGGTATTTGTATTCTAAGCGCGGCAATGCGGGCTTCAAGTTCGCTCTCCCGATCTCCCAATTGAATCGAATCTCTCGCTTGATTTTCCCATTCTTGATATTGTTTGCCGTCTATGTTGTATTTTGCCGTATCTCTTTTATCTATTTCCTTTGATAAAGTTAATACTCCTGCGGCAAACAAAGCATACGGGCCGGCTGTCCTAAGAAAAGCGGCCGCGCCCGGGGCCACTTTTTTAAGGGCCTTGCCTGCGGCAGGCATTCCGGGAGCGGCTCCCATACCGCCGCCCATTCCTCCCCAGTTGGTTACATTTACCGGCATTGCCGACGACATGCTTAGGGCTCCGCCGATATCTATTTTTCCTCTCTTCAATTGTAATAAACTGCCGACAAAGCGCGATATTCCGGCAATGCCTTTGACCATAACAATTGCTCCAATCCCTGTAGCGATGCCGGTAAATACTCTTTTTAATCGGTCAGGGTCTTCGGCCAATTTGTTCAACATTTCCGTCAAAACAGTCAGAGGACGGCTAAGGTTGCTGTCGGCGAATGCGTTGAATGCTGACTGTAAATTTTTAATATTTGATTGAAGCGTCCCTGCCATCGCGGCGGATTGTTTCTGCAAAAGGCCGGTAGTATCGCCAAGATCACTCAGGTTTTTATTCATCCGCTCGCCGTGCGTTACGTAAGAGCGGACTGCCTGCATGGTCGAATCGCTGAATATTGTTTTCAAAAAATCGGCGTTACGCGCATTTTCTGATTTTTCCGCAACCTCTAACATTATGTCGTTAAAATCTTTGAAGCTTTTTGTTGCGGGGTCAATAACATCTATACCTATGCGCCTTAAATTCTTCCGTTTTTCAGGATCAGCCAACTCTTTTATTGCCGCATTAAAAGAGAGTACTGCTTTTTCCGGGCTTTTTGTACCGGCATTAATAATCTGCAAGGCGGCATTGGTCTTTTTTATATTTTCCGGCGCGGTTCCGAATCCCTCAGCGTTTAACATCGTAAACAACTGCGGAGCCGCTTTAGCGAAATCGGCAAGGGAAAAAGCGCCTTCATTGGCCTGCGCCACCATATCGTCCATGAGCGCGGAAATTTGCTCGGAGGAATATTTGAAATTGTGAAATTCAGAAAAAAGAGCTCCGATTGAATCGCCTGATTCTCCTGTTGCCTGAATGGCAAGCCCTATATTCCTGATGTTATCCTCGGCGTATTTTAGATCGTTGGTTTTGCCGATTATTACTTCAAGTCCGCCGAGAATGTGCGTGGGATCAACTTTTACATCAGAAGCCTGCGCCGCGGCAAATACGGCGCGTTTCAATTTTGTAATTTGCTCCGCCGATGCGCTGGCGGAAATGCCAAGGCGTGTCATGCGGTGATCCATTTCGATAATGCCTTTTGCCGCGGCTCCGACAGAAAGCGACAAGCCGAGCGCCGCAAGTTTCGCCGCAGTGCCTGAAACCGCTTTGTCTACTTTGTCTATTGCGCCGAGCGTTTTATTGGCGAAGCCTGTAGCCGCGCCGGCGGCCTTATTCATGCCCTGTGAGAATAAATCTTTTAATGATACAGTTACGCCGGTCTTAATTTCTGCCATTAGTTTCCCCCGCGTATCGCCTTCGCCGCATTGACAGCTTTTTTATGCCAAAAAGATAATTGTTCCCAGTACATATCCATAAGCGTTGCGAAATCCATGCCCGGAAGCAGCGCAAGAATCTCCGCGACCATTTCAGCAACACGATCATGGATTTCTTCTAAAGTTAGGAAGCCTTCGCTGTCCCGCTTTGCGGAGCCTCCGTTTCCTCCGCGCCGGTAGGGTTTTCTTTGTATTCCTCTGAAGAAAAATAGCAATACCAAATAAGAGCAAGTTGGACGCGGATTATTGACAAATCGTCAATGTCAATTTGACTGACAACAGACATGGGCAGGCCCGACAGCGAAGAAAGAAGCGCGGCATCGGCGGCGGCGCTGTCAGCGGGATTGGAACCGACCGCGATGAAGTCTTTTGTTTTCGGGCGGTTGATTGTTACTTCAGTTACTTTCAAATCGCCGACTGTAACCGGATATTTTAACACAAATTTTTTTGCCATGCCGTTCTCCTATTTCAGCCTCGGGCTTGTCCCGGAATTGTAGGTGATGTCCATTTCGGCGTCGCCCAGCTCGCCCGGCTCCGTCACCCACGCGCGGGGCATCATGTACTGTTTGCCGCCGGTAGTGTAAATTGTCAGGGTGTCCTCTCCCTGCTTTGAAAGCTCTTCAATACCTAGAGCGCCCGTGGCGTTGAGTTTGAGCTTCAATTCCGCGAACGTCTGGCTTTCGGTATAGCCGGTGTTTTCCGGCACTTCGCCCGGCTTTGTTTCGCGTTTTACGCCGGCCGGTTTGAACGTCGCGCCTTTTTCCTGAATCGGCAGTTCGCCGATGTTAGCTGAAATAACCCTTAATACTCTTTCAAGTCTCATTCTCCGCCTCCTATTTGAATTGCAGAAGCCCGGCTCCGATATAGAACTGGCCTATCAGATTGGGCTCGTGCGAATATTCAAGCCGGGTCTTGCTTCCGGCTTTGATCTCGACATGGATCGATTTTTTGTAACCGTCAAAATCCTGACACCACTGTTTTTCCTTGATGAAAACTTCCTGATAGAGTTCCGCAAGGAAAGAGCGGAACACTCCGGCCGTCATTACGCGCGCGCCGGAACCGAAATTTTCCTCGGTGCTTGCAAGCTTCCAAGTTTTGAATTTCTTTCTCGCTTCGGCGTTAATGTACGTGCGCACGGCGTCAACGGTTTCGGTTACCTGCACGTCAAGATAGCTTGTGTCCCTGCCGCCGTCCGTGTTTTCGGTGTAGCTCGTTACAAGCCGTTCAATAAGCACGTTGCCTGTTGAGTCCAAGCGGTAGGTAGCGATTCCGGCTTCAAGAAGTTTCTGCCGTGCCTCGGCGTTGAATTCTGTACTGCCGATTAAACCTGCGATTTTTGTGTCGTAGGTGTTTGCCGCCGGATCATCGGCGAGGATACGGCAGGCAGCCGCGCACCATGCCGCGGCCCAAACGCAGGGAAGCTCTGGATTGTTTCCGCGAGGAACAAGAACAATGTGAGGCGAATTTACTTCCCCGGCTTTTTCAAGCATTGTTCCCTCTTCGGTTTTGCTTCCCATATCGCCGGAAAGGGCGATGTACATCCTGCCGCCGATCTGCCTCATCGGGCCGTAACGCGATTCAAGCTCGTCCGAACTTGCGCGGATGTTTTTGACGCTGTTTAAATCGCTTGCGATGAAGTTGTAGCGCACTTCGCCTAACCCGTCGAGGAAGGATTTTATATCAGTCTCGCCTGTTCCTTCTGTAGTTGCGGTTTCTTCGATTGAAATGCCGGGCACGAAAGAAAAGAGCGTAATTTTGTTATTGTTGCCCACAGTACCCTTCACGTTTGCCGTAACGGTTACATCGCTTGAATCCGCTTCGGCGGAAACCGGAAGGGTAAGCTCCGAATTGATTTTTGCGGTAACAGCGGCGGCGATTGCTTCAGCGTCAGCGTTAGCAGAAATTGCCGCTTCAAATATGCTGCCGTTAACATGGATAGAAACCGCTCCGGCTGTGAGGGCAGTTCCGCTAACGGAAAATATTTTTTCCCAAGCGGTTCCGGCTTCCGGTTCGGGAATGGGAAGCACGTAAAGTTCCTCGACTTTGTCAATCGCGAGGAACGTTTCCGCCATAATAGCGGCAGGGCTTCCAAAGCCGAAAAGTTCGTGCGCCTTCGCCGCGGAAAGCACATTTACCGGCTTTCCGTTTTCCGCGTTTGATGTTGGAAGCTTATACGCTATCATCAACGCCTTCTTGATGTCGCCTTGCGCGCCGGCAAGGGAATTGTCAATCTCCTGATACTGGGACGGAACCAAAAGGTTCGCCGGAATATGCCTAAACGGTACTGGCATTTTTAACCTCCAAATTTACTTTATCTTGAGCGACCGCATTTTCAATATTATGCGTCGCGTCATAGCCTTCAAAATAATCAAGATCGTCAAGCGATCTTCCGCTTTCAAGAAAGCAATTGCCATCGACATCCCACTTCCACCTAACGCCCCAGAGCGTGATATTGATCTGGTCGAGCGTTCCTGAATACAAACACTCCGCTTCTATGTGATGACCACCGCCCATGCTCCATTCGGCGTCTAAATCTTTTAAGACAGGAATCAAAGCCGAAACTATTTTTAACGCGCCGTCATAAAGGCGATCCTTGCTGTCGGCGCGGTATAGAATCCAACTCGCAAAGCTGACGCTTTGATCCTCATCCGAATACCGCAAAAGAGATGTGAGTATTGCCGGAGTCTGATTGGCAAGCCGCTTGATCTCCGCTTCGTTAAACTGTCCGGGATGCGCCGCTATGTG
>JGI24698J34947_10001969_pt1 | contig 10962 bp, 11 predicted proteins | sample TergutMp193P3_FD_34947 | JGI IMG/M metagenome (IMG submission 34947) | reverse complement strand
AAAGCGGAAAGGGAAAACACCTTGAATACTGATCCCGGCTCATAGGCCCAGATAACGGGGCGGTTCATGCGGTTTAATTCATCAGAGGCGCGGATATTGTTCGGATCAAAATTCGGCAGGGAAGCGGAACCGAGAATGTCGCCGGAACGCGGATCCATCGCAAGCAGCATAACGGCTTCGGCTCCTGTTTCATCCATCGTTTTTGAAGCTACCTGTTCCAAAATGTACTGAACGTATGTGTCGATGGTCAGCACTACCTGGGAACCCATGCCGTTATTCTCAACTCCGTCAAGAATGTCGTTAAACGCGTATTCGATTCCTTCAAGGCCCCTGTTCCTGTCGCCGACAAAACCTACAATCTGGCTTGCGATATTTTTTTCAGGATAGAGTCTGCCGACAATCGGCTGTACCATTACGCCCTTGATTTTTTTTTCATCAAGCAGGGCGGAAAGCCGCCTCGCCGCCGCGTCGTCGATCTGTCTTTTTATATAGATAAAATTGGATTCGGAAGAAGTAATTTTTTCAAGGATTTCCCAGGCGGGCATATCAATAACAGGTTCAAGTTCATTCGCCAAAAAATCAATATCTGAAACCGAGGGACGCCAAACGCTGACATCCGCGAACCGGATTTGAAGCGCGAGAAAACGTCCGTTACGGTCAAGTATCGCCCCGCGTTCCATAGATGCCGAAGGCTGGCGGCTAAGGGCGGGACCGGTACCTTTGAAAATCAGCATACCGTAAAAAACGAGCAGGTACAGGAGAAAAATCCCCATTATCGAGAAAACAATAATAAACCGCTTTTTCGGCACTTAATACCCCAATACCTTTCCGATAATATTGTCTATTGGAACAGACCCGTAGGCGCGCGAGTCGTAAGACGCGAGGCTGTTATCGCCTTCGGCATAAAAACCGCTCTGTCCGGCCAGCGCGGAACAGCGCTTTACGGCCAATTCGCCCGTGGGCGTATAAAAAATCACCACCTCTCCTACCGAGGGCCCGGCCCACCGGATTAAATATTTCTGCTGCCAGGGAAGCCGTATCCCGTACCTTAAACGGCTTATAACCAGAACGGCTCCGTTTTGGATTGCCGGTTCCATTGAATGTCCCTGCGCTAAAATAAAATCAAAAACAAATAATTTTAAAACAAGCGCCGCCGCAGCGGCCAATAAAACAGCTTTCGTTACATTCATCTATAATCATATATAATCCCAATCACATTTTTTGTCGATAAACCCAGTATGGCAGTAATAAATCAAAACCAACGCGTTACAAAACGGCAGAAAATGTCTTCTTTCAGGTCTACTAATAAATCGGCAGGTTTTGACAGCGGATTTATGAGCCATTTCAACCAAAAACCTGTCCGCATCAAAAGAAAAAATTCAAGTTCGTTTTTTACTTCCATAAAGCAGCCCGACAAGCCCTGGGACGGAAAATACAGTGCTGAAAAGCACAGTACCGAAAAGCAAAGTGCTGAAAAGCAAAGTGCCGGAAGGCAAAGTGCTGAAAAGCACAGTGCTGTAAAGCACAGGGTTCCGCGTTTTCCAATGATCCGGCACTTTGAAGAAAAAGCCGAAAAAAAGCGCGGGAGCGGTTTCAGTTTTTCCATTCCCTCCCTGGCGACCCTCTCCGTAATAGCCGGAACCGTCGTAATAGCCCTTGCCGCGTTAAATTGGGAAAATTTTGACATCAGGCAGCCTCAAAATTACGCTTTTCAGCCGGCGGCTGATACGGAAGCTGAACAGCATACACTGCAGTACGCCGCAACGGGAATTTCCGCCATTATGCCCTCCGCCGTCTTTCAGGAAAGAGAACAAAATACCGCGCAGCAGCCTCAAAATGCTGAAGAAAACACATTGGGAAGCGGAAATGACGGCCAATACCATGAATTAACGGTTACTTTTAAATGGCAGGAGTACAGGGTGCAAAGAGGCGATTCCGTATCCGTAATCGCAAAAAGGTACGGAGTTTCAGTCGGCGCGATTATCGCCTCAAACGAAATTCGCAACGCCAGAACCTTGCAGGAAGGAGCCCTCATAAAAATCCCGAATATCGACGGAATTCCCTATACAATCAAAAACGGAGACAGCCTGTCCAGAATTGCCGCTTCCTTCAATGTGCCTCTTGAGGTAATTCTCGACGTAAACGACATAAAAAGCGACAGAATCAACGCCGGAGAGACGATTTTTATCCCCGGCGCGAGAATGAACGATATTGACCTCAGGATGAGCCTGGGAGAGCTGTTTATGTACCCCGTGCAGGCCAAATTTATAACCAGTCATTTCGGTATGCGCAAAGATCCAATCAGCGGAGCGCTCAATCTGCACACCGGCATTGATTTAAGGGCGAATATCGGCACTACGGTAATGGCCTCGCTTGACGGAATTGTCTCGGTGGTAAGCGAAAACTGGCTTTACGGAAAACACATCATCATAAGCCACGACAACGGCTACAAGACCCTCTACGCCCACCTTAACTCTTTTTCCGTAAAGCAGGGAGACAGGGTAGCAAGAGGGCGAAAAATAGGCGAATCGGGCAATACCGGTTACAGCACGGGCCCGCATCTGCACTTTGGGATGTACGACAGGAACAACAAGCTGGTCAATCCGCTGGAACTTTTAAATTAATATGGCATAAGCCGTTTCAAAACCAAAATATTGGGGAATTGTTATGAAAAAATTAATATTGATACTTTTGGCGTTTTTGGCCGTTTTTACCTATATCAGCACCCTTGAAAAAGCGGAAGCCGGACAACAGGAAATACCTGTGGAATTTATACGCTAATAATATTAAAATAAATATATGACATTAGGCGAAAAATTCGCGGCATTGACCGGACCCGATCATTTTGAATACTCAGACGGCATATACTCTTTCAGCGAGGTGGTAGATTCAGCGTGCGAAAAGCTGATTGACAGGCAGATTAAATACTCCATCCGCCGGATTCGGGAAATGGAAGAACGCCTTTGCCTCATTGAACGCGAACTGGATGAGTTTCTCCTTAAAAAAGACAGGAATTTGGGATGAAAAACCGAAAAATCCCTTTTTTTATCGTTCTTTCCATATTACCTTTATTCTGTCTTTCAGGGATTAGTTTTCAGGATTTAACTCTTTCAAACGACGACCGTCTTTTATTCAGGGCGGATTTTGAGGGCAGGCACGCGGTATTTGTTTCAAGACTCTCTGATATGTCGATACAGCAGTTCACCGCCTTTCCTGAAAGACTGCAAGTGGTAGATAACGGAAGGACAATTATCGTATTGGACCGCTTTGGAGCGTCGATGATTCCGGCATCCGGCGGACTGCCCTCCCCGCTTCCCGGATATCCGTCATTTTCGCAGGGCTATGTTCCTTTAAAAGGCAGTCTCCAGGAATTTGCCGTTTCCGGCGACGGAAAATGGAATCTTTATATAGAGCCCACAAGTCCGGCCTACGGAAAGCTGCTGCTCACGGAAATATCAAGCGGAGTGAAATGGCAGGTCTGCGAAAACATTGAACTGCCGACTTCGGAATTTCCGGCAAAATGGAGCACGGACTCGCGGCTTTTTGTTTATTCAAAAGGCGGAAAACTTTTTTACTATCCTTTAATCAACGATCTGTCGGCAATGATTGACGAACGCTTCAGAACGATAGGAGCGGGGGGGATTTCTTCAATACTGTGGACCCAGAGCGGGGATTTTTATTATTTTTTTGAAAACACCCTGTACCGCGTCATAAACCCCGAACTTTTCACGCGGACAATATACGGGGACTTTCTTTCAATCGGAAGCGTCGCGGCGGTCCTTCCCGTAAACTTTGATCCCGGCTTTGATCGTTATTGGATAGCGCCTGACTCCGGGGCAATACTGGTAAATAAAAACGATAACGGCTTTTTCATCTTTCTGTTAGGTGAAAATCAGAACAGTACGTCTGTTCTTTCTCATGCCGCCGTCCCGAGGGGAACGGAAAATTTTAACGTCTTCTGGCCGTCTTCCGGCCCGCTTACAGTTACCTCGTCCTATCAAAATGAAATAACGGTATGGCGTTTTGAAATTCGCGAAAGAACGATAAACGCGCAGACTGTCAGAAATATTCCCATGTCGATGGAAGGACTTCTCTCTCCTGACGGAACGAGGGCCGTATTCTGGGGAGAAGGCGGCCTTGAATTATGGGACTATGCTAACTGGCGGCTCATTCAAAGGGTGACAAGAGAGCCCGTTTATTCCTGCGCGTGGAGCGGCAGCAGGCAGATAATCTGCGGAAACGGCAGATTCATCGAAGAGATCGATGTATCGGGCGCGGCTTTATCGCACAGGCTTATATGTCTTTCAGGCGCGGACGAGATCGGCTTTGAGGAAAGTTCCCGCGTCTATCCCCGGCTCCTTGCCAGAACGGGAAACGAATGGTACGCAAGCGACGGCGAAAATCCCTGGTCTCCCGTATCAAGCCCCCGTCTGCGGCAGGTAAATCTGGCATCGCAGAACTACCGCGTTTTTCTGGAACCCCGGTATACGGGACATTTTAGAAACGTCCCCATGATACGCAATTTATCTTCAACAGACACAATATCACTTGTGTCAAACCATACTCCGTCAGGCGTTTTCACGCCCGGACGCCAAATGCAAATCGCTCTCTGCTTCGACCTTTACGACGACGATACGGGACTGATCCGCGTGTTAGCCGCACTGCGAAAGAGAGGCATAAAGGCGACTTTCTTTTTAAACGGCGACTTTATCCGCCGCAATCCTTTATCCGCGCTGTCTATTCCGGCAGAAGGCCATGAAACAGCGTCCCTTTTTTACGCGCCCATTGATTTTTCAGATTCAAGATACCGCATTACTTGGGATTTCGTTACTCAGGGTCTTGCGCGTAACGAAGACGAATTCTACAGCGTGACGGGAAAGGAACTTTCCATGCTCTGGCACCCTCCGTATTACAACATACCGTCCGCTTTGGTAAACTCGGCAGCGTCATCTTCGGGATACTTTACCGTCGAAAGAACCATTGATCCCCGCGACTGGATGTCAAGGGAAGAATCAATAAGGCTCTCTCTGCGCCCGATTCCCCCTTCGCAAATGATCGAGCAAATCATGGAAAGAAAAACGCATGGCGCTATTGTTCCCGTGCGTCTGGGCCTTCTTTCAGGCGGCAGGGACGAGTATCTGTTCCAGCGCATAGACGTGCTCCTTGACGCGCTGATCCGTTCGGGCTGCGAAATAGTTCTTGTATCGGCAGTAATTGGCAGGTGATTTTAATTTCATGCCGTCAAGCGCTCTTCCGCCGGAAATATGCAGCATTCTGGATTCGCTTCCCTCTTTAATAAAAAAAACATTCCCCATACCGGGACGGTTCAGGAGCGCCCTGCCTCGTGACATTGCCGAACTTTCGCGCCTTCTTACAAACGGAAGGGGGGACAGAACTCTTTCCTATCTGGGACGCCCCAATTTGCTTTCCGCATATCTGCATTATTTTCTGCCGTGGAATCTGTACCGTCTTTGCATTTTGATCCCGCGCCTTGATCTTACCCTTTCACCGCAGGATACAATTACAGACATCGGCTGCGGCCCGCTAACTTTCGCGTCGGCACTGTGGATTGCGCGTCCCGATTTGCGTAACATTCCGCTTGAATTTACCTGCGCGGACAGAAGTTCCCCCGCGCTTGAGGCGGGGGTTAAATTTTTTACCGCCCTGTGCGAAGGAAAGAGCCCGTGGAACATCCGCACGGTACGCGAAGAAATAGATTTAAGGCAGGCAAACATTACGCGCAAATTTAAACCCGCATCCCTTGTCTGCGCGGTAAATGTTTTTAACGAAATGTATGAAACTCTGTCTCACAATAATACTGACGGACTCAGGCGCATGGCGGCTAACGCCGCGCGGTTACTGAGCGGTCTCTCGTCAGATAACTCATTTATTTTGACAGTGGAGCCGGGCGTTCCCCGGTCGGGAAATTTTATCTCTTTCCTGCGCGAGTCTCTGCTGGAGCTGGACTGCCCTCCTGTTTCTCCGTGTCCGCACGCGCTTCCCTGCCCGCTGGCAAAAAAACGCTGGTGCCACTTTGCCTTTGAAACGCCTGAAACGCCTAAAGAGCTTATACGCCTCTCGGCGGCAGCGGGGCTTCCAAAGGAGCGGCTTGTTTTCAGTTTCCTGCTGGCGGGAGCGGGGAAAAAAGTTCCCCCGGCAAAAACAAAAGAGGAAAAAACCCGCGTCATCTCCGACGCTTTCCCGTTACCCGATAACTGTTACGGGCGCTACGGCTGCGGTTCGCGGGGGCTTGTCCTTCTGACAGGGGATAAAAACCGCATGGAAAGAACCGCCTCTTTAAGCCTTGTTACGCCCATTTTCGCCGCTGACAAACAGCGCGATAAAAAAAGCGGCGCTTTAATCGCGGAGGTACAATGAAAGAAAAAACGCCTCTTTTTTCCAGTATGCACACGCACACGATCTTTTGCGACGGACAGGACGATGTTGAAACAATGTGCCGCGCCGCTTACGAAAAAAACCTTTGCGCCGTCGGCTTCAGCGCACACGCGCCAATTTATAAACAGACAGGCATAGACAGCGAATGGAATATGAAAGAGGAGAAGGTTGACGAATATGTATCCGAAGTTCTCGCCGCAAAAAAACGCTGGCAGGGAAAACTGGCTGTCTTTCTGGGATATGAAGTTGATTATATCAAGGGGATTCGCTCGCCTCTGGACAGCGATATAAGGGCAATAAACCCCGATTTTTTAATCGGCAGCGTACACTACATTTTTCCCACTAACGGAGCGCGGCCTTTTACAGTTGACGGTCCGCCTGAAGAATTTGAAAGCGGCGTTAAAGACGGTTTTGGAGGAAATGCGGACGCGCTCATGCAGTGTTACTACGACACTGTATTGCAGATGATACAGGAAGGCGGTTTTGACATTTTAGCTCACGCGGATATAATCAAAAAAAACTGCCATGATAAAAAGTTTTGGGATGAACGTGATGAGTTTGTCCGTCAAAAAGAAATCGCCGCGGCTTTATCCCGCGCGGGACTTACGGCGGAAGTTAATACAGGGGGAATTAACCGCGGAAAAATCAGCGATGTTTATCCTTCTCTTCAATTTTTGCGGTTTTTTCGCGAATATAATGTTCCCGTAACAATTACAGCTGACGCCCACAGCGCGCGGGACATTAACGGAAATTATGATATTGCGCTTCAAATGCTAAAAAACGCCGGTTTTTCGGAACATATGGTTTTTATTGGAAAAAAAAATGGTAAAACAATGTGGAAAAAACAAAAAATATTGTACAAAGGCCTCGACTAAAAGTATAATTTATATTATATTTTTCTTTAAGGAGTTATCATGGCAAAAACAAAAAAAACACCAGGATCATTGCTTTTGGAGTTTCTTGACAAGTATGATCTTAACTGCAACAGGCTTTCAAAAGAAATCAAGTGCAGTCAGACAGCGTTAAGGCTTATAAGCCTTGACAAAAGCAGGATTACGACATCCATTGCGGCGCGTCTTGCGAAATTTTTCGGCACAAAGGCTGAATTCTGGCTTCTTGCGCAGATGAATTATGATCTTGCCAAAGCCGCCGCCAACAAAACATTGGCAAAACAGCTAAAAGGAATTTCAAAGGCGGTAAAATAATCAGCCGGACAAAAAGCGGAACTTTTAAAATGAGGAGATTTACCTTGCGCGTTCTACTCCATAGCGCGCGCATTGTTTTACAATAACACAACGGGAACAGAAGGGACTGACCGGACGGCAAAGTTTTTGTCCGTAAAGGACAAGAAGATAATTGATCCGTTTCCAGTATTTTTTGGGGAGAATATCCCTTAGTATCATTTCTGTTTCCTGCGGGTTTTTGCTGCAAAGCCAGCCGCAGCGGTTTGATATACGGTGAACGTGAATATCGACGCATAAGCCGTCAAGATCAAACGCCTCCGTAAGAACAAGGTTAGCTGTTTTTCTGCCTACTCCGGGCAGTTCAAGCAGAGCGTCCATTGACGCGGGCACTTCGCCGCCGTACTGATCAAGCAGTATGGCGGCTATTTTTTTTAAAGAAGCCGCCTTGTTACGGTAAAATCCCGTCGGATAGATCAGCTTCGCGGCAGTTTCCTCTTTCATAGCGGCAAGAGCGGAAGGACAGTCGGCTTTTTCAAGAAGACGGCGCGAAGAGACGAGAGTCACTTCGTCCTTGGTGCGCAGGCTTATAATTGTTGAAACAAGCACCGCCCAGGGGTCGCTCGCGCCATCGGCGCGGCGGTAGTGTTCGGCGACAGTATTTACAGACGGATCCTGCGCGTGAATTTCATCGCGCCATTTTTCAAGAGCCGAAAAAATCGCGTCCCACCTGATCCTGTTACTCATTTTTTTCAAGCAGGCACTGCGCTATAACTTCGACAGCCCTCCCCTTCCCAACAGGACCAAGACCTTCGGCAGTCTTTCCCTTTACAAAGACCCTGTCCGGCGTTACTTCCAAAGCGGCGGCAAGAGAGTTTCTCAAGCTTTCGCGGAAGGGAAGCACTTTTGGTTTTTCGCAGATCACTACACAGTCAAGATTGACAAGCCGCCAGCCGTCCTGTTTTACCCGCGCAAAAGCGTTACGCAAAAGTTCCATCGAATCCGCGTCCTTCCACGCGGGATCTGAAGGCGGGAACAATTCGCCTATATCGCCAATACAGGACGCGCCGAGTATCGCGTCACACACCGCGTGTGCAAGCGCGTCTCCGTCGGAATGGCCGTATTCTCCCTTTGAAGACGGAATCTCAACTCCGGCAAGAAGGAAACGCCTGCCTCTTTTTAAGCGGTGTATGTCGTAGCCCAGGCCGCATCTTGTCATCTTGCCAATACAACGCCGGGCAGGGGGCGGTAAGCCTTAAAAGAAAAATATTTAAAAGGATGAATGTCAAGCGCGTTTGGAAACCATCCGTCAAGCTCGCCCGTATCGACAATGTTAAGCGCGGGACTGTAAGAAATCGGAAAAACCACTCCCCTGTCCAAAAGCATTTTTTCAGCTTCGGCAAGGGTTGCAAAACGGGCTTCTCCCTCTTCTATCATGGATCTGTCAATCAACACTTCAAAATCGTCGTCGTCAAGACGGGCGTCATTTAAATTTGAATCGCGCCGCCACATTTGCAGGAACGTGTAAGGATCGGCAAAATCCCCAATCCACGTAGAAGAGCCGATTATATAACCGCTTTCCTTCATGGCAAGAAAATACCGCTCAAAGGGAACGACCTCTACACGCACATTGATCCCAAGTATCTCCTTCCACGCGTTCGCCATCAGAGCCCCGATACGAATAGCGTCGCGTGACGGTGTAAGACGAATAACAAGCTCGGGCACGCCGGAGCCGTTTTGATATCCCGCTTCCGCCATCAGTCTTTTCGCTTCATCATAATCTGTTTCGCTTATCCCTTTAACAACGGGATAACCGGCTATCGGAAAAATCAATGTTTGCGCCGGAAGAAAATGTCCGCTTCGAATTTCATCCCAGGGCAACACAAGGGCAAGAGCGCGGCGTATTCTGTAATCGTTCCAGGGCGCGTCGGCGCAACGGATATAATAATAATGAGTGGCAAACATGACATTCACCTGAATACCCGATCTGTCCGTAAGAGTATCAATGTTCACATCGCCTGAAATCCAGCGGGCTTCGCCCGAATTCCACAGATGGGAAGCTTCATCCGCCGTTTCTGTAAATTTAACGGTAATTTTATTAAGCGCGACGCGCTGCTGATCCCAATAAAACGAATTCTTTTGCATAACGATGCTTTCATCATTCATGGAGACGATGCGGAAGGGACCGTTGGAAACAGGAGGCGTCCATGCGGAATTTCCGCCGGAGGGCGACCATGAAACCTTACTCAGCATGGAAGGATGAATCGGGCTGAACGAATGATGACAGAGCATTGCCGGAAAAAATGACGCCGGAGAATTCAGCTTAACTGTCAGCGTGTAGGGAGAGGTCGCGTAGATTCCCACCTTTTCCTGATTTCTTTCAACGCCGTTACGGTAATCGCGCGCACCCTCGATAATATCGAATAAACTCGAATACGGAGATTCCCGCCCCGGCTCAAGAAGGGAAATCCACGCGGCGCGAAAATCTTCCGCTCTTACGGGATCGCCGTTCCAATAACGCGCGTTCCGCCTAATGGTAAAAGTCCACTGCTTCTTGTCGCCGGAAACTTCCCATCTTTCAGCAAGCGCCGGAACAGGCTCCAGCGTAAGCGGATGGTAGGAAAAAAGCCCTTCGTATATCGCGGTAAAAATCTGCGCTTCGCTTGCGAAGTATGATTTGCGAAAATCCAGTTCCATGTCTTGTTTTGAAAATACGACAGTAAGCTCGTCCAGATTCCTCAACTGCGGACGCGTTTGCGCAAGATCTCCTCCCTCAGACTCGTCCGCCTGTTCCAATTCAGGTTTAACGGGAACCTGCTCCGGTCCGGGAGAACTCTGGCAGGCGCCAATCAACAAAACAAACAAAACCGCAAATAAAAGATTTTTCAGTTTAATGTACATATTTTCATTATAGTAAAAAAATGCATTTTTTTCAACCTTTATTCGTCGTGATTACTCTGTAATGCGCGGAGGTCATATCGAGTCCTTTTTCGCGGAAACCGTTCTGAATATTTTCAAAAAGCATGGCATAAATCGCGGGGATTTTGCTGACTTCTTTCGTGTAACAGTTGATCTGATAGCGCGCGTAAAAATCGTCAAGGTTTGTCTGAAGAACAAAAGGTTTCGGCTTTTTTTGAACATAATTCGTGGCTAACGCGGCGTTTATCAAAATTTCGTGAACAGTCTCCCAGGGCGTCGAATAGCCGTAAGTTACTTCGGCATAAATTATCAAACCTTCCTCGTCCTCGTCGGAAGAAGTATTGTAATTTATAATGCTTGAACCGAGAATCAAAATATTGGGAAAGGTAACATATTCATTTTTATGCGTCTTTAGCCGCACCACCATAAGATTTTTTCCCACGACAAAACCTGTTATATCTTTTAT
>JGI24698J34947_10001968_pt1 | contig 10962 bp, 5 predicted proteins | sample TergutMp193P3_FD_34947 | JGI IMG/M metagenome (IMG submission 34947) | reverse complement strand
CATCTTACGAAGTACGCCAATATTACCGACCCGTCCGCGGGGCAAAAAAAACTTGTGGTAGACGACGCAATCGTTCCTCCCCGCGCGCTCTTTGATTACGACGTTACGGCTTCCATGCCGATCCCTGTAACAATTGACGGCGCCTATGACGCAATCGCCCATTGCTTTGAAGTTTTCTCAGGGCTTCACGCGGACGCGCCTCAGGAAAAATTCAATCTGTTAGCTGACATTACAGAAACCGTTCTGGAACTGATCGTTCAATACGCGCCGCGTGTTATCAAAAACCCGAATGATATGGAAGCGCGCGAAGCAATCGGTATGGCTACAGACCTCGGCGGTTACGCGATCATGACAGGAGGAACTCACGGCCCGCACATGACAAGTTTCTCGTTAGTCGATCTTACGGGGCACGGAACCGCCTGCGGCATTTTGAATCCTTATTACGCGGTGTTTTTCGCGCCGGTGATTGAAAAGCAGATTCGTCTCGCGGGAAAAGTTCTTCGCAAATACGGCTACATTGATGAAAATCTCGACAACTTCAGCGGACGCGAACTTGGCATCGCCTTCGCAAATGGAATGATTGCGTTTGGAAGGGCCATTTGGGCTCCCACAACATTGAAGGAACTTCCCGGATGGAACTACACCTACATTGACAAGATCATCACTGCGGCAAAAGACCCTCAGCTTGAAATGAAGCTTAAAAATATGCCCATTCCCCTGACCCACGCGAAAGTGGATGAGTACATGAGGCCCATTATCCGCGCCGCTGTCAACGGCGATCTGTCTGTTATAAAAAATATGTGATAATGCTATGTGGCACCCGAAAACGATAGAGTTTGACGACAGAATGAAAAAGCTCTTTGACGAAGTTGACAACTTTATAGAAGACCTCTACGGCGGCAGATACAATTTGCATCCCACGCGTCCCGCCCGTGGACAGACTTCCAATCCTGAGGCAGACGGTCTTTTCAATATCGGCGCGAACTTTACGCCCGGTTTCGGTTCCAATCTGGGACGCGGTTATTCTATCGACGTATCAATATCCACTCTTGAAAAAGTAGACGAAGATTTACGCCGCGAAATCTACGAGGCGGCGGCTGAAAAAGTAAAAGAACTTTTGCCCGTTCATTTTCCTGAGAGGGAACTTGATGTAAAGCGCGACGGAAATCATTTCAAGATTCAGGGCGATTTCAGTTTGGGAGATGTTTAACGCCGTAATGCGTGAAATTGCGAGTAACACGCCGCCGGCGTTAATATCTGGACACCTTAAATTGCTCAATGACAAAACTTCCAACATAACCGGATTGGTAACCTGTTTCGCCGGGCGATTTCCACGGATCCTTTCCGTTTGTTCTGATTCTCATAGCAACTCCATCCCTGGCTATGTTTGCGTTAAACCATGACGCATCCTCTGCAGTTAAAGTGAAGGCTCCTTCAAAATCCTGCCCCGGAGAAATGTACCATCTGCTAAACGCGCTCCAGGGGTCGTCAAATTCCTTTTGTATCTGCATTCCATCACTGTGACTGTTGCTCAGATGTGTTCCCTTAACCTCAATTATATCACCCGCCCGGAAGGTAAAATTCGGAGTAATATCCAAACCCGGACCCCACATAGCGTGTTCATCAATCTGAATTTTTTTAATGCCGCCCTGATTAATTATTGAGTAAGTTACGCCCTCACCGGGCCAGGTGGGTCTTACCGGGATACCGCTAAACACGGAATTAAATTTACCCCAATCATTAATGGTCTGTACAGCCAGGCCCTGAATTGCCGAGGCTAAATCCAGTAATACCGGATTATAATCCACTGTTACCGTACATGTTGCCTTTATGCCATTTACTGTAGAAGCGGTAATTGTCGCCGTTCCGCTTTTCACAACGCTTACTTTTCCGCCGCTGTCTACATTTGCCACGCCGTAATCGCTCGATTCCCAGGATACAGTCTTGTATGTCGCATTGGATGGAGTAACAGTGGCGATTAAATTAAAATTAGTTGTCGCATTGTTTAAGCTGAGAGTAGTGCTGTTAAGAGTTATACCGGTTGCATGAACAACATCAACCCCTGTTTGTTTGTATTTCGCCGTTATCTGCGCATTACCGGTAATGTTCACGGTAGTTGTCAGCGCCGAAGGAGTCGCGGCGGTACCGCCCGTAATTGTCCAGCCGTCAAATTCATAGCCGGACGGAGCGGGGCTTGCCGTTACGGTAATGGGATTGCCGGAATAGTATTTACCTGTCCAACTTCCCGACGCAAGGTCAGGAGTTACTGTATTAATTTTTATTGACGCGCCGCTTGCGCCTGTTGCGGATATGGTAACGTCGCGCAGATTGTTACTTGAAATGCCGATATTGGCAATGCCTGAATAACCGTTAAAATATTTTGGCAAATAATTGCTAACCATCGCGTTTCTTATGTTATTCAGATAAGTTTTGACTTCATTTACTTTATTTTGAAACTGAAATCCCTGCCATGGAAGTCCCCATCTGGTATAATAATCGTCCATTAACGGCTTGTATATAGCCGCGTAACTATTCAATTTGGGCAAATAGGAATCCGGGTGAAAGTTTACATTGTAAAGGTCCATCATTGTATTGACAAACCGCCTGCAAAAATCCTCATTTGCCAATAACGCTTTGAATAACCGGCTGTTATGATGACTGCTATTCTCTCCGTTCAGGATTTTAGCGAAGGCGTCCATACCTGCCTGACCGGTAAGTCCGCCGCCGTTATAAATTCCCATTGCAAATTCCGTATCGAACATCTGCCAACGCCATTTTGTGTCGCCATAAGGGTTGCCTGTTTCTTTAGTGCGCGTCCTCCATAAACGGTAATTATTCTGCGGCCAATCTTCATTGTAGATGTAAATTTGGGCGGCCCAATAATCAACAAAGTTATCAATATCAAAAACTTCGCAAAACGCATTGTATTCTGCCGTATTGGACATATCGCGGCTTCTCATATTCATCATTTGCCAAAAAAGATTCTCTTCCCCCGGATTGCCGTCATCCAATTCACCGTTATCGAAAGAGATTACATTATCTTTATCAACGCCGTATTTNTATTCNGTGTGATTATCACTGTACCTCTCCTGAAGGTTATANGGGCCCCAGTATTCACCGTTCAGGTAAACTATGCACGGCACTCCGGCTTGTGCGCTAAAACTGCGATCTCTCAGCAGGTCCTGTATAAACACATCGTAAAATTTTGTATACTCACCGTCGTTTGCGCCGTTTCTCAGCATAAAACTTTTATATCTTTCTACAGGCGTTCCGTCCGCCTTGATAGCGCCGGGTATCAGATTATAATTCCTCAGATTGTTTATTCCGTATTGTTCCTTAAAGTACACGTTAAAACTTTTCTGACCCGCCGCCCGTGACCATCCGCCCCGGATCCGGATACCGACTCCGGTAGAGAGCGGTACGCTTCTGCTGTTTGTACCGCCTTCAAAAAGTTCCAAATACGCTTCACGTTCCCAGTCCTGTCCCTTTTGGCAAAAATTATAAATATTAGAAGAAGGAGGAAAACCCCATCTGTTACTCGATTTTCCCCTGACCATAATACCGTAACTTTGATCTATCAGATTACGTGGGTCTGTTACAATAGAGAGAACAGGATGATTCGCGTAATTAGCCAAATTATTGCCAAAAAAATATGTTTTCGTTATAACATCGCTTTTTTTGCCGTCCGCGCCCACCGTTATCGCGCGAATCACCGTGGCTTTTGGCACTTGCGCATTAGTTGGAATATAAATAGCCGGCGCGCTTCCACGGGGATCACCTGGAACCATATGCATCTGTGTAATATTCGCGGCTGTCGCTAAAACATTCGCCTCCCCGTTACGGTTTTTTAAGACGATGGGAGAAGTATATTTAAATACAACTTTATTATCAACTTTTTCAGGCGAGGGAATACTTCCGTCTGTTGAGTAATAGATAGTGCTTCCCGCAGCCGCTTTTAATGTAAGGTTGATGGATTGCTGATTATAAAGCCCGCTGTTATGAGAAAACAGATCTCCTCTTGACGCGCCGGCGTTAGGATTGTTGTATCCGCCACCCGGACCCGCCGACTCTTCACAGGAAGCAAATAAACAAAGAGCAAACAGCAAGGAGCAAAGAACCTTGTTAGGTGAATATGGTTTTATAACCATGTTTTCCTCCTAAAATTGCGGATTACGGTCTTCTCTGTGGGTGTACCGGCGAATCACCGGTTATGGGATTCCATGCTCCGGCACTGGAGTTCCTGGGCCAGTATTTGTACAGGTTAGCCTCCGTCACACCGGCAGTACCGGGGGTGGTGACGTTCCTGTCAACTCTGGAATCATATTGGGCAAAGTCCGCATTGTTGTTATTCGTATCGGTAAGCGATGTGCGGCGGACGGGCTGCGGTCTGGATGTTGAAGAGGCTGTACCTTCAAAACCGGTTGCGTTTCTACAGCCGAGCATATCAATATAGCCTGCAACCGGCTGACCTTCATTGGCGGTAAAAGGATTGGCAACTGTAAGCGTCGTTTGGTTCGCGCCGGTAATAACGGCTACTTTGAAATCATCGTTAATTATCGCAAAAGTACCCGTTTGATCCGCACTGGGAAGGAGAAATTTAATACTAACAGTAGAGGCAGGAACATCATTCGTAGACCTGATAAGGTATGAACATTTGGAGGGGACTGTTCCGGTTAATGCTATCGCAGCAGTCCAACCGGGATCACCGGTACCGCCGATATGCAGATAATAATTACCGGCTTCCAAGTCGATTGTACTATCGGTATTGTTGTAAAGTTCCACCAGGGAACTCTCATACCCGCCGTCGGCATTCCCGTAGGTGTTGGCCTGCAAGATCATCAATTTGGGACTTCCTTCCGTAACCACCGGTTCTTCCGGATCGGCAAAGGGGTCCCAACCGCTGGCTGTTTCTGTGGAGTTTCTGGGCTTGCGTACTTCAAGCAGCTCATTGCTGATTGAGCCGCTGCCGGTGGCGGCATATCTTATAGAAGGAAAATCAACCGAGTTGTTATCAGTATCAGAAAGGCTATTACGGCGGACGGCTTCAGATGCGGAATTCCGCGCAGGTGAGGCTTCAAAACCGAATATTAAATCCCGTCCCTCATATTCATTTGCCGCGCCAACCATGTCAATGTAGCCTTCCGCTTTCGCCCCGCTGCCCATATCAAAGGGATTTTGCGCGGTTAACGTTTTAGCGTTGCGTATCAGCGCGACCTTAAACGCCCGGTTGCTCAGGGTGAACGAAGCGGCGTTAATGTCCCCGGAATCAACCGGTATCTGATAACGGGCGGTTGAACTCTGCTGGGCACTTAAAATAAGGAATGAAGCTTTGGCGGGTATTGATTTACCGTCCAGGGAGATTCTTTTCCAGTTGCCATCACTGGCCGCGGTATTGGGAGCTTGAGCGTTGGAAACACTGGTTCCGTCGGCATAGTACAGGCCAATACCGTCCAGGTCTATCGCCGCATCGGTGTTGTTGTACAATTCCACAAAGGAGTGGCTTACCCCTGCGGCATCGCTGGAAGAACCATATGCCTGCAGGATGAGCAATTGACCCGCAAGCGAATCAGCGGTTCCCGCTGTTACCGGGTCTTCAGGTTCTTCGCTCTCAGGGAAAGGTTTCCACTCACCCTCGCTTGAATTTCTGGGTTTGCACGCTTCGAGTTCTTCATCGTTTATTGATCTGTTGGTGCTGCTGTCGCCGGTTGCATATCTTATCGAAACAAAATCCCCATCGTAATCAACACTCACCTCACTGCCAAGGGGAAACAAGCAACCACCCTGGTTGTTGTCGGTATCTGTAAGGTCTGTACGGCGGACAGCTTCGGACGCGGAATTCCGCGCGGGCTCTGTCTCAAAACCGAAAATCAAATCCCTGCCTTGATAATCATTTGCCGCGCCGACCATATCAATATAACCGGAAACAGGTTTACCGTCATTGCTGGTAAAAGGATTCTGTACTGTTAAATCTTCCGTACTCTGTATGAGCGCAACCTTAAAAGCCCTGTTGCTTAAAGTGAAATCTTCATCGTTAATGTCGCCGTAATCATCGGGTATTTGATAGCGGGCGGCTGTACTTTGTTTGGGCCCCAATATAAGGAAAGAACCTTTAGCGGGTATTGTTTTCCCATCCAGGGAAATCCTTTTCCATTCGCCGTCCTCGGTTGCAGTATTAGGAGCCTGAGCATTGGGAACGGTAGTTCCATCGGCATAGTACAGGCTAATTCCGTCAAGGCTTATTGCCTTATCGGAGATGTTGTACAATTCCACGAAAGAGTGGCTTACACCTTCGGCGGTACTGGATGAGCCATAGGCCTGCAGAATTATAACTTTTCCCTGAGCATAGACCGTGTTTTCAGTATTATCATCAGGCGGACATCCCATCAGAAATAGACAGGAAAACAGAAAGGTAAAAATAACCATCATTGCAATTTTGAGCTTTTTCATATTACTCTCCCTGGTATAAAACCATTATGCGAAAATTTATCAAATATTTTTATGAATAAACAATTTGTTGAGAATTGAGTAATTATGACACAGAAAGCTGTTATTGTCAAATTAAACTATAAAAATTCACGAAAATTTAACACAAACATTTAAATATTTTTATACTTATCTCCGTCCCCACCTTTCAAAGATTGCCTTTGCCTGCCCCAGGTATTCCCTTGAAATGGTGATGGTATCGGCAGTGACAGTTTTGTTCGCGGGGAAAATAGGCACAGGGTTGCAGCCGCCGGCCCGCCGCTCAACCTGACTCATGCGGTAGCGGTTGCCGCAGTTCTGGCAGACCAACAGCGCGCCTGTCTGCACAAAGTAACCCCTGCCTGAGGCGTAGCAAACCTGACAGGTGTTAAAGGCCGTGCGGATACTGCCGTCGGGCGCCTTCACCGCCAGCACTTCCATCCTCACGCCGTCAATGTCAACCGGAAAGAAAAGAGCGTTCTCCGTCATATCCGCGATCTGTATCACCAAATCCCTGTCGGCGATTACAGGTTTCCTCTGATTAAGTTCCGCGTTTTGAGCGGAAAGCATAGTAAAGGCCGCAAGCAGAAAAACCGCCGCGATACTCACGATTTTTATTTTCATCTTTATACTCCTTAAAATTAATGCGCGGCCTTAAACCGCTTAAGTCTCAGGGCATTGGATAAAACCGACACGGAACTCAAACTCATGGCGGCGGCTGCGAACATGGGATTGAGAAGCGGACCGCCAAAGATGTACAGAAGACCGGCGGCAATCGGAATACCCAACACATTATAGCCGAATGCCCAAAAAAGATTCTGCTTGATGGTGCGGATAGTCCGCTTGCTTAAATTGACAGCCGTAGGCACGTCCATAAGATCGCTTCTCATTAAAACAATATCCGCGCTCTCCATAGCGACATCCGTGCCGCTGCCGATAGCGATGCCGATGTCCGCCTGCGCCAGCGCCGGCGCGTCGTTGATACCGTCTCCCACCATTGCTACAAATCGCCTACGGCGATTTGTAGCTTGGGAGAAAAGCTTACGCTTTTCTCCATGCGTATCATCAAGCTCATCCTGCAATTTCTTCACCTCGGCAGATTTATCCTGAGGCAGAACCTCCGACAGTACCCTGTCAATCCCCACCTGCTTCGCGATAGCGGCGGCGGTCTTTTTATTGTCGCCTGTAATCATGGCGACTTCAATCCCCATTTTGTGAAGATGTTCGATTGCTTTGGCGCTGCTTGCCTTTACCACGTCCGCCACGGCGATAATACCCGCCGGCTTTCCATTAAGCACGGCATACATCGGCGTTTTTCCTTCCTCCGCCAGTCTGTCGGATTCTGTTTCCAGTTCCGCGAAGGAGATGTTTCTCTCGTCCATGAGTTTGCGGTTGCCCGTTAAAACCGAAACGCCGTTGATCTCCGCTTCAATCCCCCTGCCGGTAAGAGCCTGAAAATGTGAAGCGGCAAATAACTCTATCCCCCGCTCCTGCGCGTCCTGCACTATCGCTTGCCCCAGCGGATGTTCGCTTCCCTTTTCCGCGGAAGCCGTTATCTGCAACAGATAATTTTTTTCAATACCGGAGCCCGTTACAACATCTGTAACTTCCGGCCTGCCTTCGGTGATGGTTCCTGTTTTGTCAAAGACTATCGTTTGAATCCTGTGAGCCGTTTCCAGCGCCTCGCCGCCCTTGATCAAAATGCCGTTTTCGGCGCCCTTGCCTGTTCCCACCATGATCGCCGTGGGTGTGGCAAGCCCCAGTGCGCAGGGACAGGCAATGACCAGCACGGAAATAAAAATCATGAGGGAGAATTCCACCGTTGTTTTTCCGTGGGGCAATTGCGCAAGCCCTGTGGAAGCGGCGATAAACCACGCGATACCGGCGGCAAGGGCGATTATGCATACGATGGGAACAAAGTAGCCGCACACAAGGTCGGCAATTTTCGCAATCGGCGCTTTTGAACTTTGAGCGTCTTCCACAAGTTTTATGATCTGCGCAAGCGCGGTTTCATCTCCTACTTTTTCCGCCTTAAAGCGAATAACGCCGTTCGCGTTAATGGTCGCGCCGTATACAGGATCGCCCGGGTTTTTTTCAACAGGCATACTTTCGCCGGTGAGCATGGACTCGTCAATAGCGCTGTGTCCTTCTGTTACCTTTCCGTCTACGGGGATTTTGCCTCCCGGCTTTACCACGATAATGTCGCCAACCCGGACTTCCTCAATGGGGAGTTCCTTCTCCTCACCGTTGATAATAACGAGAGCCGTCTTGGGCGCAAGGCCCATCAATTTTTTTATCGCCTCGCTCGTGCGCCCTTTCGATACCGCCTCAAGTGTCTTGCCCAGAAGGATGAGGGAAATGATCACCCCGGCGGTTTCAAAGTAAAGGGAATCGACCGCCATGTGATCGCCTGAAATGATGAGAAACATATTGTAAACGCTGTACGCGACAGCCGCCGTTGTTCCGACAGCGATAAGAGAGTCCATGTTGGGGCTGCCGTGAAAGAGGTTTTTGAAACCCACAGTGTAAAATTTGTTACCCGCAATTATTATCGGGATCACAAGGGCAAGCTGCGTAAACGAGTAGGCTTTGGGAAAACGCATCGGAGTTAAGAAAGCGGGGAACGGAAGTTTGAACCAATGGATCATTGGAGCCATTGCGATATACAACAGGGGAAGCCCAAGTGAAGCGGCGACGATAAACTTTATCCAAAGAGTTTTTATTTCTTTTTCTTTGCGAAGTTTATCCTCGTCAACAGCGCCGGATTTGGGAGGCTCAAGCGCCGTATACCCTGCCCTTTCAACAGCTTCTTTAATGGAAGAAAGCCGCAAGGAGCGCGGATCGAAAACCACCGTCGCTTTTTCCGTCGCAAGATTTACAACGGCGCTTTGGATGCCTTCGAGTTTGCGGAGCGCTCTTTCTACCCTTGCCGAACAGGCGGCGCAGGTCATACCGCCTATTCGCAGTGTCTCAGTCTGCATTCTATCATTATATCAATATATATTAAATTGACAAGTATGTATTTTTTTTTGCTACCACTGCTCCGTTTCAAAATAAGCCTGCGGATAAATAAGGGTTTCATGGTTTTCAACATCGGCCTTTACCGCTTCAATATCGAGCCGCGAAATATCGTCCGTTACTTTCACATAACCGTAGAACACGTTATCCCCGGTTGAAAAATCAAAATCCATTTCGGGAAGAAACCGCACCATGTTAGGCCCCTGTTCCGTTTCTATCATGGTATAATAGGCGGGAAAAATCAAACTGCTGTTTCCGGGATCAACAGAATTAATATTGATAGTCCATATAACACGAAGCCCCTGCTGTACAGCTATAATCGCCGGCTCAAATCCGTCGTCGCCTAAGTCTATTTCCACGCTCTGGTATCTTCCGCCGTCCTCTATCCGCGCGACAGCGACGGCGTCCGTGGGAATAATAACTCCCGCAGGTTTTGGCGTAAGGTCAGTAACCTTTACATCGTCGATACTCTCCCCGGGCGCGAGCACGGTAATGGAACTGCGTATCATGGACATCCAGCAGGAATAGACGAACCTTCCCGCCTTTTCAGGCATGAACTCAATCACATTATCGCCGTACTTAAATGTGTGCTGGATTCCGTATTCGCGGATAATAATGCGGTTGTTGCAGCCGTTGATGCTGCCGCGCGGCGCGTTGATGATCCAGCGTACGGGAATTCCCTGCTGCACAGTAATCGCCGGATAACGGTTGGGGAGTAATGTTGAGTTGATTATCTGCACGCCGTTTTGCATAACAGAACCTGTCTCGCCGCTTCCACGCGCAGAAGAGCCGGGCGGCGGCGAAATAAATCCCGTTCCGCTTAAACCGTTGGAGAACATGACCACGCCCATCGCCGCGACAAGAATCGCTCCCACCTGTATCGCCCTGCGTGAAAACGCGCTTCCCTTAACGCTGGTTACAGCGCCGCCGCTTAATATGCCGCCTGCAGCACCTAACGCAAACATCAGCGGAATTGTTCCGATACAGAAAAGAAACATTGAAATGCCGCCCTTGATTGGACTTCCGGTGGAAAGGGCGTACAATTGCATCGCCTGTAATGGGCCGCAGGGCATAAAGCCGTTCAGTATGCCGATAACAAGCGGGCCGCGTCCTGTTTTTTGCGCGTCGATTTTTTTTGTTAAAAATTGAGGGAGTCTGGACTTTACAAGTCCTTGAGTCAATCGCCTGAGAAAGGGAAACAGTCCAAGCATATTGATCCCCATGATTATCATGAAAAGGCCGGCAAGCAAAAGTACAATGTGACGGAATAAATCGGAGACTGTAATCACAGAGCCGAGCGCGCCGACAGCGAAGCCGACGGCTGTGTAAGAGACAAGGCGGCCAACGTTGTAGAGTACGCCCGGAAGGAGGAGCATAAACGGGGTTTGGGGCGGAGCCCCAGGAAGGGGGGTAGCGGAAGACGGCGCGGAGCAGCTTTGCTGCGAAGCGGCGGCTGGAGCGAGGGGGGGTTTCCCCCCTCCT
>JGI24698J34947_10001967_pt1 | contig 10964 bp, 11 predicted proteins | sample TergutMp193P3_FD_34947 | JGI IMG/M metagenome (IMG submission 34947) | reverse complement strand
CTGATATTTATTTGACACATACATGCAAAACCTGTAGAATGAAGCCAGTAAGTATTTTTTATAGGAGGCAATATGTTACTAAAATCGAAAATTGTGGGAATAATTCTCACAATGGCAATCGTTGGTTCCGTATTTGTGGGCTGCAAAAAACAGGCCAACGCAAAGGCGGTAGACGGAAACTCTAAGGAGATAAGGTTATTAAACTACGCGGACATGACTCAAGCGAACACGGCCGCTGACCAGGGATGGACCTTTGCCACATTCAGAGAGAACAATCCCGATATAACCTTGATAATCGAGGATCTCTTTAACGAGCCCTTCCACCAAAAGACTGAGGCTTATTCAGCATCGGGAAACCTTCCCGATGTAATGTATGTCTGGCCGTCGGGAAGATCAACTTCTCTGCACCAGAACAAGCAGCTCAAGGATCTGACCCGTCTTATTGACAGGGACGGTCTTAGAAGAGTTTATACACAGGCGGCGCTGGATCCGAGCCAGCAGATGGGTTATCTCGCCATGATTCCTATGACTTTTACAAATACCCACTATTTCTTTATCAACATGGAAGTGCTGAACGCCGCCGGTTTACAGCCCGCAAAAACATACGCGGAACTTAAAGCCCAAGTGCCGGTACTGCGGGCCAGAGGCTATGAAGCGGTAATTATGCCCAACCAGGATACATGGGTTATGCAGAGTTGTCTGTTTTCCATGATAGCCGGCAGGTTTGGCGGAGCCGACTGGCATGAAAAAATCCACAGCGGCTCGGCAAAATTCACCGATCCTGACTTTGTAGCCGCCCTTGACTTCGTCAAGTCGCTATATGACGACGGCGTAATTGCCCGCTCATCACTGGGTGTGTCCTATGGCGACGGCCCCGGATTGTTCGCCGCGAATAGGGGCGCTTACTACATCGACGGCGATTGGCGCGTCGGCGCGTTCATTACCGACTCCAGCACCGGTCAGGCGTTAATTTCCCCGGCAAGGCAGAGCAACTTCAGGATTACAGTATTCCCCACCATCGAAGGCGCGAAGATACCGAGCAGGACTAACTCCGCTGTCGCCGGAACCGGTTGGGCCATGAGCGCGGCAATTCCCGACAATTCACCAAGAGAAGAAGCCGCCTGGGCGCTTATCAAGTGGCTGACCGGCAGGGAAGTGCTTACGCTCGGTATTAACCACGCCGCGTACGCAGCCTCAACACGGACGGATATTAATCCCAGTGATTTGACCCTTGAGCCTATGCAAGTTGCAGGTTCTAACATTGGCAGCGAATTTGATGTCGCTACAGTCGTTATTGACGGCGTATTCCACAGCGACATATTCAACGTGATTAACGATGTCTTGCAGGAAATCGGCCTTGGCACAAAAACACCGCAAGCGGGAGCCGCTGATATTCAGAGGGCATTTGATAATGCCCCGGTAAAGCGGTAAAAAACTTGTAGTACATGGTTTCAGGCAGGTAAGGCTGTTCCAAAACTTTACATTACAGTTTTGGGACAGCTTACTTAGCTTAAAATTTGTTATTCGTATCTGACCGCGTAAACTTTGCATTATGCGGTCAGATCGAGCAATTTAAAAAAGGAGGCTGGCGTGAGAGATTTAAGTACCAAAATGGAAGAACGGCTGTCATACTTAATATTGGTATTGCCTGCCTTGCTTCTCTATCTTTTTGTGATGGCTTTTCCTACTGTTTTTTCCGTAGTTTTAAGTTTGACCAATTACAGGGGCGGCAGAGTCTTCGGCAACCCGAATTTCGGAATTGTGGGTTTTGCGTCTTATTTGGAAGTTTTCAAAGACTCTTATTTTTATATAGCCCTTAAGAATAATCTTTATATTGTGCTTATATCCGTATTCGGGCAGATACCGTTAGGCTTTATTCTTGCCTATATCCTTTCGCGGGGGCTTATCAAGGGAACTGATTTTTTTCAGACGATGATATACCTGCCCAATGTTATTTCGACCGTTGTAATAGGTATCCTGTTCAGCAGGCTATTCCTGGGTTCCAACAGCCTTTACCTTGAAATCCAGCGCTTCTTTAATCCAATAGCGGAATTTATTCCCGGGAAAAACCCCATGCTGCCGGTACTCTTGGTAATTCTCTGGATGTACACCGGATTCTATGTAATCATCTTCCTCGCCAATCTGCAAAAAATAGATACATCGTTAATAGAAGCTTCAAAAATAGACGGCGCAAACGAAATGCAGACACTGCGCTATATCATCCTTCCGGCATTGTCGGGCGTAATCGTAACTACCGCGATCCTTGCCATTGCAGGTTCGCTAAAATCATTCGATCTTATCTTTGTAATGACCGGAGGAGGGCCGGCGCGCAGAACATCGGTCCTTTCTTTGTATATGTACGACAAAGCTTTCCGAGGAGCGCCGAATTATCCGGTGGCTAACGCGATATCGACAATAATGGTGATGATCAGCTTTATACTTATTGGAATTACGCGCGGTCTGGAAAAACGATTTTCTTCGGAGGAATAAAATGGCAGACATTCGCGAAACAAATATTTTTGTCCTGTTTTTATTGTACTTTATAGTGATTCTTTTTACAATTCTTGCCGTATACCCTATTTTTTGGCTGATTATGATGTCATTTAAAACCACGCAGGAATTTATGCTTACAAGCAAACTGGCGCTTCCGCAGATGTGGTATGCAAGCAATTATCCCTGGACATGGGTAGTAGGAAGGTTTGGAACTCTGATTATGAACAGTGTTATTTATACTTCCGTTACGGTTGTTTTTGAGATTATTCTCAGCTTTATGGCGGGTTTTGCCTTTGCCAAACTGCCGTCAAAATTAACGCCTATCCTGCACGGCAGTTTTATTATTGGTATTCTTTTAACTATACAATCAATTATGGTTCCCCTCTTTCTGTTGATCAACGCTGTCGGCCTGTACGATACGAGGCTGGGAGTGCTTATCATCTATATTGGGGTCGCGCTTCCAATGGCGGTTTATCTCAGCACGGAGTACATCAAGAGTATACCCGATTCTGTACTTGAGTCCGCCAGATTGGACGGAGCCAAGTATTTGCGGATATTCTGGAGTATCATCATGCCGATTGCCTCTCCCGTAGCGGCGACTGTTGCAATTCTTGGCGTAACAGGGACATGGAACGAATTTATGCTGATCAACATCCTTGTCAGCCGGAACGAGCTTAAATCCCTGCCCGTAGGTATCAATATGTTTTCCGGCACATTATCGTCGGATTACGGCAAGCAGTTCTCGGCGCTTGTTATCGGCATGATTCCGATGATCATCTTTTATGTAATTTTTAGAAAACAGATAACAAGGGGCGTTTCCGCAGGAGCAGTCAAGGGCTGACAAAGACTTGGAAAAGATGACAGAGATTCGCAGGATGGAAACTGAAGATTTGCTTCAGTTTTACAGAATACACACAATAGTTTACAATGTACGCAGGGATTTTTCAAAAGAAGAAAATCAGAAAATCGACCCTCTGGAACATCCGGCGCAGTGGGGGTGCGGCGTTTTTGAAAACGGAAAACTCATTGCCGGAACATTCGAAATTGATTTTCTTATGCGCTTTGACGGCAACAGCGTCAAGATGACTGGTATCGGAGGAGTGGGAACCCTGCCCGAAGCACGCAAGGGCGGACACATCCGGCATATATTTGAAAAAATACTGCCGGAAGCTTACGAAAAGGGAGTGATTTTTTCCAATCTGACTCCCTTCTCCCATGATTTCTACAGGAAGTTCGGCTATGAAATTGCCTGCGCCAGAAATAACATAACCATTCCCGCAAAAGATTTTTTAGGAATAAAACCGTATGGGGAGTACATTCATATTCTTCCCGGAGACGATACGTCCCTGCTTGCGGAGGTCCACTCTGCCTATATCGCAAACATCAACCACGGGATACACAGGGATTACTGGCCGGACAACCGCGCATGGAAACGTTTTACAAGGGAAGACCCGTGCGCTACAGGGACATATCTGTACTTGTGGAAGGACGAAACCGGAAAGGCCCGCAGTTATATCAAGTATCAGGACGTACTTGAAGACGGGGAACACAATATGTATGTGACGGAGCTTGCCTTTGTTGACAGGAAGGGTCTGTACGGCGCTCTCGGCATAGTCAGCGGGCTTTCTGCCCAATTCTGCAACTTCAAGTGGATCATGCCTACGTTTATTGACCCGTACGATTTTACCGGAAACGCATATTCTGTAAAGGCAAACATTACCCCCAGGGATATGACTCGGGTGGTAAACGTCAAATCCGCACTTGAATTGATGCGCCGCCCCTGTGGCGACCCCTGTGGCGACCCTTGTGGCGACCCTCGCGGCGAAGGCGAATATGTCATCGAAGTTGAAGACCCTAACATAATGGCGAATAACGGAAAGTACCTTGTAGAATTCGGGCCGCAGGGTTCAAGGGTATCGCCCGCTTCAAGAGATGCCGACATACGTTGCGATGTCCGCGTTTTAAGCCAGCTTGTTACCGGTTACAGGACGCTTGAAAACGCGCTGTATTCACGCCAGTCAGGTTTGGAAGTTTACGGCAACATGAAAACCCTGAACCGCGTGTTTACCCTGCGTCCTCAGCACGTAACGGAGTATTTTTAATGGAAAGGCAACTGTCAATTATACCCAAGCCAGTTTCCGTCCGGTACGGAGAAGGTTTTTTTCAATCTGAGGAACTGCCGTCCATAACCGGAGACATTGCATTTAACAGCGAGATAGAAACAGTTACCGGACAGTTACGCGATGATTTTAACATGATGGGCATCCGCTCCAGCGAAGCGGGAAAACCCGTCTGCTGTTACAAAAAAACCGTTGACAGCGCAAACGATGAGGCGTACAGGCTGGAAATTTCAAAAGACAGAATTATTGTTGAGGCCGCATCGGGAAAGGGAATGTACCACGGATTGCAAACATTCCGCCAGCTTGCACTTTCGGAATTTAAAGACGGCTGCCTTTCCCTGCCCTGCGCTGAAATTACCGATTACCCCCGTTTTGTCTGGCGGGGGTTCATGCTGGATTGTTCGCGGTACTTTTATTCGCTTCCATTTATCAAACACCTTATTGACGCACTTTCCCTGCACCACATCAACCGTTTCCATTGGCACCTAACGGACGATCAGGGCTGGCGGCTTCCGGTTAAAGAATACCCCCTGCTGACGGAAATCGGCTCCCGCTGTCAGGAGACAAGGTTGCCTGGGGAGCCTTACTACGGCGGTTTTTACAGTGAAGATGAAATTCGCGAAACGGTAGACTATGCGGCGGCGCGGCATATCGAGGTTGTTCCCGAAGTTGACCTGCCCGGCCACGCAAGCGCAATTCTTGCCTCCTATCCGGGACTGGGCTGTACCGGCGGCCCTTACCGTGTTGAGGATCGCTACGGCATTATGGAAGACGCACTCTGCGCCGGAAACGATCAAATTTTTGATTTAGCAGACAAAGTTTTTGATACTCTTGCAAGGCTCTTTCCTTCCAAATGGGTGCATATCGGCGGGGACGAGGTGCGCTTTAACCGCTGGGCGGCCTGCCCCAAATGCCAAAAAAGACTCGCTGAACTCGGCCTGAAAAAAACTTCCGAATTGCAAAGCTGGATAACTTACAAACTTGTACAACTACTCGCCGGGCGCGGCAAGACCGCCATCGGCTGGGACGAGGTACTGGACGATTCACAAAAGTTTACGCTTCCCAAAGAAACGGTTGTCATGTCATGGCGCGGCGATGAGGGTGGAATACGGGCAAGCCGCCTTGGACATCCCGTGATCATGTCCCCGAATACCGGCGGCTGTTATCTTGATTACAAGCACATTGACACCCCCGAAGAGCCAGGGCAGTTGTTTGAAGGGGCGGCTTCGGTTTACAAATCTTACTCCATGGATCCGGCATCTGTGGCAATGAACGAAGAAGGCACAGCCAAAATTCTTGGGGGACAGGGCAACCTGTGGTCGGAGCTTATCTACGCCGGAAAAATCGCCGAGTACATGATCTTCCCACGGTTATGCGCAATCGCCGAAGCGGTTTGGACGCCGGGGGAAAGCAAGGACTTTGATGATTTTTCCAAACGGCTTACAGTCCACCGCGAACGGCTGGATCGCCTTGATTTGCTCCAGTATCGCGGGGCTTTGCGGTAGAGGCTGACATTTCATCTTTTTTTATTTCAGCTTTTTGCGCAGTTTTCGGCGCTTGTTTCTTCCTGCGGCGGTTTCTTCCCTGCGTACCGGCTTCTTTTCTTCTTCGGTGTATACGCGGATTGCCTCCCTGTTGGGCAGGCGGGATGAGATTATCAGCCAGATGATGCCGAAAAGGATCATTAAAAAGCAGAGGATTTGCCCTGTTGAAAAGCTGAATGGGGGATGGCTGTACGCGGGCGAAAGGGCGCTTTTAACAAACTCAATGCGGTAGCCAAGGTCTTCGTCCGGTTCGCGGAAATATTCGATGAAAAAGCGGAAAAATCCGTAGCCCAGAAAATACAGCCCCACCAAAAAACCTTTGAAAGGTTTGCGGTTGCGGAAGAACCAGATAATTGCCCACAGAACGACCCCTTCAAAAAGCATTTCGTACAGTTGGGAAGGGTGGCGGGGCAGGTTTACAAATGCGCCGTTTATGACAACGCCGGTTTTTTCCGCAATTTCCACTACCCAGCTTTCGCTTGCCGGAAGCCTTGTCGCGTTGGGAAAGATCATTCCCGGGGGGCTGGCCGTTACCCTGCCGTAAAGTTCCGCGTTGATGAAATTTCCCAGCCGCCCGAAAGTGTAGCCGAGCGGGATACTGGCGGCAAACATATCGCCTATTTCGCGAAAACTAAAATGTTTTACTTTCGCGAAAATAACAACGGAGAGCAGGCCGGCAAACGCGCCGCCGTGGTAGCTCATCCCCTGAAGGCCGGTGAACTTTCCGTTTTGAAACGGCCAGAAAATCAGCCAGGGCTGGCGGATGTACCGGTCGCCTGAATATATAAGAGCCGAAAACAGCCTCGCTCCCAAAATTAGCCACAGTATTCCCCAGAAGAACAAACCTGACAGATCATCTTCCGACATGGGAAAGTTGCGTTCTTTGACCTGCCTTCTGTACAAAAGAAACGCCGTGCCAAATGCGAATATGTACATAAGCCCGTACCAGCGTACCGGCAGGCCGGGAATTATTTCCGGTTTGAGCCATGAAGGAAAAGAAATTGACAGAGGCATTATTTACACCTTAAAACCCTGCCGCAAGGCTTTGGTCAACTTCAACTTTAAAAAGTTGTTTTCTTTCTTTAGCTTGGCAATCTCAAACTGCTGGGATTTGACGGTTTCAATAAGATCGCCCTGATTCATGGCGCCTGAATGAAGCAGGTCTTCAACATATTCCATCTTGAGATCAAAATCGCTTTCCGCTTCCACTTCCGCTTCCTGGAAACTTTCATCTATCTGCTTATCATCGGGAGAGTAATTATCTTCGGGGCTTTGCAGAATCTTCTCGGCAATCCGGTAAATTGCCTGTGCCAGAATTGACTGGGGTTTGTAAAGGGTTATGGGCAGTCTGGACGCAAGCGCTGTGTCCTGAATTACATCACGGTAAATTATTCCCATGTGCTCGATCTTGAGGTCAAGGTATTCTTCGCAGGAACGCCGTATCTTCATCGCGACATCCGCGCTCTTGGGTTCGTCAACCATGTTCATTATCAGGCGGGGATGAAAGTTTTCAAGGCGGCCGATAAATTTTTCATAAGAAGCGCGATCTATTTTTTTTATATGCGGCAGTATTTTTGGGATGTAGAGTTTTTGGTGGCCGGCGCCTTCCTTGCGGATTTTTTCCAGATAGGTACGGGCAGGCGACCCCCTGCCGCAGGAATTGAACATCAGGCGGAACACGGCGTTTTTCAGGAACACATAGGCGTTAAGCACCGCTGTTACCGCCGGCGCCGAAACAACAATGCCCTGATTGGAAAGCAGGAAAAAATCCAGAATGGACTGGTGTGTTCCCGCGCCCAGATCGAGAATGAGAATGTCGGCATCGTTCCTCAGCGCGAGAAGCTGCTTTACCAGCGTCTTTAGCTGGGAGACGCTCAAGTTTGCGGTACCGGGTATCTCGTTGTCGCCCGGAATAAAGCGCAAACCGCGCACATCGGTATCGACCATTACGTCGGTAAAATTGGTTTTGGCTTTGTTAAGGTATGTCCCAATACCCATCTGCGGCGAATGGTGGCCCAAAACCAGATGAAGATTCGACGCCCCAAGATCAAGGTCCGCCAATACTACCCGCTGTCCTGCCTGCGCAAAGGCAATCCCCAAATTCGCCGAAACCAGGGATTTACCCACGCCGCCCTTTCCACTCGCTACAGGAATAACACGCATTATTTTTCCTCCAAAACCTGTGTTTCTATCAGTTTATTTTCATCAAATCTTCTTTCATTTTTTATTATAAATAAAATAGCCGCCATTGCCAGTAAATCGCCGCACAACAATACCCATTCGGCGTCAACATCGCCGGATAATACTGATGTTACCGTAAATTGCCCGGAAAAAATAGCCCAGGCCAATAGTGAAAAAATGCCGATAGATTTCCCTGCCGCAAACAGAGGCAGGTAAGCCCTGTAGCGGGAAATGTCCAGCCATATAAACAGCGCCATCAGCGGGAACAGGGTTCCGGGAGCGGCAAAGATCAGCCTCGGGAAACCGGTTGGGTCGGCAGGCTGGAAAAGGACAAAAGCAGCCAGTATTAAAACCCTTATACATTCGTAAATGAAAAGCCCTGGTTTTATGAGCCGGATTATTCCCATATATAGAAAATAGAATGTGTAAGAATAATAATCAAGAGGCTTTAATGAGAAGAAATTCGGACTATGTGTAGAAATGTGGGTTAAATAATGTTATATTTAATAAAATGAAAAATACGAGAGAAGTATCGAAAAAATGAAACAGCATATTATATCAGTATTGGTTGAAAACAGGGCGGGAACTCTTAGCAGGGTATCCGGGCTTTTCAGCCGCCGGGGATTTAACATTGACAGCCTGACCGTAGGTGAGACTGAAGACCCTTCAATTTCGCGGATGACCATTGCCGTTACCGGAGATGAGCGGGTACTGGAACAGATTATCAAACAGTTGAGCAAGCTTGTTGACGTAATCGCCGTGCGGGAACTGGACCCCTCTTCATGCCTGCGCCGCGAGATAATACTGGTGAAAATCGGCGTGGATGAAAAAAGCCGTCCCGCAGTTATTGAAATTGCCGGTATTTTCCGCGCCCGTGTTGTGGACGTTTCCCAGTCCACCATCACAATAGAAGCCACCGGCAATTTGGAAAAAATAAACGGCCTTTTGCTGTTATTGCGCCCGTACGGTATCCTTGAACTTGCCCGCACCGGCCTTGTCGCGCTGGAACGGGGAGAAAGCGTGCTTTCTTTAAAAGAGCCGGAGTGACCGAGACTACCCGAAAAATAATTGAACAGATACTCGCAGTTCCCAGGGGCAGGGTTTCAAGCTACCGGGACATTGCGGTTAAGGCGGGGCTTCCCAACGGAGCGCGTCAGACCGTAAGGGTACTCCATTCCATGTCTGAAAAATACGGACTTCCCTGGTACCGGATAATCCGCTCCAACGGCAGTATTGCCCTTGAAGAGGGGGCTGGCAGGGAGTTGCAGATAACGCTTCTGCGTGACGAAGGGGTAGAAGTTTCCGCAGAGGGAAGGGTAGATATGGGGCGGTTTGGCTGTTGAGCGGTGAATCTTAAATGACAGCTTCCTTCATTTCTTTCACATAACGGTAGATGTGCGGCCCTGCCTCTTTTCCGTGTTCCGCCGCTATTTTTACAATCGCGCTTCCCACGATTACGCCGTCCGCGATTTTTGCCATTTCCGCCGCCTGTGCCGGGGTGTGAATACCGAAGCCGATGGCAACCGGAAGCGCAGTGACGGACTTTATCGCCTGAGTAATTGAAGCGAGGTCGGTGGTTATCTCTCCGCGAATACCCGTTACTCCCATTGATGACACAAGGTAAATAAAACCGGACGCGGTTTTAGCGATCTCCTTTATCCGCGCTTCGGAAGTGGGAGCAATCAGGGAAATAAGGTCTACGCCGTGTTTGCCTGCCGCTTCCCTTACGGGTGGTTGTTCTTCAAAGGGGAGGTCGGGGATGATGATACCGTCAAGACCTGAGTCGCTTGCCTTCTTTAAAAAAGCGTCGTAGCCGTAGTGAAAAACAGGGTTTAGATAGGTGAGAAACACAAGGGGGACGGCGGTTTCTTTGCGCAAGTCCGCAACAAGAGAGAATAATTTTTCCACTGTGGCTCCGGCGGCGAGGGCGCGGTTGTTCGCCTCCTGAATAACAGGACCTTCGGCGATTGGGTCGGAAAAGGGGATGCCGATTTCTACCAAATCCGCGCCGGCTTTGATCATTTCAAGGACAAACTCCTTTGTTTTTGCGATAGTCGGGTCTCCACCCGTAACAAAACCGATAAAAGCCTTTCCGTTTTTGAAAGCGTTTTTTATGTTACTCATTGATTGTCCTCCCACGGTAACGGGCGATAGACGCAACATCCTTGTCCCCGCGTCCTGAAAGACAGATGATAATGTTTTCGTCTTTGCCAAAGTTACGCGCAATTTTTTGCGCGTGGGCAACGGCGTGTGCGCTCTCTATCGCGCTGATAATTCCCTCTGTTTTTGCGAGGTACTCAAAAGCGCCGACAGCTTCTTCATCTGTGATTGGGACGTACTCGGCGCGTTTGATGTCATGCAGATACGCGTGTTCCGGCCCGATACCGGGATAATCCAGTCCTGCGGAGATTGAGTACACAGGCGCGATTTGCCCTTCCTCGTTCTGGCAGAAATATGACTTCATCCCATGAAAAATACCGACCTGCCCCTTCGTGATAGTAGCCGCGTGTTTTTCAGTATCTACGCCAAGGCCGGCGGCTTCGCATCCGATGAGCCTGACTTTTTCGTCTTTGATAAAATTGTAAAAAATACCCATGGCGTTGCTTCCTCCGCCGACACAGGCGAT
>JGI24698J34947_10001966_pt1 | contig 10964 bp, 8 predicted proteins | sample TergutMp193P3_FD_34947 | JGI IMG/M metagenome (IMG submission 34947) | reverse complement strand
GCCGTAGCCCAAAAGGGCCAGCCACATCAGGGGCAGGCCCGGGACCACGGGCAGGAGGGTGCCGGCCAGGCCGGCCAGCATAACCAGCAGCGTGAGCGGCAAAACCACGGCTTCCATCCCGGTCCTCCGTCCATAAATAGCTTTAATGATTAATTTTCTCAGCCGCCCCAAAAAGGCGCTTGACGGGTGGGGCCAAGCTGGTTAAGCTGGTTACGCGCCGGAGCGCCTCAAAAAGCCATTACTACCATAAACCGCCCGCCCAGGGCAAGCGGCGAAGGAGTGTCAGTTATGTCCGCCATTCTGACCCTGACTGATGAAAATTTTGAAACCGAGGTAAAAAAGGCCGCCCTGCCGGTCCTGGTCGATTTCTGGGCGCCCTGGTGCGGTCCCTGCAAGGCGGTGGGCCCCATCCTGGAAGAGCTGGCCGCGGAATATGAAGACCGCCTGATCATCGCCAAGCTCAACGTGGATGAGAACCAGGCCGCGCCGGCCAGGTTCGGGGTTCGCTCCATTCCCAACCTGGTGCTTCTGAAAGGCGGCCAGGAAGCGGGCCGCCTGGTCGGCGCCCGAACCAAAGACGGCTTCAAGGCCGCCCTGGACCCCCTGCTTGTAAGCCAGTGACCAGACCCTTCCGCACCCTGCCCGCCCTTATCCTGGCCTTGGCCCTGACCGCCGGTTGCGGTTCGGGCGGCTCGGCGGGCGGCTACTTCAGCCGCCTTTTCGGCTTTCAATCCGCCGGCGACCAGGACGCGGACGAGCCCCGGATGCTGGCCCGGGAAGCCCAGGAACTCATGGCCGCCGACAACTACAAGGACGCGGCCGCCCTGTGGCAGCAGCTCAAGGACCAGTATCCTTACAGCGAATACGCCGTCCTGGGCGAACTGAAGCTGGGCGACGCCCTGTTCCTGCAGGAAAAATTCATCGAGGCCCTGGCCGCCTATGAGGATTTCGAGCGCCTTTACCCGGAAAACCAGGCCGTGCCCTACGCCATCTACCAGCAGGGCATGTGCTTCTATTCCCGGATGCAGGGCATCGACCGCGACCAGACCCCCACTATCCAGACCATCCAGACCATGGCCCGCCTGGTGGACATGTATCCGTCCAGCCGCTACGCGGGCATGGCCCAGGCCCGCATAGCCGAGGCCCAGAACAACCTGGCCGGCCACGAATTCTACGTGGGGGAATTCTATTTCCGCCGCAAGGACTATCAGGCGGCCATGAACCGTTACCTGGGCCTGCTCCAATACTACCCCGATTCCGGTTATCACCAGCGGGCCCTGAACCGCATCGCCGAATACAGGCAGCTGGTCAGCGACGGGGTGGTGCCGGAAGACGTCAACCTGCGCGAGGCCATCTATGACTCGCCCTTCCTCTCCACCCCGGTCAACCCCAGCGGGACGTTTTTCTGACCTCCCGCCCTAGGGGCCGGTTGAAAAAGTTGGTTTTCGTCGTCTTGGGCCACTGCCGACTTTTAAGCGTCAATTTCGTTATAGCGGTTCGCGATTTTAAAGCCCCTGGTTCCGGCCTCGGCCGGAATGACGAACTGGTGTTGATGGCGGGGCGTTCGGCGCCAAGCTCGCCCCCTCGAAATTAAAAATGGAAAATAATGAATGCTCGGATGTCGCAAAGAGGGATGGGGATGAAAACTATTTTTGTGGTGGACGACAACGATGTGAATCTTTTGACCGCGGAAGAAACCCTGTCCACGCAATACCGGGTCTTTACGCTGCCGTCCGCCTCCGACATGTTTGAGCTTTTGAACGATATTGTGCCCGATTTGATATTGCTGGACATAATGATGCCGGAAATGGACGGCTTTGAGGCCCTGAGATTATTAAAGGCGACCTCCCGGTATGCCTACATCCCCGTTATATTCCTCACCGGCCTGAACGACTCCGGCACGGAAGCCCTCGGCCTTGAGGCGGGCGCGGTGGACTTCATATCGAAACCGTTTTCCGAGCCGGTTCTTCTTAACCGCATAAAGACGCACCTGGAAATCGAGGGGCTGATTCGCGAGCGGACGGAAATGCTGCAGATGCGGACGGAAAAGCTGCAGAAGCTTCAGGACAGCATGGTGGCGGTTTTGGCCGATATGCTTGAAAGCCGCGACAAGACGACCGCCGGGCATGTGGAGCGGACCACGATTTACACGAAAATGCTTATATCCGAGATGCTGAGGCGCGGAGTATACGCGGAGGAAATAAGCGGCTGGGACCTGGACCTGATCGCTTTCTCGACCCGCCTGCATGACATCGGCAAAATAGCGGTGTCCGACTTGATTCTGAACAAGCCGGAAAAGCTGACCGCTGAGGAATTTGATTTGATTAAAAACCACGCCGCGGATGGTGAACGGATTATTGAAAAAATTATCATGGGGAGCCTGACCACGGACGAATTCGACACGATGAAAATCCACGCCGAGGAAGGCGAGCGGATTATTGAAAAGATTATGGCCAAATCCGGATATGATGATTTTTTGCACCATGCGAAACTGTTTGCGGGTTATCACCACGAACGATGGGATGGAACGGGCTACCCCCACGGCCTGAAAGGAACCGACATCCCGTTGCAGGGCCGGATAATGGCGATAGTGGATGTCTACGACGCCATCATATCGGATCGTCCTTACAAAAAAGCGCTGAAAAAGGAAACAGCCCTGGAAATCATCAGGGAAGGCCGGGGGAAAGCCTTTGATCCGAAAATCACCGATGTCTTTCTTGAAATCGCCGGTTCATTCGGGGAGGTGGAACAATGTCGGTGACCGATCCCGCGAAGAATGAGAAATGGCTGCCGCGCCCGCTGCATCTGCAGCTTTTATTTGCCGTGCTGGCGTTTTCGCTGATGGTTTTATCAAGCTATTTCTATGTTGATCATATGCTNAGGGGCTACTTGCAAAGAGACGCGGAAGCGGTGCTTTCCCAGACGCGGCTCTGGATAGCCTCNGAGCTTCAGGAACCGAAAACGCTGACGATCGCNCTTTTAAGCGACATACGCGACATCGTCATGCGGGGAGGCGGCCTGGATGANGTCCGAAGATATGTTGATGGCCTTTCCCGCAAGATGCAAAACAAGGTGGACGGGTTCCCTTTTGACGGCATCCAGGTCTATTTTGAGGCCTTTGGGGGGGTATACCTTCCCGCGCTGGGCTGGACGCCGCCGGATGACTATGACGCGACCAAGCGTGTGTGGTATACGGCGGCGGTTGACGCGGGCGGCAAGATAGTCCCTTCGCCGATGTATCTGAGCCTGCGCTCCGGCAAATATCAAATATCATACGCCGGCCGCATTTTTGACGATGAAGGCCAGCCCTTGGGAGTGGTAGCCCTGACTGTGCCGCTGGCCAATATCGCGGACTTCGTCGCCAATATGCGCCTCACCGAAGGCGGGTACGGTTTCCTGGTCAACGAGCAGCTTTCGGTGGTCGCCCACCCCAATGCGGATTTCATAAACAAGCAGGCGAATGAAGTCAGCCCCGGATTCAGAAGGCTGTCGGAACTCATGGAAGAGGGGACGGGCGTATTAAGGGTTGAAGACAAGAATTACCGGGGAATGGACTCGGTCTATCATTGTCAGAAGATTGAAAACGGTTGGTATTTAGGCATCATAACGCCCCAAAATGAGTATTATCGCAGCTTGACCGCCTTGACGATGTTCCTCGGCATCCTGGGAACGGCCATGATTGCCGCGCTGTGCGCCATCCTGATACGCATAGACGCTTCCAAAAGAAAACTGGACGCGGCCTACCGGGAACAGGGCCTCCAGCTCACGCATATGGAAAAACTTCATGAGGCGGAAGAACTCACCCATCTCATCTTTGAGGCGATCCCTCTTTGCGCGAGCGTATGCACCAGGGATCTGAAAAGCATCTACGCCAATGAGGCGTCGGCCAGGATGTTCGGTCTGTCGGGCCGGCCGGAATCTTTTCAAGTGTTTTTTGATTTTTCGCCGGAATATCAGCCAGATGGAAGAAAATCGCAAGAAAAAGGCCCCGAGCTTGTCGGAAAAGCGTTTGAGGGCGAATATATCCGCACCGACTGGCTGCACCGGACAGTGGACGGCGAGCTGATGCCGTGCGAAGTCGTCTTGGTGCGCATCAGGTATAAGGGCGATTACGCCGTCGCCGCTTACGTTTACGACAAGCGGGAAATAGTGGCGGCCAACGAGGCGGCGCGTAAGGCGGTCGAGGAAAAAAACATGTTCGCCAACCTGGCGAACATATTGAACGGCCTGGACACGATGATCTACGTCACCAATCCGAATACGGACGAGATACTGTTCGTCAACGACAACATGAAGCGCCATTTCGGCCTCGAGGGGGACGGCATCGGGCGAATATGCTATCAGGTTCTTCAGAAAGGGCTTGATAAAAGGTGTGATTTCTGCCCCTGCTTCCGTCTTGACAAAGACCCCGGCCAGGTTGTCGTCAGGGAAGAACGCAGCACCCTGACCGACCGCATTTATCACAACACGGCCAGGTACATACCCTGGCCGAACGGAGAAATGGTTCACATGCAGCATTCCGTCGACATGACGGAATTGATTGCCGCGAAAGAAGATGCCGAACAAAGCAACCTTGCCAAAAGCGTTTTCCTCGCCAACATGAGCCATGAGATACGAACGCCCATGAACGTGATTCTGGGCATCGCCGAAATCCAGTTGTATGAGGGAGACATTTCGCCAAAAACCGAGGAAGCCTTAAGGCAAATATATGAATCGGGCAATCTGCTGGTTAACATTATCAATGACATCCTCGATTTCTCGAAAATCGATGCCGGCAGAATGGAAATTACGCCCGCAAACTACGACATGCCGAGCCTTATAAACGACACCGTGCAGTTGACTCATTTGCGCTATGAAAGCAAGCCTATAGAATTCAAGCTGCAAATAGATGAAAACACGCCGCTNGATTTGTTCGGCGATGAGCTNCGCGTCAAACAGATTTTGAACAACCTGCTTTCCAACGCCTTCAAATACACNGATGAGGGTAAGGTCTGGCTGTCGATCGGCGCCGAATCGGAACCGGAGCGGGCNGGGGAAAACTCNGATGTGACGCTCATCTTTCAGGTGAGCGATACCGGGCAGGGCATGACGCAAGCGCAAATGGACAAGATTTTTGAAGAATACACGCGCTTCAACCTTGGAATCAACCGGGCCACCGTCGGTACGGGCTTGGGCCTGAGCATTACAAAACGCCTCATTGACCTGTTGGGCGGGGAAATATCCGTCAAGAGCGAATTGGGCAAGGGTTCGTCCTTTACCGTTCGTTTGCCGCAAAAACGCACCAGTTCTGCCGTGTGCGGGGCGGATTTGTCAAGCCGGTTGCAGAACTTCAGTTACCAAAGCGTGTCCATGATACGGAACATACAGATTATGCGCGAACATATGCCTTACGGCAGCGTATTGGTGGTTGACGACATAGAATCCAACCTGTTCGTGGCCAAGGGCATGCTGCAGCCGTACGGCTTGCGTATAGAAACTGTGTCCAGCGGGTTTGAAGCCGTCGGAAAGATAAAGAACGGCAGTGTTTATGACATCGTGTTCATGGACCACATGATGCCCGGAATGAACGGCATTGAAGCGGTGCAAATTATCCGGGACCTGGGGTATGAACATTCTATAGTGGCCTTGACCGCCAACGCCATTAAAGGGCAGGCGGAGATGTTTCTGGCGAACGGTTTCGACGCCTTCATTTCCAAGCCCATTGATTCGCGTGAGTTGAACGCCGTGCTGAACCATTTGATCCGCGATAAACAGCCGCCCGAAGTGCTTGAAGAGGCGCGGCGGGAGCAGCGTGAAAAAGCCAGGAAAGACACGGCCGTCATCGGGCGGGAAACGGCACGGGAGTCCGAGGGGAAGAAAATATTCATATCGGACGCCGAGAAAGCCCTGAACCTGCTTGAGGGCCTGTCTTCAAGGCTTGACTCTCCCCCCGACGCCGACATCGAATCGTTCATTATCGCCGTCCACGGCATGAAATCGGCCTTGGCCAACATCGGCGAAAAAGAACTGTCCGAGGCCGCGCTGAAACTGGAAGAGGCGGGGAAAGGCCGGGATTTTGCCCTTATGTCGGACCGGACTCCCGCGTTCATGGACGCGCTCCGGGCCTTGATCGAAGAACTTAAGCCCAGGGAAGAAAGCGTGGATGTTTCCGACGGGGAGATTTCCGACGAGGACCGGGCTTTTTTGAGGGAAAAGCTCCTGGCCGTCAAGGCGGCCTGCGCGGCCTTTGAAAAAGACGCGGCCAAGACGGCCTTAAGCGAGTTGCATCAAAAAACGTGGCCGCGCCGTATTGCCGCGGCCTTGGATGAAATCTCAGTGCACTTGCTGCACAGCGCCTTTAAGAAAGCCGCGGCCGTTGCGGAAAACGCGGCCGACATTTAAGCGGACCGCAAGTCAGTCGCGGCGGCCCGGTTCGGGGGGCAGATCCCGGTAGGCCGTGCCGGGCATGGTCAGGGACTGGCCGGCGCTCAAGTTGACCACCTCCACCCGCCGGTTGCGCCCGTCTTCCGGGTCCAGGTTGGGCAGGGGCACGGTGAAGCCGAAACCCTGGGCCAGGATCTGGCTGGAGGAGAGGTGGAAGTTTTCCAGAAGGTAGCGTTGCACGGCCAAGGCCCGGCGACTGGAGAGGTCCATGTTGTAGGCGTAGGCCCCCACCGCGTCGGTGTGCCCTTCCAGCCGGAAGATGTTGCCCTGAAGTTCCGGGGAGGTCATGGCCCGGCCCAAAAGGTCCAGGGTCGACCGGGCCCGGCCGGTCAGTTCGTCGCTGTCGAATTCAAACTGGATGTTCAGGGCCACCCGGGGCGCTTCGCTGGCGGCGACCACGGAGACGGCGCTGTAAGGTTCCGGCAGGCACTCGTCCGGCGGCATGGAGCCGCCCCGGGCCACGGCCAGGGCGGCCCGCTGCTCGGGGGTGTATTTCTTGCGGCAGGGCTTGGCGCTTGGCCCGGCCAGGCTGTCGATGAGTTCCCGGAGGCTGGGGTCCCTAACCGTGTAGTCGGCGGTGCGCAGGTTCAGGAAAGGGTGATTGATGAAGGTCCAGCGGGGCAGGGGGAAGTCGGAGAAGGGCAGTTCCTTCATCTCAAAGCCCCCGCTGCCGTCATGGTCCACTATCTGGTAATCCCAGGGCTCGGCCAGGTCGTGGTCCACCACGTAGCAGAAGACCCGGCCGTTGTGGCTAAGGCGCAGAACCCGGCCGCTCTCGTCGGGCAGAAGGAATTCTTCCCGCCTGGTTTCCTCCCCCTCCACGGAAGTGTCGAAATCAATCATCCGGTCGCCGGTTTTCCAGGCGCCGGCGAGGTCCGGCTTCATCCAGCCATGGGGGAAGTAGTCGCCGTGGTTGCTCATGGCCCGGGCCGTGTTCGGCGCGGCCAGGGCGGTCAGGCTTAAAAAGGCCAGGGCCGCGGCCAGGCGGAAAGGCTTCATGGGTTATCCTCGCTCTATCCTGGTCAATTGCCGAGGCCCCGGGGCAACAGGCGGGCCTCATTCTCCGTATCGGCGCTCCCAAGCCGGACATTTAGGCTTTTTTGCCGTTTTCCGGCGGCCGGTGGCCTTAAGCATTGAGGTATTGCCGCGTATGAGGGCAAACTTCAATGCACTTGCCGCAGATGGTCGCCTCTCCGTTGAAACCCTGCCTGGCGCGTTCCCTGGCCGTCCGGCGGCACTTGACCGGGTCGAAGAACTCGTCGCGATACAGCCGTATTTCCCACAGTTTGCCCGATACCGCCTCCGCGGGACAGGCCTTCGCGCATATCAGGCAATCGCCGCAGCGCGATTCGTTGACAGGCGGAGAGGCGTCAAGCGGGGCGTCCGTAAGGATGGATGACAGGCGAATCGCGGAGCCGTATTCACCCGTTACCAGGAGCGCGCTCTTGCCGATCCAGCCGATTCCGGCGCGGGTCGCGATTGTCTTGTGCGGCAGGGTCGTATTGTCGTTGTCTTCCCCGTGTCCGACGTGTTCGCGTGTCTGCGCTACGGCCTTATAGCCCATTTCGCGAAGCAGCCCGGCGCCGCGGGCCGCAATCGCGTCAAGCCGCTCATTGAGCTTGGCGTACCACTCGCTGTATTCCAGCGTGGGGAGTTCCGCGATGCCGCGAATGACTTCCCTCGGATACGCCGCCGCGATGCAGATGCCGACAGGCAATCCCGCCCGGACCTCGACCGGCAGTTCAGAGAGGTCGCCGAAGCCCGCCATGTCCGCGCCGAGTTGCAGTAGTTCGAGCTTGATTTTGCGGGTCAGGCCGGTCATTTTTTTCTCCGGTGCAGCTTTAGGTCAAGCATCCAATTATCTTTTTCTTTTGCCTCCCAGTAACGAGCCCAGAACGCCGCGCACTATTTCGCGTCCGACCGAAGAACTGGCGCTGCGCGCCACGCTCTTGGCCGCCGCAATCAGAAGGCCGTCGCGACGGCCATTGCCCAACAGGATATCGGACAAGGCCCCCCCGCCTCCGGCGCTTCTCGCCGCCGGCTTGCCCGCGCCGGACGGACTTGGCGGCGCCGATTGCGCCGCCCGCGCGGCCAGTTTTTCATAGGCCGATTCGCGGTCGATCGCCTGGTCGTAAGCGTCTTTCAACAATGAATCGGACCGCAGCCGCCCGCGCTCGGCCTCGCTGACCGGGCCGATTCGGCTGCCCGGAGGCAGGATATAAACGCGCTCCACCATGTTGGGGCGTCCCTTCTCGTCGAGAAACGACGCCAGGGCCTCCCCGGAGCCGAGTTCGGTGATCGCCGTCTCGGTATTGATTTCCGGATTGGCGCGCAAGGTTTGCGCCGCCGCCCTGACCGCTTTCTGATCGCGCGCGGTGAACGCCCTTAAGGCATGATTGACGCGGTTGCCGAGCTGGCCGAGAATGTTATCGGGAACGTCGGCGGGATTCTGGGTGACGAAATATACGCCGACGCCCTTTGAACGTATCAAGCGCACGATCTGCTCGATCTTGTCGAGCAATACGCGCGAGGCCTCCTTGAACAGCAAATGCGCCTCGTCGAAGAAAAACACCAGTTTCGGCTTTTCCGGGTCGCCTGTCTCGGGCAGGCGCTCGAACAGTTCGGAAAGCAGCCAAAGCAGCATCGTCGAATACAGCCGCGGCGAATTGAGCAATTGGTCCGCGGCCAGAATATGTATGACGCCGCGCCCGCGGTCGGTTTGCAGCAGGTCGTCGATATTCAGCATCGGTTCGCCTAAAAAAAGCCCTCCGCCCTCCTGTTCGAGCGCCAGGAGCCCGCGCTGGATAGCGCCGATGCTGGCCGCGGATACGTTGCCGTACAGGGATGTGAATTCCTTGGCGTTCTCTCCCACGAATTTCAGCATCGCGCGCAAGTCCTTGATATCCAAAAGCAAGAGCCCCTGGTCGTCGGCGATCTTGAAGACCATCGTCAAGACGCCCTCTTGCGTTTCATTCAGCGTCAGAATGCGCGACAGCAAGAGCGGCCCTAAATCCGAGACCGTCGCCCGCAGCGGATGCCCCTGTTTCCCGAACACGTCCCAAAATATCACCGGAAACGCGCGGTATTCCGGCTCGGGCAAAGAAAGGGCCCGCAAACGCTCCTGGAACTTCTCCGACGGAGCGCCCGCCTGCGACATTCCGGCCAGGTCGCCCTTGACGTCGGCCATGAAGACCGGAACGCCGATGCCGCTGAAATGTTCGGCCAGCACCTGCAGCGTCACCGTCTTGCCGGTGCCGGTCGCGCCGGTGATGAGACCGTGACGGTTGGCCAGCCCGGGCAGGATAACGACTTCCTTATCGCCGAATTTGCCGATGGGCAAGGGGTCAATGGTCATGGCGCCCTCCTGAAATGTTTTCCATCCCGCCTCCAGCATAATACCGGAGCGGCTTCAAAAGCAAGGGGAATGTTCCGGCGCGCGCCGCGTTCAGCGATTGTCCTTGGCCACGGTTTTCCAGGCCAGCCGGGTCAGGAAGCTTTCAGGCGCGTCGGCTTCCATTTCCTCGTACATCTTGAAGGGCACAGTGAAGGAGAGTATGTCCCGGCCCAGGGGTTTGTTTATGTAAAACCGGGCGGATATGTCGGTCAGGCCGATGACGGCGCGCGGATTCTCCTTTCCCGCCTCGTCGAAGGGGTAAAGCCCGAAACAGTTGCACCCCGCGCCGAAAGGAATGCGCACGTTATCGCAGCCTTTCCGCGCATAGTTCGCCAGCACGACCAGGGCCGACAACTGATCGGGGTTGACCAGAAAAGAGACCACCTTCGGCGTCTCATCCTTTTGAATGTCCCGAAGAGGTTTTATGACGACATACGGTCCTTCGGGCCTGGCTTCCGGCAAGCCGTCAATCCATTCCTGAACCAGTTCGGGGGTTTTGCGGAATCCTTCGCCTTCGGAAAATTCCTCGACCATGATTTTCGGCGCCCCGGCCGCCTTTAGGCCGGCCGTGACGGCTCTCCCCTGTTCCCAGTCCGCGTTTCCTATTGAAAGAAAGCGCAGGAAGCATTCCGCGCCGCCCGGAAAATCTTCCAGACGCGTCGTCTCCAGCCCGAATCCGCCGGCCGCGCCGGGGCAGCGGCAACTGTCTTTTGACAGGGCCGCGGTTTCGCCCTTGGCCGCCTGGGCGACCAGGAACATGGAACACATGGGCGAGGCCGGCTTCACCCGTTCCGGCAGCCCCTGGGCATAGTAAATGGCCAAGGGCGGAAACCGCAAGCGGAGGGCGTTTTCAAGGTATGTCTTCATTTCTCCTCTCCCCAGGCGCGCCCGCTTCTCCTCACCTTTTTCCTGTTTACTTCCCAGGCCCGGCGGGCCAGCGCGGAGGTTTCCAGGCACTCAAGCATTTTCCCGTATAGCTTGAGAGGAACGGCGAAGGTCAATTCGTCAGTTTTCATGAATTTGCGGGCCGAGACGTCAAAGCCGCCCAGCACCGCACATTCCAGGCCCCGCTGCTCGTAGGTCAGCGGCCAGCCTATGAGGCTGGTGCAAGCCGCTCCGAACGGAGAGGCGACCGCGTTATGGCTGC
>JGI24698J34947_10001965_pt1 | contig 10965 bp, 7 predicted proteins | sample TergutMp193P3_FD_34947 | JGI IMG/M metagenome (IMG submission 34947) | reverse complement strand
AAGTCCCTTTTCCATCGCTATGGGGTGGATAAGATCACCGATTATCTCGGTGTTATCCCCAGGCATAACCATTTCTTTCCCCGCCGGGAGCTGTACTGTCCCGGTAATGTCAGTTGTACGGAAATAGAACTGGGGCCTGTAGCCTGTAAAGAACGGGCTATGCCGGCCGCCCTCTTCCTTGGACAGACAGTAGATCTGCCCCTTGAACTTGCTGTGGGGGGTTATTGAACCGGGTTTGGCAAGTACCTGGCCGCGTTCCACTTCCTTCTTGTCAATACCGCGGAGAAGGGTACCAACGTTGTCCCCCGCCTGGGCCTCATCCAGAAGCTTGTTGAACATTTCAATACCGGTAACAACTGTCTTCTTTGTGGGCCTGATGCCGACGATTTCAATTTCCTCGTTCAGCTTGAGAACGCCTCGCTCCACCTTGCCGGTAACAACCGTACCGCGGCCGGAAATGGTGAACACATCCTCGATGGGCATGATAAAGGGCTTGTCCGCCTCACGTACGGGATCCGGAAAGTAGGCGTCCATGGCTTCAAGCAGTTCAACAATACATTTGGTATTTTCTGTCTCAATGTCTTTAAGGGTAGTACCTTTAGCGGTATCTTCCATAGCTTTAAAAGCCGAACCTTTAATAATTGGGGTCTTGTCGCCGGGGAAACCGTTTGCGTTCAGGACATCCTTGATTTCCTCCTCTACCAGCTCCACGAGGTCGGGGTCATCAAGAAGGTCGATCTTGTTGAGGAAGACCAGCATGCTGGGGACACCGACCTGGCGCGCCAGGATGATATGCTCCCGTGTCTGGGGCATGACCGAGTCCGGGGCTGAAACGACGAGAACGGCCCCGTCCATCTGTGCGGCGCCGGTGATCATGTTCTTGATGTAGTCCGCGTGGCCGGGGCAGTCGATGTGGGCATAGTGCCTCTTTTCAGACTGGTATTCAAGGTGCCTGGTATTGATAGTTATACCACGCGCTTTCTCTTCGGGGGCGTTATCAATATCATCAAATTTCATAGCCTTATCACCGTACTTTTTTGCGCAATATTGGGTGATAGCGGACGAAAGGGTGGTCTTACCATGGTCCACGTGACCGATGGTTCCGACATTCATGTGGATTTTAGTCCGATTAAACTTATCCTTAGCCATTACGTGTCCTCCTTACTCCTTGGGCACACAAATAAACTATATCTCCGCAGCCCGTGTCACGGGGACGCCGGATTTGCTAAACCCGCATACGCGAGCCTTTTTTGTACGAGATCGATTGAGATAAAAGGGAGGATAAACGGACAGTGATATATCGCGGGGATAAAAACCCCCTCGTAATTAACCGTCCGGTTCCACCTATCTCATCGTGCTCTATCGATGATCGGTTTGGCTTCGATCCTCGCGTTCGCATAGAGAACGCGACAGTAACCCAAAATAGCAGGTTTAAAAAAAAATGTAAACCCCCTTTAAGGGCAAATTACCAGCGATAATGGGCGAAAGCTTTGTTTGCCTCGGCCATTTTATGGGTATCTTCCTTCTTTTTGAAGGCTGTACCAGTATTGTTAAAGGCGTCCAGCAGCTCCGCCGCCAGGCGATCCTCCATACCGTGGCCGGAACGGGCGCGGGCAGCGTTGATTATCCAGCGCATTCCCAGGGCTTCCCGCCTGGATTCACGAATTTCCACCGGAACCTGGTAGGTGGCGCCCCCAACGCGCCTGGATTTTACTTCCACGACGGGTTTTACGTTGTCAATGGCCTTGAGAAACACTTCCAGGGGGTCCTTGTCGGCCTTTTGCTGGAGTATCCCCAGGGCATTGTGCACAATCCTGAGGCCTATGGAGCGCTTGCCTTCCCACATCATGCGATTTACAAACTTGGAAAGTACCACGCTGTTATACTTTGGATCCGGAAGAATGCCCCTGTCGATGGTCTTTTTTTTGCGTCCCATGGTTACCTCTACGCCTTAGGCCGTTTGGCGCCATATTTGGAGCGGCCGCGTTTGCGATCTTCCACGCCAAGGGTATCTTTGGCGCCCCGGATTATATGATACCTGACCCCTGGCAGATCCTTCACCCTGCCGCCCCGAACCAGGACAACCGAGTGTTCCTGCAGATTGTGGCCTATGCCGGGGATATAAGCGGTCACCTCAGTACCGTGTGAAAGCCTTACACGGGCCACCTTGCGGAGGGCGGAATTTGGCTTTTTGGGGGTAACGGTCATTACCCTTGTGCAAACCCCGCGCTTTTGGGGACAGGAATGCAATGCGGGAGACTTTGTCTTTGAGCTAACCTGTTGTCGTCCAAAGCGCACCAGTTGATTAATAGTCGGCATACTATAAAAACTCCAAAAAAAATTTCGCCAGCTAATGCAGGCAGCGCCGTAACATCCGGCACATACAACACCATAAAAAATTCCCTATTCAGGGAGTATCATCCTATCGAAAATAAAAAAAAAGGTCAATAGCGTTATCGAAGAAATTAAAGATACGAGGTTCCTCCGTCGGGGAAAATTACCTATAGGCAGCGCAGCACCGAATTTGCCGGTGTTGCTATCCTGAACCTATACCATATATAGTGGGTAATAGCCTACTCCCAATGAAGCAATGGAGGGTAAGAACACACGGTTACTATGAAAAATTTTGAAATACTTTCCGCCAGAATGGTTGAAGAGCAGTTAAAAACAAGAAACATACATTCGGAAGCTGTTTTGGATGCCATGTGTAATGTACTGCGGCATCTTTTTATCCCGGAAGGGCAGCAAAGCTATGCTTACGAGGATTCACCTTTGCCAATCGGACTGGGCCAGACAATTTCACAGCCCTATATTGTCGCGTTTATGACCGAGCAGCTTGAACCTTTTTCCGGCATGAAAATTCTTGAAATTGGAACGGGGTCTGGTTATCAGGCTGCTATTCTGGCTTACCTCGGATGTGAAGTCTATACGATTGAACTGTTGGAAGAACTTGCCGAAAGGGCAAAAAGGACCCTTAGCGCCCTTAATTACAATAATGTAAAGGTAAAATACGGAAACGGCTATTCAGGTTGGCCGGAAGAAGCCCCTTTCGACGCGATAATTGTTACAGCCGCGCCCGATTACATTCCGCAAAAACTTATTGAACAGTTAAAAGACGGGGGCAGAATGATTATACCCGTGGGAAAAGTCAATTCGGTTCAATTTTTGAAACGAATCATCAAAAACGACAAAAGTATTGTTGAGACAGATCTGCTTCCGGTAAGATTTGTCCCAATGGTAGAATAAAGAACCAGCCATTTTTTTGAAGGAACTATAAATACCGAAAGGGGATAGCTTTATCATTGGCGCCCAGCGAAACAAGCCCGTCATAACAACAGATCAACCCGCCTTCACCCCGCTGGTATGGGGCGGGCATATCGTCCAGCACCGTAAAGGCGGCGATGTGCTTTTTTTCGGGATTGGCGGTCATCTTTATTTCCAGCGGGAATAGCCGCCCGTTTCTCCATATCAAAAGGTCTATTTCCCGCTGCTCTTTGTCACGATAATAATAAAGAGGCGGCTGTATACCCTTATTAATGTAGCTTTTGATGATTTCGGCAATGACAAATGTCTCAAAGAACGCCCCTCCCATGGCCCCAAGGCGCAGTACCCTTGCCGTATCCCAGCCGGTCAAATATGCCGCCAGGCCCGTATCCGGAAAGTACAGTTTTGGGGCTTTTATTTCCCTTTTACCGATATTCACATGAAAGGGGCGCAGCAAGAAAACCAGGTTGGCGCTGGTCAAGATGGAAAGCCAGCGCTCGGCGCTTGTCCTGGATATATCAGTATCTTCAGCCAGCTTGGCGATATTAAGCATCTGGGCCGTCCTCGCCGCCACGCTTCGAATGAACGAGAGGAACTTTTTTTCGTCCCCTACATTTACGATTGCGCGTACATCCCTTTCTATATATGTACGAAGATAAGCCGAATAAAATGCGTCACGGGGAAATGAAGGGTCAGCGTGGAGCCGGGGCATGGTTCCCCGCCAAATGATGTCCCATAGGCCATCATAATCAATTTTGGAGGGTATGTCCCCACGCGCCTCAAAATATTCTGCGTCCGGACAAAAGGATTCGCAAAATGGGTCGCCTTCAATTTCCCGCAGGGAAAGGCCCAGGAGGTCAATAATTCCCACCCTTCCGGCAAGCGACTCACTTACGCCCTTCATCATGGAGAATTGCTGCGAGCCTGACAGGTAAAAAAGGCCGTTTTTCTTTTCCCTGTCAACAATCAATTTAATGAGGGGAAAGAGGTTTGGCGCTTGCTGGATTTCGTCAATAAAAACCGGGGGCCTGTGGTCAAGAAAGAAGCGGCTTCCATCGTCCCTGGCGATCTGGAGGAGCAGGGGATCATCAAGACTCAGGCTGGCGATTTTTTCCCTATCCGGTTTTACAATCGTTTCTTCAATAAGCGTTGTTTTGCCTACCTGCCGGGGACCGGTTACCAGTATCGCCCCAAAGTATTTTGTCAGTTCATGTAAAGCCTGGGCAGCATGACGTTTTATATACATTTAAACCTCGACTAATCTACTTTTCAATAGTAAATTAGTCGGGAAAATAAGTCAATGGCATATGGGATGTGGTTTTATTCCGCGAAGACCCCTGCCAGATCTATCTCGCAGCCTTCCAGTACCGAGACAGGGGCTTTGTCGGTTTCGTCATATACGGACGTAACATAGCGGCCGTTTTCGAGGATGCAAACCTGCACGGTTCTTATTTCCGGGTCAACGATCCAGTATTCACGAACCCCGGCTTTTTGGTATTTCCTGAACTTCCAGAGGCGGTCATACTTGGCGGAAGAGGGAGAGATGATCTCGACCACCATGTCCGGTGGGCCGTTGCAGCCCCTGTCGTCCAGTTTCTCCGGGTCGCAGACCACCACAATGTCAGGCTCAAATACCGTGTCGTCGCGCTTGTCTTTCTGAGGGAAAAGCCTTACCGCAAAAGGGGCCGCATATACTTTACAATTTTTCCCCGTAAGGTAAGCCCTGATTTGGAAAAACAATTCTCCGCTGGCGCCCTGATGCGACCTTAGCGGAGGCGCCATCATAACGATTTCCCCGTCGAGCAGTTCCGCCCTGACATCTTCATCCCATTCGAGATAATCGGTGTATGTATAGTATTTTGGTTCAGCTTCCTTAAGCAATAAATCCATAATCAAAGCGTAACATCATTTTAAACGCTTGACAATACTATTTATAACATTAACGATTGCCTATGCGCGATTTTGAGGTAGTTTCACCATTCAAGCCCGCAGGGGACCAGGGGGAAGCCATAGACGCCCTGGCGGAAGGAATAAAAACCGGGGATCAATTCCAGGTTCTCCAGGGGGTTACCGGTTCGGGCAAGACCTTCACAATGGCGAAGATCATAGAGGCCGTGCAGATGCCCACCCTCGTCATCAGCCACAACAAGACCCTCTCGGCCCAGCTCTTCCGGGAATTCCGTGGCTTTTTCCCGCATAACGCGGTGGAGTACTTCGTCTCGTATTACGATTACTACCAGCCCGAAGCTTACGTCGCCAGCCGTGACCTATATATAGAAAAGGACGCTTCGATTAACGATGAAATAGAGCGTATGCGCCTGTCAGCAACAAGGAGCCTCATGGAAAGGGAGGACGTGATCATCGTTGCCACGGTGTCCTGTATCTATGGCCTCGCGACGCCAGAGGTCTACAAGAAAATGACCGCCACATTTTCCAGGGGCGACACAATCGACGTGAATGCCTTGATACGCCGTCTCGTGGAGCTTCAGTACGAGAGGAATGACGCGGTCCTGGAAAGGGGCCGCTTCCGCCGCCGCGGCGACACCCTGGAAATATTCCCCGCATACCTTGAGGAAGCCTACAGGGTAGACCTTGATTGGGACAAGGTTGAGCGTATCCGACGCTTCGATCCCATCTCAGGCGCGGTTCTGGAGGAGATTGACCGGGCCCTGATATACCCGGCAAAACAGTTCGTCATGCCCGCCGACATGGTACAGAACGCCCTGGGGGCCATAAAGGAAGAGCTTGCGGCACGCTATGAGTTCTTTGTCAACTCGGGGAAGATGCTGGAAGCGGAGCGGCTTAAGACCAGGGTGGAATACGACATCGAGATGCTTACGGAAATGGGCTACTGCCCCGGAATCGAGAACTACTCGGCCCCACTTGCGGGAAGGAAGCCCGGAGAGGCCCCTGACACCCTCATCGACTATCTTCCTGGAAGGCATCTGACCTTCATCGACGAGAGCCACGTTACCCTCCCGCAGATAGGGGCCATGTACGCCGGGGACCGCTCGCGGAAGACGAACCTCGTCGATTACGGCTTCCGCCTTCCCTGCGCGCTGGACAACCGGCCCCTGCGCTACGACGAGTTTGAAAAGCGGCTGGACAAGACGATTTTTGTTTCCGCGACCCCGGGGCCGGCCGAAAAAGAGCAGGCAAGCCGCGTCGTGAGGCAGCTCATCAGGCCCACCGGCCTCCTTGACCCGGAAATTGAGGTAAGGCCCAGCGAAGGCCAGATGGAGGACATCTATGGCGAAGTGAGAAAGCGAATTGAGGCCGGCGAACGCTCCCTCATCCTCACCCTCACCAAAAAAATGGCCGAAGACCTGACGGATTACCTTTCCGGCCTCGGCCTGAAGGTCCGCTATATCCACAGCGAAGTGGAAACAATCGAAAGGGTGGAGATATTGACCCAGCTCCGCAGCGGGGACTTCGACGTGCTTGTCGGAATCAACCTATTAAGGGAGGGAATTGACCTGCCGGAAGTGTCATTTATTGCGATTCTGGACGCGGACAAGATAGGCTTCCTTCGCTCGCTCACCAGCCTGGTGCAGATCATAGGCCGTGCTGCGAGGAATGCGGCGGGCAAGGTTATCATGTACGCGGACAGGATAAGCGACGCAATGCGTGAGGCCATCGCCGAGACAGAACGACGCAGGGCTGCGCAGATGGAATACAACCAAAAGCACGGTATCACCCCCACAACGGTAAAAAAGGCAATCATCGACATCCTGGAACGCCACACGACCGAGGAAAAACTGGCCGTCGCCACATCAATCGAGGTACTCAAAAAAGCCCACAACGTCCTTATACCAGCCGAACGGAAGAAACTCATCTCCGCCCTGGAAAGGGAGATGCTGGAACACGCCAAAAAGCTGGAATTCGAGCAAGCCGCCACAATACGTGATGAAATTGCGAAAATAAAGGAGATAGGAAAACTCTAATTTGTCGCGCAGTCTGTCACCTAAAACACAAAAATAACTTAAGCAATGTGTGGGCAAGTGCCGCTGAGAAAACATTTGGGGAACCCGGCTGCGAAGCCGCCTGACTACTTAAGCCATCAAGTACAGATTGTTCTATCGAGCTTTGCGCTTAAGTAGTCAGGCCTTCTTCCCCCGTTAGGGACTTACCTATGCCGCTCGTCTTCTGCGCCGGAGAGCCCAAAGAGGTTTTCTCAGCGGCACTTGCCCACCCATTCACCTGTATTATTTGATTTAAGTGTATCAACTACCCGAAAAATTAGCATTTTTAGTATGGGGAAGAGGGCATTTTACCTTATTTTTTAGAAAAAAATTAAGAAAAGGGCTATTGGCCGGCTTCGCCGGGTGAGATGGAGAATTCCACCCTCTGAAAACCCTAATTGTCGTTTTGATCGCTTTGTTGTCAGTCATGTCTTTGTCGCGGCGGGAGCGGGGAGCCCGCCAGGTTAATCGCCCGAATTAGTGGACGTTTGGGAATTAATGTAACACGGCGAGGGGCCATATTGATCTTTCACCTTTAAAGAAAGATTAAGGCCCCTGAGGGCAGCTATGGCGCAAAAAAGGCCATGAGTGACCTGACCACTCAAAAAGGTGACTGTCACCTTTTTGAGTGGTCAGGTTAGGCCAACAGAAAAACCTCTGCGCCATCGAGCTGCCCGAATGGGCTTACTCGGCTCGCGACCTGTATGTTCTTGTCTACCTTCCGTTTTCGCCAAAGCGCTTGCCAAACCGTTTATCAAGTTTTATTCGAGGTTTTGGTGACAAACCCACCGACAAATTAGGGTTTCACCTCCCACCAAGATTCTTTTCCACCCTGTTCAACAACTCTTCCTTTGGGCAGGGTTTCTTTATGAAATCGACGGCGCCCATTTCCTTGGCCCTGCTCTTGTCGGCGGGATCCTCCGAGGACGAGAATATCGCTATCGGTACTTTGTGAAAATTGCTAATCTCCCTTATCCTCTCGAAAGTCTGCCATCCGTCCGTATCGGGCATCACAAGGTCAAGTAAAATAAGTTTCGGGGAAAGGCCCTGGTAAAGGAGCTTCAAAGCTTTTTCACTCGTGTCAACTGTGGTAACATCGTATTTTTCCATTAAATGCTTCTTTGCCAACTCCAGGTGGATTTGGTCATCGTCAACCACCATGACCATTGTCTTTTCTTCCCCTGTGGAAATCTTGAATTTGTTCGTTTCGGATCTGAGATCTTCAAAGTTCTTGTTGTTTTCCTCGCTCATCTCCGTAACATGGGTCACCGCCGTCTTTATCTCCTTCATCGTGACGTTGATTATGTCGTTCATGCCGCTCATCGCTTCACCGCTGATCTTGATGAACTCATCCGTTTCCTTGACCAAATCGTTGCCCGATTTTGACATGTTGTCGGAACCTTTCTGGACAGATACCGTTATTTCCTTAAGGCGCCCTATGGCGTCAAGTATCTGTTTCCCACCGGTTTCCTGCTCTTCCATCGCGTGGCGTATGTTCATCTCATGCTCGGAAACGGTTCTTACCCCCGAATCTATGGCCCCAAAACGGGCAAGGACCTCGTCGGAAGACTTGGTAATGCTGTCTATGGAAGCCTTTATCTTTTTTAGCATGGTCGCCGTCGTCTTTGACTGCTGCCCCGACGACTCGGCCAGCTTGCGGATTTCATTGGCCACGACCGCGAAGCCCATCCCCGACTCCCCGGCGTGTGCCGCCTCAATTGCCGCGTTCATGGAAAGCAGGTTTGTCTGGCTGGCGATGGTGTTCATTACCTTGTTGATTTCCAGAAGCCCCTCCGAATCATGGGCTATCTCCTGTATTTCCTGTGCCACTGTCTGGAGCCCGGTCTTTCCGTGTTCAGAGGCTTCAGTCAGGGCCTGGACATTCTTGCTGTTTTCTATAAGCGTCTGGCTCACCGAGTGTATGTTTGCCGTCATCTCCTCGATGGCCGAAGACGAGGTGTTGACGCTGTCGGTCTGCTCGTCAATCAACTTGTTCTGGAGATCGATGCTGTTCTTGATATTCTCAAGGGCCTTGTTCACTTCAACCGATTCTTTCTGCTGCCTGGCTTCCAGGGTCTTTATTTCCTCAAAGTTGGTCGAGATACTGTTCACCGCCGAGATGGTTTTATCCATATTGAGGGAAAGCTCATGGCTTGTGTTTGTCAGCGCGTTGATCTTTTGCTTTATGATGCCAACCATTCCCCTGATATTTCCCAGTGTCTTGTTAAAATAAACCGCCAAATCGCCGATCTCATCCTTGCTGGCAACCTCAAGATGCCTGGTCAGGTCTCCTTCGCCTTCAGAAATATCCTTGAGGGTGTGGGTTGCCCTGACGATGGGCTTGCTTAATGATAGGGACAGGATTATCGCCACAGGGGTTATGATTGCAAGCATTATAACGACAATTATTAAGGTTATAGTCATCAAAGAGTTCGCAGAAGAATTAACGGTCTTTGTACTGATCCCTACCACATAGCACCATGGGGTTGTGGAATTCGAAATCTGAATTGGGGTGCTAAAAGCTTCCATGGTTATGCCAAGAGGGGCAATGAAATTTGAAAAATAAAATGGCTGGCCGTTCTGCATGGCTCTTGTAAAATCGTTCATATACGATTGGATCAAATCCATTTCGGTCTGCCGCATGTCTTTCCCGAGACGGCTTGGGTCGAAGTGTGCGGCGACTACATAGTTGTAGCTGAATACCGCGTTTAAGGCGTCGTCATACGGCAGGCTTTCATGAATTATCCTATCCAGTTCATCCAAAAGGATGTTAACGCCCACTACCCCGACAAGCCTTCCGTTATTTTGGATGGGAGCGGCGATAGTGGTCATCAGCACCGAGTTCCCATTCACTACACTTGTATAGGGATCCAGAATCGTCGTAGCGTTGTTCCTCTTTGGTATCAGGTAGTAATCGCCGGTTCCGGGAGTATTAAACGCTTCATTCGCCAGGGGTACCATCCTAACTGTTCTATTATCCCAGTAATAGTATGGGGAAAAGCGTCCCTGGGAATTGGTCCCCGGGGTACCGAGGTACAGTTGGTCGTTCCCTTCCAGGGCATTCTCTTCCCATATACACCACACCCCAATAACCTCAGTATGNCCTTCAAGCATACTATNAAGAGTGACATTGAACATGGTTCGCCGTTCTTCCNGGGGGATTAAATCGAACCGTTCCATTGTTTCAGCGACAGTTTCAACGGTATGCCAGTACTCCTCCAGGTAAATCCTTACATTATAGGCGCCTTTTTCGCCAAGGCTTTGCGTGTACTTATGCGCAAGATCGGATATCATGGTCCTGGAACGTAAAAACAGGACAATACCCACCGTATTGGTGCTGACCAAGCCGAGAATGACCATGATTACCGTAATTTTTAACCCGATTTTTAGTTTCATATTAAATTCCCCTTACGCTTCAAATACTGATAATCGAAAACCATGTTCATGGCAGATTCAGAACAGCTAAAAGCAGTAGGGGTATTAAACCTGCCTTCGAAGAAAAAACAACGTCTTTTCTTTGATGATTCTTCATGATAATTATACAATTCTTCAAACTTTATGCAAGAATCCTTTCCATCCTTTTCAACAATTCTTCCCGTGTACAGGGTTTCGTTATGTAGTCAACGGCGCCCATCGTCTTTGCCCGGCTCCTGTCAGCCGGGGCATCTGAAGCCGTGAATATCGCTATCGGTACTTTGTGCAAATTGCTGATCCCCCTTATCCTCTCAAAAGTCTGCCA
>JGI24698J34947_10001964_pt1 | contig 10968 bp, 10 predicted proteins | sample TergutMp193P3_FD_34947 | JGI IMG/M metagenome (IMG submission 34947) | reverse complement strand
CCGTATTTTACCTGCCGGGTCTTAAAGGACTCACGTATACTATCAATTGCTTTCATCATGTCCTCCTAATTCCACCGCCGTTTTTCGATTAGCCTTATCGTAAGGAAAAGGAAGAGGCCCGAGAAAGAAGCGTAATACAAAAGGGAGTCAAACTTCAAAAGCCCCATCGAAAAAGACTGGTAGCGGCGGTTAAGTGAAAACCACCCAAGGACTTTGCTGATGAAGCCAAAAAAGATATCCGGTTTGAAAAGGTAAAAGCCGCTGATTGCGAGTGCGCCAAGGATCGCCGTCCCCAGGACGATGATCCAGTTTCTCGTGTTAAGGAAAACAAAAAGAAGCAAGGCGGCCAGCAGAACCGCCGCCGAGATAATTCCCGTCCTCGTATCCGACGGAATCATCTGACTAATGGGGTCGATCAGCCAGATGAAAAAGAGGGTGAAAAAACTCACCAGCGCGGCGGTGAGCTGGTTCTCCGTGATGGCGGAGAGGAATAAGCCCACGGCAATATAAGATGCGCCAAGAAAGATAAAGCCAATATAGCTGCCAAAGGTTTCCCAGGCTTCAAGATCCCCATATATGGCGATAACCACTGCGTATGCCACCGTAAAAAACAAAGTACCGCAGAAAACGGCCAGGGCCGCAAGATACTTCCCGCAGACAATGCCGCTTATGGACACAGGGCTCGTAAGGAGGAGCTGATCGGTTTTCTGCCGCTTTTCCTCCGAGAAAAGGCGCATGGTCAAAAGGGGTATGGCAAAAATGTAGATCATCAAAATACTGCCCAGAAAGCCCGAAAACTGCGAGCTTGCGGACAGCAAATTATCGAAGAAGAAGAAAACCCCTGCCAGGAGCAGGAAGAGCCCCACGTATAGATAGCCGATGGGGGTGAGAAAATACGCTTTCAGCTCCCGTTTGAAAATTGCGAGCATTTATTTTCCCTCCTCTTCCGTGGTAGTAAGGTTGAGGAAGATATCCTCAAGGCTTAAATCAATTGAACGCATCATGAAAATCGGGATATTCGCGGCAGCCAGCGCCTGGGAAAGGTCGCTGCGTATGTCCGTGTCTTTCGCCGCCTCCGCTACAGCTTCAACCGTGCCGTTCTCCTGGGACTCTTTGAATTCCAGTTTCCTCACGGATGAAATCTTCCCAAGCGCCCCTCGAACCGCCGCCTCAGTGGCAGCCAGCCGCAGGTGAATATGGGTCCCCCCAAGAATGCGCTTGCCGAGGTTCTCCGGGCTGTCATCGGCCACGATCTTGCCCTCGTTGATGATGAGTACCCTCTTGCATACGGCGCTCACCTCGGGCAGGATGTGGGAGCTGAGGATAATCGTGCGATCCTTTCCCATCTCGATGATGAGATCGCGAATCTCAAGTATCTGCTTGGGATCCAGGCCCGCCGTGGGTTCGTCGAGAATCAATGCCTGCGGGTCGGCGATCATCGCATTGGCAAGCCCTACCCGTTGTTTGTATCCCTTGGAAAGGTTTTTGATGAGCCTCTTGCGAACTTCCTCCACCCCCACGGTCTCCATGATCGAGTTCATCTTGTCCTTTCGTTCGGCCGCCGGGATGCCCTTTATCTCCGCCGCGAAAGAAAGGAACTCCGTCACCGTCATATCCTGATAGAGGGGGGGATTCTCGGGCAAATAGCCGATTTTCCTCTTGATACCGGTGGGATTTTCCAGAATGTCCTGACCGTCAATCCTGACTGTCCCTTCGGTGGCCGAAAGATAGCCGGTAAGGATGTTCATGGTCGTCGATTTTCCCGCGCCGTTGGGGCCCAGGAACCCTACAATTTCGCCCTTTTCAATCTTGAAACTCGCGTGATCTACCGCTATGTGTTTTCCGTAGCGCCTTACCAGGTTGTTGACCTCTATCACGTTGCCTCCTCTCTGAGGTTTATCCTTCTATGAACGAATAACAAAAAGAATACCGTAATTGTTACAGGAGGGCAAGGGAGTAATATGGGAGTAAGGGGGTAGGGGAGTAGGGAAGTAAGGGAGTAGAAAGCGACGACACCATAAATTATGTTTGCGAATCTAGTGGCGTTCCCACCAGTCCCTTATTAGGGCAACAGCCGCAAGCACCATACCAAATATAAATATTGAGACCAACGGAAAAAGTGAAATGTCCATGTCTTACTCCTGTTTCGGCGGAGTGTCGCTATCTCCGTTCTTCTTCTCCTTTATTCCGAGAAGAAAACCGGTGATTATTAATACCATAGCTGCCGCAATTCCGCCAATAATTAACATATCATGCGGTATATTACCACGCAAGATACCACCAATAAAAATACCGCCAAAAATCAACTTACCCAAGTCAAGCAGTATTTTGCTTGCATCTTCCTTAAAAGATGTCCGTTTTTTCAGCTTTTTCATAACATATAACTATGTGGATACATGGTTTTGCCTGGTTATTATGATGAATGTCACATTTTGCGGGGCTTAATACATTAGCTTTGGTCAATGCCAAGAAATTGATCAAGGCGCTTGTCTACGTCTTCTTTCATCAATTTGCGTAATAAGTCTATTTGCTGGTTGTTAATAAAAGCAGTTTTCTCTAAACCCAGTGGCGGGGCCAATAATTGGGAGACATCTACCCTCAATTCATCAGCTAATCTTAAAAGCGTTTTATCGCTGACCCAGGTTCTGCACCCTTCTATATCGCTGATAGTTTGGGCGGATAAGTCGGTTATTTCAGCGAATTTTTCCTGTGTGTACCCTAAACGTTCCCGCCCTTTCTTAATATTCGCGGAAAGGCGCTTTCTTACTCCCAATGCGATAGTAATGGCTTCCTCCTGACAAATTATAGAAAGCAATCATCTTTTATTAAGGTAAGGTAATAGTAATAGTTGACCACTTGGTATTAGTTATATATACTAAAATCAATGGTTATAGTCAGGTGTTGCTAAAACTTATAGTCGATAAAATCAGTTTTGACCATTTTTGATGAAAAAACGTCGGATTTCCCTGTATAAGGGAATACCGGCTTTTTTATGTTGCTCCGTATAGGGCAATAGACATAGCGGGACAGACATTTCCAATGTCTGTCCCATTGCGACTAAAGTCGCGAAGGAGTTTTTATGAAAAAGTTTAGTTTTGGAAAGCCATTTATGGCTCTGGCAATACTGCTTTTAGTGCTGGTATTTGGACTGGCGTTTGTGGGCTGCAAGAACGAGGTTGAAGACGACCCCCTCAACGGCACGTATGTAACCAGTGTCAATGAATTAATCCTCAACAACGGTACATGGAGTTTAAAAATTACTGGTAATGACTATCAGAGGGGTACGTATGAAGCCAGCGATGGCAATATCACGTTAACAGTAACCGATATGAATTTTGATTCTGGAATGGCATCTCAGTTCAACACTACCGTGGGATGGAAAACCAGAAGCCAGTTGATAGAATTTTTAAGAAATGCCGGCTATTCTGATGCTGAGATTGGTGCTGAGTTAACTCCAACTGGCACTTATTCTGGCAACACAATAACATTTGGTAACACGGTTTTCACCCGTAATTAAGAATGTAACAGTCGCCAAATTTCCCCCACGCTGCCTCCGGCGCGGGGGAAATGCGATGAATTATCCTACTTGGAATTAAGTGGTTCCGAAACACGCGCTTTTTCTTCCTGTGAATTATTCATATCGTTATTAACGAGCAACTCTTTACGAAGTATGGCAGCGGCAACTTCAGAGGGGGTTTGCCGGGAGGCCATAGCTTTTGCGTTGAGAATTTTGGCTGTGGCTTCGTCAATGAAAATAACATGAGAACCCTTACGTGAAAAGAAACCTTTCCCGGTATGGCCGAACTCTGGGACCGTTTTGGTCAGTTCCTCGTCAAGGGCATCGTATTCTTCATCGGTCATGTCGCGCATGATTACTCCTTTTAATTCATTTGGGCCGCTGTCTTGTCACGCAAGGCCATTGCATGAAATACCCTAATGGTTTCATCGTCGATAACATTATAAAAGACCTCTATCGGGTTGGCAACAGTGTCAAACCCAATGATGACATATATATCGTCTTTTCCTTTTAGAGTATCCTCGTATAATTACATCTCAACTGCCCGTTCTATGTCATTTTGGGTGTACCCATGTTTGAACGCCGATGCTGTATATATTATTTTCGGTTCCATGAATACTATACTTCACTGGGATGTGTTTTTGCCTGTTTTTTATGACGAATGTCACATTTTATGTTTGCTGTTCTCTCTTCCCCCAGTCCCTATTCCCTTACCCCCCTATTCTCCTTTATAATCCCCCCATGAAAGCCGCTCTTATCTTCGATCCCCGGACGGTGTAAGAATGATGGTTAGACGTTTTGGGGCATCATGAAAAACCGCGCACTCATCAGCGTATACAATAAAGACGGAATTACGGAACTGGCTATGTTTCTAGAGGAATCAGGTTGGGAGATTATTTCAACCGGCGGCACGTCGAGACACCTGCGGGAAACCAACATTCCTGTTACCGATGTTTCTTCGGTAACAGGTTTTCCCGAATGCCTTGACGGGCGGGTAAAAACCCTGCACCCCGCGATTCACGCGGGGTTACTTGCGCGGCGTAAAAATGCTTCACATATGGAAACCCTCAAGAACCTCAAGCTGGAAACCATTGATCTCGTCTGCGTGAATCTTTATCCATTTTTTGAGAAGGCCCAGGCAGGCCTTTCACTTGAGGAAGCCGTCGAATTCATCGACATTGGCGGGCCGGCCATGTTGCGTTCCGCAGCGAAAAATTTCCGGGATGTAATCGTACTGACCGATCCGGCTGACTATGCCGAAACGATACAGGACCTTAAGGCAGGAAACATTTCTTTGGAATTCAGGAAGCGCCTGGCAGGGAAAGTTTTTGCTCTCACTTCCGCATATGACGCCGCCATCGCGCGCTACCTTTTTGAATTGGACAACCAACCACTGGTGGATGAGGCGAAAAACGCTTCTTTTATTTTTCCCGCCTTCTGGCCCCTTTCCCTCAAAAAATCCGGCAGCCTCCGTTACGGCGAAAACAGCCATCAGTCCGCAGCGCTGTACCTCCACGCCGACAAGCCCGGCGCGATGGCCGGTATGGAACAGCTTCACGGCAAAGGGCTGAGTTACAACAACATCCGGGATTTGGATTCAGCCTGGAAAGCGGTTTGCGCCTTTGGCCTTCCCTCAGACGGAAGGCGGCCAATCGGCGAAGGCGAGGTAAGGCGCCTTGTACCTGAAGCCCAAACCGACTTAACCTCCACAAGCAGATCCAGAGTCTGCTGTGTCGCGGTAAAACACAACAGCCCCTGCGGCATAGCCCTTGGGGACACTCTCCTTGAGGCTTTTAACAAGACCCTGGCCTGCGATCCCGTGTCGATCTTCGGGGGCATCGTAGCGTCTAACGTCATTGTGGATGCGGCAACTGCGGGAAAGCTAGGGGAACTATTCCTGGAAGTCATTGTTGCCCCTGATTTTGAAAGCGATGCCCTGGAAATTCTCAAGCAAAAAAAGAACCTACGCATTGTGAAAGCTGCATGCGCCCCCATGGATACCATAGAGTGTTTTTCGGTGGATGGCGGAATGCTCGTTCAGGGGGTGGATAAAAAACTTCTGTCGAAGTGGGAAGTGGTAACCCGCGCCGAGCCAGCGGCGGCGGATATCCCCGATCTCGTTTTTGGCATGAGGGCCGTGACTTTCGTAAAGTCAAACGCAATATTGATTGTTAAGGATCTCGCCGCGACGGGCATAGGCGGGGGACAGGTGAACCGTATCTGGCCCACGCATCAGACGCTGGAGAGAAGCGCTGCGGCGGTAAAAGCCGCTGCTGCAAAAGGCAGCCCGTGGACGGACGGCCAAAGTGCGAGGGTTCTCGCCTCCGACGGCTTCTTCCCCTTCGCCGATTGGGTTGAAGCCGCCGCGGTCGCCGGGATAAAGGCCGTCATCCAGCCCGGAGGTTCGATTAATGACAGGCTTTCGATTGAAGCCTGCGACAGGTTTGGCCTTGCGATGGTATTTACCGGGACAAGGCACTTTAAGCATTAAATTGAGGAGGAATCGGGATAGTTTCCGGGAAAAGCTATTATCCTGGCCTCATCGGGATGCTCTTCTTTCTTTTTACTGGTATGTTTTTTACGCAGTATCTTCCTGTGTTCGCGGAACTCCAGCTCGCCGCCAATTACGCCGAGGATAACGCCCATCACAAGAGCGGCAGCCAGTCCCACAAAAACATTGACCATGATCATGATAAGCATCATTAGAATAAAAATTACTGCCCCAAAGACAGCGTAATACAAAATTATCAGGATCGTCCCTGTAATGGATTTTTCCAGTTTCATGCTGCTCCTCCTTTCCTCCGTGGCTTTTTCCTCTCCGGAATAGCCATCAACCGCTCCTGCTCACTTAATTCGTCCTCGGTTTTTATAAGTACCAAATCCCCGCTGTCAACCAGCCGCTGTAGTGAAGGCGGGATTGTTTTGACATCGCATCCGACAATTTCAATCTTTTCAAGCGCCGGAAGTTCGCCTAAACAATCAGGCAGGCTTGTTACTACCGTGTTGTTTAACTTCAAGTGTCTAAGCGACACAAGCCTGGACGCCGCGTCGGGCAGGCCGGTAAAGGGGCTTCTCTTTTCTGTTGATTCATCCTCGTAGTAATCGGGGAAATTATCGGGGAAAGCCCACTGCGTATCGTTTTGCGAAGCGTAAACGCCCAGCACCACAAGCTTGTCGAGATTCCCTATTGACGAGGGGAGGCTTGTTATGCCGGTGTATTGCAAGTTAAGCCCGATGAGCGAAGTGATGTTCCCGATGCTCTCGGGCAGCGTTTTCATTTTGCCGCCCCGGATATACAGGGTCTCAAGGGAGGACAGGTTCCCGATTGTGTCCGGCAGGGATTCAAGCTCAATACAGCGCAGGAGCCGGATCTTTTTCAGTTTGGATAAATTACCGACGGTTTCGGGCAGTGTTTTGATCTGCGTCCGGTAAATGTATAATCTGGTAAGGGCGGAAAGATTTCCGATTGACTGCGGCAGAACAGAAATGGTAGAGCCTTCAATTTGCAAGGTTTCCAGCTTTTCAAGCCTGCCGATTGAATCGGGCAGGGTTTTGAGGATTTCCGCGTCTATGTGAAGCTCTGTTAGGTTTTTTAGGTTCCCGATGTTTTCAGGCAGTGCGGACAGCTTGCCGCAATGGATAAAAAACTCGGCAAGCGAAGAGAGGTTGCATATTGAGTCGGGCAGGGCCGTTATCGTATCTGAATCTATGATAAGCTTCTTGAGGGAATTCAATCCGCCAAGCCAGCCGGGAATTGGCTGGAGCGGAACCTTTATTGAAAGATCCTTCAGTCTTGAAAGCCGCCCTATCGACTCAGGCAGCGCCAGGGGAACTTTTTGTTCTTTGTCGTCATTACCGAAAGGCATATTGCAAATATTCAGTTCCTCAAGACTGCGGAGATTCCCGAATGAATCCGGCAATGTTTCAAGTTTTGAATTTTCTATATATAGAGTTTTCAACGCGCCCAGGTTCCCAAAATTTTCAGGCAGTGTTTTTATGTTTCCGCCGTCAATGGAAAAAAGCTCAAGTGAACTGAGATCGCCGAACGATTCCGGCAGCGCGTTAAAATCGTTGGTAACAAGGGCAGGGAAGTGCCATGTCCCTCCGTCTTTCTGATGGCTTTCCATTGAAACCCAAAGGCGTAGGCTGAATTTTTTCAAAGACCCTAAATTGCCGAATGATTCCGGCAGGCCAACAAACCTGCCGCATATATTCAGATCTTCAAGCGATGAAAGAGCGCCGAAAGATTGCGGTAGATGAATGGTATCGTTTTCCTGTTCTTCATCAGTAACAGACTTTTTGTTTTTTCTGGAATCTTCTTCTATTTGCTCGTCCCCTCGTTCATAATGAAACACCTTCAGCGATTTTAAATTGCCAAACGACTCGGGGAAATAAACGGTTTTGCTGTGGCCAAAATCCAGCTCCTTAAGCGCGGCAAGTCCGCCGAAAGATTCCGGCAGGCGGACAAGGTTTCCCCGGTAAGTTTTAAAAGTTTTTAAATTCCGCAAATTGCCGAAGGATTCGGGGAGCGTTTCAATTTCTGTATTGGTGAGCTCAAGTTTTTCCAGCGCAGGTAGGTTCCCGAATGATTCAGGCAGATGACGGAGGTTGCTGCTCTGAATTGACAGTTCATACAACGACGAAAGATTGCCGAAGGATTCCGGGAAATAGCCAAAACAGCCATAAGTACTGAAGCGTTCAAGTGAAGGAAGGTTCCCAAAAGAATCCGGCAGGGTCGCCAGATTATATAGAGAAGAAAGGTAAAGCTCCTTCAATGATTTCAGATTGCCGAACGATTCGGGTAATTTATTCAACTTGCCGCCGGATAAATCCAGCTTCTCAAGCGAAAAAAGATTTCCAAAGGATTCGGGAAGTTTCCTTAACCTGTCGCAGGAATCAATACTAAGCTCCTTGAGCGCGGAAAGCTTCCAGATGGATTCGGGCAAAGTGGTTATTCTACAGTCGTCTAAATCCATCTGTTTCAGGTTTTGCAGACTGCCAATGCTTTGAGGGATGTTCCTTACCCAGCGTCCCAGGCACAGATATTCAAGGTTTTTAAGTTCTCCAATCCATTCCGGAATGGCGAGCGATTTTGGAAAGAGCTCAAAATTGAATTTAAAAATGGAAAACCTTCTGGTCGAGGTGTAAACGCCGCCAAGGGATAATCTTTTTAGCTTTTTGAAGCTGCGGATACATTCTGGCACTTTACCAAAAGATGTGTTTGATAAATTAAGCCCTTCCAGGTTGATGAGCCGGTTTAAGCCGTTTGGGAGGGACTTTAGTTTCTCATTTCCGCAAAGGTCGAGTTCCCGCAAACTTGTCATTGAGCCGAGCCATTCGGGAAGCGCGGTTAACTCATTGCTGCCAAGTATAAGACTTTCGAGCCGCAAAGAACGCAGATTTTCGGGAAGCGATTTCAGACCCGTGTGACCGAGGTTAAGACGGGTAAGATGGGGCAGGGTGGTTAAAAAATCGGGAAGTTTGTCCAGTTCGTTTATTTGGTAGTCAAGGTTGCCGAGGTAATGGTGGCGGGTCTGAATTTCCCATTTGTCGGAATGGCCCAGGTCAAGCGCGCGCAGGTTTTTAAGGTTCCCGATAAACTCAGGTATCGTGTAAAATTCGTTGGCGCTGATATCCAATTCTTCCAGTCGCGTGAGACCGCCTAGCCATTCGGGCAATGCGGGCAGGCGATTCGCACCAAGGTAAAGGGTACGCAGGTTAACCAGGTTCTTCATTGATTCGGGGAGTGCTTTCAAACCGATATGGCGCAAATTCATGAATTGAAGCGCGGTTAAGTCCCCTATCCAGTCAGGAAGTGTTCTTGAGTCAGCCGTATTCATCGATTCAAGATCGAGGCACTCAAGGGATTTAAGCTGCTTTATGCAGACAGGCATTTCGCTTAAATGGTTTACGCCCGCGTCAAGGAAGACAAGCCCCTTCAAGTCGCCGATGGAATCAGGCAGGGAATTAACGCTGTTTCCCCGCAAATTGAGTTTTTTGAGTGAACGTAATTCCCCAATCCAATCCGGCAGCGATTCCAGTTGATTGTAACTTACGTCAAGTTCGACAAGATTCCCGAACTCTTCAATTTCAACGGGAAGCTCTGCCATGTACAGGCGGGAAAGGTTAAGAACATCTCCCCCCGCACTGCGGCAGCTTTCTATCCGCCTCGTGATTTCTTTTCTGTTTGGTACGCTATCGTATAAACTCATCTTGATACCTCTTTGACTATAATATAACAGATTTGTCTATCATTGAATGACAGATCAGGAAAAAATTCTTTCTTTTATTATGCCCTTTTTGGATAGAGGTAGTTCGATATTACAGTGAAAAGGCGTTTTAGGCATTAGCCCAAAACGCCAGGCCCTGAACTGCCTTTTTATCTTTGCGGTATGGAAAGCGTTGGCAGCGTGTCGGTTCTGGCCCGTAAAGGATCCCTGACCTCCTCAAGGGCATCGGTATACCTTATCGCAAGGGCGTTCCCGATGTATTTAGCGGTTTTGGTTGAGCCGATGAGAAAATCGAACAGGGTTCTTTTGCTTTGATCTACCCTGTCAATTCGGATATTGATAATATCCGAAGTTTCCGGGTAAAGCCTCCTGGCCTCCTGCAAAAGCAGGTCGAAAGTAACTTTCTCCCCCAACGTTTCTTTCACGAAGTGAAAAGGGTAAATAATCTCCGTCTCTGTGGCGATTACCGAAATAAGCCCAAGGGAAACAAAATCCTTGCTGGAAATCTTGGTGATGTGGTTGTATTCCCCGGTCACGTTGGATTTCATGTCAGTTGAAGTACAACCAGCAAGCGTAAGGGTGATAGCCAGCGCCGCGCACAGCGCTTCAAACAGCAGACATTTTTTTGCCATAATAACCTCCTCCAGTTTTGGCAAACTTTTTTGGTGTCATGCATCTATATGTAGATTTTTTGTGTTTTATCGGCAAAAACATGACAAATGTAATAAATTTTCAACCTACTTTAAGCATAAAGACAAAAAGTATATATTAAACCAATGAAACTCATGGATTACCGGAAAGACACAGGCCGGGAAGAGAAGGGAAAGGAGATTTTTTATGGCTAATGGAGACCCCCTTTTATGGCAGATTCTTTTGCTATGTGTCCTCATGTTGATCAACTCGTTTTTTACCTGTGCGGAGGTCGCGCTTATTTCGCTCAACAAAAACAGACTGGAAAAAATGTCCGTATCCGGAAACCGTCAGGCGAAACGCATCCTTACCCTCACACGCCAACCGGCTAAATTTATCGCCTCGGTTCAGGTGGTAATTACCCTGGCGGGCTTTCTGAGCAGCGCCTTTGCGGCGAATAACTTTTCGGGGAGACTCGCCAACTGGTTTGTTTCCATGGGGACAAAAATTCCCGCCGACACCATATCGACTGCCTCAGTTGTGATCATCACCCTCATCCTTTCGTATTTTACACTGGTATTTGGCGAACTC
>JGI24698J34947_10001963_pt1 | contig 10969 bp, 11 predicted proteins | sample TergutMp193P3_FD_34947 | JGI IMG/M metagenome (IMG submission 34947) | reverse complement strand
TTGCTTTCCGTATGGGGGGGGGGGGGTATAACATCAAAGTAGAATTATTGGCCGTATTTAAAATAGCCTCACCTGGAGCCTCTGGCCGAGACTCGGCAAACTTTATTTCGCAGCCTTCAAACATCATTTAACCCAAATATACAAAATTTTTCAGCCATTTCATCAAAATCCAACCACTATATCCAGAATTTTCCTGTTTTTGTGCTCAATCCAGCCGATTTTGGGCTTTCCCGGCACGCAAAGACCTGTTACATTAAATTCCCGCATACGGGGAAAATAGAAAACGGGCAGGGGCAAGTGATTTTTTTCTATATTATCCACCATGAAAAAGAAAACCACCGACTCAAAACGCAGCACACATAAAAAAAGTACCGCCTCATTCAAGGAACACAGCGGATGGTGGGGCGACGGCCCTGTGTTCGTATTTCTTTACAGCAAAAAAAAGAAAGAAGCCATAACCAATGGCACGGCAAAGGAAATCCTGCAGTTCGTAGAAGATTCCGAACACGTTTTGCACGAATCCGAGGCTCTGCGCATAATAAGGATTGACAACGAATATTCGCACCCCGTCCTTTTTGTAGATACGGGAAAGGAAGCCGGGCTGGATTTTCTGGACCACCTGCGCATGGCGGCTTACCGCCTCTCAAAATGGGCAGAAAACAACTCGGTAAAAACCCTGATGATTCCGCCGCTCATAGATGATTCCGAAAAAAAGAGAAATGCCATTCTGCAAGGTCTTTGCCATGCAAGCTACGCCTTTGACAAATACAAAAGCAAAAAACACAAAAAGGCGGATATTGAATACCTTTTCACGGACGATATGGAAATAGACGGACGCTCGCTCCAGGCCATGTTTTCCGGAATTGACCTTGCAAAAAATCTTATAAACGAACCGGGCAATTCCCTAACCCCGGCAATCATGGTAAACATAGCACAGGGCATAGCGCAAAAACACGGGCTTGCAATAAAAGTTCGCCGCAGCAAGGAACTGGAAAAAGAAGGCTACAACGGAATTTTAACCGTCGGGCGAGGCAGCCAGAACGAGCCGGCAATGGTCACCCTGAGCTACAGGCCCAAATACAAGAACCCTTCTCACCTGGCCTTTGTAGGCAAGGGCATAACTTTTGACACCGGCGGAATATGCTTAAAGCCCCAGGACAAGATGTATGAAATGAAAAGCGATATGTCCGGCGCGGCAATAGTTTTGGCGGCCGTCCAGGTTGTAGCGGAACTTAAACTCCCAATAGAGGTTGATGCAATTCTCTGCCTGGCAGAAAACCGCCCCGGCGAAAACGCAATGCTGCCCGGAGATATTTTCAAGGCCAAAAACGGAAAAACCGTTATGGTAGAGAACACCGATGCCGAAGGCCGGCTTGTGCTGATAGACGGTTTAATGGAAGCGGCAACGCTGGGCGTAACCCACGTAATAGACATAGCAACCTTGACGGGAGCAATACAGCGTGCGCTCGGAACTTCCATAGGCGGGCTTTTCAGCAATAGCGAAGGGCTTGCGCTCACCATTGTGGAGGCCGGCGCGGAGAACGGCGAAAAATGGTGGAGAATGCCGCTGGACGAGGAATACGCCGAAGACTTGAAAGACAAGGTAGCCGATATCCGCAACATAGCCGACGGCGGCCCCGGAGCCATAAGCGCAGCCATGTTTTTAAAGGAATTTGTCGATAAAAATCTGGAATGGGCGCATTTGGACATAGCCGGAGTAGCATTCTCCGCAAAAGGGTATAAATACACCGAACACGGCGCAACGGCATTCGGGTTAAAAACAATAGTAGAAACAGTACAAAGATATTCTGTGGATGAAACTCGAGTTCGTGGCTAGGGAGGAATACATGACGAATATGAATACCTTTGAAGGAATGGAATCACTGCCGGCCTTGTCGCTGAATGCGTTTAGCCAGCCGGGTTTCAAGGGGCTTTTTCACCGCGTAGGCGAAGAATGGATTCACTACGATTCGGAGAATTTGCAGAACATAATCTACTTTTTAAGCCTTGCCATGCGCGAAATCGGTGTTGGCAAGGGAGTTGGAGTTGGAATAATCGCGCCAAGTTCCCCGCAATGGATTATGGTTGANCTTGCAACGCAAATTTGCGGCGGCTANACCGTTCCCCTGTTTTCAAACATATCTTCCACTCATTTTGAATTCCAGGTTAAAGATGCCCAGTTAAAGGTTTTGGCCGTGGATTTATGGGAAGATCTCTCTCCGCAAATTTACCCGCTTGTAAATTCCATAGAAACCCTGATTCATTTTTATCCCCTTCCGGACGGAACAAAACACAAGAATTCCTTCACCTGGAACGACTTTATAGAAAAGGGTAAAAAAATGGATTCGGCATCCGAGAGGGAAACTTTTTCAAAACGCATAAAAAACATATCAAGAGATGAAATATTTTCCATCATTTACACCAGCGGCTCAACCGGAATTCCCAAAGGCGTTCCCTTAACGCAGGGAAACATGATTTTGCAGCTCAGAGCAATCTCGGAATTTTTCCCTGTTGACAGAGACCGCGACACGTGCATGAGCATTTTACCGGTTGCGCACATATTTGAACGAATGGTTGTCTATTACTTTTCTAGTTGCGGCCTGCCCGTTTATTTTGCAGACAGCCCCAACAATGTTGGAAAATACCTGCCGGAAATTCGCCCGAGCATTATGACCGTTGTGCCGAGAATTCTGGAAAAACTTTACGAAAAACTCATAGACGGAGCCAACAAAAAACCGATACCCGTAAAATGGCTTGTGAAATATGCCATAAACAAGGCNCAAAATACGGATCCGGGCAAAAAGGATTTGCGAAACACTATCTGGGACAAGCTAGTCTATTCAAAAATGCGCGCTGCGCTTGGNGATAATTTTTACCTTATGGTATCGGGAAGTTCCGCCTTGAATGTTTCGGTGAACAGATTTTTGAGAAACATAGGCCTGGCGCTTTATGAGGGCTACGGATTAACGGAAACATCGCCTGTTATCTCCGCGGAATGTCCGGGCAACAAGAAGATGGGTTCGGTTGGCAAACCGCTGCACAATTTAACCGTAAGGATTTCCAACGAAGGAGAAATTCAAGTCAAGGGACCAAGCGTGTTTGGCGGGTATTTTAACCGCTCGGATTTAAAGGAAGAAACCTTTACGGAAGACGGATTCTTTCGCACCGGTGACAAGGGACGCATAGACAGGGACGGCTATATCTGGATAACAGGCCGCCTAAAGGAGATGTTCAAGACAAGTACCGGCAAATATGTCAGTCCGGTTCCAATAGAGCAGGCTCTTTGCCAGAGGGCATTCATAGAAGCCGCACAGGTATTTGCAGAGGGGAGAAAATTCACATCCGCCATTCTGTTCCTGAATCATGACATAATCAGAAACAAGCTGAAAAAAAGCGAAGCGGAATTTGACCCCGTAAAAGCCCTTAAATCCCGCAGAATCAACTCATCCCTGCAAAAGCACGTGGACGCCGTGAACAAGAAGTTAAACGACTGGGAAAAAATTAAAAAGTGGAAGGCNGTTTTTGCCACGCTCTCAACCGAAAACGGNCTTTTAACTCCAACGCTAAAACTTCGCCGCAGGATGGTTGAAAAAATATACGTAAATGAAATAGACGNGATGTATGAATAAACTGGAAGAAATTTCCCATATTCGCCTNGCCGACGTGCGCGGGCGCGTTGTGAAAATAATAGGCCTGGTCATTGAATGTGAAGGGCCAAATGCCGGTATCGGCGAACTTTGCGTTATTGAGCAAAACGGAAAAGTTATATGCCTTGCGGAAGTTGTAGGCTTTAGAGAAACCAGAACCCTTGTTATGCCCCTTGGCGCGCTTGAAGGCATCAGGCCCGGAATGTCTGTTGTTGCAAAGGGCAAAACCCTAACCGCACCGGTTGGCTATCAGCTTTTAGGCAGGGTTTTGGACGGCATGGGAAACGCAATGGACAATCTGGGCGAAATTAAATACGAAACCCGCCGTTCCATTTACGCAACACCCCCAACCGCCATGCAAAGAGCCCGCATAAAGGAACCCATGTACACCGGAATTCGGGCCATAGACGGTTTTTTGACAATCGGGCGCGGGCAAAGAATGGGTATTTTTGCAGGTTCGGGAGTTGGCAAAAGCGTAACAATGGGCATGATAGCGAGGAACTGCCTTGCAAAAGTCAATGTTATAGCCTTAATCGGCGAGCGTGGCAGGGAAGTCAGGGAATTTATAGAAAAGGATTTGGGCCCGGAAGGGTTAAAGCGTTCCGTAGTAATAGTTGCAACCAGCGACCAGCCCGCCCTTGTCCGCTTAAAGGCGAGTTTTTTGGCGATGAGCATAGCGGAGTATTTCAGGGACTCCGGCGATGATGTATTTTTCCTGATGGATTCAAGCACGCGCTTGGCAATGGCACAGAGAGAGATAGGATTGGCTGTTGGCGAGCCGCCCGCAACAAAGGGTTACACACCCTCTGTTTTTGCCTTTTTGCCAAAGCTATTTGAGCGGGCGGGCAACAGCGATAAAGGGAGCATTACAGGGCTTTATACGGTTCTGGTGGACGGCGATGATTTGGAAGACCCCATAGCAGACACTGTTCGTTCCATTCTGGACGGGCACATTGTGCTTTCCCGTGCGCTTGCAAACAAAAACCACTACCCCGCCGTAGATATTCTGGCAAGCATAAGCCGTTGCCGCACGGACATAGCAAGCCCGCAATTAAAGGAGCTGTCCGCAACCCTTTTGCGAAGCCTGGCGGTTTACCGCAAAAACGAAGACCTGATAAACATAGGTGCCTACGCAAAAGGCTCCGACCCGGAAGTAGATGTTTCAATCAAGAGGCACGTTGCACTGGATAACTTCCTGGTACAAGGCATAGGACAAAGTTCAAAATACGAAGAAACAGAAGCCGCAATGAAGGAAATCGCGGGGATTGCGTAAAAAAATCCACATTAACTCGGAATTTTTCCGATTATCTGCGCAAAATTTACTATCTTTATGCCATGCTTCACGGTATTTTGGATAGTTACGGAGTAGTTCCCTTGCGCACGGCAAATCTTTATGCCTCGCTTGCCAATTACAATTCTCCAAAAGACAAGATTTCATATATGGAAAAAAAGGGAGAATTGATAAGGATAAAAAAAGGATTGTATGTATGCTCGGCAAAAATTCACGGACTGCTGCTCTCGCGGGAACTCATAGCAAACCATTTATACGGGCCGTCTTATGTTTCGCTGGAAAGCGCGCTCTCCTTTTACGGAATCATACCGGAGAGAACGGAAACTTTGCGTTCCGTAACATTCAAGAGGAGCAAAAGATTTCAAACTCCATTGGGTTTATTTGAATATCAAAGCATTCCAGAACGGGTTTACCCCACCGGATTTAAACAGGAATTTGCAGGCAAGGATTATGCTTACCTGATTGCAACTCCCGAAAAGGCCTTGTGCGATTTACTGCTGGTAACCGCGAATTTAAGATTTTCGTCTAAAAAATCCATGTTCAACTTTTTGGAGCGGGATTTGCGGGTTGATTTTTCCGCCGTAAAATGGAATGTTCGCATTGTTCGGGAATGTGCAAAAGCCGGCAAAAAATCCAGAGAGTTGCTATATCTTAAGGAGGTGCTGAATGAATGTATTTGACAACATGCTTTCTGGATACAAAGCCGTAACAACAGAAGAAAAAAACAATGCGCTCCGGGAGGTAATGCAGCAAATCGTGCTTGCGGGGCTTTCCCGCAGTGATTTTTTTGAAAAGGCTGCATTTTATGGCGGAACCTGTTTAAGGCTTTTCTGCAATTTGCCGAGATTTTCCGAAGACATGGATTTTTCGCTGTTGCAGGCAAATGAAAATTTTGACTTGCGGAATTATTTCCCTTTTATAAGAGATGAATTCCTGTCAATGGGAAAATCCGTTGAGATTTCCAGAAAGGAAAAGCAGAAAAAGACGAATATTGAATCTGCTTTTTTAAAGGATACTTCGCAATTTTACAACATAAAATTTCAAACGGCAAGGCAGGTGAAAATAAAAATCGAGGTAGATACCCTGCCTCCGTTAAATTTTGAAACAGAAAACAAACTGCTTTTGCAGCCGTTTTCCTTTAATGCCCGTTGTTTTACATTGCCGTGTTTATTCGCAGGCAAGGTTCATGCGTTTTTGTTCAGAAACTGGAAGATGAGGGTCAAGGGGCGCGACTGGTTTGATTTTGAGTGGTATGTTCAAAACAAGGTTCCGCTCAGCTTAAAGCACTTTATTGCCAGAGCCAGGCAATTCGGCGACCCAGACGGAAAGATAAAAGACGAAAAATCCCTGAAATTTGCCCTGTCAAAGCGAATAAAGGCCGTTGACATAAACGCCGTTAAAAACGATGCCATGCCTTTTTTAAAGAATCCTCACGGCACAAAACTCTGGAGCAAGGATTACTTTTTGGAACTGGTTGAAAATTCGCTATATTACCGTTAAGCAACAAACCGGAGAAAACTTGGCATAATAGTGCAAACTATCGCTTTACATAATTACTATATTTATGTAAAATGGGAGTTTACATGATTGAGCGCAATATTTGGGGTGTTCTTAAAAGGGAACTCGGCAAAAAAGAAGCCATAGTGCTAACCGGGCCCAGGCAGGAGGATGTCAAGATGCTTGCGGATTTTAAATCCATAGCGGAACTTAAAAAACTGATCAGGCTGCTCGGAGCGAGGGTCGGCTCCCGCCTTAACATAGATGAGCTGTCCAAAATAGTTGGCTTGTCGCGCCCGACCGTTTCAAATTATTTATCGTTTTTGGAACAGACATACCTGATTAAACTGGTTCCGGCATTTTCCAGAAGCGCAGATGTCCGGGAAAGGCTCCCGAAAAAGGTTTATTTTGTGGATACCGGCATAGCCAACATAAATGCGGATTTATCAGGCGGAGCAAAGTTTGAAAATACCGTGTGCCACCAGCTTGGTTTTTTTGGAAAGTTGTCCTTTTACAACGACAAAAGCGGCGAGATAGATTTTATCCTGCAAAAGGGAAAGGAAAGCATTGCGATTGAAGTTAAGGAAACTCCGATAAGCGATTACCTGCTGCTTGCAAAAAAACGGGCCGGAAAAACCGGCATTAGCAAGGCAGGCTTGATAGGGCGTTTTGAAAGCAGAAATTTCACGAATTGCCTTTGGGGCGGCGGCATTTAAAAAAAATTCTATATTATCCCCATGCAAAAGATAAAATTTCTCGCTTTTATGGCCGTGACGGCGGTGTTTTTTGCCTGCGGCTCGCAGGATAACGGTTCTCCGCCAAAACTGAAGAACGGTGTAAGTCCCGCTAATCCTGAATTAATTTCACCCTTTGACACTCTCGTTGCCGAGTTTGATTCCAAGATTGCAGATATAGAGAGCATAATATGTCAGCCTACCATAGAGCAGGCAGGGCAATTGCGTTTTGTTGGCAAATACGGCACGGCCGAAGGTGATCTTAAGCATTTTAAACCGGATGAAAAAGATTCCATAGTATTTGTAAATGTAAAGAATAATGATGGCTATATACAAAGAAGAGCCGTATTCTATTATTCTACATACCCCATACTTGATGGTTCCAATAATAGCATTGAATCACCGGATGACATAGTAGGAACTTTTGGCAAGAATAGTTTAACAAAAGAAGGAGTAACTTTTGCCGGAGTTATTGGTGTAGATATTGATAAGGGATGGTCAGATCTCGATTTTTTCAAAGTTCCCCTCAAAGCATTTGAAACCCTGCATGTCAAACTCAGCAACACAAGAAATACCAATGTAAAATTGGAATTAATAGCTCCTTTCAAAACTCAAGACACAACAATTACCGCAATATCCAATTCCATAGTTTATGAAATGGATCCCAGAAACTTTAATGTATCCGATTTTGAAACGCCGGTTATATTCAAAATAAAAGTATCTCCCATTGACATAAAATTAACCCCATATCTATTAACCGTAAAGGTTACAGAATATAATTAGGAGGCAAAATATGATGGTTGACATCCTTACGGAATTTTATACGGTTCACTACAACTTTGGCCTGATAGCTCTCCTTATGCTGCTGCTGGCCGCTTTTATGGCTTCCAGAAAGAATTTCAGGGGCGTAATAGTTATGCTGGGCGTGTGTTTGGTGTACAATCTGATTCTGTACAANAAAACAAAACGCGACCCGGAATGGTACGAAAAACAGGAAGCGGAGGTCAAGGCNTNCGACCCCGTTAAAAAACTCTGGGAAGACAAACCTGCAGACGACGATGTTGACAAGCGTAAATGAATTCGTACCGTTGCTGGCTAAATGCGGAGCGTTGAAATTCGGTTCCTTTGTAACAAAGAGCGGAAGGGTCAGTCCCTACTTTGTGAATATGGGAACTATCTGCTCCGGCGAGGAAATTTCATTCCTGTCCGGATGCTATGCGGAAATTTTTGAAAAACACTTTGCAGGCCGGGCAAACAATCTTTTTGGACCCGCATACAAAGGCATCACGCTCTGCGCCGCAACAGCCCTTGCCCTGCACAGAGGCTACGGAATAAACGTGAGCTTCACCTACAACCGCAAGGAAGCAAAAGACCACGGAGAAAGCGGAATTCTGATTGGCGACGACTACAAGGAAAAAAGACGGGTTGTGATAATAGAAGANGTCATTACCGCAGGCACTTCCATAAAAGAAACAATGCAGATAATGTCCGGCTTTNCAAATGCGGAAATCCTGGGCCTGATAGTGGCAATAGACAGAAAGGAAAAGCTCGAAGACGGCAAAAGCGCATTGCGGCAGATCAGGGAAGAATACGGAATAGAAACGTACTCAATAGCCACCATAGACGACATTCTGAAATCCGCCCCGGAAGAATACAGGGAAAGCATAAAGGAATACCGTGAAAAATGGGGAGCCTAAAATGAAACAACTAACCGTGATTGCTGCATTCCTATTCATATCCTGTTCCCAAAGTTTTACCAGCTCGCACAAGTTTTACAGTGAACCGCCAAAGAAAAGCGAAAGCGTTGGCATTGTTGAACTCGGCGACGGTTTTATACTCACTCGCGCCGACTGGTTTGTGGAAAAATTAAATATCCATAACGACTCAATCTATTCCCTGCTGGAAACTCTAACCGACTCCGTTATCTTCGGCGAAGTCAGGGAAAAATGGAACTCCTCCGCCGTTTCAAAAAAAGACAGGGAAACTTTTTCAAGGGAAACCTTGAGAATGGATAAAACCGTTTTCATAAAGGCAAGATTGCCCGAACAGGGCATAGCCGTTTTAGACAGCAAGGGGGGCACCCCCGATTACCTTTTTATAATTCACGAATATACCGTAGGCGGCGATTTGGAAGCGGAAAATTTTTACGATTACACAAAAGCAAATCTGGAAATCAGCCAGAAAAAGAAGTTCAATGACCTTTCAATAATAGCCACATTCACGCTCTGGGACAACAAAAGGCAAATCCCGTTGAGAAGCGGCGTGGCAAGCACGCAAATGCAAATAAAAAACGATTATTTCGACAGGGATTTATTTATAAAGGCAACAAAAGCAGCGGTGGCGGAATGTTTAAGAAAATTATAATATCAGTTGTTTTTCTGTTTCTCAACTCTTATGCCGCCGCACCTAATGTCTGGAAGGACGGGGAATTTTTGTTTTGGAGCTATGGCAGGCAATTTGTTTCTCCCGCGGACTTTTGCTTTGCGCTCCGCTATGAAAACGAAAGGATAGGAAATCCGCATTGCCATGAGGCAGGGGACTGGGAACGGGACACAACGGCTTCTCTCTACGCAAAATGGCTGAACGCAAATCTGGATTCCCGCCTGCAAAGCGAAGACTTGCGCCCTCGCAACCCCTACGTAATAGAGAGACTGCGCAATTTGAAAGACAAAAATCTGCTGTTCAGCACGGTAAAAAACGATAAGTTGTGGTTTTTGCTCTTTGACGAAAGCAGTTCGGAACCAATTAGAATTGCGGCATTTTCCATGCCTCAGGATTCGGCAAAAATTGCAAGGAAAATAGCGAGCGACTGGTTTGGCGGCGCTCCGAAGGCAAGGCTCTCGGACGATGAACGGACGGCAAAGCAGATGGAACCGGACGAGTATTTTGCCGAGCAGCCGATGCACGATTTCTGGCTTGGAATAGGTACGGGATGGACCAGGGCACTAAACAGGCCTAATTCAAGAATCAAAAATTACAATGATGTCAAGGATTCGGCAAGCGCATGGAATTTTATTGAAGATTCTTCACCGTTTTACAGCGCATATATCGGTGCATCCCTGTATGATTTTATAGGCTTGGAATTTGAATTTCACCGCTCCGAGCACAAGGCAAAAATCGACAAAAGCCAGGATATTTACAATGAACTGGCACACTGGAATTTTAATCGCTACGAATTTTTGTTTTCGCTCATGTTCATGACTGTTTTTATGCCGCACCCGCAAATTGAAATTGAACCTTATGCCTCAATGAGTATTATTTACAGTTTTTTCACGGAAGACATTGCTCTTAAAGACGGTGAAGAGGGTTCACAGAAATACGACCTGCGTTTTAAATTTGAACCCAGTTATAGAGGTGCAGCCTTGAATCTTGGGCTTAGAACGGCATTTTTCAGGAACTACGCAATCAACCTGCACACCGGCATAGCAAACAGAGGCACTTCAATGGTCACTCAGAAGATAATCGGCAGTTCCACAACAGATGTTTACATAGCTGCCGGTTTGGAGTATCATTTCAGGTGGAAATAAACCCCAAAAAAACGCCATTTTCCCAAAAAAAATAAAAAAAATCACCCTTCCCCCCTTGACAAGGTTCCCAAAATTTTCTATATTTATCCCCAGTAACCCGTAAATGCGGGATATTGTCACACAAAGGCGTGTGTTTGTTTGTGCTTGTCCCTGGGCAGGCGTGGATAGGCACTGCCTTTTTTTGTTTTAGGAGAACCTTATGGGCTGTCATTTAAAAATGCTTGTAGCTTGTGCCGGTAAGCCGGCTGGTTTCTTCTTTACCCCCCCCCCCCC
>JGI24698J34947_10001962_pt1 | contig 10973 bp, 13 predicted proteins | sample TergutMp193P3_FD_34947 | JGI IMG/M metagenome (IMG submission 34947) | reverse complement strand
CCGGTTTTGTCCACCGGGGACAGGGTCATGATGAAGATCCTGCATGGCTCGTGATCCAGGGCGTCGAATTCCACGGGCCCGTCGGAAACCCCGATACAGGCAACCAGGTCGTTGATCGTGGGGCTCTTGCCGTGCGGAATCGCTATGCCGTGTTTCATCCCCGTAGACATCTTAACTTCGCGGTCCATAATTGCGTTATAGGCGGCCGTGCGGTCGTCTATCTTTTTAGCCGCTACGAGCAAGTCGAGTAATTCGTTGATTATTGCCTCTTTCGTTGTACCCTTCAAATGGAGGCAAATTGTTTCATGCGTGAGGACAGTTTTGAGATTCATAATACTAATGTATATCCCTATACCCTAAAAGTCAAGGTTCTATCTGTTCAGAAACCGTTTAAGAGGCTAAAATTGACATAATTCTATGGCAAATCCTCTTTTCAGGAGACTGACACTTATTACCGGGGAGGGCGCGGCGAGGGCGCTTCTGGAAAGCCGGGTGATCGTTTTCGGCATAGGCGGCGTGGGGAGCTGGGCGGCTGAGGCCCTGGTCCGTTCCGGCGTCGGGGGCGTTTCCCTCGTGGATTCCGACAGGGTCTGCGTCTCGAACACCAACCGCCAGATCCAGGCGACAAGCGCGAACATCGGACGCCTCAAGACCGAGGCCCTGGAAGAACGCCTGAAGGACATAAACCCCGGTTGCCGGGTGACCTCAATCCCGCGCTTCTTTTCAAAGGAAACGGCGGGTTCTTTCGACATCCGGGGGGCGGATTTTGTCATCGACGCCATAGACACCCTGCAAAGCAAACTTGACCTCATTGAGGTAACGCTTGCGTCGGGAAAGAAGCTCTTCTCCTCCATGGGGATGGGTAAAAAGCTCGATCCAACCCTCATACAAACGGCGGACATCTGGAAAACCGACGGCTGCCCCCTGGCACGGCTTGTGCGAAACGGCCTACGGAAGCGCAAGTGCTACGGGCATTTCACGGCGGTTTACAGCAAGGAACGGCTGCCAATGCGGGAAGTTGACGGCGGTGATGTGGATGGCGGCGCTCCTGCCGAAGAGGTCGCCGCCATCGCCGGTGGTGCAAGGAAGGCTGTCCTCGGAAGCGCCGTGACCGTAACCGCCGCCGCCGGTATGGTCCTTGCGAGCCTCGTGCTACGGGACGTGTACGCCAGGTTCGCCCATGAGTAACCGCTTCCTCCGCCGCGCCAACGCAAGCGTGATAGTGCAGAAACTCACCGCGAAGGCGGTAATGGAGCGTGGCCTCATCCGCGAGGGGGATAAGGTTCTCGTGGCGGTTTCAGGCGGTAAGGACTCAAGCGTCATGGCGTGGGCCCTTTCGGTTCTGAAACGGGCGCTGAAGATGGACTACTCCCTTGCGGCGCTGCACATATCGAGTGACTTCTGCGTCTGCTGCAAGAAATCCGTGCTTGCCGCCCGTCTTGAGGAATGGGGCATCCCCTTCACCGATCTTTCGGTGCCTGTCATCGGGCGGCTCAAGGAGGGCCGCAAGATGAACTGCTACTGGTGCTCGACACAGCGGCGCACGGAACTGATTAAATACGCCCTGGAAAACGGTTTCAACAAGATCGCCCTGGGCCATCACCTGGACGACATCATCGAGACCTTCTTTATGAACATGACCGGCAAGGGGACGCTCTCCACGATGCCCATGTACCTTGCCTACCGCAAGTACCCGTTATGCCTCATCCGGCCCCTGGGTTACCTTGAGGAGCGGCAGATCATAGCCTGCGCCGCAGAGCAGGACATCCTCAAGGCGGCCTGTACCTGCCCCTTCGGCGTCAATTCCCGGCGCCGCGATATACGCCAGCGCATTGCCGCCTTCACCGGCAATTCCGCTTCGGTGAAGCGGCGCATCCTCGCGTCGCTTTCGTCAGGGACAGAAGATCTTCTTGTCGATGGAGGAGGGGAGGGCGATGAAGCTGATTGACATAGGGATCAATCTCTTAAACCCCGCGTACGATCGTGACAGGGACGAGGTGGTAAAAACCGCCGCCGCTGCCGGCGTGTCGCCGCTTGTCATAACAGGCTCGGGGGAGCGGAGCAGCCTCGCCGCCGCGTTATACGCAAGCGCATACAACACCGGAGAGCCGGGTGCGTTATACGCCACCGCCGGCGTGCACCCTCACGAGGTGAAGAACTGCGGGAGCGGGACAGTTGATTTTATCCGGGGGCTGGCGCTGGAAAAAGGCGCGAAGGCGATAGGGGAGTGCGGCCTGGACTACAACAGGGACTTCTCCCCAAGGGACGTTCAGCGTAAATGGTTCATCAAACAGGCGGAGTTGGCGGCGGGGCTCTTTCTGCCGCTTTTCCTCCATGAACGCGATGCCTTCGTGGACTTCTCCACGATACTCGCCGACCATATAAACGCCGTTCCCGCCGCCGTTGTTCACTGCTTTACCGGAACCGGAGATGAACTTGAGCGCTACCTTTCCATGGGCTGCTATATCGGCGTCACGGGCTGGATCTGTGACGAGCGCCGGGGCAAACACCTCGCCGACCTCGTGAAGCTCATACCGAAAGACCGCCTCATGCTGGAAACCGATGGCCCATACCTACTGCCCCGCGATCTTCCGGTCAAGGTAAGAAACAGGCGGAACGAGCCCCGTTTCCTTCCTCACATCGCGGAAACCATCGCCCGCCATCTCGGCAAAGATCCGGCGGAGCTTGTGGATGAGACGTTCAACAATACGAAAAGGTTCTTTGGGATTTGAGGGCTAATTGCTTTTTTCACGAAGCCAATATACAATTCTTCGGGATTGCGCTTTTTTGTATAACCCTGATTGGAGGAAGTTGATTATGAAAAAGATCAAAGTGACGGTATTGATAACAGCGCTTCTGTTAATCACGGTTTTCTGCTATGCCCGCGGACAGGCGGATCCTTCCCAGCCAGTCGCCGCGCCCGCATCCGCAGTGCCTGAAAGCATCGCGCCCATAACCGCCGCGCTATCGCCCATCCCGGAATGGACGCTGACGATTGTGACGCCCGCAGGCGAGAAACTGTTCAGTTCCGCTGACGCTGCGGCGTTACACCGGATCACAATGGAGGCGACCCTCAGAAATTCAAGGGGCGAAGAGAGTATCAACATTTATACGGGCGTTAAACTCGCCGATGTTTTGAAAGCCGTGGGTGTTTCGGATTTTACAAGCCTCTCAATTATCGCTTCGGACGACTTTTCTGTCAGCTACTCGAGGGATCTCGCCCTCGCCGACGATACCCTTATCGCCTGGGAAATAGACGGTGAAATCCCCACCTACGATCCGCCGTTGCGAATGGCGCCGAAACAGGGTGTCGGTAACCAGTACATAAGGCAAGCCGTCAAAATCGTCGTTAATTAACATGAAAAGATTCCTTGCCGCCGGAACTGTGTTCCTGTGCCTTTTCCTGTTCGCCTGCCAGAGTACCGGTTCCCGTGCGTTAAGTGATGGCAGCCCCGCCACCGGCTCTATCACCTTCACCGGCTTACCCGGCGGAAGGGAGGTTGTCTACTCAAGCGCCCAGCTCATGGATATGCCCAGCGTGACGGTTAACGCGCAGTCGGTCAATGCCGCAGGCACTGTGTCGGATGTTACAGCCACCGGCGTTTTGCTGGAAACGGTGATGCAAACCTTCGGCGTCTCGCAGAGGGATTTTGAAGCCATCATCGTCACCGCCGCAGACGGCTATTCGATCGAGTACCCCAAAGACGTGCTGTATAACCGCGACATCATCATCGCCTGGGAGTTCAACGGCGATCCCCAGAGCCCGCCGCGTACCGTTGTTCCGGGCGAGCGCGCCATGTACTGGGTGAAGTTTCTTTCTACCTTCGAGATGAAGGATGAAGTCAAGATTGAGAGCGTCTATACGATAGATATCCTTGAAACGATGATCGCGCAGATCCCCGGAGAGGACTACAAGTATTACGACAGCGTGGATAAAGCAGTTCCCGTCTCCGCCATCTTTGAAAAGTACGTCGGCTCAAAGGCGGGCTTTGTTACCCTCAGATCCATCGACAGTTGGGGGAAAAACGACAGGTACGATACCGTCGCCGCCCAGTTCATCAAGTATACCGGCGAGTTCGCGCCCATGTTTATCGGGCCGGCGCTGCCGGAGGGCATGCGCCTTAAAAACACCCTTTCCATGCAGATAGGCGGCGAATTCATCGTAAGCGTGGAGATGGCCATGCTGATGGCAAGTATCCCGGTGGGCGATGGGCTGCCGTTATCGGCGTTATTCGCCATATCGCGCATGATCGACGCGCCGGCTTACACCTTCGAAGCCGCAGACAGCTACTCAGTCAGTATCGACAGGGCGGATATCGGAAAGGGCGTGTTAACTGTTACGGATGGCGTTGTCGCGGCCAGGTTTGACGGCCTCGCCAGGAACACTGCCGTCAGGGGGCTTTTGCGTATCAAGGCGAATACGGGCTGATCCGATGCTTAAGAAATTCCTTGAGAAGTTCACGCTCTTCAATCTTATGACCATCGCGCTGATGGCGGCGCTGGGTATCGCGGTCAAGAGCGTTATCGTGCCGCTTGTGCATATCATCACGGGGCCGCTCTATATCCCGGGCGGGGTGGTAGCGGGCGGCATTTACATGGTTTTTCTCGTGCTTGCCGTGTCCCTTACCGGCATCCGGGGCGCGGCGGGTCTGTGCGGTCTCTGTCAGGGGATCATGGTCCTCGTAATCGGCACGGCGGGATCTCACGGGGTATTGAGCATTTTTTCCTATACCCTTACAGGTGTTGCCGTGGATTTGCTTATGCTAGTTATACGGCATAACGGCTGTTGCGTACTGTGCTGCTTTTTCGGCGCCATAGCGGCTAACATGACAGGCACACTGATCGTCAACTCGGCGTTTTTCAGTCTGCCCCTTGTGCCGCTGGTACTGAGCCTTGCCGCCGGGGCGCTATCCGGCGGGGTCGGTGGTATCCTCGCATGGATGATCACAAAGCAGCTTCGAAAGTACAAGGCGATAAAATGAAAACAAAGTTTGCCTCTTGTCTTTTGTCACTTTTGCTCCTTGCCGGCTGTGCAAGCGCCAATAAATCCGGGCCGGATTTTAAAGGTTATGTGCCGGCTTTTTCGGTTACCGGAGATGTTTACAGGGTCTTCGTGATGAACCGCGAAAGCGCCGGTCAATTCGAGTGGACGCGCATTCGGGATGGAGGCGTTACTTTTTCCGCCGTGCTCCTTTCGGACGTGGTGAAGACCGCCTCACCCCGCGCCAATGAATACAGCCTGCTCCTGGTTGGCGTGGACGGCTTCGCGTCCATGATCGACGGCGGGGATTTAACCGGCTGTTACATCGCATACTCAGACGAGTACGCGTGGCAATGTATCAATTTTTATCATCCAGTTTCAAGCAGAATAAAAATGCTCCACGAAATTGTGGTTGTTTCCGGTGAGAACTCCGCAGACCCCGCCTCGACAGGCCTCGTGGACTCGGCAGGCAGCCGCCAGACAAGCGCCGGGCGTCTCCGGCTTTCCCCGTTTAAGGCGGGACTTAACTTTGAGGGCCGCTCGGAAATAAACGGGAGAGCTGTTACCGTCTATACGCCATACAGGCGTATCCCCCTCGGCTCCCTTCTTGAGGCTCAGGGCATGATCTGCTTCATGAGCCGCGACGGATCAGTGCTGTATGAACGCAACGGCGACGCCGCTTATTTGGAGGTCTTCGGGTTGGTCCTGAGGTACAGGGATATGCGCGATGTTGCCGGCGTGATGGCGGACGCGCCGATGATTAATGTTTCCGAAGTGTACCGTGATGCGCTATACTTTCTGGAAAGGGCCGAGCGGGTGTTGATTGTGGAACTGGACGGCTGGGGCTGGGAAATGTACCTCCGCTCAAACCAGCCCTACCTGGGAAGCCTTGCCTCCATGAAGACCCTGTCGGTGTTCCCACCTTTATCGCCTGTGGGGCTCGCGTCCATGCTTACAGGCGAGCTTCCGGTTGTCCATGGCATCCACGACAGGACGACTCGCGAAAGCGCGGCGGAAGATATTTTCTCGAAGGCCGCCGTGATGGGCAGAAAGGCGATCTACATCGAAGGCAATACGAGCCTTATCAGAACTTCGCTTCCGCCTATACTGTCGCCTGATTTGAACGGCGTAAATGGAACTGACGACGAGGTCTACGACAATGCCAAAAACGCCATAGCGGAAGCGCCCGATCTGCTGTTTGTACACTTCCACGGCATCGACGATCACGCCACGACTTATGGCCCTTACGCGCCAGAGACGCTTGAGAAAATCGCCTATATTGACGGACTCGTCGCGGATCTCGCCACCGCCTGGTCCGGGAGGATCATTATCACCGCAGATCACGGGTTGCACCAAACGCCCGCTGGCGGCGATCACGGCGTTTTTTGTGCTGAGGATATGCTGGTTCCCTATATCATTACGACGGGAGGGAGGTAGATTGAGCAAAAACACAAAGCTGATAACAGTGATAACGGCGGGTTTGGTTGTTGTTGTCGCCGTGTTTGCCTTCCTTAACCGGGAAAATATCGCCTCAAAAAAAGAAGCACAGGAAAGCGGCGTCTTCGTCCTCCATGCGGGCGGGGAAGAATTTACCGTTACTATGGATGACATTGAGGCGCTGTCACCCTTTACTATCGTGGCCAATTTCAGGAGAAGCGGACAGGCCGCCACGAACAGGACATTCCAGGGCGTTAGTCTAAAGGCGGTAGCAGAAAAGCTGGGCGTCGATTTTTCGCGTTATGCGTCAGTTTCATTTCTCGCTGCCGACGGCTATGCATCCGCGTTGACCATCGCCGAGGCGATGGACGACAATAATTGCTATATCGTAATTGCCGAGGAAAACAGGCCGCTGGGAACAAGGGAAAGCGGCGGTTCCGGCCCGTTCATGATGATCATGGCACACGACCAGTTCAGCCAGCGCTGGTGTAAATTCCTGTTGGAGGTTAATCTGCGATAAGTGCCCCTGCAATCGAAGTTGAAAATTTAACAGTCCGCTATGGGAACGGTCCCGCCTTGCTCACGGATTTTTCGCTGATAGTGAAAGAGGGGGAGTGCGTCACGATCCTGGGGGAGTCCGGCTGCGGGAAGTCCACCCTGCTTCACTGTATTTGCGGATCCATTCCCCGAAGTATCCCCGCTGAAATGACGGGGACGATACGCCTCTCAGGACGGCCTGTGGACGAGTATCCCCGGCACGAACTGGTACAAAAAATCGGCATTGTCTTCCAGGACCCACAGACCCAATTATTCTGCGACACGGTTGAAGACGAGCTTGCGTTCGGGATGGAGAATATCTGCCTTTCCTGTGAAGAAATGGGAACACGCATAAAGGAGAGCCTCGGTCTGACCGGGCTTGGGAAATACCGCCTCTCTTCGCCGAAGAACCTCTCAGGCGGGCAGAAACAGCTCGTGGTGCTGGCGGCGGTCCTGGCGCTTCATCCGGCGATTCTTCTATTGGACGAGGTGTTCTCGCAGCTCGACGAGATAGGCCGCTCCGCACTGCTTGCGCATATCGCGGCGTTACGCGACAGCGGCAGGACTATAGTGCTGGTGGATCATGACCCGGTGAATCTCGCAATCGGGACAAGTTCAATTACTATAGGAGAATAGGCCCGTGGTCAGCCTTGTGAACGTCCGTTATGCGTATCCCGGCGACAGCGCCTTTTCGCTGGATGTACAGGGACTCTCGTTTTCCGCCGGGGAGTGCGTCGCGATGCGCGGAAACAACGGAAGCGGGAAGACAACCCTTGGTAAACTCATCGCCGGGCTTCTGCGCCCTTTGCGGGGAAGCGTGTTGCTTGGGAACGAGGACATTGCCGGTTGGCCCCTTGGGAAAATCGGCGGCAGGGTGGGGTACCTTTTTCAGGAACCGTCGAGGCAGATATTCGCCCCAACGGTCCTTGAGGAGATCACCTTTCCGCTGGTACTCAAGGGCATGGATGAAGGGGAGGCCGTGGAGCTTGCCCGTTCCATGCTTGCCCGCTTCGAGATGGGGCCGCTGGAAAAAGCGGTGACTTTCACCCTGAGCCGAGGTGAAAAGCAGCGGCTCGCTATTGTAGCGATGCTGGTAACAAATCCCGGCTTTCTCGTTCTTGACGAGCCCACCACAGGCCTCGACGCCCGCCGCAAGGGTATCCTTGGCGCCATACTCAGGCAGCTTCTCGAACAGGACATGGGTATCCTTCTCATCAGCCATGATGAGAAGTTTGTAAACGAATACGCCTCTCGCCTTCTCTGGATGGCGGAAGGAAGGGTGCTTGCGCCGTGAGAAAATTCCATCCCGATCCGCGCTGCGTTTTTGCCCTCGCCGCATACCTGTCAATGTTTGCGGTTCTCAGCCTGAATCTTTGGCTCATGGCCGGCCTCCTGCTGTTGGCGCTGTTAGCCGCAATTCTTCTGCGCGTTGATTTGCCGCTTGTCTTTCATAAACTGAAACGGCTGTGGCAGGTCATTATTTTTGTCGCGCTGCTGCAGAGTGTCTTCTCTCCTTCCGGTCAGGTCTGGGTTCAAATCGGCGGGGTGGCTTTGCTGACATCAGGCGGTGTGGTGAAGGGGCTTGTCGTCCTTGGGCGGCTTGCGATTTTGATCCTGGGCGGTTCCCTGTTTTCAGTCTATAGCACAAGGGAGATGATTCAGGGTATGATCCAGTTGAGGATGCCCTATTTAATCGCCTATATGATCTCCGTTGGCATACGCTTTGTGCCGCTAATGGGAGAGGAGCTTCGGGACAGTCTGACCGCGTTGGCATTGCGGGGCATTGTGATTGAAAAATTGAAGCTAAAAAAACGGTTTAAGGTGTACACTTATCTATTGTTGCCCATTGTCGCGGGAAGCCTGCATAACGCAAGGGCCCTCACCATGTCTATGGAGATGCGTGGGCTTGGCGCTTATCCCGGGCGCACGAGCTATTTTACCCTCTCCCTTGGCCGTCTTGATTATGTCCTTTTGGCCGTCACGTTTCTGCTTACTGTGCTGACCGGCTATNTCATGGCAAGTGGAATTGTATCATGAAGGAAAAAATCGGATGAAAGTTTTCAGCGTTTGNGGCATTACCCAGAGCGGCAAGACCACTACCATTGAGCAAATTATCCATGAACTGTCCAGCCGGGGGAAAAAAGTCGGCTCCGTAAAAGAGATACATTACGAGGCCTTTGCCATTGACAACGAACCCTCCAGCAATACGTTTCGCCACCGCCAGGCGGGCTCACAGCTCGTAACGGCGCGGGGGTACAGGGAAACAGACATACTGTTTCCTGCCATGCTGGATATGCGCAAGATACTTTCGTTTTACGATGGATTTGATTATGTCGTGCTGGAGGGCGTGAGCGACATTCCAGTGCCCACTATTGTAACGGCCCACGCGGCGGAGGACCTTGAGCAGAAGTGGAACGATTTTGTTTTTTGCGTTTCCGGCAGGTTCTCGGAAGGAATAACGGAATACAAAGGCATACCGGCAATTTCCGCGCTTTCGAACGCCGCCTCGCTGGTAAACCTTATTGAGCGAAAAGTTTACGATCTGCTTCCCGGCTTTGACCCGAAGTGCTGCGACGCATGCGGAAGTGATTGCCGTGAATTTGGCATAAAGATCCTCCGGGGCGAAGCGAAGCGGGGCGATTGCGCAACCGGCTGCGGAGTGGAGCTTTCGATTGACGGCAGGCGCATCGACATGGCGCCGTTTGTACAGAGCGTACTGCGGGGGACGATTTTGGGCGTTGTCGGAGAACTGGACGGATACCGGGAGGGCGGTGAGATCAGGATAGAATTCAGGTAGATATCATGAAACAATTTATTTCAAAACGAAACCAGGTTTTTTTACGCGACGGCCTTATGGTCAAGCGGCTTGCGGGTCCGGAACAAGCCGTGGAGGAAGCGGAAAACCTGTTCAGGCTTTACCAGGCCGGCGTGTCTGTTCCCAAGGTTCTGAAGCAACTGCATAATGAGATTATTATGGAGTACGTTCCCGGTGAAACCATACCGGATTTCCTTGAGCGTATGGAGGCGGAACGGGACGAGGCTTTGCTGCGTCAGACGGCACTGAGACTTTTCCTGTGGTTCAAACAATTTTACGAGGCGGTGGACTATGGGCGAACCGGGGAGATCCGCGGCGAGGTGAACGGGCGCAATTTCATTATTACAGAGAACCGCGTCGTAAGCGTCGATTTTGAGGAACGCGCTTTCGGGAGAGCCGAACAGGATATCGGGAGGCTTCTCGCGTTCATCCGTACTTATGACCTGGCGGTTTCCGTCAAACGCCATTTCTCACGGTTATTCGAAAGTGCGGTTCTGGAAGGTCTGCATCTGCCGGCGCGTGAAATTCACAGGGAATACAGGCTGGAACGCATCGCGATGATAAAAAGGCGGGGCCGCACGTAAGATGTTACCTGATATCCCAGACGCTCCTGAGTTTCAGTTTCCCCGCCTTGCCGCTTAAGATTTTCACCTTCTTTTCCCCGGCGTCCATGTCAAAGTAATTTTCAGAAAGCACAAGGTCCTGGTTCCGGTTCTGAATCTCAACGCCCCTGGCATAAGAAGCGGCCTTGATCGTTATGGTATCGCCGCTGACTTTATAGCTCAATTTGGGGTCTTCCCAGTGGAAGAACTTTGGCAGGGAGAAGATCACAGTCCCCTCCGAAATGATGTTGTCCCCCTCGTAAAGGTGAAAGCTCAAGTACTCGTCGTTTATTGCAATATCGGGAAGCTCAACCTTGTCGAGCCACAGCGAACTCAGCGCCGCGACCTTTACCGGTATTGTTTTTTCTTCTTTGACTTTTGCTTTCCTGTCACGGATTTCCCATTTGACTGTGAGTTTCTTTTCCTCCATGGTCTCATTGGCAACCGAAAGGCGGAAACTCTTTTCAATGGCGGCCTTGATTTGCGGCTGATGGTTCGCATTGGGGTTCTGGGTGAGGAGGCCTTCCTCATGGCAGGAGATCATCACGGGCTGGAAGAAGCGTTTGGCGTAATAGTGAAGCGCCTTCCAGCGGAAAAAGTA
>JGI24698J34947_10001961_pt1 | contig 10975 bp, 6 predicted proteins | sample TergutMp193P3_FD_34947 | JGI IMG/M metagenome (IMG submission 34947) | reverse complement strand
TCCGGAACGCAGATATCCGGGGTTCTTTTTTGGAATTTTGCGCAATCCCAGCCGGTAGCCCAAGCCGCATCTATAAGCTTTTTGGCAATTTGCAAATCGCCGTTGTGGTTAATGCCTATTTCGGCAATAAGATACACCGGCTCGCTGTCGCCTATAAAACGGGTGCCTATTTTGAGTTTATTTTGCATATTTCAGTATTAATATAGAAAAAAGTGAATGCTATATGCTTCGCTTACATAGTTCGATTTTTAAACAACGGAACATCTTTCGCATAGTTCAAATACGCTAAAGTGTCAGGATGGTTTGCTATTAGAGACATATTTTTCCAAGGTTTACTGTTTGTAGTAAAGTGAATAATCTTGGCATTTGGTTTTGGAGGTTGGCAATACGAGTACTCAGACTGTACTCCCCAAGTATGATTCCATTCGGAAGGTAAAATAAAATAATCATCTTTAACAAGTAAAGCCAAAATATCTTGATCTCCAAAACACTCAGTATAACGATTAGTGAAATATATTGCGAAACGGAATAAATTTTTATAAGATATTTTTTTGCCAAATTTTTCGGTATCGAAAATCAAAACTCCAGAATTAATATAACGAGACCAATTTTCCAAAGACGCAAATACCGCAGCAAGTCCGAAAAAATACCAATATATCCGATGTTTTAAACACCAAGCCGCATTTTGACACGAGGCGGCTCCCATAGGAAATCCTGAAATATCCAAGTCATACAACTCTGCAATATCTGTTTTCGCTATCATATCACAGTCAAGATAAATAACTTTTGGATATTTATCAAACCAATATGGAATAAAAAGCCGAGAAAATATGTCAACACTGAATCTTTCTTTTTGAGTTTTTGGAAGAACAATTGGGATTCCATCAAATACGGATGTCATATCAATAAAATCAATAACACAGTGTGAAAATTTTACAACCTGACTTCTTAAATAATCTTTGGTTTCAGTTGAAAATTCTCTTTCTAAAATTATAAAATGATAAATTCTCTGTGGATTTGAATTATCCAGCAATGACTGCAACATCACAGCCAAATACGGAGCGAAATTTTCGTTCGCGCATAAAACCACTGGAATCGCATTTTCAATAAATCGTAAACTTTTCGGCTTATTTACTGTGCCGTTCCAAGTATCTGCTAAATGTCTTGCTGTTTCTTCGTCACGAAAATATATATCATGGCGTTCTATGCACAGATTTCTATAATAATTAATTTCATCTTCCACGGAATCAAAATATTCTGACGGTACAGGAATCAAAGGCGAAATTTTAAAATCAACACTATATTTTAATCCAGCTAATGATAGTGTTTCTATCATTTTTTTTATTGTATCTTCTTCTAAAACGGCAATTATTATCTGGAATTTTTGATTCTTATACGACAGCACTTCGTTAAGTTCAAACACAGGCAAACCCAATCTTTTTTTTATTTGGTTTGCGTTCCTGTCTATAAAGCCTTTGATTCTAGTACCTTGCTGTTCAAGATATAGTGCTGTTAAAACGCCATAGTGCCCTGCACCCCATACATATATTTTTTTCATAATATAACCTTACATTTCCATATCTTTAAACAAACCTCTCAAATATCCCGGATTTATGGACATTATTTCAATGTCGGGATAGTTGATTTCAGCAAATTTCTTAACTTTTTCCCAGCCTATTTTCATCTGATTCTGGTGACAAAAAGACGCATCATTCGTATATTTAGAATCAAATCGTCCATAAGAATTTCCTTTCGCTCCATCGCAACCAACGATATAAATACGTTTAGGGTGAGCAAATAGAGCAAAATTAATTGCGGAGAATATAACAGAATATAGATCAAACGTTGGATAAAATTTGATGTTACGATGCATAATTGATGAAAACGTATGGTCATGAATATATCTAACAAAGTCTGTTCCAATATAATTTTCTTCCGGCAAATTAATGAAAGCTATACAAGAATAATCACTAAGATGACCGATGAATTTTTTGCAACTAAGTTTTTTTAAATCGTCAATATAGGATTCTAAACAACCTTCCCCGTATATATCTAAAAATGCTTTTTTATCAAAGTCCTGTGCAAATAAATAGTCCAACTTCACTTTATCAAATTTATAGGCACGGTTTACACCTATGTGAATTGCTCCATCAATTGGCTTATATTTACTCAATGATGGCCCCGTCCCAAGCAATACCACATCTCGCCCTTTAAAAGCATTTTCATACTCACCAAAAGCCGCGGCATTGGTTGCAATTACTTCCGGCTGGCATATAATTTGTTCCGTGTTTTTTAATATAATTTCCAAAATTGACCGTGAATGTTTTTGCCTTAAAAATTGCTCTGTAGAAAAATCTGGGATAAGGCGCCGCATCTGCATATAACAGTCCCAACTAACACCAGTAATATCAGTTGCATTGTGCTCTGCCAATATGCCGACAATTTCATTGTGTAATTTAGGATGAATTGCAATTAGCACCCGTGAATCAACTGGCAATTCTGCTACTCCGCACACAGGCACGCCCATTATTTCTTCCGGCTCCTTAGCAGCATCGCTGACAACAAAATATAATACATTATCAATCAAATCCTTGGTAGCAAGGTACCGTAACAGAGTAATTCCTACCTGCCCGGCTCCATAAATAATGAATTTACCGGTTTGAGCGTATGACAAAATCTCAAATTTATTGTTGATCAGGGTTATCATGCTGTTAATGTAGAAATTTCTATGTTAATAACATGGAAAAATCTGAAAATGCCTCCAATATTCATAGTTCTAGAGATATATCATGCGTATCCGTAATAATTCCCGTATATAATGCAGAGCCTTACCTTAGGCAATGCTTGGATTCGGTCATTAACCAAACGCTTTCCGATATTGAAATTATTTGCATAAATGACGGTTCTACTGATAATTCTTTAAGCATATTGGAAGAATACACTCAAAAAGATTCCCGCATTAAAGTTATTACAAAAGAAAACGGCGGAAACGCCGCTCCGGCACGGAATTTGGGGCTTAAAATGGCACAGGGAGATTATCTGCTTTTTTTAGACAGTGATGATTTTCTTGAAGTGAATATGCTTGAATGCCTTGTAAATAGAGCTAAAGAATGTGAAGCGGATGTAGTTTTATGCAATAGCTATGGATATGATGATAGAATAAGCCGTAAATTTAATGCTAACTGGATTTTAAAATCCGAATATTTGCCGGATAAAGAAATATTTTGCTATAAAGATTACCCACAGAAAATATTTCAAATTTCTGCCGGTTATGTTTGGAATAAATTATACAGACGTAAATTTTTAGGAAAATATAATTTGAAATTCCAGAACATAAAAATAGTAGATGATGTTTATTTCGTATTTATGTATATGGTGTTAGCAAACAAAATAAGTATTATTGATAAAAGATTAATAAATTATAGAATAAGTACCAATACATCTCAAACAGCAGCTCGAGGAAATTATCCAGATTCTTATTATTTACCTTATATTGAACTGAAAAAATCACTTATTGAGTTTGGGGTTTTTAATGAAGTGAAACAAAGTTTTGTAAATGATGCCGCAGAACTTATTAGAAAAAGCTATTATAGAATCGTCTCATTCGAAAAGTTAAAATATTATCATGACAAATGTAAAAATGAAATTTTCAGAGAATTGGATATTTTAGGACAACCTCAAGATTTTTTTTACGATAAAAACATATATTTATGGTACCGCCAAGTTATGGAAAACAGCGTAGAAGAATTGTTGTTCAAGGCATCCAAGCAATATGGCATTACAGATGAATTTGATATTACGGCAGTATTAAGATTTAAATTCCCATGCGAATTAATTCAAAGAGACAGCAAAATAATTCTTTGCGGCAGAGGGAATATGGGAAAATACTATTATGTTCAAGTATTGTTTTCCGGATATTGCGAAGTCGTATCGTGGCTTAAAAATCCGGAACAGATGGAAAATATAGATTACGACAAAATTCTTATCGCTTATGTCAGCGATGAACTTGTATCCAAAGCAAAAAAACGGCTATTGGAACTAGGAGTTCCCGAAGAGAAGATAATTTCTAGGTCATAGCATATCTATACGCACAAACAATCCAAAAATTTCTTTTTTCCTTTTCTAACCCATTTTGCACTCGGCTTTTTTGCCTTGCGCTTGCGGAAATCAAAGGTGAGCAAATAACCCTCGCTCTTGTTTTTGCTGTTAAGGTATTCTATTAACTGCTCATACGCCTTCTCGTGCTTCTGCTCCCCGTGCCAGATTTTCAATTCAACTATGAACTGTTCCGTGCCAAAATCAATTATTACATCCATTCGTTTTGAGTCTCTGGTTTCGCTTTCTATGTGGTAAAAGCCATTGCCGTTTATGAGAGGCTTCATGTAGGTCAAAAATAAAAGGCGACACTCGCTTTCCAAAAAACTCGCTTTGGATTTATTGTAAAGTTCGTAATAATGATTCATGAACTTCTTTATTGCAAGCGGCATATTCAGTTTGCCGTTTTCTATAACATCCGCCGAAAACCCCTTTGGCACTCTTTCCTTGCCGGTTTCTTTTAGCGATATGTAATAGTTGCAAAGTCGAAGTTCAAATATCTTGTTGTGAATGGACAGCAGATTGCTGTTTTGCGAAAATATGCCAAAAATTAAGCCTGTTCTGATTGCGTAGTTGTCAGCATTGTAATGAATTTCTTCGCCGCATAGAAGATTCTTTTTGAGCAGAGAATTCAATTCTTCATCACCTTCCACATTTTTAATCAAATCATCAAATAAGGTGCTTTGCTCAATAAGAATTAGCTTCACAGCCATCTGCAAACCGTTTGAAGTCCAGTCTTTGTCTAAATCCTCATCTACTTTCTGGCATATACGGGAAACCAAATAAGGGTAACCGCTGGTATAGGCTCTAATCTCTTCTGATATTGCTTTTACGTTCATTCCGGTTTTATGGTCTTTTTCGTATTCATTTAACATGGTTGCTATTTCCGGCGCAGAAAAAGACATATCTACTTTGAAATCCGTCGCTATGTTCCAAGGAGAGTTTATTCTTTTTTCACCGTCTTTAAGCTGATGGGTTCCGGCTTTGATCATTTTTAGTTTAAGGTTCTTAATGTCATAAACGCCTGCTAAAATTACGGATTGGAATGTCGCTTTTTTTGGATTTTCCCTTTCAAGGTATTTGTCTCTTAACATTCCGATAAATCTTAAGAATACCAGATTATTGGATGTTTTATCCGTTTCGTCTATAATCAAAACTACCTTTTTATCTTTGCACATTTTATTCAAAAAAACATCCAACTTATCAAAAGAAGTTATGGTTTTATCGCGCCAGAACCTATAACCCTTGATGCTACGCATATCAAAGGCTTCTGAAATTTGCCTGAGCAAATTTAAGCAAAAGTTCTTCTCGTTTTCAAAAGGCGTATCTCCTATGCCTTCAAAGCTGATTCTCGCTACAAGATAGCCTTTTTCCAGCAATACTTTTTCCAGTTGTCTTATTGTAGTTGTCTTGCCATACTGCCTTGCACGGTTTATGGTTAAATACTGCCCTTTTTCTACCATTGCGGCAGTCTGGCGGACTTTCTCGGATATGTCCACCATATAATGCTTTTCGGGAATGCAAAGACCGGTTACATTAAATTCACGCATTTGAGGTAAAGTAGAAAAATTTACTACATTCTACAAATGCCTTGCGTATCCGTAATAATTCCCGTATATAACGCAGAGCCTTACCTTAGGCAATGCGTGAATTCGGTTATTAATCAAACGCTCTCCGATATTGAAATTATCTGCATAAACGACGGTTCCACCGATAATTCTCTAAACATACTGGAAGAATACGCCGAAAAGGATTCCCGTATCAAGGTTATTACAAAGGAAAACGGCGGAAATGCAGCTCCGGCACGGAATTTGGGGCTTAAAACGGCACAAGGAGAGTATTTGCTTTTTTTGGACAGTGATGATTTTTTTGAATTGGATATGCTCGAATGTCTTGTAAATAGAGCTAAAGAATGTGAAGCGGATGTAGTTCTATGCAATAGTTATGGATATGATGATAAAATAAACCGTAAATTTGATGCTAACTGGATTTTAAAATCCGAATATTTGCCGGATAAAGAGGTATTTTGCTATAAGGATTGCTCGCAAAAAATATTTCAAATTTCCGCAGCTTATCCCTGGAATAAATTATACAGACGTCAGTTTTTAGAAAAATATAACTTGAAATTCCAAAACATAAGAATAGTAGATGATGTTTACTTTACTTTTATGTATATGGTGTTAGCAAACAAAATAAGCATTATTGATAAAAAATTAATAAATTATAGACTAAATATCGGTACATCTCAGACGGATGGCATGACAAATCATCCAGATTCTTATTATTTACCTTATATTGAATTAAAAAAATCATTGCTTGAGTTTGATATTTATGACGAGGTAAAACAAAGTTTTGTAAATATTGCTGCAGAATATACTAGAATCTGCTATGATAGAACGGTCTCATTTGAGAAAATTAAATATTTACATGACAAATATAAAAATGAAATTTTCAAAGAATTGGATATTTTAGGGCAAGCTCAAGATTTTTTTCACGATAAGAATTTATATTTATGGTATTGCCAGATTATGGAAAATAGCCCAGAAGAATTGTTGCTAAAGGCATTGAGGCAGCATGGCGGTATAGACAATACGGCTGTTTTAAGATTTAAATTCCCATACGAACTGATTGAAGCGGGCAGTAAAATAGTTCTTTGCGGAAAAGGAAATACAGGAAAATATTATTACATTCAAATTTTGCTCTCCGGATACTGTGAAATAGTGCTGTGGATTGATTCACCCAAACAAATGAAAAAAATAGATTTCGATAAAATTCTTATCGCTTTTGTAAGCGAAAAACTTGTACTTGAAACAAAAGAACAGCTACTGAAACTCGGAATTTCCGAAAACAAGATAATTTCAGACTGTTAGTTGCTCCCAAATATTTTCACCAGCATTTTTGCCTGCAATTTTATTATTACCGAGCAGTTGAAGCAGTTGCGGCTCTACTATATTTGGTTTAATAAAGTTCAATTCGGAAGTATCTGCATTATATTCAACAATGCCTTTGTTCAATGTTGTTGCATATATGAAATTTCCGCTTGCAAAAATTATATTGTAATACCAACTTAAATTTTTATCTTCAAAATGTTCCACAAGCTCAGGCAATTCCGTAATCTCATTTGTTTTTATATTTATTTTATACGCATTATTTGCGGCACAAGGAAATAGCCATACATATTCATTTGAAAATTGAATTATAAAATTAGCATATAGATTTTCTTTTCTGCAAAAAGAAGGTATTTTAATTTTTGAAATTTCATTTAACTGCCTATTCCATTTAATAACATAATCTTTGTAAAGCGGAGTAAGATAATAATTTTGCCCATCAAAACATATATGATTGTATTGTTCAGACTTTTCTCCTACGATTTTAAATTCATAATTGCATATTTTCATATTAAAAAACATAATGGCATTAATTCCATTTACCGCTATTGCAATTTCCTCATTAACAACGCAAAAATCAAAAAACAATGCGTTTTTCCACACTTCTTGCAATTTGGAAATTTGCAGCTTAGAAAGCTCATCTACCCATTGGGAAAGATACTCTATTTCCTTTGTATCCGTATTCAATTTCATTATAATAGGAAATTCATAAGGAATAAAATAAACAAAATTCTCAAAACTGACTACTTCCTTGAATTTTCTTTCATATTTACAATTATCCTTAAAATCTATTTGCTCAAAATTTTTCTGAGCCATATCAAAAATAGATATTTTATTTTTAAAGCGTGGCGCAAAGTACAATTTTTCATTATTTATTGCGATTCCAGAATTTCCCCACTTATTTTGCCCATCACTCATTCCCATGTATTCTGTTTCTTTGCTTTGTTTATTATGCTTGTAAAGCCTGTTGAATACATCCATAAACCAACCGTAGCTTCCATCATCATAAAGCCCGAAAAAAATCGGCATTTCAAATGCTTGGCCTAAAACAGTTTTTTTCGCCTCATGAAATAATGCCGTAACATTGCTTCCGCTTCCGTAATACATATCGCTTACGGCAACAGCACGGTTTAAATCTTCGGTATCATCGTAAATTCCATAGTTGCCGTTTTTATATTCATCTGCAATTTGCAAGTATTCCCGCTCAAACAACGGATGCGGGCGCCAAAGCAAAACAGCATTATTTTGCTTTTTGAAAAAATCAAATACATCTTTAATTTTTTCTGCGGAATATATGCTCATATTGTAAAACACAACTTTTTTGCGTGTGCCATCGGCATTCTTTATCAATTTTTCCCACTCTGCCGGAATTTCATAATTCGATAAATAACTAAGCAAATTCGGATCTATGAGATTTTCTGCGGTAACTGGTTTAATAAAAGTCAATTCGGAAGTATTTGTATTGTATTCAATAATACCTTTATTCCAGGTAGAAGCATAAACAAAATTTTCATTCGCAAGAATAAGATTGTAATACCAGCCTAAGTTTTTATCTTCAAAATGCTCTGCAAGCTTGGGCAGTTCTGTAAATTTTTCCGTGTCCGTGTTTATTTTATATACATTGTTTGCCGCAAAAGGAAACAGCCATATATGCTTATCGGAGTATTTAATTAAAAAATTTGCACTTTTGCTGTTTTCTTTTCTTGAAAAAGAACCGGGAAACTTTATTTTTGAAATTTTATTTGACTTTCTATTCCATTTAATAATATAATTCTTGTCAATCGGGTTGAGATAATAATTATGGCCGTCAAAACACATATTGTTATATTGTTCTGGATCTGTTTCTAATTTTTCTATAACATGCTCTTCGGATTCCATATTGAAAAACATAATGGCATTTGCTCCTTGTATAATCATTGCAATTTCAGTGCCGACAATACATACGCATTTCCCTTTTCCTTTTAATTTCAAAACCTCATCTATCCATTGCGAAAAATATGTTACTTCATTTGTATCAGTATCAAATCTTAAAATAGCAGAAAACTCTTGCGGGATAAAATAAATGAATTTTTTAAAACTCGCAGCGTTTTGAATTCCATAATTGCATCTGTCATTTTTAAAATTTACCCGTTCAAAAGTTTTTTTATCCATATCAAAAACAAATATTCCATACCCAAAAGCGGATGCGAAGTACAATTTTTTATTATTCTCGGCAACCGTCGTAAATGCCCAATTTCTTTGCACCGGAATAGTTGCCATATATTCTGTTTTTTTGCTGTGTTTATCATGTTTATAAAGCATATTAAATCCGTTCAAAATCCAAATGAAAACTCCATCATCATAAAGCGCACTAATAGCAAGCGCCCCAATTGCTTGGCCTAAAACCGGCTTTTCCGCAGAATTAAACAATGTTACAACGCTGCTTGGATCGCCATAATACATATCGCTTATGGCAATGGAACGGTTCAAATCTTCGGTGTTATCGTAAATTCCGTAATTGCCGTTTTTATATTCATTTACAATTTGCGCATATTCCTGCTCAAGCCACGGGCGCATGCTTTTAATTGTGCCTTCCAAAAGCGGGTGCGGGCGCCATAGCAAAACCGCATTGCTTTGTTTTTTGAAAAATTCAAATACGGTTTTGAGTTTTTGCAAATATCTGTCTGAAGGTCTGTTGTCTTCCACAGAATGATACAATAAGGAACCTATACTCGTATTGTAAAATACAACTTTTTTGCGCGTGCCATCCGTATTCATTATCAGCTTTTCCCATTCTTTCGGAATTTCACAGTTTTCGCTTTTTGTGCTAACCGCTTTGTCTAATTTGGGACTTCCCAAGGCAAGGAATTTATCGCCCGCTTTATCTAATCTTTCCGGAATATTATTTCTTTTTGCAAAATCCTTATACACGCGAACATAAATTTCACGCTCCTCTTTGGTTTGCGTGATTACCTTATGCGCAAAAATACACGCCGGCAATGTGCAAAAATGCTCCTCCAAGTTCTTTCCGTCTCCGGCAAAATACGGCACATATACCAAACAGTCGGTTAAATTTCTCAATTTTTCGCTGTAAAAATCGGGATGCACGCTTGTCACAGTATTATAGTTGTCATAAGGGTTATGAATAAATATAATGTCCGGGTGCCGCTCTTCGATGTTGTATTTGCGATAGTCAGTCAAAGGTATGTTTTTGGGGTAATTGGTTTCCCAGTGCATTTCCGTGAATTTTCCGTTTTTTTTGTCGTAATATGGAATGGGCACAACGAAGGCATCACAGGCGGGGTCGTTTTTTGCGGAAAGGTAAATGCTTTCGAGAGAATCCCACATGGAAGCTTTGTAAGGGAGAAACACCGCTTCTATTTTATTCGCTTTTAATTCGTTTTCAGCGCAATTTTCAATAGCGGCAAGTTGCTTTTTCAAACATTCCGTAAAATTATTATCCGCTTTGTTTTCATTTATTTCAACGCTTGTTTTGTAAAGCGTTTCGGAGAATTCCGCAAGCAACTGCAAGATTTTGGTATTTTCGATATAAATTTCCTTTATAAATTCGCTTATATTAGCCACACCGTCTTGGCAATCCGCCAAGATATTAATAAGAGTTGCGGTTCGCCTGTTCAAAAACAGATTTTTAGTACCGCCTACAGCTATGTCCAGTGTTTTAAGCAGATCTAAAATTTGCTTTTTGTGTAATTTACGCACAAACGTAAATTTAGAAAATTCCAAGCCTCCTGTAGAGGGTATTTTTAGCCAAAAAATAATCTATATTTGCGGTATCTAAATGCGCAGAATAAAATTATATTCTCAAGGGTGCAGCGCAAATTTAAGCGAAAGCGAGCAGATTGCGGGTTTGCTCGCAAGGGATTGCATTGATGTGGAATTTGAGGCAAGTTCCGAGGGCTGCCCCGATGCTGTTGTTTTGAATTTATGCACGGTTAAAGGCGAGAGTTCCGCATTGAAAGCGGTTAGAAACGCAAAAGAAAATTATCCTNNNA
>JGI24698J34947_10001960_pt1 | contig 10979 bp, 8 predicted proteins | sample TergutMp193P3_FD_34947 | JGI IMG/M metagenome (IMG submission 34947) | reverse complement strand
CCATTTGAGCCGCCATAACGCGCAAGGTCTGCAAACGCTGGTCTTCCCTGTTTTCCCAGTATGTCGCGCGCCAGCTGCCCAGGTAACTGATGGCGTCCTTGTTCAGCCCGACGGTCAAGCCCGCCGACCGCTGCAGAAGTATTACGGCAACCGTCACCAGTATGACCGCCACAATGACGATCACGATTAAACTCAGTTTGAAATTCAGTTTCATTTGAAATACTCCTTCCGATTACATTTAACGAAATGTGTTGTATTGTTAATGAGGGGGGTATATTCTCCCCGCCCAAGCTGTGTTATCGCCAGCATATCATAATTATATACTACCTTTTAAAAGAAAAGCAAGAGGGGGTATGACAAAATTGATTGTTTTGTCGTAGATTAATACCAACTAACAGCGACATTTACCTATACTGATGGCGGAATATAACGCCGCCGCGATTGAGATTATGGTTAATTGTCAAAAATTTCAGTTTTTTTGCGATTGCTGTCCTAAAAGCCAATTTTTGGATCTTTTTTGAGTATTGATTCTTCATTGCAAAATGATGACAACTCGGCGAGGTCGGGGTCTTTTCCCATTTTGTCCTCCTTGTGTTTTAAGGTAAAAGCGGGGAACACGGAAGTTTGTCGAAAAATAACGCCTTTCCGTGTCCCCGAGCTTAGTCAAACTTAGCCCTTAGTTTTTGGGCGGCACCACAACTGATTTTAGTCGTCCGGTCCTTCCATGCCTCTTGAATGCCAATATTCATCGTTATTGGGATTCAGTTGGTTTGCATGGTTGTCCAGATCATCCTGATACACATCACTGTTGGGGTTATGCAAATCCGCCCAGTGATCCAGTTCTTCTTGGCTATGAGTATGTCCGCTTACACTCATGATTTATCTCCTTGTTTTCCGCTATCTCTGGGGACAGAATGCCCTCCGCCGCTCTTACCGCCGTGTCCTTTCGCCATAAAATGCCTCCTAAAACTGTTTTTTCCCATATAACAATGGGGGTTTCTACATTGAATTTTCCTGTTTAGCCCTCCTTGTGTTTAATAAGGTAAGAACAGGGGACACGGAGTTGGCCAACGGCATTCCGTGTCCCCTCGGGTTTAATCTTTTCCTCCTTGTGTTTAAAAGGTAAAACCAGTGGACACGGGGATTGCCAACGGCATTTCCATATCTCCTCTAACTAGCGTTGCCACACCGGGGTCGATTTTTTCCTCCTTGTGTTTTAAAGGAAATAACCAGTGGACACAGAGATTGCCAACGGCATTGCGTCCTCTTGGGTTTAATCCATTCAGCTTTTAACTTGTCCGGATTAAAACCTCGACCCCATCAGAAGCATACATACACGTCTTGATCACTATATATATATCCCCGTTTATCCCTCAAAACAAGAGCCATTTTAGGGCCACTTTTCCGCAATCACAGGTTTTATTTGACAAATTAGTGCTTTTTGTCTATTCTATTTTCATGGAAATGGAAGAATTTGGTAATCTCAGTTTTGGTGAAACAACGAAGTTCTTGGTAGGCATTATAGGGCGGGATGCTATTCTCTCATTGCTACCTGATTATAAAAAAGGGAAATTCGAGGATAAATTGAAAAGAATATATAAAGAAGAACGGGTTGAATTTTTATATTTAGCTACTCAGGAAGAAGACAATCCACAGGCATATTTTAAGCTTTTTTTTGATGAGTTAGAAAAAAAATATAATGTTCCGAAGGATTTATACTTTATACTAAGTGATACAGTTTGGCAGTTATTTCATGCTTGCTTGTCTTTTACACCTTATGAAAAATACAAAACAGATACAGTAAAATATTTGTTTCGTAGACAAATATTTCATTTTTTAGATGCTCTTACCAATCAAAATTCTCGGATACAATTGAAAAAAATACGAAAAGATGATTTGGCTTTTTTTTATCAAAGATATCTAATCCGTCCAATGTTTACGATGCGATTTTTTCAGAAGCTGCTAGTAATATTACTAATGGAAATAAAAGCAAACTTTTAGGAAATATAAACGAGTTTGCTATTAAAATGAAAAAACAAAAATTGTCTTCTTTACGGATAATACATCGTTGGGATGAAGGAAGATTGCCTAGATGGAAAAATGTAGAGTTGATACTTGATTATTTTTCAGAAATAAAAAAATTATATTATGCACACAGTTTTTTAGCGATATATTTTATGAAGAATGCAATAAAAGTTTTCGAAGATTTGAATTTACTCTCAAACGAAGATAAATATTTTGAATATATAATTATTGATTTAATAAGTATGCTGAGAGAAAAACGTAAACCTGAAGAATTTTATGATGTTACATTTGGAAAAGAAGATAATATTGAATATCATTTATTAATAAACGATTGCCTCTCTTCTGTTAGACAACCAAACGGTGATACAAAAAGATTGTTTGATAAACTTGAACAAAAATGTCCAAACAGTAAAAAATTCTTTTCTCCATGGTTAAGGGCAAAGATGGTTTTATGCTCGAATAGCAGAAATACGGATTATAAGGAAATACGGAATTATTACAGAAATGCATTTGATAAAGGAAAATACTATGCGGGCTGTTTTATGTGGCAATTTATTTTAGAAGCTATAGCATTAGAAAATTGTCATGGTAGCGAGGGAAATTGGAATGACTATTATGCTTTTGGTTATGCACTGGAAATGTTTACAGGTGATAAAGAAACATTACGCGAAACATTAAACAGCATAAAACATTTTGAACTATTCGAACAATATGAATGGATAAAAGAATTTTGTGACTATTTATGGAGTGGACTATTGTTGAATAAACCATATAAGGTTCCTAATACAGAGTTATTATTAAAAGGATATTTGAAAATGGAATAATCTAATAATCTATAAGACAATATGGCGTTTTTTGCCCTGTACCATAGTCTTATCACATCGGAGTATTGGGTGAATTTTCTGCCCTCTTTATTCTCCGTGCCTCCGTGTGAGGTCTTCTCACCATTAATGATCAATCTTCCTCAATATCGTCAACAACTCCGTGCTATAATGGGGTAGGTAGAATTAAGCCATAAAACTACTCATTTCGCTATATTTGGAAGTTTAAATTTATATTGTTTTGTAATGAGTCTTGACATTATCCAGAAAAAATGGTATAAATACAATAATTTGGAGGATAATATGTTGAATAAAAAATACGCAGTTTTTATTGATGGCGATAATATTTCATCTGAATATTTTGATCTAATAATGACTGAAATAGTAAAAGATAATGACGAAATATTAATCAAAAGAGTATATGGTGATTGGACAACATCAGAAATGAATTCATGGAAGGAAAAAATTGCAAATTCTCCAATTAGAGTTTTTCAACAATTTAGAAATGGTCCAAATGCAACAGACAACCAAATAATTATGGATGCAATAGAGTTATCAATTCAAAATAAAGATATTAATGCATTTTGTATTGTTTCAGCAGATCATGGTTATTATAGCTTGGCATTAAGGTTGCGAGAAAATGGTAAATATGTTCTTGGAATTGGAAAAGAAAATTCAAAAGATATTTGGCAAAATTCATGTAATGAATTTGTTAAAATTGAAAATATATTAAAGGGAAAAGATTTATTAGAAATAAACAATGAAATAGAAGAGAATAAAGAAAAATTAACTATAAAAAAAGATAAAACTATGACTAATGATGATGTTACTTTAAAAACAATTTTGAATTATGGATTAGAAAATTCTAGAATAAATGCAGATGGATGGATAAATTTAGCTGATTTTGGAACAACTATTAGAACAAAATATCCTAGTTTTGATCCGCGTACTCATGGATCAACTAAATTAATATCATTAATTAAAAAATTTCCAGATGATATAGAAATAAAAAAGGATACCTCTTTTCCACCAAATTATTATCTCAGAAAAAATACTAGTTTAATGCAAAAATCTATGCGAAGAACTATGCTGGAATCAATCACGCTTAATGGTATGCTTGGTCTTGATGGTGATGATCCCTACTGTAAGGATATGCGTGAAGGTGTAAAATATTATTTTGATTTTTTAAATAATCCAACAGAATATACCAAAAAAAATAATTGTAATATTTATTCGTCTGTTACAACGGACAATAAAGAATATAAAGTTATGGTCTATAAATTTGTTAATAAGATTAGTGAAAATAAATATATTTCAATTGCGATTAATTTATCATCAGGAATTTCTATGTATATAGTTGATAGTTATAAAGAAATATGTGAACAAACAAAAGGTTGTCAAGAAATAAAGATTGAAAAAATAGCTGAAACATTATCTAGTGCAATCGCAAAAGAATTGTTTAAAAAAGAATTATTAAATATTAAACAAATTAATCTGCATGATTTTGATGATTTACTTAATTCTAAAGATTAACCTTTTGTTTTTGCTATTACCGCCAGTAATTTCTCAAGTTTCGCGTCAAATGTATGAATAGTGATATTTTCCACCTCATAGTATCCAGCCAGAATACAATCGACAAAATCAAGGTTCTTTTCGCCAAAATACTCTATTCCCCTGATTACCGCTTCTCTATGCGACATGGTGCAATTCGTATTCCCGTAAAAATCCAAAAGAGTATCCGCTATGTCTTTTCGGGATATACCGTAAACTCGAGACAGAACAAAAACGACTTCACAAAGGGCCTCTATCGGCGTTTCTACAATATTTTCATCAATAAGTTTTTTTGCTTTGGGGGAAAGCTCGGCATGATCGTCCAGTACATAACGCAGAATAACGTTAGCATCAATGAAGGGCATATTTTTCCGCCGTCGCCTTTTCCCACGCGCCTTCTTCTTGCGGTATAAGAGAAGGATTGGCGTAGGCTTTTAGCCGCCCAAAAGCCGAGTGTTTTATCGGTTTCGTTGAGTCGCCAAGGGGGGCTGAAAAACCAACTCTCAAGTTATCAACAGGCAGCACAATAACCTCCACCTGGACATCATGGAAAGACGGCGGCAAGGTCAAGACCGGCTCTAAGGTATTGCTATTAACAATTTGTCGTACAAATTCCATTTTTACTCCCCTTTTAAGTATATCACCGCTGGACCATAATTAAAAGGGGTATTTACCCCTAATTATCAATCTTCTTCAGTATCGCCAGCAGTTCCGCGCCCCTTATGGGGTGGGTGGGCTGGAAGTTGCGCCCGTCGGGGAGGGACATGAGCTCTGTTTCCACACAGCCGAGGACTGAATCAAAGAAGGGGGAGAGCGGGGGGATATCCGCTATCGGGCTGCGGGGGCTGGTCCCTGTCGCGTAACGCGCGGAATAGCGGGAGAGCAGGCCGCGGTTGGCGCGCGCCTCGGCGTACAGGTGCCAGACGAACCATGCCGCGCCCGCGCGCGTGACCACGTCGTTCGCGTTCGGCTTTATCGTCGGCCATTCGGTTACGCCGACGTCCTGCGTGTAGGGGATAAAGGCGCGCTCGAGAAGGCGGTTGAAAAGTTCGGCGTCGGCGGTGTTTCTGCCGCCGCTGATAAAATGTAACAGCTGGGTTTCATTTTTGGCGATGGCGACGCAGGCGGTCCAGCTGAGGCTGTCGCGCCCGAGCATATCGAGCGTTCCCGCGGCGACATCGCTGGTGTTGCGCAGTTCCCACGCGCGGGTTCTGGCCGCCCCGTAACTTTCCGCGTAAACGGCGGAGAGCGAGGAAAACGCGATGTCAAAAGCGCCGGCGGCTTCGGAAAAACGGTTCATCTCGCCGAGCGCCCTTCCTCTTTCAATGTTTAATTCGCCGGCGCCTAACGCCCGCTGTCCGGTAAGGGACAGCTCGCCCTCGATCATTTCCAGCCGTTTTGCCGGATCGCCTTCAAGGCGGATACCGAGAATAATCGAAGGGATATTTCCCGGCGAGGCGAAGGCGGACTGCCGGTACAGGCGCGCCGCCTCGCTGTACCTGCCCTCCAAAATGGCGAGCCTGCCCGACCACGCGGTCAGCTTGCCCGCGTAATCGGCGTCGGCTGCCGCTTCCTTTTCCAGCGCGGCGATCATCTGCCGCGCCGCCGCGATTTCGCCCTGCCGCCCGCGCGCTTCCGCCGGCGCGGCTGCCGCCGATACGGCTTCAAGGGGAACAATCGCCGCCTCGACTTTCGCCAGATTGATCTCGGCCTGAGTCCGCTGGCTGTTAATCGAAATATCGCCGCGCAGGGAAAGGCAGGCGGAAAAAAGCGACGCGGTAGCGCATAACAACAAAAGCTTTTTCATTTTCCCCTCCGTTACCTGAACTGCCAGCGGTACAGGCGCCGGTCCATTCCCATGCCGAAGATTTCGGCCTTTTTGCTGCCCTGCGCCGGAACAAAGAACGGCCTGCCCCACACCGGCAGGGGGAACCCTTCCAGAGAGCGGAAGTTGCGCGTGTAGGCGTGCAGGGCGTTGCCCTCGCCGGTGATAAAGACCTCGGGGACTTTGTCGCCGTCGCAGTCAAAGATCGTTATGTGCCCTTCTTCCATGACGGAAAAACCGGCGATATGCTGATACAGGGCTTCGCCGTCAAGATCCACGCGGAAGAAGGATCCGTCGGCGGAGGCGAGCCATAAAAATTTTCCGTCAAAAACCGGCTGAATGTAGAATACGCCGTTGAGGTTAATGGGGAAGGGCGGAACAGGGGCGGCGTTTTCATCGTACAGTAAAAGCTGCCCCGCCTGATTGACAAAGGCGACGAGCGCGCGGTTGTTATGCGTAAATAACAGCGGCGACCCGTAACTGATACCGGTACTGGAGTCAGACAGGGGCGTTATGGGCGCGGGCCAGTTGGGGAAGGCTTTGCCGTCCGCGTCGAGCAGCCAGATTTCGCCGAAGAAACTTTTGGGATAGACGGCGGCGTAAGCGACGGAACTTTTTTTGGCGGTAACGGTCAGGAAGGAGGGCGGGGAGCGTACCGCCGCGATAAAAGAAGTTTCCCAAGTGTTCAGTTCGCCGTTTTCGTCAACGGTATGGACATTCCCTTCTTCGTCGCAAAGGTAGAGTCTGCCCTCATACGCCGCCGGAGGCGCGGAGAGCCGCAGTCCGGTCAGTACGGGAAAGCCCGGAGCCGGTTCCATCTGCGCGTCCACCAGCGTTACGCGGCCGCCCACAGCGACCACCCAGGCGTTGGTTCCCTCGGCGGGGATAATCCAGCCGTCGTAGGGTACAAAGCCGGTTGTACCCTGCCCGATAAGTTCATACATAGTGTTATCCGCAACGTTAAGCGACATTGCCGAGCCGCCGGAAGTGAAGAATATCCAGCTGTTCTCGCCGCTGCCCGCTCCGTAGACGCGGTTGGAGGGCCTCGCTCCTACCTCAAGCGGGTAGCCGTTTGCCAGAGTCACGCCGCCGCCGGAGCCGGGGATAAGGGACAGCGAAATGTCGACAACGCCTCGGTTAAAACTCATGCGGGCCAATCCCTGGCGGTAGAGCGACAAAAAGCCGCTTAAGGCGGTATTTTGCCGCAGGAAGAACGGCATTGACAGATCGAGGGAATAGTAGAGGCTGAAAGCGCTTGCGGTTGTTTTGCCGCCGGCGATGTTTTTCCAGACCGCCGTTTTGGGAAGCACGTCGTTTCTCTGTATCGCGCGTACCGCCGAAAGCAGGGCCTCCGCCGACTCGCTCGCCAGCAGGAAGTCCTTATGGACGATGTAATAGGGGGAGGGCAGGAACAGATTCCATTTTTGCAGTAATTTTTGCAGGAATTCGGGAACCTCGACGCGGGGGATTCGCCTGCCGTCAAGGTTCAGGCGGGCGTCTTCGTTAAGCGCTATTGATTTGAACGCTTTGTCGAAAACCTGCTGGCGCTTGCGCTCGTCGGCAATCTGAATCGCGTACACCGGATGGGGGCGGCCCTCGACGCCGAAGACGGCGAATTCTTTTCCCGACCACGAAAAAAGAAGGTCGCTCAGGGTAAGGCCCAGTATCAGGCGGGAGGAAGCCTCCGCCGACTTGAGCGTTTCGTCCAGATCGGGGGAGAAGACAAGGGCGGCCTGGTAGAGTTCCTGCAGAGTTCCCGCGGAGAGAATCGTCGCGTATTGGGCGGCGGCGGGGATGCGTTCCGCCATGACCGGCGCGCCGGAACGCTGTTCAAGGAGGCGGCTCAAGCCCGGCTGGCCGGACGAAACGGGGGCGGCGAGGCGGAATTCGATTTTTTTGGGGTATATCGAAACGCCCGCTTCAACCGTTGAATCAAAAACGATATTATTCAAAATTGCCGCGATGCTCGGGTTTTGCTCCGCCAGAACAAAGCCGATAAACGCGTCGGAGAGCAGAATCGCCGCGTCGTACGATGAGGGCTTGATAATGCTGAACGGTTCGCCGGAATCCGATATGGCGGCGCGGGATTCATAAATCGCGGAATTGGCGGTTATGAACAGCAGGTTGCGGTAGGGGCCGATGTAGAACGTCATGTCTCCCGCGCGGAATTCAAAACGGGAATTTTTCCCCGCCAGCACATAATACAGGTTGGGAATGTTGAAAAGAGAGGAGACGGCCGGCAGAAACCGCAAAAGCGGCGCGAGGAGGCCCATGTCCCAGGCGGCGACGAACGTCGTCCACCCGCCGCCCGCCCCCAGCCCGCCGCCAAAAGCGCTGTAGGGCAGGAGGGCTATCTCCATGTTTCCGCGCGCGGCAAAACGCAGCAGGCGGTTTTTCATGAGAGGGGCCTCCTTCAGCATATTAAGAACGGCCGCGGCGGCGGTCTCGTTAATGGGCTCGTGAGCCATAATCCCGTCGAACAGGCGTACCGGATTGGAAACGCTGACGCGGACTATCGCCGAATCGGGAATGAGCGCGGCGGCCTTGACCCGCCCGATCAGGGAAAACGCGATCCAGGCGATGGAGAGCGCGACGATGACGCAGAGCGTTATTATGAGGGCTTTTTTCATACATTACATCCTTAGCATTTTGAGCGTTACTTCGATGGTTTTTTCCACCTCCATCGGCTTTGCCAGATGGGCGTTCATGCCGCTGGCGATGGCTTTGTCAATATCTTCCTTAAACGTATTGGCGGTCATGGCGACGATGGGGACGGTTTCCGCGTCGGAGCGCCCCATGGCGCGGATTGTTGTCGCCGCGTCATAGCCGTTCATGATCGGCATCTGCACGTCCATGTAGATAATATTGTATTCGTTTTCGGCGGATTCGCGGAAAGCTTTTACCGCCGCGGCCCCGTCGCCGGCTTCGTCAATGGCAATGCCGGTGCTTTCCAGCATATCCATCGCGATGATCCGGTTGATATCCACGTCGTCCACCAGCAGGGCTTTTTTCCCTTTGAGCAGGCCTGTCACGTCTTTGACGGCGCTTTCCCGCGCCTGCGGCGCGCCGGTTTCTTCAAGCCACAGGTCGAAAAAAAAGTCGCTGCCCGCCCCCTCCGCGCTGTTAATCGCGATGTCGCCGCCCATCATCTGCACGATATTTTTGCTTATCGCCAGCCCCAGGCCGGTGCCGCCGTACTTTTGCGTTATCTGGTTATCGGCCTGCTGGAACGGCTGGAAGAGCGTAAGCTGGGCTTTCTCGGGGATTCCAATGCCCGTGTCCCGCACCGAAAAATGGACGAGCGCTTTTCCGTTTTTCCGTTCCTTGCATACCATTTGGTATGAGACCGTCCCGTTATCCGGCGTAAACTTAACGGCGTTGCCCAAAAGGTTGATCAGCACCTGCCGCAGGCGCAGCGGATCCCCCCGGTACAGTATGCCGGACGGAATATCAAAGCGCGTGTCAAAAGCGATATGTTTTTCATCGCATTTGGGCCGGATGATCGTTACCACCGTTTGGGCGAGCTTAAGGAGGTCCACGTCTTCCATGACGAGATCTATCTTTCCCGCCTCAATTTTTGAAAGATCGAGAATGTCATTTAACAGGCCCAAAAGGTGGTGCGAGGAAGTTTCAATCTGGGTGATGTTTGCCAGCGCGTCGTCCACGCTGTACGACGGCGACGAAAGTTTTTTCTTGACAATCCCCGTCATGCCGATAATGGCGTTCATGGGGGTGCGTATTTCATGGCTCATTCGCGCGAGAAAATTCCCCTTGTGCTCGTTCGCCAGCTTCGCGTCTTCAACCGCTTTTTCAAGCTGTTTCTGCTGTTCCATAAAGTCGGTCACGTCGGTAGAGGCGATGATATAGCCTATCCGGTTTCTCCGCCTGTCGGTGAGATAGCTCGCCTCTCCTTTCAGATAACACCTGAGCTCCTTCATATACATGATCTCCGCTTCGCGGTCCTCGCGCAAAGCCCTTACGGGATCGTATACGGACGCTTCCGGATAATAGGAGGATTCAAAATACGCCGTCCCCAAAACTTCGTCAAGTTTTTTATCCAAAAGGGCGAGCCAAATATCGTTGGCGAAAATGATGTTAAAGTCCATATCGGTAATGGCCAGCGGCCCGCGTTCCGCTTCCATCATGCTGTCCGCCATCTCGTCAATCGAATTCGCCAGAGTTCCCATCTCGTCCTGTACGGGCTCGTTAAACCTGAAATGACGCTCGCCGAAACGGAAGCGCGCTATACCCGTGTTTAATTTGGCGATGCTGGAGGAGAAGGAGGAGGCGATCCAAATCGCGATTAACACGACCAGAACGGTCATCGCGGCGGCGGCGAGCCCCATCGTGAGGGTAGTGTTCACCAGATTTGAGGATACGATGCCGTCGGTTTCCACCGTTACCGAATTGATCACGCTGTTGGCCCCGATGATAATTTCCTGCAGCGCCGCTTCGGTCCGCTGAACGGGGCGCTGAAAGTCTTCAAGCCCCGAGCCTATCGCCACAAAGCCGAAGCCCCGCTTGGTCTTGCCGTAGTTGCCGGTGTAGTAGGGAATGGCGGCGGCGGCGCTGGGCTTCCAAATGCCGCTCCACAGTATCAGAAAGGAGCCCGAGCCGCCCTCTTTGGTCAGATCGAACCAGCCGGTACATTGCGGGGCGTTGTTCAGGTAGCGCCCGTCAAGCCCCACCAGCCCCGCGGCGGTCAGCTCGGGCGCGGGCTTTTTGTCGCGGGACTGCTCGTGGAAAACCGGCGCCCC
>JGI24698J34947_10001959_pt1 | contig 10980 bp, 10 predicted proteins | sample TergutMp193P3_FD_34947 | JGI IMG/M metagenome (IMG submission 34947) | reverse complement strand
CCGCCGTCATCAGCCCCGTCAATAGCCGCTTCCTGAGTTATTTCCTGTATTCGCAAATCGGGGTTTTGTTCTTCAAATTCCTGAATAAGCGCATTAACAATATTTCTGCCAAATAAATTTTCACATTGCGATGAAACGCCGATATCAATGCGCGCGGGTTCATCAGATGTCCTGTAACCCTGATAAGCGGCAATAAACACCAAGAATATAATCACCATAACAACCAGAAAAACATCAACAACCCTACCCTGAAGGGACGGGATATGCGCCCTTTGTTTAATGTACTTGTTCAGCAGTTGAAGTCTCCGAACAACGCCAGTACAAAAAGACTTGGCCTTTTCAATGAAGCGGTGATAATAAGACTGAAGTTTCTGAACAACGCCAGTACAAAAAGACCTAGCCTTTTCAATGAAGCGGTGACAATAAGACTGAAGTTTCTGAACAACGCCAGTACAAAAAGATTTCAGTTTCCGAATAACGTCTGTAGAAAATGACGTCAGTTTTCGAATAGCGCCTGTACAAAAAGACCTCGACTTTTCAATAAATTTGTGGTAATAATTGAGTATGTTCACTTTGATCAAACGTCCCCTCTATGTTTTTTCAAACAAACTCCGCCGACACCGTCAGCCAGTCGAATGGATGAAAGAAAAGTGGATTGCCGATTTTTCCAAACCTGCAAAATCCTGCTTTGATATTAAACCAGAAATCTCCTATAATGCCTACCTCGAAAAAGGGGCGCTATTTCTTGGCCTGAAAAAGAAAAATTGCATGGCATGGATTGAGACGGTACAACGCGTTTATGTGGATCAACTTATCACGGCCCGTTTTCGTTTTGACAGTCACGGGGGCTACTGCGCCAACGGCATAATGTTCCGCGTTACCGGGCAGGGAACGTATTATCTTGCCCTTGTTTCCAGCAAGGGTTATTTTCGCCTTGACGCGGTAAACAACAATATCCCCCAACCGCTTGTTGGATGGACCGAAACGCCCGGCCTGAACAGGAACGACATAAATCTGGTTATAATCGCCCAGGGCGACCATTTCATTTTTTTGCTTAACGGTAAATGGATCGCGGAGGCGCATGACGCTTCCATTCCCGGCGGGCATTTGGGCTTTGCCCTTGTCTCTTACGATGAAGATCCCGTTTCTCCGCCTGAAATGCCGCCATCGGTAATTAAAGAGGGCTATGTCTGCCAATCGTGGCTGAATTTTCTTTCGGTGGACGCCCGCCCCGGCGTGGCAGTGGCTGAATACAAAAAATGGAACGAGTGCATGGAGATTAGCGCGGAAAGCCGCCTGCGCCTCGCGGAAAGTTTTGCCGCCCTTGATTATTTTGACGCGGCACACAACCAAATACTCAAGGCATGGAAACAGCGGGAAGAAGCCGCCAAAAGCGTCATGGCTACCTCCACCGAAGTGAGGCTCAGAGGGGAACTGCTTTTTGCCGCCAGAATGGCTTTGAATCTGGGGCAATATGCAACCGCGGAAGAATACCTCAACGCCTGTCTTGCCCTGGGCGTAACCAGCGCCGACACGTTAACGATAGGCGCTGAAACGGCAAAGCTCCTGAGCGCCCAAAACAAGAATAAAGAGCTTGCGGCTCTTTTACCCGATTACATCAACCGGGCAAAGGCCGAAAAAAAACACGGGGATTTACCGCCGCTATACGCGCTGCTTGGTCACGCCTTCTGGAATTTGCAGGACTATAAAGCCGCCGCCGATGCCTGGGTCATAGCCTTTCGTTTTCGCTCGGATAACGGCTTGTATGCCGCCAACGCCGCCAACGCCTTTGAACAGATGGGGAACAGCAGCAAGGCATTACAATACTATCTGGAAGCCGCGCAATGTTTTTTGCAGGAAAAATATTCATATCCCGATCTGGGNNCGNTTGTCCCCAAACTGCTTGCTCTGGGAAAAAACAACCGGGAAGTGCAGGCTGTGGCGGCAGAATGGGCCAAAATCAATAATGTCGTTTATTATAACCAGACCGAAATCGCCGCCAAACCGGCGGCAAAGCCAAAAAAGGTTAAGCCTGTCGCTGTCGCTCCGGCAAAAAAACCCAAAGCCAAAACAAAGGCCGTTACCGCTCCCAAGCCAGCGGCAAAATCAAAGGCTAAGCCAAGTACAGCCGCCGCCAAAAAGACAACGGCAAAACCGAAAACTTCCAAGGCGGCAAGGGGAACGAAACCCAAAGCAAAACCCGGTAAAACAAAAAAATAAAATGCTGCCGCTATCCTTTACTGAACACCTTTCTCTATAAAAAATAGAATTAGAAAATTTTTAGCAAGTTTTTATTTTAATGTCTTTCAGGTAATGAGTTGTTTGGTAAGGTATTCCTTTTTTTCATTCATTGTATTACTATACCTTAGCATGAAAACATATCTTGATATAATAGAAAAAATTCTTGCGCAGGGATTTCGCAAACCGAACCGTACCGGCATTGACGCGCTGACCATTGCCGGCGCGATGTTTGAGCATGACATGGCGGACGGCTTCCCCCTGCTGACCACCAAAAAAGTTCCGTTCCGACTGGTTGCCTCTGAACTGGAATTTTTTATCCGGGGCATTACCGACAAGGAATGGCTGAGGGAAAAAAACAACCACATTTGGGATGAATGGTGTTCGGGTGATGCCGTCCCCTATGGTAACGATGAGCAGACCAAAACAAAAATGATGGCGGAACGGGAACTGGGACCGATATACGGCTGGCAGTGGCGTAATTTCGGGGCGGATTATGTTGCGCATAACGCACCGCCGGAGGGGAAGGGGGTGGATCAACTTGCGATGGTGGTAGAAACGCTTAAAAAAGACCCGGACAACCGCCGCATGATCGTCAGCGCGTGGAATCCGCTCGATCTTTCCCGCATGGCCCTGCCCCCCTGCCATTACGCTTTTCAGGTGACGGTCATCGACGGCAAACTGAACCTCCTGTGGAACCAGCGCTCGGTGGATGCCGCTCTGGGGCTGCCGTTTAACATTGCCAGCTACGCGTGCCTTCTGCACCTGCTGGCAAAAGAGGCAAGCTTGAGCGAGGGCAAACTGATTGGCTTTTTGGGGGACACGCACATTTACGCGAACCATGTTGACGGCATTCGGGAACAGCTTGCCCGCCGTCCCAAAGCGCTGCCGGTCATCAAAACTGAAAATTTTACATCAATTTTTGACTGGCATTACGGCGACACGGTCATTGAGGGATACGAGCCCCATCCGGCGATTAAATTTGACATTGCCGTTTAAGGTCATTTAAGGTGAGAAAATGGACATTATCATCATTGCCGCAATGGCGGAAAACCGGGTAATCGGAAAAGACAACGCCCTGCCCTGGTCGCTCAAGGCGGATATGGCCCATTTCAAGGAATTGACGATGGGCTGGCCCTGCATCATGGGCAGAAAAACCTGGGAATCGCTGCCGAAGCGCCCGCTGCCGGGGCGGCTCAATATCGTCATTTCGCGGTCGCTGGTTGCCGAAGCGGCGCCGGGCGCGACCGTGCTTCCCTCACTGCAGGAGGCTGTTCAGCATTGCGCGGGGCAGGAGAAAATTTTTATCTGCGGCGGCGCTTCAATTTACCGCGAGGCGCTTACATTGGCAAATAAAATTGAACTTACCGTGATACACCGGCAGTATGAGGGCGACGCTTTTTTCCCGGAGATAGACGCCGCGCTGTGGACAAAAACCGGCGCGGTTGACTTTGACGATTTATCATTTATCAGCTATAGTAGAAACCATGAAGGGTCCGATTTTGGTGGTGCTTGCGGCGGGCATGGGGAGTCGTTACGGCGGCCTTAAACAAATGGATAAGCTCGGAAAAAATGGCGAAGTATTGCTTGATTATTCGGTATATGACGCTATCCAATCCGGTTTTGAAAAAGTGGTGTTCATTATCCGCAGTGATATTGAAAAAGATTTTCAGGAAACAGTGCTTGCCCGCATGGGATCGGCGATACGGTGGGAGCTTGCGTTTCAGAATCAGGACAGCCTGATACCGACGGATATTTTCGCGGCGGCCCAAAAAGCGGGCAGGGTAAAACCCTGGGGAACCGCCCATGCCCTGCTCTGCGCGGCGGATAAAATCGACGCGCCGTTCGCGGTTATCAATGCCGATGATTTTTACGGGAGGGCGGCTTTTGCGACAATCGGCAAACACTTTCACAGCCCCGCCGCAAACGAGCCGGTAATAGTCCCCTTCCGTCTTGATAAAACGTTAAGCGTTCAGGGAACGGTCGCGCGGGGCGTCTGCGAAATTAAAAATGATTACCTTGTATCAGTTGAGGAACTTACCGCCATTGAAGAAAAAAACGGCCGCATTATCAACACCACGGCCGACGGCTCAATCCGCGAACTTGCGGCGGACAGCCCCGTGTCAATGAATTTCTGGGGCTTCCCTCAAACCATTCTGCCCGAATTCAAAAAATATTTTGATAATTTTATTAAAACATTCGCCGACGATATTCCCGGCCGCATTAAAAGCGAATGTTATATTCCCCATGCCGCAGATCAATTTATTAAAAAAAACATTATCAAAATTAAAGCGTTGTGGGCAAATTCCGAATGGTTTGGCATGACTTACAAGGAAGACCGTGAGGCGGCAATTACCAGATTGGCGGAGCTAACCGCAGCGGGCGTTTACCCGTCATCGCTATGGGGGGCCGCAGCATGATTATCGGCATTGATATTGGCGCGACTACCACCAAGGCGGTTTCCATTGAAGACGGCAAACTTATCCGCAAGGTTAAAACCAAAGCTTCCGACGCGGTAACAGCGGCAACAGGCGCTTTTGGCAAGATCGTCCTTGAAAACGAAATTGCAATGAACGTTATTGAAGGAATTAAAATCACCGGCGTTGGCGCTCCCAACATAAAAAACGACATTTTTGGAATTCCAACAAGCAGGGTTGACGAGATAAAGGCCATTGGTACCGGCGGAATGTTTCTTTCCGGGATGGACAATATCATCATCGCCAATATTGGCACCGGCACGGTAATTATCGAGGCAAACGGGCGGAACATTTCCCACTTTGGCGGTTCTGGTGTCGGCGGCGGGACCATTCTCGGATTGGCAAAAAAACTGCTGCCAACGGCTGAATTCAGCGACATCATCAAACTTGCCCACACGGGAAAATTAAGCCGGGTTGATTTACTGCTGGAAGACATTATGGACACCGACATGAGTTTTCTTAACAGGGAAACTACCGTCGCCAATTTCGCCAAAATGTCAGATAACGCCGCGAGTGAGGACATCGCGCTGGCAATTATCAACATGGTGTATCAGGTTATCGGGGTGCTTTCCGTGTTTGCCGCCAGAGCGAAAAATATCAAGCGGGTTATTGTTACCGGCAACGGCAGCGACAACAAGCTGGGGCAAAAAGTTCTTGCCGATATTACCGGAATGTACGGCATCGAATTTATCTACCCCAAAGACGCGGAATATACCACTGCGGTCGGCGCGGGGCTTGCGTAAAGAGCGCTATAACAAAAGCAGAACGCCGGGACACTTTTTCTTAATCCATGCACAAACATTCTCGGAGGGCGGATTGGGAACAAAAATAATATTTTCCACCAGACAACCCTTTTTTCGCAGCAGTTTGTAAACACGTTTTGCAATTTTTATTTGCCGTTCATCGGTTTCCGCCTCGCCCCGCTCATCAACAAATGTTACTACTGCCGCGGCGCCATAACGGGAGATAAGTTCCACCTTGCGGAGAAATACCTCTTCCCCGTCTTTCAGATTAATCGGTTTGGCAAAACCTCTTCCCTGCAAACGCTTTAATCCACATTCAATCACATTCCAGTGTAAACTGTTAATCATAAAAGGCACTTTGGCAATATAGGGATCGAAAATGGCGTAGTCCAGGAATCGGCTCATGATAACTTCATCGTCCATTTCGATGTTGATAATGACCGCGCCCGCCTCAACAATCTCACGCGCCACGTCTGACGCGAATTCAAATTCGCCTTCAGCGGCAAGGCGGAGAAATTCCTTGTTTTTGGCGACATCCTGCGTAAGATGAATAGTGTCGCCGGCAACAAAAAGCGATTCAAGTCCGGCAAAGTGGCCGGAACGGGGAAAGTCAGGAAGGGGGCGGGGTTGATAGGCCGCCGCTTTTGCCGCTATCGCGGCAATATGGGCTGGCGTTGAGCCGCAGCAGCCTCCGATAATGTTTACCAGTCCTTCTTTCAAATAAGCCTCTATGTTAGCTGCCATGCGTTCCGGTGTTTCTTCGTAAACGCCGGAATTGTCGGGAAGACCCGCGTTGGGATGAGCGCTGATCAGGCAGTGAGAAAGATCAGATAACAGGCGGATATGGGGCAGAAGTTTTTCCGGACCAAAAGAACAATTCAGGCCGATTGCCCAGGGCGCGCCTTTCCCGAAAGACGAGATATGAGACACGGAAATACAAAAAGCTTCCAGGGTTTGGCCCGAAAGGAGATGCCCTGATTCGCTGGAAACAGTAGCGGAAACCATAATTGGCACATCGATTCGCCGTTCCTCCAGCAGACGGCTAATCGCAAAAAAAGCGGCTTTGGCGTTGAGCGTATCAAAAACCGTTTCTATCAGTAAAATATCCGCGCCGCCGTCCAACAGCCCCCGCGCGTTGTCATAATAGGCGGCTTCAAGTTCATTCCAGACAATACTGCGTTTGGAGGGATCGCAAAAATCAGGATACAGGCTTGCGCCCTTGGCGGTGGGCCCCATGCTTCCCGCCACAAAACGCGGCTTACCGGAATGTGAAAATTTATCCGCGGATTTGCGGGCAAGCTGAGCGGCAGCGAGGCTTATCTCATACGCGCGATCACTCAAACCGTAACCGGCCAGGGAAACTGACGTGGAATTAAAACTGCATGTTTCGATAATGTCGGCGCCGGCTTCAAGGTAGGCGTCGTGAATGGCGGCTATTGCTTCGGGCCTGGTAAGGCAGAGCAGATCATTGCAGCCTTTAAGCGCCGTTGGGTGCTCGGCAAAGACGCTGCCCCGGAAATCCTCTTCCTCAAGGTTAAGGACCTGAATCATCGAACCCATTGCCCCGTCCAGAATGAGGAGCCGTTCCTGAGCGATGAAATCCAGTTGTTCCCGAACAGTCATAAAAAAATTATAGCTGTTTATTCTGATAAGATGAAGTACTTTTGGTTTGTTTTGCGGCAATGCTTTTTTCCAGCCGCATAAGAACTTCTTTAAGGGCCCCATCCTTGATGGCGCTGTATCCTTCCACGGGCGGAGCTGGCTGGGGTTCTTCGGGAAGGGGGTATTTTTCCGGAGCAGGCTCGGCGACAATATTGCCGTCTGCGCCCGCGCTTTCCGTCCGGCACAGCATAATTGATATGCCGGAAATGTCCATTTCCGGGAAACGATAGCGAAAATCCGACAACAGTTTGCTTTCCTTGGTCTGCAGAATCTGTTTCCAGCCGGGGTGATCCACCTCTATCCAGACCAGACCCCGGTCAAGACTTTTTATCCATGAATGATCCGCAGCGGCGGCAATGCCGTTTTTTTCGGCAAGGTCCTGCCAGCAGGAAAACAGGGCCGAGTAGCCCCTGGCCTTTTTCATCATGCCTTCGTCAAAAATCGCCGAAAGTACGTCTCCCACCCGTTTCATCACCCCTCCGCTTCCATTCGCCCGTCTCTGACATAGTACACCAAAGTATCTTCCCCTCGGTAGTGCTGAAACGGCTCTTCCGGCAAAAAGGTATAAAAAGCCTGATCATAATCCGGCAGCGCCGCAATAAACCGGCGGCGTTTTTCGCCGTCCATTTCCAGCAGTACGTCGTCCAGCAGCAGTATGGGATTTCTGCCGGTCATTTCGGAAAAACGGCGGGCCTGGGCCACCCGCAGCAGCAGGGCCAAAAGGCGGCGCTGCCCGGTTGACGCGGTGCCGGCAAAATCCGCCCCGTCCTGAGCGAATACATAACGGTCGCGGTGCGGCCCGGACAGCGAAATACCGGCCGCCATTTCCGCAGTCCGCCGCTTCCGCAGTATGTCCGCCGCCTCCACTTCATTATAACTTTTCCATGACGGCAGATATTGGACGCTTACGCCCGCAATACCGGAGACCTCCTCGTACAGCGACGCAAAAATCCCCGAAAAAAGCCGCGCCGCCGTTTCCCGCTTTTCCATAAGCCTTACCCCGTATACCACGCATTGTTGGTCAAAGGCGTCCAACAATGTTTCAGGGTCGCCGTTGAGCCGGCGCAGCGCATGGTCCCGCAGCACGCTGTTGCGCGATTTTATCACCCGGCGGTAGCAGCGCAGATCGTCAAGATACACCGGGTCGTACAAACTCAGAACCTGATCAAAAAACCAGCGCTGGCGTTCCGGACTACCCGCCACAAATTCCATGTCCTCATGGCAAAATACGATACAGGGAATTACCGAAAGCAGGTCTTTCCGGTCCTCCGCCTTTTTTCCGTCAATAAAAACAACTTTTTTTCCGGCTTCAAATTTTATTAACACATTACCCTGATCCACAATGGTAATTTCGGCGGAAAAATCTTTTTTGCTGTTTTGGGCGATTTCACTGTCATGGACTCTGCGGAAAGACGACGCATAGGCGCAAAAATACAGGGCTTCAAGAAAATTGGTTTTACCCTGCCCATTTTCCCCGACAAGAAAAACATTTTTTGCCGCGGTATGGACCACCGCGTCCGTTAAATTACGAAATGCCGCAGTACGCAGGGAAGAAATAATCACAACACTATGACTGCATGGGCATTACAATGTGAAAGAAGTCCGTCTTGGGAACCGGTACTATGGTAATAGCCTTGCTCGAACCGGTAAAACGTATACAAATTTCATCACTGTCTATGACTTTGAAAGGCTCCTCTATATAACGATAATTCAGAGCCAAAGCAATTTCCTCTCCGTCATATTTGCAGGGAATTTCTTCCTTGGCGTCGCCAATCTCGCCTTCCTCGGTATAAATCTCCATTATCCCCGGTTTAAGCCCCAAATATATACGATACGACTTTTGCTCTACCAGCAGCGACACACGCCGAAGAGCGTCCAGCATTTCATTACGATTAACGGAAAGGGAATTGGTCTGTTCTTCAGGTATAACTTTCCGATAATTGGGGAATTGTCCTTCCAGCAAAACCGAAGAAAAATTATATGACCCAAAACGGACAAACACTATTTTATCAGTTACGGAAATCGAAACAAGACCTTCATCACCCGCCCGCTTTGTTATGACATTCAAAATTTTGGGATGAACTATAACTCCGGGAAAATCTTTTATTTCATTCGCTTCTTTTTCAATATACGCAAGTCTGCGCCCATCAGTAGCTACCATTATAATTTTATTTTCCGCTTTTTCCAGATACACTCCGTTCATAAAAAATCGTGTCTCATCATCAGAAACCGCAAAAATAGTTTGATTAATCATCTCCTTAAAATTTTTAATGGGGATATCAAAGTATTCCGCGCTGGAAATCGGAAATTCAGGAAATTTTTCAGATGATATACTTTTAAGCTGAAAATTCGCTTTTTTCACCGATGTTTTAATTTTTATTTTATTATCTTTTTGTTCAAATTCCATTTCTCCTTCAGGAACAGAAGTAAGAATACCCAAAAATTTATCACCAAATACCGTTGCAGGTCCTGGTTCTACCACCGTTACCGGTACTTTAGTTTCAAAATTAACTTTCAAATCTGTAGCCCTTATGGTAAGACTATCATTCTCCGCATCAAGATAAATATTTGACAATATAGAAATAACATTCTTTGACGCGATAATCTCCTGCGCCATTGAGATTTCTTTGAGAAGTGTGTTTCTTTCACAAATAAACTTCATTGCTCTCTCCTTATATTTATTATATTATATATATCATAATAGCAGTAATAATAAGGCTCCGTAAAAGTGGAAAACCCATCTAATTCCTTAATACATCTGTATTTACAGTTTCCTATAATCAGGGAAAATTATACCGCTTTTCTACATTTTCCACAAGTCCTTTCTTTATACACAATTTATACCCTGTTTCTAAGCATTTTTACGATTTTGCGTTTAATTCCTTTATTTGACGTTTTAGGCTTTCTATAGTGGAATCGAGGGTAGGGTCAGTAATGAGCAAACCCTGTATTTTGTCGATGGAATGCATTACCGTGGTGTGGTCGCGGCCCCCAAAAGCCTCGCCTATTTCGGTGGTCGAAAAATCGGTCATTTCACGGCATATAAACATTGACAGTTGGCGGGGGTACACGATTTTCTGATTGCGTTTTTTCCCCTTTAAGTCATTGGCGCTCAGAGAGTAAAAGTCGGCGACCACTTTTTGTATGGTTTCTATCGACAAATTAGCCTGTCTGCGGGAAGCGAAAATATCCCTTAATTTTTGTTGGGCTATTTCCAGGGTAACCGGATGTCCCATAATTTCGGTATAGGAGATAAGCGTCTGCAGCGCGCCTATCAAATCTCTGATATTGGAGGATATATTTTTACTGATAAGATCGATTACTTCATCGGGGATGATGGCGCCCCGGCTTTCGGCGGTGGACTTGAGTATCGCGCAGCGAACCTCGTACCGGGGGGGCTGCAAATCCACCCGCAAATTTTGCTCAAAACGGGAGATAAGCCGGTCGGAGAATTTTTTAAGCTCCGAGGGGGGGCGGTCGCAGGTCATAACCAGTTGTTTTTTGGCGTTGAGCAGGGTATTAAACGTGTGAAAAAATTCCTCCTGAATTTGTTCCTTTTCCTGAAAAAACTGAATATCGTCAATTAAAAGAACATCGGTATAACGGAATTTATTCTTAAAGGAAGGCATTTCCTTATCCCGAATCGCCTGCACGTATTCGTTCAGAAAGTCCTCGGAGGTAACGTAAATGACCTTGTGGTCGGAATTTTCATGGATATGGTTGCCGATAGCCTGCATCAAGTGGGTTTTACCCAGGCCAACCCCCCCGTAAATAAGGAACGGGTTGTAGGCGGTCCCCGGATTCCGGCTGATGGCAAGGGCGGCATTGGCGGCAAAATTGTTATTTTCGCCGATTATGTA
>JGI24698J34947_10001958_pt1 | contig 10983 bp, 9 predicted proteins | sample TergutMp193P3_FD_34947 | JGI IMG/M metagenome (IMG submission 34947) | reverse complement strand
GTGGTAGTTGGCGGCAATGCTTTTGTGGTAAAATCCGTCCCTGAAAACACTCGTGTAAGCGTGAAAAACCCGGAATTGCAGTTCAAAAACAGCCGTAATATCTCCACGCACATTGAGCTTGACCAAATGGCATTTTGGCATTATGATATTTAGGCATTATTATGAAAAAATTATGTGTTTTAATGGTTTTTGTTTTACATTATCCATTGTTTATTTTCTATTACCAGTTCTTTCTCTAATTCAAATTCTTTCCATAAACTGGCGAAATGAACTGTGTCATAGATTAAATACGATATTGAATTTTCTTTGGCCTGTTTTAGGCCGCCTTGAGCGGGCAAAAAATGAATAATGGTTAAAATAACCACACTCATAGCTATTCCTTTTAACATGCCGAAAACTCCGCCTAATATGCGATTCATTTTGGTGATAGTTGCGGATTTTTTTATGAAAATTTTAGCGATATATGCCGCAAGGCGAAGCAATAAAAAAGGCAGCAAAAATGCTATGAGTGCCCCTAAGCATAAAGTTAAAAGGTGAGGCAAACCCTCTATATTAGCATTTAGCATGGAGGCAAATGCTCCGGCAAAAAGCCAAGCGGAAATAATTCCAACAACCCAAGCCGCCAAATAAAGCACGCTGACTACAAAGCCTTGCACTACGCCTATAGCCGAAAAAATAACAATCAGTAAAAAAACTATTACATCTATGAACATATAAGAAAAATAGAAAATAATTTATCAGCATTTTCTATTTTACCACGTGAGTAAAAAAATGCCCTCCCATATCCGAAAAGCCTGCGAAATGCTGGAAAAGCACGGCGAGCTTATCCGCATAAAAGAGCCGGTATCGCCGAATTTGGATATGCCCGCTATTGCCCGCAGAGCTTTTGCAAACGGCGAACCTGCTATTTTTTTTGAGAATGTGGAAGGGAGCCGCTTTCCCGCTGTTTGCAATTTATTTGGGAGCGAAAAAAGGGCGGAACTGTTGCTAAAAGGCAGTTTGAATTTCAATTTGAAAAACGCAAGCCGTCTTTTACATTCGCTGCCACTGCTCTCCCTAACTAAGCCCGTTATGCAAAGCGAGATTTCCCTTTCCGATTTGCCGCAGATAAAATGCTGGCCCAAAGACGGCGGCGCTTTTTTAACCCTGCCCCAAGTTCTCACCGTAAAACCGGGTAAAAAATCCTGGCTACATTCAAATTTGGGAATGTACAGGGTGCAAATAAGCGGAGGTGATTATATTCAAAACAGTGAATGTGGACTGCATTATCAAATTCACAGGGGCATTGGTATTCACCATCAAGAGGCACTTGCCAAGGGCGAAAAATTGAAGGTGAGCATTTTTATAGGAGGGCCACCTGGAAACACTCTCGCCGCTGTTATGCCGCTGCCAAACGGAATTCCTGAACTCGCTTTTGCCGGAATGTTTTCCAAAAGAGCGTTTCGCTATGCGTGGCACAATGGCTGGCTGATTTCGACAGATGCGGACTTTTGCATTTTAGGTGAAGTTCAAAACGACTTAAAACCCGAAGGCCCTTTTGGCGACCATTTGGGTTACTACTCCGAGCAGCATCTTTTTCCCTATTTAAAAGTGCACAAGGTTTTTGCGAGAAAAGATGCTGTGTTTCCATTTACCGTTGTTGGCCGCCCCCCACAGGAAGATACTATTTTCGCCAATATAATACATAAAATTACCAAGCCCTTGATTCCTTACGTAATTCCGGGAGTACATGAAGTAAATGCGGTGGATGCAGCAGGTGTTCATCCTTTGCTTTTGGCTTTGGGGAGCGAGCGTTATTTGCCTTATGAAAAACGGGAACCTTTGGAACTGTTAACTCAAAGCAATGCGATTTTGGGTTTTGGGCAACTCTCCCTTGCAAAATATTTGTTCATTGCGGCAAAAGAGGATAATACAAATTTATCTGTGCAAAATGTGCAGGAATTTTTAGAACATATTCTATGCAGAATAAATCTGGAACGGGATGTTCATATCCACAGAAACACAAGCATGGATACTTTGGATTATTCGGGAGCCTGTTTGAATCACGGTTCAAAGGCGGTGTTTGCGGCGGCTGGCGAGCCTTGCAGGGAACTGGGGTCTGCATCGCCTGTGAAGGGAATTTTGGTTGTTCAGGGAGAAAAATGGGAAAATCAAATAAATGCGGAAAATTTTCCCTTAGTGGTGCTATGCGATGATGCCGAATGGACAAGCAAAAATTTGGAGAATTTGCTTTGGGTTACATTTACACGCTCAAATCCTGCGAGCGATATTTCAATTCACGGTTCCCAGCTTGTTATAGATGCACGGAAAAAACCGCATCACGCAGAGGAACTACAAATGCCTCAAAGCCTCGGCGATTAATTTTCCCGAATCCGCACCACGCCCCAGAACTTCCGCAGCTTTTTCCACTGCCTTTCTTGCGCCAGGGTCTTTTACGCCAAGGGTGTGCAGGGCAAGCACGGCTTCTTGCTCGGCAAAGGGTAATGCGGCGGAAGAGTTTCCGCCGGCAACGGCGGAAATGGAAAGAGCTTTGTCCTTTAAAGCGAGCACCAGCATTTCGGATGTTTTTTTACCTATGCCCTTTATCTTTGAAAGACCTGCAGAATCTTCCATTGCTATTAAGGAAAGAAAATCGTTGGGCGAAATAGAACTCAAAATTCTCTGCGCCATCTTAGGCCCAATACCATTAACCTCTATCATATTTAAAAATAGTTCCTTCTCCTGAAGGTCAAAGAATCCGTAAAGAGTTAGGGAATCTTCTCGCACAACCAAATGGGTTAATAAAGCAACTTCCGAACCTTCGCCCGGAAGCATTTCGCCCGTACGCGCGCTTACATTAACACCATAGCCAACTCCCCCACACTCAATTACAGCGAAAAGCGGAGTTTTTTGAACTAAGATTCCCCTTAGCCTTTCTATCATTTCCATTCCCAGGCTGCACCGTCTTTGCTGTCTTTAACAATAACGCCAAGGCCCAGCAAAACATCTCGCAAACGGTCGCTTTCCGCAAAGTTCTTAGCCTCACGAGCAAGGTCTCGCTCTTTTATCAGGGCTTCTACCTTTACAACATCTTCTGGGGAGTGTTTTGGCTTTTCCACTTTTTCAAGCAAACGAAGCCCAAGAATACCGTCAAACTCTTTTATAAGAGCAGCTTTTTCGCTATCTTCCAGCACAGAATCCGCAAGCATTAAATTCAACACACCCATAGCCGCAGAAGAATTTAAATCGTCCCCTATATATTCCTTGAATCTTAAACTCCATTCGCGAGCATCTATGCCTTTCGCACTGCCTTCCATGCCAATGAAAGGCTGCGTTCTTCTTCGCAGAGAATTTAAGGATTCCTGCGCATTTTCCATTGCCGCCCAACTGAAATTCAAATAGCTGCGATAGTGGCTCGTTAAGGAGAAAAGCCTGTAGGCCATGGGGTCAAAGCCTTTTTTTATTAAAAAATCAAGTGTTAAAAAATCGCCGCCGCTCTTGCTCATTTTGTCGGAATTGCTCTCTCTCAAAAATTCGCCGTGCATCCAAAATCTCGAAAATTGCTTTTCGGTAGCACACTCGCTTTGAGCAATCTCATTTGTGTGATGAACACGAATATGGTCTGTACCTCCGCAATGAATATCCAGAGTTTCGCCGAGATGTGCCATAGACATGGCAGAGCATTCTATGTGCCACCCCGGAAAACCAACACCCCAAGGACTATCCCATTCCATAGCTCTTTTGTGGTCTTTTGGGCTGAATTTCCACAGGGCAAAATCCGTTGCAAATTTTTTCTCTCCCGAATCTACGCGCGCTCCGCTTTTTAAACCGGCAATGTCTAAGCGGGCAAAATTCGCATACCGGGGAAATTTCAGCGAATCAAAATAAATCCCGTCGCTTGTGCGGTAGGTGTAGCCCTTTTCTTCCAGTATTTTTATCAACTCGATCTGTTCTTTTATATGGTCTGTAGCCCTGCACCAAACCGTAGGCGGCAATATGTTCAAAAGCTCCAAGTCCTCTTTGAATTTCGCGGTGTAAAATTCCGCTATCTCCAAAACACTTTTGCCCATGCGCTCTGCGCTCACTTCCATTTTATCTTCGCCCTCGTCCTGGTCACTGGTCAAGTGACCTACGTCTGTTATGTTAATCACATGGCGAACGTCAAAGCCAAAGTATTCAAGGCTTCTGCGGAGCAAATCCTCAAACAGATATGTTCGCAGGTTTCCTATGTGGGCGTAATGGTAAACGGTTGGTCCGCAAGCATACATTCTAACCTCCGGAACACCCAGTGGCAGAGTGAAATGCTCCTTTGTGCGGCTTGCGGTATTATATAGATACAAGGCGTTTTTGGTCACAGTGAAAATCCCTCATTTAACAAGTTTTCAATTGAAGAACCTTTTGACGGCAAAGGAATCTGCTCGGTTTTTTTAGACACGGCAGAATCTTTGGAATTAAAAGCTATGGTACCGAACCTATTGGAATTTTCAGGCGGCACCGCCGGAAGAACTCTGGTGGGAGCAGTAATTCTGACCGGCTCGCGTGGCGGGCTAGCTGCGGGCAAAGGGGAAACCTGTTTGTTCACAAAACCGCCCGCCATAACTATCACCTTTGTTTTTCCTTTGAATTCATCTCCATAACCATTGCCTATTTTCAAAAATTTAACCGTATTCTCAGGAGCATTTTCCAAAACGCAGCTATAGGAGTATTCGCCTTTTTTTGTCCAGTTGAAAAGCTTTTGAACTTCGCTTACAACCTCGTAATGGGCTTTTTCGGAATATCCCTGTTCATAAAATTGATATATCATCAACCTTGAAGCAATTTTATCGGAATGGTTTATGAGCAGTTTGTCGCTTAGCGCTTTGGCAAGTTCTTTTTTTATGTCTTCTACATTTGTAGCCGGAGCCTCGACCGTAGTGATAATGGCATCTCCGCTGGCTTTGAGCGTTGAACAAACATCGGCAAAATCTATGTTTCTCTTCGTGTATTTTGTCACGGTATCCATTATGGATTGCAGCACTATTTGAAAACGGGAATCTATCAAATCGTCTGCCTGGTTCACAGATGCATTGTCCTGGTCTAAAACCTCCAGTATGTTAATCATGTCTATAACAATAAGGGCATCCACGTATTTTTTCAACTCTTCCATGCCCTGCATCGCAATTTCGCGCCTGTCGGCTTCTATTCCGGAAGGCATTGTGGCAACCCCTATGGTAAGCTTGTTCTTTTTTCCGTTTTGAGCTTCCTTTGCCGCCTTTGCAACAAAGGGTGCCACCCCCGTGCCGGTACCACCACCCATGCCCGTCACAATCAATGCCAAATCCATGCTTTTGAAAAGTTTCTCAAAATCCTCAAAATGCTTCTTGCCAAGCTCTTTTGCTATCTCCAAATCTCCGCCTGCGCCTAAATAGTAGGAATCCCCCATGCTCAACGGAATATTGTGCCTAAAACCGTTTTTTTCAAGTTCCTTTATGGAGCCTCCATCCGAATTTATGCCTACAAATTCCACCATTTCGTTCTTTTCATTATGCGATTTCAAACTCATCAAGATATTTACGCCGCAGGTTCCAACTCCGGCAAAGCACACGGATATGGGCCGCCCGTAAGTTTCACCCGCGCTTTCTATTAAAGGCTCGTGCTTTGCTTCATCAAATGCTTCTATCTGAATTAAAGGCTCCAATTGCTGAACCCCGTTTACAGTAACTTCGTCTGTAAATCCGGCCTCGCGGCGTATGGTTCGCAAAATTTTATTCAAGTCAACGGGCATTTAAACCTCCGGGTTAAGTTAAAATAGAAATTTTAGTAACTCAAGAAAATATCCTCTCTAAAAAAGATGGAAATTTTGAAGTTTTTTTCTTATCCACAGTATTACTCGCAATCAAACTTTTCAAAGCGCCGACCCCGGAAGAAGACAAGTCACTTCTGATTTCGCCATCCCATTTTACAAGTGCTCTCCTGGCCGGAATTTCAAAAACTTCATTAACCAGCCTTTCCACCCCTTTTAAAGGCAGGGAACATTCCACGATTATCGATTCCGGCCTGCAAAAATCATCATTGTAAATAGTTCGCTTTATCTCAAGCAGCAGGCCTTTAATAGCTTCCCTGGCAAAGTAGCTCAAAACATAATTGCTTATTGTAAGCCCGGTTTTGTTTCTGCCTTTGCCGGGCAAATCAAGCCTGCTGTACTTAATGCTCTCTTCTGTTTCGCTTTCCAAAACACAAGATACATATTCAAGCAAGTCATAGCAGTCGTCCGCAGATAAAAATTCCTTGGAGTCATCGGAAATTTCCGCATTCATCACCATATTGTGAAATCTTTGCATATACTCGGTTTTTTGCGTAAGCTCAAAATCCTGCTCCGTTAAACTCGGATTTCTGTGATAGCAAAGGCATAGCCGCCAAATAGCCTCCTTGAGCGTCCTGAACCCGGTCTCTTTTTTATTCAAATACCTAAGCTCCGAGTTTTCCCATATGGAAAATTCAGACATGAAGTCCGTGATATGAATCAGTGCGGTTTTATCCTCCTTTTCATTTTTGCCCGCAAGCGCGTTGAATTCCATTTCGCAAGACAAAGACAAGTTTATTCTATCGCCGTCTTCTTTCATAACTTCCAAAAGCCTTGAAAGCATGGGATGCTTAGTTATAAAGTAGGCATTAAATCCGAGATTTCTGGTTTTTCTGCTTATCGGGTCAGGAAGCCTTAATACCGTATTTTTTTCCGTTAAAATCGTAAAATAAGGACTTGTGAGAGATTTTATTTTTTCATCGGGAATCGGAATTTGAAACATTTTCTCCGGGCGTTTGCACTCCTCTATTTTTTTCATATCGTTTTCCGTAATATCCTTTAACTCGGAAAATTCAAGGCTGTAAGGAAAAGACAGCACTTCAAAAAAGGCAGCGGAAATTGTTATTTCCATGAGAGGGTCAAAATCATAGCCGTTTTCCCTTTGCCACTCGCTTATTGTTTTATTGATGAATACGGCAATGGTTTTAATGCGGGCATCATCAATTTTATTATGTGAAATTTCGGGAAAATCTTCAAATTCTTCGGTGTTGAAACATAGCGTTCCAACGTTCCAATCACTCTCCACGCCATTGCGCGGTTGAATATCGTTAGCCTTGGCAAAATTCATGCTGATTCCACCGTGTCCAAAATCCAAATTGAGTTTTGCTCTTTTAGCACTCATATTACAACCTCTCTTCCTTTTCAACTGTGTACGCCAATTGCCTGAAACGCAAATCCAAAACCGCTACCGAATTTATATTCAAAATCTGCATATTTCTCGTTAATTGCCTGTAATGCTTAAAAGCCACTTTCCAGTAATCGCTTTCCAGCGAGAATCTTGTTTTGAAATCCACATCATTAAAAAACACCGTTATTTGCCTTTCCCGCTCGCTTGGAATTAACTGTGAAATTCTTGAGTAAAGCAGAGCATCGTTTTTTCTCATCTCTATTAAAAACTTTGTAGCCAGAGCTATGTCACACGCCTCTTTTGCGTCAACTACCGGTAAATCCGCTACATTTGCGCTATACGGATAAATTTTTCCTTTGTCCGAATATACCACAGGCACGGAATCAGAGCTTTGCGGCATAAGAACAAAAAGCGGGCTGGCTTCTATCAACTCCACCTCAAGCTCATAAAAAGGAATTAATTTAACGAAAAACTTTACATTTCCGAAAACCATGCTGCTGGCCTCCAAGCGAGCGCGAATTTCTGCGGTATCTTTTACATAAACGTTTTCCTCATAGTCATAGTCTATTATTTTCCTGAAAGCTTCCGGTGAAATTCTTGTTAAATTTTTAGGCGTTATTTTTTTGAAAGATATAAACTGCTCCGAATTTATGCTTGGAATAACATACACATAAGCTATTATACAAAGCACAATTAAAATAAATAAACTTATAATAATTTTTTTGCTCTTTAGCGCATAGGCTTTAGCAGTTGCCTTTACTTTTGAAATCCAGCTATCAAAAGCCTGTTCCCTTTTTTTCTTGCTATACTCCAGCATTAAACCATCTCCAGAATTTTTGTGGAAAGCGAGGTTATGTTTCCCGCACCCATTGTTATAACCAAATCTCCATCCTTAATTTCTTCAGCTAAAAAATTCAGGGCATTTTCCTTTGCACCCACAAAATGCGCATTTCTGTGCCCCCTTGCATGAGCAAAATCAAAAATGAGCTTTCCAGAAACCCCCTCTATGGGTTTTTCTCTGGCTCCGTAAATATCGCATACCAAAAGAATATCGCTGCTTCCGAAAACAGTTCCGAATTCCTCAGCATGATCTTTGGTACGGGAATACAAATGAGGCTGGAACACCACTATAATGCGTTTATCGGGAAAAGATTCCCTCAACGCAGAAAGGCTTGCCGCAACCTCTGTAGGATGGTGAGCATAGTCGTCAAAAATCAATGCGCCTTTTGCCTTTCCTTTAAATTCCATTCTTCTTTCAACACCGGCAAATGCGGCGAGAGCTTTTTTGGAAATTTCCACCGGAACGGATTCCTCCGTTGCAAGGGCAAGAGCACCAACGGCATTTTGAACATTGTGCCTGCCCATAAGGCGAATTGAGAATTCACTGAGCAATTCGCCCTTGCGATAAACGGAAAATTCCGAGCCGTTTTCCAGATAGCGACAGTTTTTGATGCTATAAATTGCCTGCGGGCTAAAGCCATAAGTTATCACTGGCTTCGCAAGCCTTGATAAAACGCTCTGGCAGCCGACATCATCCAGGCACAAAACCACCTGACCGTAAAATGGAACCTTGTTTGCAAACTCCACAAAAGCGTTTTTTATATCTTCTAAATCCTTATAGGTATCCAGGTGGTCTGCGTCTATATTGGTTATTATCGCGGAACTCGGCATCATTTGCAAAAAGCTGTGGTCAAATTCATCGGATTCCGCAACCAAGTAGGAACCCCTTCCTACAGTTGCTCCGGAGCCTTTTCCCTGTACAATTCCTCCAACTATAACGGTTGGGTCTTCGCCGGCCGTTTCCAGAATTGAGCCTACCAAAGATGTTGTAGTTGATTTTCCGTGCGTTCCAGCTATTGCCAAAGTGTATTTTAACCGCATAAGCTCGCCAAGCATTTCAGCCCTGCGAATAATAGGAATTCCCAACATCTTCGCATATTGCATTTCGGGGTTGTCCGCATGAACCGCCGAGGAATAAACCACGATTTCCGTTCCCTCAACATTTTCCGCTTTATGCCCGGCAAATACTTTCACTCCCAGATTCCGCAAATATTTAGTCTGCGCGCTTTCCTGCATATCGGAGCCGCTCACTTCAAAACCGTTATGGAACAGAACCTCTGCTATTCCGCTCATTCCCGCACCGCCTATTCCTATGAAATGCGTTTTGCGTATGCGCTTATTCGGTATAAATTTGTTTAAGTCAAGCATATATCCCTCGCAATATCATCAGCGGCTCTGCGATTCAATTCGCCGAGTTCTTCCGCTCTTTTAGACATATCTTCAAGTTTTTTCCTGTCTTTCATCAAGCTCGTTATTTTTTCCCAAAGGGAGTTTGCTTCCGAGTCCAATTCCACAAAAGCAGCACCCTCTTTTTCCACAGCCCTTGCGTTATACTCCTGATGGTTTGCCGTTGCATAAGGATACGGCAAAAGGATGGAAGCCTTTCCGAATGCCAAAATCTCTGCAAGAGTTGAGGCACCAGAGCGGGAAATTATCAAATCCGTATGTTGCATATACGCATAGATGTTATCCAAAAAAGCGGTTATAAAAACATTCTTTGCGTTGTATTTTTCAATAAGGGCATTTGCATGTTTTGCCCCGACCTGCCAAACGACGGATAAATTCCCTTCTCCGAAAATTTGCTCCGAGATTTGCTCTATTTTTTTATTTATGCCAAGAGCACCCTGACTCCCCCCCGTTATCAAAATACGAAACTTTTCGCCGTTTGCAAAAATTTCCGGGGGAGGTAAATTTTCCGGCATTTTGCGAACAGGGTTTCCCAAGGTTTTGGATGCCGCATAAACTTTTTTCGCGAACTTCGCGCACATTTTATTTGCAACTCCCATAACGGCATTCGGTTCTATGGCGTAAAAAGGCACCCTCTTAAAAATAGCCGCAAGCATAACGGGCAAAGCGACATATCCACCTGTTGCAACTATGAATTCCGGTTTTTCCTTTTTCAGCAGCTTGGCCGCTCCAAATACCGAAGATGGCAAATTAAAAGGCAACAATAAATTTTGCTTTATGTTGTTTCTCGCTAAAGGAACCGCCTTAATATACCGATAATCATATTGCGAAGAGAGCAATTTTTCTTCCATGGACGGCGCAGCACGGCCTGTAAAAATTATTTTGAACGAGCTATCCAAATTTCGGAGAGCTTCGGCCACGGCAACTGCCGGGAATACATGCCCACCCGTGCCGCCACATGCAAAAAAAACATTTCTCATGCTGCCTTATTCCTATTTAACGAAGATATTTGAACAAGCATTCCCATAAGAAAAAAATTCGCAACCAAATTAGCACCGCCAGAACTCACAAAAGACAAGGGTTGCCCCGTGTTCGGAAGCAACCTCAAATTAACGCCTATATGAAAAAGTACATTCAGAGTGAAAATTATGGCTATGCCCCAAGCTATGTTTTGGGCAAGCATAGTATCCCTATCCGTTGGATTAATGTTGGCCGCAACCCAAAAACAGGCGAATAGAAAACCCGCCATCGCAACCGTAATCGGAAGCATCAGCCATATTCCGAGTTCTTCTCCCAAAACGCTGTAGGCAAAATCGTTGCGCGCCCCGAACAAACGGTGTTTTATTGTTCCCTTGTCCAAACCCTTGCCTATAATTCCTCCAGCGGTTAAAGCCTGCAAAGCCTCGTTTTGCTGCTCATTGCCAACTCCTTCTTCATTGAAAAAATTCCAAATTCTGTTAACACCGTGAATATTTACAATAGAGCTATTCTTATCCAAACCTGCTATGGAATACATCATAACGGCAGGTATTACCAAAGCGGCAACAAGCACAATGCGCGGTTTTAT
>JGI24698J34947_10001956_pt1 | contig 10988 bp, 9 predicted proteins | sample TergutMp193P3_FD_34947 | JGI IMG/M metagenome (IMG submission 34947) | reverse complement strand
CAATCCGGTATAAAAGCACTGTCTGGCTTAACCCAATAGCCCCGCATCTTGCCTCTTCAAAAAATCAACATACGATTTCTTTATGCCTTCGTATAGATCCGTCGTTGCTTTACATCCCAAAGCTGACAAGCGGGAAACATCCAGCAGCCTACGCGGCATACCGTTTGGTTTTGACGTATCCCAAACAATCCTGCATATTTCATCAGGAGAAATCCCGGGATTTGCATGAAACTCATTTTCATACACTACGGCCCGTATTGTTTCAGCAAGTTCCTTGATTGTCACGTCTTTGCCGCTGCCAATCGAAATAAAATCCCCCGCGGCGTTTCTCAGATCGATGGCATTACTGTTCTCCATAAGAAATAGCAGCATGTTGGCAAGATCTTCGCTATACATGAATTCACGGTATGGCGATCCATCGCCCATCAAAATAACTTCATTTTGCCCTGTTGTCCTGGCCTCGTGAAATTTCCTGATCATAACAGGGAGCACAGAGGAATTCTCAATATCGTACCTGTCGCCCGGACCGTAAATATTACAGGGCAATACCGATAAAAAATTCGAACCATATTGCCTGTTATACGATGTGCAGAGCTTAATAATGCCTATCTTCGCAACAGCGTACGCGTCATTTGTCGGCTCCAACGGGCCTGTCAGGAGGGCTTCTTCCTTTATTGGCTGTTCTGCCAATCTGGGGTATATCGAACTGGCACTCAGATTGATCATTTTTTTTACGGAAAATATATATGATGCCTGGGCTATATTAATTCCCATCATTAAATTTTGATAAATGAAATCAGCGGGATATGCGGAATTGGCCTTAATCCCGCCAACTTTTCCGGCAGCCAAAAAAACATATTCTGGTTTTTCTGTTTCAAAAAAAGCATAAACCGCTTTCTGATCTGTTAGATCAAGCTCTTTGTGCGTTCTGACAAGAATATCTGAATATCCTTTTGATTCTAACAGGCGCATTATTGCGCTCCCTATAAGGCCGTTATGGCCGGCAACATAAACCCTATCTGTCTTATTCATGTTAAGGTTTAGTATCCGCCATTTTTTAAGTGAACTTCCCGTTGTGCAAGTTTGACATCATACTCAACCATCATCCTGACAAGTTCCGGAAGTTTTACCTTCGGTTCCCATCCCAGCTTTGCTTTTGCCTTTGACGGATCGCCGATCAGTAAATCAACTTCGGCGGGACGGAAATATATGGGATCGATCTCAATAATAACCCTGCCATCCGCCTGATCTATGCCCTTTTCATTTACACCTTTCCCTTCCCATGCCAGGTTGATACCAACTTCCCTGAAAGCCATAACGGCAAAATCCCTCACGGTAGTAGTGACTCCTGTTGCCGCCACATAATCGTCAGGTGTCGGCTGCTGAAGCATTAGCCACATAAGCTCCACATAATCACCGGCAAAACCCCAGTCCCGTTTTGCATCCAGGTTACCAATATAAAGTTTTTCCTGCAGACCAACCCTGATATGCGCCGCGGCCCTGGTAATTTTACGCGTCACAAAGGTCTCGCCACGAATTGGGCTCTCGTGGTTAAATAGAATGCCATTGCAGGCATACATGCCATAACTTTCCCGGTAATTCACCGTAATCCAATGGGCATACAATTTCGCAACAGCGTAAGGGCTGCGTGGATAAAAAGGCGTCGTTTCTTTCTGTGGCATCTCCTGCGCTTTGCCGTAAAGCTCCGAAGTTGACGCCTGATAAAACCTGACCTGCTTTTCCATGCCAAGGATACGGATCGCCTCAAGCAAACGCAGGGTTCCAATGGCGTCAGTGTCGGCGGTATATTCAGGGACTTCAAAGGATACCCGCACATGGCTTTGTGCGCCGAGATTATAAATCTCATCGGGTTTTATTTGCTGAAGTATACGGACAAGATTTGATGTATCGGTTAAATCACCGTAGTAGAGTGCAAAGCGCCTGTTTTCCACCTGTGGGTCCAGAAAGAGATGATCAACACGCTGTGTGTTAAGACTGGAAGAACGGCGCTTGATACCGTGAACTTCATATCCCTTCCCTAAAAGGAATTCGGACAAGTAAGCGCCGTCCTGGCCTGTAATGCCTGTAATAAGGGCTTTTTTCATTACACCTCTTCCTGATAATAAATTACCTGGCTTCCGGTAGTATCAAAAACAAACGGCACAGGGACATAACCGGGAATCGCTTTTATCATTTCTTCCCTGTTTTCCGGTTTTACAAAGATCAACATAAAGCCGCCGGCGCCGGTACCGAGGAGTTTTCCCCCTATCGCGCCATTCTTGCGGCAGGTCTCATAGAGCCCATCAAGGTTTTCATTGGTTACATCTTCGGAAAGTTTTCGTTTTTTAAGCCACGTTTCGTGCAACAATCCGCCAAATTCTTCTATCGGATCTTCCCCATTGAGCAGCTCAAGGGCGTCGTCAACATATCGTTGAATCGCACGCAGCTCCGCTTTGTGTTCACTCATTTTATTTATTTTTTTTTCTTCAATTCTCGACGCGATACGTTGAACACCTGTGTAAACCAAAAGTAAATGATCGTTCAAATCTTCAAGGCGCTTTCGGTGAATTGTTACAGGATTTACTTCAAAGTTATTGTCCTCATAGAAAACAATATGGTTCAATCCGCCAAATGACGCGGCAATCTGATCCTGACAGCCCACCGCTTCCTTGATCAAATCCTGCTCAACATGGATTGCCTCTTTTGCGATACGCCTGTCAGACACCATTCGCCCCTGCATCGCGTATAATGCCCGCATAAACCCTACGGTAAATGCAGAACTTGATCCCATGCCGCTGCGTGACGGAATGTCAGAATTATAGTTCATATCTACCCCATAGGGCACTTTCATAAAACGCAGGGCTTCCCTTATTGCCGGATGGTCAATTTCATCCAATGAATTAACCGTCTCCGTTTTTGAGCCATACACAAAACGATTCCTGAATTCCCAGTAAGGGGGCATTCGGCGCATCGAAATAAAGAGGAATTTATTTATCGTTGTTGACAAAACGGCGCCGCCATGGGTCCGAAACCAATCGGGGAGATCCGTCCCGCCGCCGAAAAAGCTAACACGTAAGGGTGTTCGCGTTATTACCATTATTTAGTCATTCCGCCAGCTATACTTCATTCAAAACAGAACATAATTGCAATACTTTTTCTTTTTCCAATCCGGGATAGTTCCCGATATACATGGAATAAGAATGAATATGTTCGGCATTTACAAAAACGGAAGGGTCAATGTCAGGCAGGGCTTTTCTGACAAAGGGCTGCCGTGCCAGATTGCCCCCTCCCGCGGTGCCACGCCTGAATTCAACCTTTTCTTTTCGCAGCTTATTAACTATCCTGTCAAGCAGCTCTTTATTCTTCTCACGCAGGATCAACACAAATGCGTAATTCACGCTTCCTTCAATATCAAAATCCGTATAATATTTGGCACTGTCGAGATTATCCAGAAAGAGCCCGAAATTTTCAGAGCGTTTTTTATTGTTTGCGTCGAGTTTTTTCAATTGATTCAAGCCAATCACCGCGTTTAATTCCGTGGAACGCATATTGTAACCAGGAACCAGAAAAGAAAATTCTTCCCATACGTCCGGGTTTTCAAGGGCAATTTTTCTTTTTAATTCATCATCGGTACTTTCCCGTATCAGGCCGTGACTGCGGAAAAGCCGCGCGTATTGATGGAATTCATCGTCATTGGTGCAAAGCATACCGCCTTCTATGGTTGTCATGTGATGGGCGTAGTAAAATGAAAAATTGGAGGCCATGCCGAATGTCCCCAGTTTCCTGTTTTTAAAAACTGCCCCGTGTGATTCACATACATCTTCAATAAGCGGGATATTGCGTCTTTCAAGCTCATCCAGCAAATTCTGTGTAAGGCCGTTAAACCCCAAAACATGGGTCAGGAATACAGCTTTGGTCTTTGGCGTAATTGACTCCATAATTTTCCTTTCGTCCATGGCAAGGGTTTTCAGGTTGACATCAACAAAAACCGGAATAAGCCCGGCCGTTAAAACGCTTGCTATATCGCTTGACCACGCGATAGGCGGTACAATAACCTCGCCGCCGCCATATAGTTCCTTTAGTATAGCCATCGTAATAAAATTGGCCGAAGAGCCTGAATTTAAAAAAACGCTGTGTTTTACCCCTAGCCAATTTGACCATTGTTCTTCAAATTCCCGTACATTCCTGCTTTGTGTAAAAATGTCGGCGTTTTTCAGGAATGTTATTAAGCAATCAACATCGTCCTTTTCAATATTATTTTGCATAAGCGGCATGTTAAGCATATTTACGTTCCTCAAGTTGTCTTGCCAGGCACTTCATCCAAATACCACCCGTAAGCCTTCTCAAGCCCTTCCTTGAGCGTCGTTTTTGCCTTCCAGCCCATGTTCCTTATCCTCGAACTGTCCAGGCAGCGGCGCGGCATACCATCCGGTTTTGAAGCATCAAAAAAAATTTTGCCATTATAACCCACTGTATCCGATACAAGTTGGGCAAGTTCTGCTATTGATGTGTCATTCCCGTTGCCTACGTTAATAATACCCGGCCCTTCATAGGCATTCATTAAAAAGACACAGGCTTCGGCGGCATCGTCAACATACATGAATTCCCGCCTTGCCTTTCCCGTTCCCCAAATTTCCACCGACGGTAAATTATCAGTCCTTGCTTTATGGAAACGCCGTATTAGGGCCGGCACGACGTGATTCTTTGATTCATCATAGGAATCATTCTGGCCGTAGAGATTGGCAGGCATACAGCTTATGAAATTCACGCCATACTGTTTTTTGTAATAATCGCAAAGCTTGACCCCTGTGATTTTTGCCAGCGCATAGCCCTCGTTGGTTGGTTCAAACGGGCCGGTTAAAAGATTTTCTTCTTTAATCGGCTGTGGGCACTCCCGAGGGTAAATACAGGATGCGCCGAGGTACAAGAGTTTTTTTACGCCGCTTTTATAGGCGTTATCAATCAGATTAATCGTTATTTTCATGTTCTCCATGGCAAAGTCAGCCATGAACGCATTATTTGCCTGAAGGCCGCCCACCTTCGCCGCGGCGCAAAACACATAGTCGGGTTTTTCCTTCCCAAAAAATTCTTCAACCGCTTTTGCATCTGTCAAGTCAAGTTCAGGGTGACTACGGCATACTGTATTTTCATATCCGCTGTTTTGCAGTTGCCGCATAATTGCGCTGCCAACGAGTCCCGTATGGCCGGCTATATAAATTTTCGCAGTTTTTTCCATATCATTTTTGGTGGATATCTTTTCTTACCCGGCAATTCTTCCATCTACAATCAATACACGCTTCTTGCAACGTTCCACTGTGCTAAGGCGATGAGCCACCACAATAAGCGTTTTATTTTCGCTTAACGCATAGACTTCATCCATGATTTTTCCTTCGGTTTCATTGTCCAGGGAACTGGTTGCCTCATCCAATACCAGTATTTCAGGGTCGTTGTAAAGCGCGCGCGCGATACCTACACGCTGTTTTTGCCCGCCGGATAGCTGTATGCCGCCTTCCCCAACAAGCGTGTGTATGCCGTTATTTCTTTCCAGGAAATCCCAGATATTCGCGATTTTGAGTGTTTTTATCAGGCGCCCTTCGTCGAATTCGGAAGAGAAAGTGACGTTCTCCGCGACTGTCCCGTCAAAGAGATAAATATTCTGCGGAATATACCCTATTTTGTTTCTCCACGAACGTATGTTTTCATTGGTAATTTTAACATCGTCAACATATAACGCGCCAGAATTTGGTTTGTTTATCCCGATTAATATGTCCACAATCGTGGATTTTCCGGTTCCCGATTCGCCCGTAAGGGCAATACTTTCACCCTTGTTTATTTCCAGCGTAAGATCTTTTAGAACATCGTTACCTGTAACATACCTGAAAGAAACCGAATCAATTCTGATTGTTTTTGCAAAGGAAAGCTGTGAGCATCCTTCCTCCTCTGTTTCCAGTTTTACGGCATTGTAAACAATATCAAGTGAATTTTGCATGTATACGATATTGTTCAAATATGATAAAATCCTGGTCACTGCGGGAAGCATCCTGTAAAGCGCAAGGGCATACATGCTTATAATTGGCACAATACTTTCCGGTGAACCGAATTTCCAGGTTATAAAAATAACGACGCCAATCAGTATGGAAAATCCGGTATTTTCAAGAAGATTGCGCGGGAGGGCGCCAAGTGTTGTAGAGACTACATTGGCATGGGCCGCAGCCCGCGCCGAGGCTTCGTAGCTGGAATAAAAATCATTCTCATTACCGCGCAATCTAACGAATTTATAGTTGCCGAATGCCTCATGAAGTATACGGCTTTGCTTAATATTGGCCGCAGTTAGTTTCACCCCCTGTCGGGCGGATTTTCTTAACAGAAATACAATAATTAAACAGACCAACACTGTCAAAATTGCCGATAAAACCAAAGTCATCTGCCAGTTTATATATACCAATAATCCATAGATCATCAGCACTGTAAATAATTCAGAAAATAACTGTAATAAATATAGCAGGAGGGCACTTACCCTGTTAGTCTCACCATTAATAATGTAGATTATTTCACCGGAATTTTTTTGTACAAAATTCCTGTAGGGAATTGAAAAAAATACCTTGAAAAGCCTTAGTGAAAAATGCCTGTAAGTGCCAAGTGAGTATTTGCTAAGCATATATGTATACACGATATTAAATACTGAACGAAAGACATAGAACACAATAATGGAAATACCAAATGCAATAATAAAACCGCTTTTTTCAGTGAATCGAAAAAAATCGTATACGGCTTTGTATATTCCTTCATCAAGAATCGCGGGATTGGTGGCAACGGTGATAAACGGCATAATCGCCGAGACGCCAAGTGTCTCAACAAAAGCCAGGAAAATTGTAAGCAAAAACAGGATTATCAGAAAGATTTTTTGTCTTCGTGTTAAAAGAAGCCTTAATTTTTTTGGAATTGCTTTTAATGACGGGAACTGCATAAAAATTTCTTTATTTTAGTAGATACAACCGGCTTTCGATAATCCCTTGGGGCGCATGTCCCAAAACCGCACTGCCAGCAAAGCCGCCGCAGCGCCCGCGGCCCCGCCCATAATATCCGCAACCCAGTCCCAAATATTCGACGCCCGGCCCGGGACAAAGTACTGGTGGAATTCATCCAGGGCCCCGTAAACGAAAACGACAGCCAGGCATATAAGGAAATTCCGCCCGGGCCGCCCAAGCCAGCTTCCCCTTGAAAACCAAAGCCCTGAGGCAACGGACAAAGCCGCGAATGCGGTAAAATGAAGGAACTTATCGAAGCCGAGGATGCCTTTCATCTCCGGAAGCGTACTTTGGGAAGAAAGAACCCAAAGGGTAATCATGATCAACGGGGCGGGCAGCCTGGCGGCAATTGCCGGAAAAAGCGATTGCGTTCGATCTGTTTTATTGTCTTTGCCCGGGATTGTCAAAATGAATACTTGACGGACGCCGCTAAATAATAATTATATCTATGAACGGAAATATTGCCATATTCCGTTTGATTTAACGGATTATGCTCATCCCTGAAAACCAGCGAGCTGCTGACGCCCAGATTCGGCATAAAATAGAAAAGAGCGGATATGCCAAAGTCCAGAAACGCCCTTATGTTCCATTCGGCAGAAAACCCGGATTCCTGTTGCTTTGAATCAATATACCAGGTGTAGTTCAAATCGGGATTCCTCCGCTGGATGAAAAGACCGCCATATCCCCTAGGGAAATACAGTTTAAAGCCCAAATACTGGCTGTTTCCCCCGCCCCCGATTCCAGCTCCCAGATACTGGCCCCGGTTTGTATACCCCTGGGCAATTTGATAATGTGTGTAAAATGTATACGCGGAAGGGATCAATCGATCGTAATCCTGCGAACCTTCAAGCATGGAGAGTTCAAGCAAAAACTCCCCAGTGAGTATGCCGGTAACAGGCAGCGTTTTTTTTGCCCCGGCCGTATATGCGGCTGTATGAAAGGGATACCGAATCCAATAATCCAGAGACGGACTAAAATCCTCACGCCCCCATTCAAGGTAAACATTGATCCCGGCTTTCGGCAAAAGATAGTTAACGGTGATTGAAGCCAGTTGATTATTGCCATCCTCCCCGATATCTTTGATGAATGGATCCATCAATGTGAGTAACGCGCTGTAATTTCGTGCATCCCATCTTGATATCATGACCCGGTTTAACCCAATCGTAAGTCCTTTCAAAAAAGAAGGGAAACTGTACGCGATGCAAAAACCCGTTATCAGATTATGGTCATTGGAACTTTCATTATCAAACCAGTCGGATTCGGAAAGGTAGCCCCACCACGCGCGAAACTCAATGTCACCGAAATACCAGCCCAACACGGGAACGGTCATGGGCTGCCGCCTTAACCCGATGTCAAGTTTGGGATAGGAGGGGGCGTTATTCGAATGGATAATCGGATTGAGCCCTGCCGGTCCCAGCCAAATTGCCTGCGTCCCGAATCCCAAAGTCAGGGTTTTCCAGGTATAGCGTACTTCCGAATCCCCCCAGTCAAAGGTAAAGAACGGCTCATCCCCAAAACGCTGTGGAGCGTCAATAAGCACGCCGTAATAACCGAATTTCCCGATTTTATCAGCCAAATCCATTCCGGAATATGCCGGCTGAATATATTCAAATTCCAGGTTTTGGGAAAACGAAAGTTGCGGCTTAAAAGTAAGCTCTACCCCGTAGCCTTCAAACCGGAAGCCGCCGGAGAAAGACGCATTGAGGCCCCTGCCCTGCCACAACGCGCCGTCATTCTGACCGTAGGGGGCTGCGGTGTTAAATGAGGAGAACAGTTCAGGCCCGTAGACCCGAAAAAAAACATTGCCGAATACATTGCTTCTTGTGCCAAAATTCGCCCCCCGCCAGGGATGGGACGCATCCTCATCGATAACCCACACAGAATCTGACAAAGTCCGGTAGTTCAGATACGGACGCTCCACTAATCCCTGTAAAGAAAGAAAATCGTAGTATTCTTCTTCTGTGGATTTTAGGGCTTCCTGGGCTTTTAGTATACCGGAAAACGATAAACAGAATAGCAGGAAAATGAGAAACCGGTTTTTCAACACGAGTATTCTTTTTCGGTTTTCCCTGCCACGTGGCTCTTAAAATGAATCATCGCAAAAAAACCAATGGCAATTATGTACGCAATGCCAAGGACATACAGGGAAGGCAAGCCGTCCAGGCGGATTGCGATAAGCGTCACAACCCCCAGGATGATCTGTAGACTATAGAGGATAATATCCACCCCCCTGTCGCTGAACCCTAAATTCATCAGTTTATGATGGACATGTGATTTGTCCGGCGTGAAAATCGATATGCCTTCCCGGGCGCGGCGCCAGACCGCCGCTATAGTGTCAAAAATGGGAATCAGCAGCAAGGCCGCCACATAAGGGACCGGCAGGTTTGCGGGGCCGTCCTGCCTTTCAAGCAGGGGCAGCAACGCAAGCAGAAAACCCAGGGACTGGCTGCCGCTGTCACCCATAAATATCCTGGCCTTTGGCAGGGGGGCGTTAAAGACAAGAAAGCCCAGTATTACCCCAATCAGGGCGGCACAGAATAGCACATTTTGAGGGCTTTTTCCGTAAGAGAAGAAAATTATTCCCAAAAACACGGCGATAATGCCGGATAACCCCCCCGCAAGGCCGTCAATGCCGTCAATGAGGTTAATCGCGTTTGTGACCCCAACAATCCACAGAAGGGTTATCACGTATCCCAACGGTTCCGGAAGGATGCCGAAATCCAAATAGGCAATGCGCCTGAAAATAAAACCGGGGATAATAACGAAAAGCGCCGCTATTATCTGCACGGTTAGTTTGTAGCGGGAAGCAAGAGGGCGAAAATCATCAAACGCCCCAAAAAACATGACCAATAGCAGGGCAAAAAGGCAGGGCAAATAACGCAACGCCGGTTCAGTCTCCCTGGTTACGAAACAGATCGCCACCGCCATAAGGGAAAACGCGACTATGAAACCAATTCCGCCGATACGGGAAATGCTTCCGTTGTGAATTTTCCGCTCGTTGGTATGGTCAAACCACTTTTTCTTGCGTGATAGCCAAAGAATCAAGCCAACTGCCGCAAGCGAGAGAACAAAAGAAAATATAAAAAAAATTAATACTGTCAAACCTGTTAATTCCACATTAATATTACCATACTAAATCACTAGATTCAACCCCTTCTGCGTGGTTTCTATGCCATAGTCAAAAGATCGAAACAACCCCATTTGTATTACAACATGTATTGCAAGCCCGTTTTGCAGGGATATTTCTACCGCTTCCCATAATTAACTTCTATCCAGTGCTGATACTCCCCGCTTCGTATATTGTCTATCCATTCTTTGTTTGCCAAATACCAATCCACGGTGCGCTCAAGGCCCTCGCTGAAATTTATTGTCTGCGACCAGCCTAGTTCATCCTTGATCTTTGAACAGTCAATGGCATAGCGCCTGTCGTGACCAGGCCGATCTTTGACATGGGTAATCAAAGACCGCAGCCTTTCGGCATCTTTTTCAGTCTTTTTCGCCACAATATCAATAAGCGCGTTAATCAGCCTGATATTTTCCCACTCGCATTCACCGCCTATGTTGTATTTCTCCCCTGCCCTGCCTTTTTGCATAATGGTCCAAACCGCGTTGTTTTGATCCTCCACATGAACCCAGTCACGAATGTTTTTCCCGTCCCCGTAAACCGGCAGCGGTTTGCCTTCCAGCATATTCAGGATCATCAGGGGGATTAGCTTTTCGGGAAACTGGTAGGGGCCGTAATTATTGGAGCAATTGGAAATGGTAACGGGTAAACCGTAGGTATGGTGGTACGCCATCACCAGGTGATCGCTTGCCGCTTTGCTTGCCGAATAGGGCGAGCGTGGATCGTAGCGCGTGGTCTCGCTGAAAGAGCCTGTTTCCCCAAGGGAGCCGTACACTTCATCGGTACTGATATGGTGAAACAATACATTATCGGCGCCCTTCCAGGTGTTACGCGCA
>JGI24698J34947_10001955_pt1 | contig 10988 bp, 11 predicted proteins | sample TergutMp193P3_FD_34947 | JGI IMG/M metagenome (IMG submission 34947) | reverse complement strand
TTCAGCGGCTCGTGGATGTCGAAGAAACGCTGAAGCTCAAGGTGGGTCCAGTGGTAGAGGGGATTCCCCAGGAGCCGGGGAACCGTGTCGGCCCAGGCGAGAAAACGCTCATACGGGTCTGCGCCGCGGCCGGTGATGAGCGACTCGTCCACCCCGTTCGCCCGCATCATCCGCCATTTATAATGATCCCCGTAATTCCCCTCCCCCAGCCAGACTTGCGCGAGATCGGGAAAGCGCCTGTTTTCCGCGATCTCTTTGGGAACAAGATGGCAATGGTAATCGAAAATCGGTTCTCCGGCGGCGGCTTCGTGGTAGAGCCTCTGCGCCGTCCTGTTTGTCAGCAAAAAATCCTTGTCCATAAAACTCTGCATTGTGGCAACCTCTCTCTTTAATATAACACAGAAAGGAAAAAAAGAAACAATGAAGAAATTTTTGTAACAAACTACCCAAAAACTATTTTTTATAGCAAAACAGCGGCATTTTCTGTCACGCGTTTACTTGCATACTCCCAAAGAAAGTACAAATTTTTAAATTACAAACATTTTATACACCATGGAGGATTACATGAAAATCGGTTCCAGGCTCATCATAATTATGATCGCCCTCAATCTGTTTAGCTTTGGTACGGTAGGCGCTGTTCTGCTAATTCGATCTCGTGCCAATATCTCCTCCCTGGCGCATAACTATACCGTCAGCATCAGCGAGAAATCAGCCGACGATGTCAAGGTTTATCTTGAGAGCAACTGGCATAAAACTGAAACCATCGCGCACGTTATGGAACAGTACAAATACATGATTGAGAATAACAGACGAAACGTGTTCAATGTCATACTTGAAGGTTTGCTGCGGAACAACCCCGAAATTCTGGGGCTCTGGTGTATCTGGGAAGAGGATGCCCTGGAAGGCGATGATCGGCACTACATGGGAACGAAGGGGAGCAACGCCTCGGGGCGTTTTACCCCCTACTATTACTGGGAGAACGGAAATATCAACATGAGAGCCCTGGAGGATTTTGATCAGGGTGAAGAGGGCGCCTGTTACCTGCTGCCCAAAAAATACAACGCTACCACGCTTTTGGATCCGTATGTGTACGACATGGGAGGGAAATCGCTTTTGATGACCACTATTTCAACCCCCATACGCGACAACGGAAGGATCGTGGGGATCACGGGCATTGACATTTTTCTGGATGAAATTCAGAAAATATCCCAGACCAACAAGCCATACGACGACGCGATAACGGCGGTATTCAGCAATAACGGCACAGTCACCGGGCACTTTGACACGAGCCGCATCGGGAGGGATATGCGGGAAACAGAAAACGATATGGCGGGGCCGTATATGAACGCCTTCGCGAACGCCATCGCGAATGGCGAACACTTTGGCTTTTCCAATTACATTGAGCAGCTCGATACACAAATGGAAATTATCACCATTCCCATCAGGATTTCCTCGTCAGGGACACCATGGAGTTTCGCGGTAGGCGTTATGTCAAAGACCGTCCTGGAGCCGGTATACGACATGATGTACATTGCCGCCGTCATAAGCGCCGTTATACTTGCCGTGGTGGTTCTTGCGGCGGTATTCCTCTCCCGCTCCATCAGTAGGCCCATCGTGAAAGTGGCGTATAACCTCAGGGATATTTCCGGGGGCGAGGGGGATTTGACCAGGACCATCCCCGAAAAGGGCAGGGACGAAATCACCGATCTGGCGCATTACTTTAACATGACCCTTGAGAAGATCAAAAACATGATCATTAGAATCAAAGAGGATACTGAGCTTCTTTCCGATACAGGCGCTGATCTTTCGGCTAACATGACNGAAACCGCCGCGGCGATAAACGAGATCACCGCGAATATCCAGAGCATCAAAACACGCGCCATNAACCAGAGCGCCAGCGTTACCGAGACCCACGCGACCATGGAGCAGATCACCGTAAACATCGACAGGCTCAATAACCAGGTGGAAAAGCAGAGTTCCAACATTTCACAGGCGTCATCCGCCATTGAGGAGATGATTGCCAATATACAGTCGGTTACCGGAACGCTTGTGCATAACGCGGCCAATGTGGGAGAGCTGACGGGGGCATCCGAAGTGGGCCGCGCCGGCCTTCATGATGTTGCCTCTGACATTCAGGAGATAGCGAAGGAATCCGAGGGGCTTTTGGAGATCAATTCCGTTATGGAAAACATCGCCAGCCAGACCAACCTGCTTTCGATGAACGCCGCGATAGAGGCGGCGCACGCGGGCGAGGCCGGCAAGGGCTTCGCGGTGGTGGCCGACGAGATCCGGAAGCTCGCGGAGAGTTCCGGCGAACAATCCAAGACCATCGGCACGGTTTTGAAAAAGATAAAAGCCTCCATCGACAAGATAATTTTCTCAACCGACAATGTGCTGGGCAAGTTCGAGGCCATTGAATCAAGCGTTAAGGTCGTGGCGGAACAGGAGGAGATCATCCGCAACGCGATGGAAGAACAGGGCGCGGGGAGCAAGCAGATACTCGAAGGCGTCAGCAACGTGAACGAAATAACCAGGCAGGTAAAGAACGGCGCCCGGGAAATGCTTGAGGGCTCCAAAGGTGTGATCCAGGAGAGCAAGAGTCTGGAGATGGCAACCGTGGAGATCACCGGGGGCATGAACGAGATGGCCGCCGGGGCGGATCAGGTCAACGTGGCGGTGACAAGGGTCAACGAGATAAGCGTGAAAAACAAGGAGATTATCGACCGGCTTGTACTGGAGGTTTCGCGCTTCAAAGTTGACTAGGAGTCTGTCGAACTTAGAAGAAAATTCATACTAATATTTTGATTTTTTTTATCATTTAACGCAAAACATCATCAAAATTCACTCTATTAGCATTGTTTTTAACCTAAGTCCGACAGACTCATAGATGATATTTCAATTTGGATTACACCGCTATACAAATAACTCCCGAAAGAATAAGTAAGATTCCAATAATCTTCCCCACATTTATTTTTTCCTTAAGAAAGTACCTGGCAATAAGCATGGTCCAAATATATGTGAAACCGCCTAATGGTACGACAACGGAATATGGCATTCGCTTTAATATCCATATATTGAATAGCGCCGCAAGCACATATAAAAATCCGCCTAAATATAGATACTTATCTCGAATGATACTTAAAACAGTTCCGCTGAATGTAGACTTCTTCAGAAAAAAACTTGCAAAAGAAGCAGTTAGAGTCATTATAATGATTAGAACATAATAATGTATCACCGGCTGTTTACTCCTATTACAATAACTCCGCTTATGATCAGTACAATTCCAACAATAGTTACCGGTGTTATTTCTTCATGCAGTATAAAGACTGCTATTATTGTTGAAAATACATAGCTCATACTGTTTATGGGCTGTAATACCGACAATTCCCCATAGCGGTAAGCAAGTGTCATTGATATTGCTCCCGCACCATATATGGCAAAACCACCCAAGATGTATATCAAATCGTAGCCTGGCATAATTTTCCATACTAGCTGTCCAAGACAGAGGCATGCGGCGCAGAGGAGCATCAGGAGTATTCCTGCCAGATTTTTAATCAAAATTGATCCTTTCCTCTTCTATTACCAGAGGTCTATTCATCAATCGTATATTAATAGACATTATGTATTCACCAATGAATCCAATAAAAAACAACTGGAGAGAACCCAAAAAGAATACACCAATAACCAGGGGGGCAATCCCTGCCGAAAAAGTATCCCAGTATAGTAATTTATATATAAAATAAACCAATGCAACAATAAAAGTCAATATCGCCATTATAAATCCTATAATTGTGGCAATTCTTAATCCGATTTTTGTATAGGAAGTGAAACTCAACATTGCCGCGTCATAAAGAGTATACCAGTTGTTCTTTGTTTTACCCGCACGCCGCTTTTGCTGCTCATAATTGATCTCTTTTCTTTTGAAACCCAGCTCGGCTACTACACCTCGAAGAAAAGGTATGGGATCATGTAAACCGCGTAATATATCGATAAATGATTTGTCATATAAGCCAAATCCGGTAAAATGTTCTATCTGTTCAATATCCGACATTTTTTTAATTGTACTATAATAAAAAGAGCGCAAAATATGGATCAATTTATTCTCCCTGCTTTTAGTTTTGATTGCAGATACAATCTTGTAACCGTTTTCCCATTCATGGATAAAAACAGGAATAAGCTCAAGCGGGTCTTGAAAATCGGCGCAGATAAGAATAGTGCAATCACCTGATGTTTGACACATTCCATAATATGGAGAATTGAATTGTCCAAAATTTCTGGTATTAAAAATAGCTTTTATCCTCTGGTTTTTTTGGCAAATTTCCCGTAATAATGGCTTTGTGTTGTCAGTCGAATAATTATCGATAAAAATAATCTCATAGTCATAGGAAGCAAGTCCATCTTCAAGTATCCTGACGATCTCACCGCTGAGAGGGATTACATTCTCCTGTTCATTGTAACAGGGTATTAGTATACTAATTTTTTTCACTTATTTTTTTTATTCCTTCTTCAAATGAAATTTCCGGCTTCCAGCCAGTGTCATTGGCCAGTTCTGATATATCAGCACAAAGATGCATGGGTTGATACGGATAGTACTCTCTCTTGCCAAATTGCAATACCCCATCAGGATTAACGATATTTTTTAAGGATTCGAGATACTCTGACAATCTTCGCGTTTTTCCCGAACCAAGCGGATATGTTTTTCCCTCCAGGCCGCTGTTTCCAACGGCAAGAAAAGCCCTTGCCGCATCGTCACAGTACAGATAATCCCAAATTTGCTCGCATTTTGTCAACTCTGGCGAACGGCCTGCCTTTAACTCGTTGATCACATACATGATCAACATATGTGAGGCATCCAAAGGCCCAAACGTACTAATAATCCTTACCCAATTATGCCGCATACCAAGCTGTGAACAGAGCAGCCTGCTCAATTTGCCTGCAGCGTATTTTGCAATGCCGTAACCACTCTGCGGATCCGCCGGAGTATTTGGTCTTAGTGGTTCATTAACAATCCCGTATTCAGCCTGCGACCCCGCTCCGACAAATACCGAGCATCCGATCCTTTGAGCAAGGCGCACCGCGTCAAGCGTATATCTGATATTTTTCTCCTGCGTGTCAACATCATCGCGGGAACTGCCAAAAGTTTTCTCCCAGGCCAAATGATAAAATTCGTTATACTTTTCAGAAATTTCCATTTGCGCATATTCAATTAAATCCGCATACATTAACTTTATTTTTTCCGCCTTGGGAAGATTGCTTATTCTCCTGGAACCATTTCTGATTATACAAAGAATTTCATAGTCTAGATCCAGCGCACACTTTACAATACAAGCTCCTATCATGCTTGTTGCGCCGGTTATTACTATTTTTTTCCCCAAAATAATCCTCTTATATCAGGAACCTGCCACAGTCCCATTTTTTCCAATATATACGACTGACTGCCAACATAATGGCTGTACTCGTCAGGTATACCCAATATTCTGACTCTGTTTGGCGCATCTTTTTGTTTCATATACGAGCAAATACTTTCACCCAAGCCGCCTATTACATTATGCTCTTCACATATTAAAACATCCTTTCCTGTTTTAATTAATTCCACCAAATAATCTGTGTCTAACGGTTTGATAGTCGGAAATACCGTCAGTCCCGCAGATATGCCTTGCCTCTTTATCTCAGGTAACCATTCGCGAACTCTATAGGTAATGGTACCTGTTGTCAAAATTTCCATATCATCTCCACGCTCCATGCTGAACGCCTTGCCTATTGTTATTCTGTCACCCGAACCATGTATAAGCGGCTCGTTGTTCTTTGCGATCCTGATATACATGGGAGATGTGATAGAAACGCTCTGTTCAAAAATTTGCCGTGCTTCAATCGGGTCTGCCGGAGCGCAGATAATAAAATTAGGCAATACCCTGGTAATGGCGAAATCTTCAATGATGTGGTGCGTTGTTCCCTGAGGGCCATACGCTACACCACCACCTGAACCAATTACTTTTACATTAGCTTGCATATACGCCAAGCCAAGGCGTATATGCTCATAGCAACGCATCAGCACAAAAGGGGATATGGAATAAACGAACGGCTTAAAGTTTGAAAGCGCAAGGCCCACCGCAATGCCTATGGCATTTTGTTCCGCAATTCCAGTATTTAAAAACCTGTCGGGGTATGCTTCCATAAATGATTCAAAAACAGAATATCCCATATCAGGAGTTACCAAGAATATTTTTTGGTCCGTTTCTGCTTGTTCCATAAGGACAGATATAAAAGTAGTTCTCATTGTAATTCCTCCAATGCAAGTTTTAGCTGCTCATCATTGGGTGATTTATAATGCCACTCAAGTCTGTCTTCCATAAAAGACACACCAAACCCCTTGACAGTATGTGCAATAATGGCAAACGGGCCATCTCTATCCTGTAGCGCCGGTACTAATTGTTTAATATCGTTCCCGTTTACTTCTTTTACCTTAAACCCAAATGCGGCAAACCGCTCGCCCAAATTGGGCTGATAAATGACATCTCTGCCCATCCCCTGTAAATGATTGAAATCAACTATCAACGTATAGTTTTTTTGCTTCAATGTCGCGGCAAGCATAACTGCCTCCCAGATAGAACCCTCGTTGCATTCCCCGTCTCCCATAAGCACATATATGTGACCGTCATTTTGGTTTCTGTCTTTTGCAATTGCAAAACCAAGACCTATACTTGCCCCATGCCCCAATGAACCGAAAGAACATTCAATGCCATTTACTATTGTCATATCAAGGTGTCCGGGGAGAATACCATCATTTATATAATATTTGTTTAAGTATTCTTTTGGAAAAAAACCGGAATATGCAAGTGTCGTATAGAGCGCCACGCTGTTATGACCTTTGCTTAAAATGAATATATCCCTGTCAGGTGATTTTACCTTGATTTTTTCGCAATCCATTATTTTAAAATAGAGAGCATACAATATATCTATACAAGAGAGACAGCCTCCAACATGAGAAGATTTAGAATAGTGCATTATTTTAATTATTTCTTTTCGCAAATTTTTCACAAGAATTATATCGTTATCAGTAAATTCATTGGTCATTTAGCTGTCAACTCCAATATTTCCAGAATTCGTTGTTCACAACTTAACTTATTTGTAAGGTGACTTCCGTTCATATAGGACAGATAACATTTTAAAATCACAACCAGAAGCATAATAGCTACACCTTCATTATTTGGAATACCCGCATTACTTAATAAATCGGGGGCATAGTATTTTCTTTGATCAAAAAATGTGAGCCAATAGCAAAGATCATAATTAGGAATGCCTATGAAACAATCCTCCCAATCTATGGCAATAAAAGAATTATTACTAAGCATAATATTTTTGTTGCTCAAATCACCGTGGCAAATGACATGATTACACTTCGAATAAATTAATTCCAGTATTTCCATTCTCATCAAACATTGTTTGTGTATTACTTTTGAAATGAGCATTTGTGATTCCAGTTCGACAAGTGCAAATAATCCTTCCTGATACAGTTTCTCTAGAGTATACATACTATTCCCCTGGATTTTTTGAATGGTGGGGGTTAACGCATTTGAATATTTTATTATAATATTTTTTACCCTATTAACGCTCGGATTTTCTGATAACTTCGATAATTTATCCATTACCAAAAATACTTGATCATCTATATCTATCCTTTCGGAGTACATATAATCTGAGTACACTGCAGAATATATTAACGTTTCATTTATCAATGCATTACGAAACATATCTCCTTTTAAATGTGTTTTAATAAAAAACTCTTTACCCTCAATGACGGCGCGAAAAAAACGCCCTAGCGTACCTTTGGGTTCAACCGAAAAGATCTTAATCGCAGAATATCTTTTTAAGAAATAACAAGATAACGCTGACAACAGTTCCTTCGTATCGACTTCGTTGTCCCGATTACTCTTACAATGATATATTTTACTTAACATAGTATTTCTCAAGATAGCTAATCGTATCATAACCGAAATGATGCGCAAGGGCAGATGTTGCATCGGCAATTTGTTTTTTCTCAACTTCATTGAGGTCCTCTATTATTTGGCTGTTGTATTCAAGTGTACTCTTTAATACCGTTCCCCAAGGTGCAATCATATCCTTAATTTCCTCGCCGTTCCAGCTTGGGTAAAGCATGGTTTCATTGAAACTTACATCAATAAATTTGCCGATTCTCTCCATGAACGCCTTTTTATCACCAACAAGATCTTCATACCTGAATATTTTTACATTATCCGGGTACATTTTTGAAAACATTTCAACCGTTGAGTGATAAACATTCCATGTAATAAGATAGCGGTTAAGCGTTTGCGGAAAGGGACGCCTTTTTGTATCCCTGTAAGCCGAGAACGGGTTTCTTACGATATGTACTATTTTCATTTCTGGGAAATCGCGTACCATCCTATCTGAATCAATGCCGATAACAGGTGAGTAACCTACATATGTCATATTTGGATTTATTTTGGTGTAATAATTTTTCCAAGCATCAAATGTAGCACGAAAGAACGCTTCAATAACCTGTCTGCGGAGAAAAGGTGGTTGCCCCAAATATCTGTTGAACGCTTCAATTCTGTCTTTTTCATCCAAAACAAGATTGGCATCTTTAAACTTTGAACCGTTTCTTTTCCTTAAAAAAGTTTTCATTTCTTCATCAATAATTTGTTCGTACAGTTCTTCGGCAGTAAGGCCCTCCGGGAATTCAGGATAACGATACTGAACTCTTTCAAGAGACGCAAGAAAATCAATAAAATTGCGATTGCCTAGTTGCGATTCAAAAGGATAAACTAAAAGAGCCGGATGTCCATCTAAATGCCGATGGATAACATTTCCGCCATGCTCGAATCCTGCCGAAATCATTACAAAATTAAACCTTCTCATTTTTGCTCCTTGTTCCCATCGGATCAACCAAACTGAAATATTCCTGTATTTGCTTGTCTATGCTTTCTATCTTTTCTTCATCTTTTTTGGTTTTAGCAAATTCTATCACTTTTTCTACTGCTGTTTTTATTTCCCATTGAGGTTTCCAACCCAGGGCCGTCTTTGCTTTTGAACAATCCAATTTCAGAAAATTCGCCTCATGAGGGCCGTTATCACTTTGTTCTTTCCATGAAATACCCTCGCCCCAGAAGGAACAAAATAATCTGGCAAGATCACCTGTGGTTAAACAGCTTTCGTCATCAGGGCCAAAATTATAAGCCCCTTCAATGGTTTTATTTTCAAACTGTTTTTCCGCAAGAAGCAAGTATCCATGAAGCGTATCTAAAATATGTTGATATGGACGTATTGATGAAGGGTTACGAATAATTATTTCTTTCTTTTCCTGAACAGCCCGGACACAATCAGGAATAATTCTATCTACGGAATAATCCCCACCACCTATTACATTGCCGGAGCGGGCGCTGGATATAGCGGGAGCTTTGTCATCGAAAAAAAAGGAGTTCCGGTAACTATAAGTCACTAACTCACTGCATGACTTGCTGTTTGAATAAGGATCAAATCCACAGAGGTTTTCATTTTCACGGTAACCCCAACACCACTCCCTGTTTTCATATACCTTGTCTGTAGTTACATTTACAAATGAACGAACAGATGGAGCCAGGCGTACTGCATCAAGAATGTTTACGGTTCCCATAACATTGGTTTCATAAGTCAGTGCCGGTTCACGATAAGAAAATCGAACCAAAGGCTGCGCCGCAAGATGAAACACAATGTCCGGTTTCACATTTTTTATTATCTGAATAAGGTTCTCCCTGTCCCGCACGTCAGCTATTTCTGAATACATTCTTTTTTCAAGACCGATCTGCGTAAAAAGCGAAGGATTGGTCGGAGGTTCAAGCGCATAACCCGTTACATCAGCGCCAAAATTAAGTAAAATGTGGCAAAGCCATGTTCCCTTAAAGCCTGTATGCCCGGTCAGGAAGATTTTTTTGTTTTTATAAAAATCAATCAGTTCAACCAGACTGCCCACGGAGCCGCTCCCTTTGTCCACATGTCAGTCAAGTCATTTTTGTCTTTTAAGGTGTCCATCGCCCGCCAAAAACCATTATGCTTATACGCGTTAAGCTGTCCTGTCTCCGCAAGGTGTTCCATGGGTTTTCGTTCAAGTATCGTTGCGTCGCCTTCGGTAAGATTGTCAAATATCATCGGCTCCATCACAAAAAAGCCGCCGTTAATCCAGGCGCCGTCCCCTTCCGGCTTTTCTCTAAAAGAAACGAGGGTTCCGTCATCTTCGATGTCCAGCGCACCAAAACGTCCGCTTGGGCGTACCGCTGTCAACGTCACATATTTTCCGGCACGCTCATGATATTTTAATAATTCAGCAATATCGATGTCGCTTACCCCATCGCCATAGGTTAGCATGAACCGTTCCTTGCCGATAAAGTCTTTGGCGGCAAGCAGCCGCCCGCCGGTCATACTGTTTTGTCCCGTATAAAGCATGGTCACTTTCCACGGTTCAGTCCGATTATTGTGCAGTTCAACAGTATTGCTTTTCATATCAACGGTAATATCCGAATAGCGCGTGTAATAATTAATGAAGTAATCCTTGATAACATGGGATTTGTACCCGGTAAGAATCACAAACTCGTTATATCCCCAATACGAGTAGATTTTCATAATATGCCAGAGGATTGGGCGCCCGCCGATTTCAACCATCGGTTTTGGAATCAAACCTGTTTCTTCCGAGAGGCGAGTACCAAATCCGCCGGCAAGGATGACCACTTTCATGCTATATCCAAATTACTCCGCATATTTATTACCAGGGTATACGAAAAAAGATGGATGTATTGTGGAGAATTCCCATCCACGGATGGGTGAATAGGGAGAGCTATTGGATAGTTGACACGGTTGTCTGAGAAGTGTGTATAATGCCTGTTGCCTGTTGCCTGTTGCCTGTTGCCTGTTGCCTGTTGCCTGTTGCCTGTTGCCTGTTGCCTGTTGCCTGTTGCCTGTTGCCTGTTGCCTGTTGC